>Ga0182014_10003469_pt1 | contig 18867 bp, 13 predicted proteins | sample 612S2DmetaG_FD_120489 | JGI IMG/M metagenome (GOLD analysis project Ga0182014, IMG submission 120489) | Permafrost microbial communities from Stordalen Mire, Sweden - 612S2D metaG | ecosystem: Environmental > Terrestrial > Soil > Wetlands > Permafrost | place: Sweden: Stordalen | collected... | reverse complement strand
GTTCATCTGCTTTCGCGGGGCTCGGCCAGCGACGGCTATAAAGGATACGACGGGGGGCACGCCGAGCGTCGCGTTGCCGACGAGGCGGCGCAGCACTTCAAGGCGGTGGCCGAACGGCTGCGCGCGGATCATGAAAAGGGTATCTGGGAGCGGCTCATTGTCGGCTGCCTGGACACAAATTGGGCCGACTTCGAGCGTCATCTTCACCCCTACGTGAAACAGCGTTTGATTGGCCGCTTCTCCGCGGACGTCGCCGGCGTTGCGAACGAAGAAATTCGCGAGCGGGCCGACTCCGTGCTCAGGAAATGGATCGAGGAGCGCGGTTCCAACAAGCTAGGCCAGGCGCTCGACAATGCGCGCGCCAACGGACGCGGGGTCAGCGGATTGCGGCGCGTGCTGCAAGGACTGGAAGCCGGCGAAATCCAAAGCCTGTTTTTAAGCGAAAACTACTCGGCGCATGCCGTCGAATGCCCGCACTGTGGCCACCTCGATGCGCATATGGTTCCCCAGTGCGTCGCCTGCGGACGTGCTACCCGCGAGTTGACTGACGTGTGCGACGCGATTATCCCGTTGGCCATTCGGCGCGACATTGAGCTGTTCTATTTAAAAAACCAAACTGAATTGGACAAGGCCGGCAATATTGCGGCGCTGCTGCGCTTTCGGTCGGATCAGACGAGCACGGGGAAATTTCTGGCAGCATCGTAGAGAATCGTAGAGAGAGGTCAGAGGGTAGAGGCTGATTGTAAAGGTGAGAATCGCACAAGTCTTGTGCGCTGGAAGGACTAGAGGGGGTTACCTCTGCAATCTGACCTCTAACCTCTGACCTCTTTTGTTACTTCATCCCGTCGACGACGAACAAATCCGACAGAATGCGGAAGGTCGAGTAGGCGTAGGATTTGCCATCCGTGCTGAACCTTAGGCTCGGGATGCTTTTCAGGCCCGCTGTGTCAGCGGGGGCGATTGTCTTCCAGGGCGTGCGCTGGCCTGTGGCGATATCTACGCGGGAGATGCGGACGGGCAAGGTGCGGGTGCGAACGAGCAGGGCTTTTCCGTCGTTCGAAAAGGCCATAATGTTTTCGTCCGGCGCGACTGTGATGTTGACTTTCTCCGGCTGGCCTCCGGCAATGGGATAGAGCCAGCGCCCGCGTTTGTCGTCACTGGCCCCCAGATACTTTCCGTCGGGCGAAATCAGGCTGCCAGCTGTGCCTTCCGGCGTCAGCGGGCGAGTGGCGCCACCCTCGATCGATTGCAGATAGGTCCGTGGTCCGTGACCGGATTCCTCGGTCGAAAAAATAAATGACTTACTGTCCGGCATCCATGCCGTGGCAAAGTGGTCGGTTTTGTTGTCGGTGAGTTCGCGGGTCTCGCCAACGCCAGTGGGCAGAAGCACGAGCTTGGCAGGCGAACCGACCGAACTGATCACATAACGGCCATCGGGCGAAAGCGCCGCGGAGCCTCCATCGCCGAGACGAACGGCGGGCGAGCCATCGGTCTTGCGCAGAAAAATGCTGTAATTGGTTCCGATGGCTTCGCCGGTCTCCGAGAAGACGATGGTCTTTCCGTCGCCCGACATGCCGGTGAGCAGCGACCAGTCGAACCAGGAAAGGCTGCGCTCGGCGGACTGCCCGGGCGGGAGCGCAGAGATGCCGATGCGCGACTGGTCTCCTGTCAAAAGAACCATTCCAGTCCGGCTGATGTCGTGAATGGTGAGCCCGCCGGGCGCGCGGTAGATGAGGCGCTCTTTGCCGGAAAGATCCATGCCGTAGATAGAGCGCGACGACCCTGTCGGAACCGCGGAGAACCAGACTTCTTTTCCGTTTGGTGTCCAGGCCAGCCCTTCCACGCTGCCGTAAAAAGACGAACTGGTTTTGTGGTTGCCGTGAGAATCGATGACGACGACCCGCCCGTCATCGCCACCGGCGACGTGGTCGGCGATAGCGATCAAGTCGCCGCGCGGTGAGACCCGCACGTGGCTAACCCAGCCTTCAGGCTTGTAGATGAGGTTGCCGGCGGGAAGCTCAAGAACAGTGCGGCTCGACGCTTCCCGGATGACGGCAAGCCGGCCATCGGGTGTCCAGTCGGCCCAGGCCACGCCTTCCAGCACTTCACGCGGCGCGCCTCCGGCGAGTGGAACGCGAGCCAGGGTTCCGGTTTCAGAAAAATCGCCGAGGTCGACCGGGTGCAGGGAGACGGCGAGTTCGCCGCTTGATGAAACGGCGAGCACCTGAGCATCGGCCAAACCAACCGGGCGCGAGTCGGAGCTGTCGTAACGCGAGGTGAAGACTTCCTGGGGCTGGCCATCCCAGGCCGCGCCATAGACAATGGTTTGCCCGTCGGGCGCAAAACGAGCTGCCCAAATCGTGCCGCGGCGGAAGGTGATCTGATGGAAAGTGGGGTTCGCGACGTGCATGCCGCGGCGCGCCAGCGCATATACGCCTGCCCACGACGCGAGCAGAAGCAGTACGCCAAGCGCCGACAGCAGCCAGCGGGGCTTGCCGGTTTCCTCCGGCATGGCGCGCACGACGCCGCTGGGGCGGGTCGTGGAAATGTCGGTGAGCGCCTCAAGATTGAACGCGACGTCGCGAGCCGACTGGAAACGCTCGGCGGGATTCTTTTCCAGGCAATGGCGGACAATGCGTTCCAGCGCCGGTGAGACATTACGATTTGTCTCTGTCAGTTCCGGCGGATCGTCCTTGAGAATGGAACTCATGGTCTCGGCAGTGGAGTCGCCGTGGAAGGCCCGCTTGCCCGAGATCATCTCGTACAGGATCGCGCCGAAGGCAAAAATGTCGGAGCGCGCATCGGCCGGCTTTCCTTTCACCTGTTCTGGCGACATGTAACCGACGGTGCCCATCACCAGGCCCGGTTCGGTCGCCTGAATCGTGGGCGCATCGCCGCTTTCAGTTTGCGTCGCCGGAAGTGTCAGCTTTGCCAGACCGAAATCGAGAATCTTGGCCCGGCCATCCTCGGTGAGAAAAAGGTTTTCCGGCTTCAGGTCGCGATGCACGATGCCTTTTTCGTGTGCCGCAGCCAGTCCCCGCATTACCTGGAGCGCATAGTCGGTTGCCTTGCGGATCGGGAGCGGGCCGCCGCGCAGGCGGTCGCGAAGCGTCTCTCCTTCCAGCAACTCGGAGACGACGTAGGGTGCGCCGTTTTCTTCGCCGATGTCGAAGATGGAAAGAATGTTGGGATGGTTCAGCGCCGCCGCCGCCCGCGCTTCCTGGGCGAATCGTTGCAGCCGGTCGCGGTCGGCCGAAAACGATGCCGGCAGAACCTTGATTGCGACCGTGCGATCCAGCCGTCCGTCATGCGCGCGGTAGACCTCGCCCATTCCGCCCGCGCCCAGCGGAGCCAGAATTTCGTAGGGACCCAGTTTTGTGCCGGAGGCAAGCGCCATGAGTGTGGGCCATTATATTCCAGGGGAAGCACGGTTGCCGACGATGCCGAAGACAAGCAGGCTGGATGGCGGTAGAATGACCGCGAAGGCCAAGAAGTGCGCACATCAACGATGTCACTTTTCGATGTGGTACTGCACAAATGGTTTTTTGGGGAAAGTGTGCAATATTGCACATACGGATTCTCCCGCGCCGTGGCATATAAGATCAGGTGACCATGTCTAAGCGCCAGAGAAAGACACACACAATTCTCCATTTTTGCGGCGACGATAACGCTCTGCTGATGCGTGCGGAGTTCCTGCGCCGCCAGGGATATCGCGTGCTGGCCTCCAGCAACGGATTCGAGACCATGGAATTGTGCAGCCGGGAGCCGGTGGATGCTGTGGTTCTGGATCTGGACGGCAACCGCGCTGAGGTCGCGCTCATTGCGCGGGAGATCAAGCGTTGTCGTCCGCAGGTTCCAACGATTGTGCTGGCGGAATTACCGGCGGCGGTGGCTGGCGTGCATGAGTTGGCCGATGCGCTGGTGCCGAAGGAGAATGCCCCGGAATTGGTGAAATCGCTGCAAAAGCTGCTGACGCCGTAAAAGGGCAGGAAAGAATCCGCTGGCACCAAGGGCGACCACCGGAAGTAGTGTGGCGCGGAGACTCTTGTCCGCGCAGGCAGTTGGGGTGATGACGGCACGCGGACAGGAGTGTCCGCGCCACACGCCCCACGTCTTCGTGCCGTCGTGGAGAATTTCCCGTCCATCGGCGACAATGAAGCGATGATCCACAAAGTTCTTCCCGTCGGGCCGCTGCAGTGCAACTGCTCCATCATTGGGGATGAAATCACGCACGAAGCCATGGTCATCGATCCGGGCGATGACATCGAAGGCATCCTCGCCATCATCAACCAGAACAAGCTGAAGGTGAAGCAGATCGTCATCACCCATGCGCACCTCGACCACGTTGGGGGAGCGATGAAGTTGCGGGCGCAAACCGGCGCCCCCATTCTGCTCAACCAGAATGACCTGGCGCTGTTGAAGATGCTGGATGTGCAGGCCAGTTGGCTGGGCATGCAGTCGCCGGGCAAGGTCGAAATCGAGGCCGATCTGAAGCACGAACAGAAACTCGAAGCCGGCAGTCTCTCGGCCAATGTCCTGCACACTCCCGGTCACACCGAAGGCAGCGTGTGCCTCTACTTTCCCGCGGAGAAGTTACTGATTGCCGGCGACACGCTCTTCGCGCGCAGCATCGGCCGTACCGATCTGCCGGGAGGCTCGTTTGAAAAGATCATTCGCTCGCTGCACGACCGCGTGTTGACCTTGCCCGACGAAACCGTCGTGATTCCGGGCCACGGGCCGATGACGACGATCAGAGAGGAACGGGAAGAGAATCCGTTTCTAAACCGTTAGCCGTCCTACGCGGTGACGGTCGAGTCCGACAAAACCAAGGGAAAAGAGCAATCATCCATCGCGAGGCGAAGAACCGGTGCGAAGCGTACAATGAATATAGTGAAAAATACTAAGTTCTTTGTGAGACTGAATCGTGGCACTTCCACCCCCGCATACGTTCAGCGGATTGATCGAAACCCAATACAGACAACCACCAATCGCAAGCTGGCGCTTGCCATGGGAAAGCTCACAGCTGAAGATACTGTCAAGTCCATCCAAACTTCGCGGTGCATCCCCGAGTTAGTGTCCGTACAGGTTCGAGCCTAGGCGGGTTACACAGCCGCGTTGCGCTGACTGCAACCGCATCAGAAAAGCGAGAAAAAGAAACCCCGCAGCAGTAACCTGCTGCGGGGTCTCCAGGTTGCGTGTGTGCTAGCGTTGCTAGGCCTGGATGATCACTTTGCCCCCGCCAATCCCCAATAGAGGAGTGGTCTTGAGGGTGAGCGTGTAGGTATAGGTCCCGGCGGTCACGTTGGCCGTATGAGCGGCATTGCCAGTTTGCGCAGTCAGATTCAGGGGAGTGCTGAACGGCTGGGTATTCCAGCCAACGTTGTAGGCATGGGGGTCCAGGCAGACCATTTCCAACGTACCTGCCACGGGAAGCGCGACTGGGTCAGGACTGGAATCTCCCTGGCCGGCGGTGTAGAGAACCTGGACGTAAATCGGGCCGGTTCCAGCTTGGATCGAGTACGGGCCACCGACATTCGTGCCGTTTACGGACACGGTGTAGTTCACGCTGCAATTGGCGTTTGCCGCGGTGAGTGAAACGGTTGCTCCCGGAGCAACGGTGATGCTGGTTGTGGTGCCGAACATGGCCTGCCCGGGCGCATTGGCCTTGAAGCTGATGCTGATGCTGGCGGTGGAACTGGAGGAGTTGGAGAAGTTAACCTGTTCCCCCGTTGCGATTTTGACGCCTTGCGGCGAGACGGTAAGGGTGGAACCGTCGTAGAGGAAATCGATTGTCTGCGCTAGCTCTTCCCTGGGAATGACACGTGCTGTGGCCATGGCTGACTCCTGGTGGATTGGATTTAGAAACGCGGCCCGTAAATGATTCCCCACAACTTAAGGCCCGGTATGGCAGCGTCAATCCAACTCGGATAACAACCTGAAGAGGCTGCGTGTCCTACGGCACCTCTTCATTTTCTATTCTTCTGATTCTATTCTTCTGAAACCTCACTATCGCTTCCGACTACTTACCGCTGGCGTGAAAATTTGGATCCGACAACAAGCCTTCGAGGTCCGGTATGCTTTTCAGGTCGGCGAGGCTGTAGCCTTTCTGCAGGCTCTTTTCAATGTACTGCAACGCTTGCTTACGGTCACCTAAATCCTCGTATGCTTCGCCGACGTTCTCCAGAACATTGGCGTCATCAGGGGAAAGAGCGAGTGCCGATTGTATGTGAGAAACGGCCTCCTCGCGCAGCTTTTTTTTGGCGTAGAGCAGTCCAAGAATGGACTGCGCGACCGCGTCGCGGGGATTAGCTTGCGCCGTCTGTTCCAGCAAGGCGAGCTCCCGGTCCCTGGCTTTGCCCGCCTTGTCCTTGTCCTGTAAGCCCTCGTAGGCAAATGCCAGATTGCCCCAGACCAGATAATCCCGGTCGTTCAGTTGCAGAGCCTTCTGCTCAATGTCGGCGGCTTCGGCGTATTTCTTTTCCTGGAGGTAGAGGTATCCAAGATTGGCGAAGGCGCCGTAACTGGGGTCGAGGGCAATCGATTTGCGGTACATCTGTTCGGCATCGGCAAAGTGCCGCTCTCCCATGTCGCTGTAGACCGCGCCCAAATTGAGATAGAGGGGAGCATTGTCGGGAGTCAGTTGGATGGCGTGCTTATACTGCGCAATGGCTTCGTCGTAACGCTGGTGGTTATACAAGAAAACCGCCAGTTGGTTGTAGCCGCTCCAGGAATCCGGGCGCAGAGCGATCGCCTTGCGGAAGGCCGCTTCGGCATCGGCGGTGCGTCCCGCGCTTTCATAAGACTGGGCCAGGCCGCTCTGCGCATCGGGGCTGTGCGGGTCGAGTTGGAGCGCGCGCTGATACTCCTGAAGGGCGAGATCGTATTTTCCGGTGCTGCGGTGGATGTGGCCGAGGGTGGCATAGACGGCGGGCAGGCGGTCGTCCAGTTGAACGGCCTTGTTGCAGTTGGCCAGAGCTTCGTCAATCCATTTGGTGTTTTTGTCGAGCTGGTATTTCAGGCGGTAGGCTTCGCCGAGCTGGGCATAGGCGAGGGCAAAGCGGGGATCAACTTTGACGGCGCTTTCGAGCGCCGTGATGGCGAGATCGAGGTTGCCTGCCTTGTCGAAGCGCTGGGTGTAGCCGAGAGCCTTGAGATACGATTCGTAGGCACCGGCATTGACCGCTCCACCCATGGCGCGCAGCATTTCGGGCGTAACGTCGATGCGCATGAGCTTGGCCACGCGCGCGACCGCTTCGTCTTCGAGGGAAGAGAAGTCTCCGGCACGGTCTTCGAGCATGAAGGAGCCGATCTGGCGAAGGCTCCTGGTGTTAATCAGATTGACTGTAAGGTGGATGGTCTGGCCCTCGCGCAGCAGGCTTCCTTCGATGGCAACGGTGGCGCCTAGTTCACGTAGAGCCGAGGGGGGATCAGAGATCTTGAGCCGCCGCACTTCACTGGCGGGCACGACCCAGAGCGACTGCTTGCCGACTTCGAGATTGGTGAGGCGGCTGGCGAGACTATCCATGAGTCCAGCGGAAACGGCCTCGTTGGCAGGATCGCTGCCGACGTTTTCAAAGGGCAGAACCGCGATGTGATCTTCGGTGCGGGCGAACCAGCCGGAGATGCGGTCGCGGACCGGCGGAAGAAACGAGAGCACGGCTGCGACGATTGCGACAGTGCCCAAGGCGACGAGCCACCGAGGGGATCTCGGCGGGGGCGCGGTGGTTCCCCACATAGGACGCGATGCGCGTTCGATCTGCTCGCGCAGATCTTTTGCGGTGAGGGTGGAGGGCCGTGGTCCCGACGGAGGATGGACTCCGGACGGAGTGCGCGCGGCCGGAGATGAAGCCGGCGCGGGTACGAGCTGGCTGCGCGCTTCCTGCAAGTCGGTGAGCATCTCGCGGCAACTGTGATAACGGGTGGCGGGATCTTTGGAAAGCGCGTGGTAGATGATGCGCAGCAGATCCAAGGGCACTTCGTCCATGGGCCGCGGCGGCTCGTTCAAAATGGCGAAGATGGTGGCGGCGGGAGATTCGCGCTGGAAAGGATTCTTGCCGGTGAGCATTTCGGCGAGCACGATACCGATGGCCCAGATGTCGGTGCGCTGGTCGACTCCGGGCTGGCCGGTGGTTTGTTCGGGCGACATGTAGCCAATGGTGCCGGCCGTGCTCATGCTTTGGGTGCTGCCGGTCGAAGACGCGAGTCGGGCCAGGCCGAAGTCCACGACCTTGATGACTCCGCGCTGCGTGAGGATCACGTTGGAGGGCTTGATGTCGCGGTGCACGACGGCGCCGGCATGGGCAGCGGCCAAACCTTCCGTCATCTGGATGGCAATGTTCACGGCATCGGGTACCGGCAGAGGGCCGCGAAGAAGTTTGCGGGCCAGCGTTTCTCCTACGTAATAGGCCATGACGATGAAGGAACGGCCGTCGTGCTCCTCCATGCCGTAAATGACGCCGATGTTGGCGTGGTCGAGCGAGGAAGCGGTGCGGGCTTCGCGGAGAAAGCGCTCTTTGTCTTCGGCGCTTGCAACCAGGTGTTCGGGAAGAAACTTCAGGGCAACCGTCCGCTCGAGCTTTACGTCGAGCGCGCGATAGACAACACCCATGCCTCCGGAGCCGGCCAGGCCGAGGATCTTGTAGTTGCCGACAAGATCTCCAGGAGACAATGTGGCCGATGGGTTAGACACGAAGCGATCCCCGGTGGAGTTCGACCCCTAAACGCAAAGCCTTTTTCCTTATACGGATCGAACGATTCTGCCGCAGATTCACAGTCATACGCTACCTCATTTTGGCGTGCCAACAAAGTGCCCGGATGGGGCCAGCGTGACGGTTGCGAAGCAATGGGGGGAAGGGCTGTGCTTTCGAAAACATCCTGCGGGGTGAAAGATGTTGGTGTACACTGCCGTGACCTGGAAGCGAATCAGACTGGGGGACCCGACATGCAGTTGCGTTTAGAGAGCCGGCCGGTGGGGGATGTGCTGGTAGTGCAGTGTCACGGCAGAATCGTGTCCGGGAACGAAGTGTTTACGCTGCACTCTTCGGTGGGAGATTCCATCGTGAAGTACGGCGACATTGTGCTGGAACTCGACCATGTCGAGTTCATCGACAGCAGCGGATTGGGAGCGCTGGTGCGGCTGATGCAGGCTGCGCGGGCGAAGGGAGGGGACGTCAAGCTCAGCGGCGTGCCGGCGCGAACGCGCAAAACCCTCGAGATGACGGGCCTGATTTCGCAATTTGAAGTCTATGACACCGTGGAGGAGGCGATCACGGCAGCGTATTTGGGGTCGCGCTACTCGCGGGCAAAGATCGCAGACGCACAATCGCGCATCCTTTGCGTTTACGAATCGATGGATGTGCGGACGTTCATGCGAGAAGTGCTGTGCGGCGCCGGATACAATGCCCTGACCACGGCAACAATTGAGGACGCGCGCATCCTGCTCAAGGCAACCAAGGCAAAGCTGGTGGTGATTTCGTCGCGCATGCAAGCGGTTTATGGGAAGCCCACGCGGAAGGTGCTGGAGGAAATCGATCCTTCAGTGGCCATCGTGGTTTTGGACGAAAACTTCTCTTCGCAGGACCCGGGGGAAGCGGCGGAAAAACTGCTGAGTTCCGTTGGCAGCCAGCAGAAAGGCGCCTAGTGGGAGCGGCTTGGGTTTGGCTCGGAGAAGTCTGATTGGTGCCTGCAAAAGGCGCTAACCACCGAGTGCACAGAGGTTACGGAGGACTGCTTAATACTTCATCCGTCAGAACTTTCTTACTTAGCGGGGAACTGCGTTGTCGTTGGCTGCGAAATTGCTTCGTGAGGTGACGCAGGCACGACGACGCCTTCGGCTATCAGGAAACTCCTGGCATCTTCGAAGCTGACCCCGAACGAAGTACCGCGAAATCTTCCCTTGCCGGCCTGAGTGATAATCCCGAGGACTTCTCCTTGGGGAGAGATCACCGGACTGCCGCTCATGCCCTCAACGGCCACAATGTTGGTTGCGAAGTTGCAGCGGCATCCGTCCTGACGCCGATAGTCCTCCTGCCCGGTTATGCGTCCGCTACGGGTCAGAGGCGCCAACACCCATCCGGCAAACCCGGTAACGGACACAGGTTCGCCAGGCGTGACTTGGCGGAAGCGAAGCGGAGCTGCACGGATGTAGCCCAGATCGCGAGGATTATCGGCTGGCTGGAGGCGGCAAACCGCGAGGTCGAGCAATTCGTTCAGATGGCAGCGAGCCAGGAGAAATCTGCGCAAATGACCGGCGTGAATCCATTCGTCATCGGGGATCATGACGCTGAGAGTGCAGTTAAAGTGGGCCTGCAAAATGACGTGGGCTGCCGTCAGCAGCGTGCCGCCGGAATCGGCGATCAGGCCGGTGCCGCGGACGAAGGTGCGGAACGCCGCAATATTCTCGGTGCACAACAGAGGAACGGCGGCGCGCAGGGCGGGAGGGGACGCGTCAGGTGGAGGCACCGTCTGTGCCCAACCCGACAGGCTGAAGACCACGGCGAAAATGGCATGTCGCCAGAGCACGGTGGGAGCGCTGCTTCGAATTGTAGTTCGATTCGAGCGTGAGGATGCTGTTGACGTTGAATCCTGAACGCGAGAGCCATGGGCGCGCTTGTTGCTACGTCTCTATAGATATGTGCTACGCTAGCGTGACGAATGAACCGCATTGAGAGAGAATGCCATGGCAGAATTGAGCAGGATCGGCGTATCGATTGATTCCGACCTCTTACACCGGTTCGATTCCTACATTGCCGGCAAGGGTTACGAAAACCGCTCGGAGGCGTTTCGCGATTTAATTCGTGACCGGCTCGTTGGCTCGGCAGTGGTTTCTGGAAGTGCGCTTGTCGTGGGCACGGTCACCCTCATTTACGATCATCACACTCGTCTGTTGCCTGAGAAGCTCACCGATCTCCAGCACGAGTCTCACGCACTTGTCATTTCTACGCTGCATGCGCATCTCGACCATGCAAACTGTCTGGAGGTGGTGGTTCTGCGCGGCAAGTCGAGAGATGTGCAAAAGCTGGCGGATCGACTGATCAGCACAAAAGGCGTGCAGCATGGGCGCCTCGTGATGAGCTCTCCTGAGACCGTGTCACACCATACCCACAAACACGGCTGACGCAACGGCCGGGAAAGCCCTATCGCGCATTCAGGAAAACCCTGTAGGGCCTGGAACTTGTGACATGCAGCAATTGGCGTTATGAACTTGTGCTACAGTGTAGCACGATATTGAGAGTCGTGTTATCTGGTGGGTAGCACGAACTGAGAGAACGTGATATGAGCATGATGACACGCCTGCTCTTGACCGCAACGTTGCTCAGTGTGGCGGCCGCTCGAGCGCAAACCAGCGATAAGGCTTATCCGCCTCAGCTAGCAGGAGCTGTCGTTGACACGTCTGGCGCGGTGATTGCTGGGGCTACCGTGCAGGTTCGAAGCCCGAACGGTACTGTACAAAGAACGACACAGTCGGACGGGAACGGCTCCTTCATTATTTCTGGACTCGCGGCAGGTAATTATCGACTCGTGGTATCGAATCCCGGTTTTGAAACCACAGAAATGCCCGTCACCATAGGGACCACTGAGGCGCCGGCCCCGCTGCGCATCTCTCTGGCTGTGGGCTCCGTGAGCACCACCATAAGTGTGCAGGGCCGGGAGGATAGCCTCATCGGAATTGCCGAGTCCGCCACCCAGGGAACGGTGGGCGCAACGGAAATCCAAGATCGCCCGATTCTTCGTTCGGGAGAAGTTTTGGAGACGGTTCCCGGTGTCATGGTCACTCAACACGCCGGCGGCGGCAAGGCCAACCAATATTTTCTTCGCGGCTTCAATCTCGACCACGGCACAGATTTCGCCATTTTCATCGACGATATGCCGCTTAACCTGCCGTCGCACGCGCACGGCGAGGGCTACTCGGACATGAACACCGTCATCCCGGAGTTTGTGAAGCGGGTGAATTTCGAGAAAGGTCCTTATTACGCCGATGTGGGCAACTATGGCTCGGCTGGATCGGCCCATGTGGAATATTTCAAGACGGTGCCCCAGAATTTCTTCCAGGTGGAAGGCGGCATGTATGGCTATGGTCGGGCCGTTTTCGGCGTGTCGCAAAAGCTCGGCAAGGGCAGTTTGCTGTACGGCGGAGAAGCATATCACGATGACGGCCCATGGTCGCATCCGGATAATTACTATAAATTCAACGGCCTTGTTACCTACAGCCAGGGAGGAGACGCCGATGGTTTCAGCATCACAGGCCGCGGCTACCACGGAACATGGCACTCGAGCGATCAAATCCCCGATAACGCCGTGCCCCTCGTTGGTTTCTTCGGCGCGCTGAACCCGACTGACGGTGGCCATTCTCAGCGTTACAGCTTGCAGGCGGAATGGCATCGCCGCGGAGCAAATTCCGAGACGAAAGTCACGGCCTACGGATTTTATTATGATCTCAATTTATTTTCTGATTTCACTTACTACCTGACGGACCCCATTCGCGGCGATCAGTTCGAACAGCAGGACAGGCGCTGGGTGGCGGGGCTGGACGCACGCCACACGATTTTCAGCCAATGGTTTGGCCGCAAGGTGGAAAATACGTTCGGCCTGCAGGTCCGCAACGATTGGATCCACAACGGCCTTTACCAGACCGAAGAGCGCGTGCGCGTGGACAAAACTGATGCCTTCACCGGCACCACTTTGCCCGCGACCACGGAAGCGGATCGCTTTACGGACACGCAAGCGGGTTTTTATGCGGAAGCTAAAATCGAGTGGGCGGAAAGATTCCGCACGGTCGCAGCCATGCGCGGCGACGTGGGACACGTTGACGTCGCCAGCCTGGTTACCGCGGCCAATTCCGGCACGGCTACCAAGATGCTGCCCAGCCCAAAATTAAGTTTGATTTTCGGCCCGTGGTCTAATACCGAGTTCTATGTACAGGGCGGATTCAGTTTTCACAGCAACGACGCACGTGGCGCAACGCAAACGGTGGAACCGGTTTCGGCGGACAATCCTTACCCCAATACGCCCAGCGCAAAAATTCCCCTTCTGGTCCAAACCAAAGGCGGGGAAATCGGCGCGCGCACTGTGGTCGTCCCGCATCTGCAAAGCACTCTTGCGCTCTGGTATCTCCACAGTAATTCCGAACTGCAGCAGGATGGCGACACCGGAGGCACGGTCGCTTCAGAACAGTCGAGCAACCGCTATGGCGTCGAATGGGCGAACTACTACACGCCTTGGGAACATTTGGCTTTTGATTTTGACCTTGCGGACTCGAGATCTCTGTTTACCACAATAGACGAAGACGATGCGGCGCCGGGCAGCCCGGGTGGCAAGCGTGTGCCCGAAGCGGTTGGGTGGGTGATTTCCTCGGGCGTCATACTGCACGATCTCAAAGGCTTCTCGGCGAGTTTGCGCCTGCGCTACTTTGGTCCGCGCGATTTGACGTCGGACGGAATTTATCGCTCAAAAGCAACGGCATTGCTCAACGCGGGAGTCGGTTATCAAATCAACAAGAAATGGCGCGTTTCGGCCGAATTTTTGAATCTGCTTCACCGCCGCGATCACGACATTGACTACGCCTATACCTCCCAAATAACGCCAACAGCCACGCCGGCATTCACAGACGTTTTCCACCCCGTCGAACCGTTTCAGGTGCGATTCGGGTTAGGAAGAACCTTTTGACAAATGCCGCGGTTATCAGCTCGCTTTGTTCAACTTCTTGATTTGCTGTTCGAGTTTTTTCACACACTGTTCGACTTCGGGATGCTTGTGACTGTGTTGTTTGACCGGCATGGGCTAGTCTCCAGGAGCGGATGAAAATACTGCCGTCCGGGGCCGTAGATTTCAAATTTGGCCCGCTCTGGGAGATAGCCGAAACGGCGTAAGGATTAACGAGGGCGTCCTATCTGGGAGTTATGTCGCGAAAATCTCCAGCAGGGAAGAGTATGCTTATTTTTCCATTCTGCAGGTGAAATTTGCTGCGCAGATTGGTTAGTGTTACACTGCGTTGTAAGTTAAGTCTTTGCATTTAAGATGGTTATTGGCGGATGCCTGGGGAGCGGTTTGGCTGTTTGTATGCCTTGTTTATGCTAGCGTCGCCCCCGGGGCGCAGATCCGGGAGGTAACCTTGAGCGACCGTGCGATTGGCGATCCAGCACGACGGAGACGAAGCTGGTACAAGCGTCGTCGCCGAAATCAACGCATTATTTTTGTGGCCGTTGCTGTAGTAGCCGTGATTGGGATTGTGAGTTGGCTGGGTCCCGACTTGTTTTCGTGGTCCGACGTTGGGTGGAAGCAATCACGGGAAACCAAGGCGGGTAAGACACGCGTAGCGACGCCGGAAGAACTTACGAAGATGGCCCAGCAGGGTGATGCCGAAGCGCAGTGGCGGCTGGGGAAACTTTACCGCGATGGGGATGGCGTTCATCCGAGCGATAAGGATGCCGCGGATTGGTTCCACCGCGCGGCGGAGCAAAAATACGTTCCAGCGCTCTCTGCCCTGGGCGCGCAATATTGGGCGGGCAGCGCAGGAGCTAAACAGGATTACGGCAAGGCCTATTTCTGGTATGACCTGGCGCTCGCCCTAGGCGATGAGAATGCCGATTCGCAGCTCCAAGCACTTGCCACTGAGCTAACTCAGGACGAAGTTGCCAGTGTTCACCAACAGGCGAAAGCCTGGTTGCAAGCTCACAGTTGCACGGTCGAGCACCAGTGAGCGCGTCCCCCTTTCCGTTGCTTTGTCGATATCGGGCAGAACGCCGGGATCGGAATCAGGATGGCCCCGGACATTAGCAGTAGGTGAAAATATGCATGCACAAAGCATTTAAGTTTTGCACAGCCTTGGCCGTATATTGTTCTGGACTCAAACCAAGGATTCAGCTAAAGTTCTGTTGCAACTGTTGCAGGTTTAATCGGTCTGCAGCCCCGCAGACGTGGGATGCTTCAACGCACGTAAAGTTTTGCTGCCTTTGTGACTAATTTGGTTGTGCAGTGCCAGTAGCCATCATGCTTCGCGTTTGTAAGTGCTTGCATTCCAACCGGTTGAAAATAAATTGAAACGCTGAAAGTTTGGCTGTTGAAGTGCAGCACGCGGGTCTGGAGTTGTCTGCCTGCAGGACACTGGACCCAGAAGTTGAGGAGAGTGCCTTCTGAGCAACCGTGCGAATGACGGAGGTGTACGGCGTAGGCGAAGCTGGTACAAGCGTCGTCTTCGCTCGCAGCGTTTCTTGCTGGGTTCGGTGGCAGTAGCGGTAATTTCCGTTGCTTGCTGGCAAACTGCCGCTCGAGTCTCCCAGTGGCCCTCCATGGAGGGTTCCAAGGGCTCGCCGGAGTCATCTTGGGCTAAGGCCGTCCAGCAGGATCTTGGGTTCGTCTCGCGGCAATCGACCAAGCGGCCCGTGTATGTGACACGAGTTCCAGGGGTTTATCCATACTCGGTTGTGCCGGGAGGCCTTAAGAGTGCGGCAGCTCTGCGGCAAGCGGCCGCCAACGATAAGGCGGTGGCCCGCCATTTCGGTCAGTTTGACTACAATCGGGCTCACCTTGTTCGGCTGGCGGAGCCGCGCGATGTCTACGTTTCCTATCGCATTCGCGACACAGTCTTCTGGACACAAAAGAGGATTCGACTGAAGGCCGGCGAGATGCTGCTGACCGACGGCAAGATCACGGCGCGGGCAAAGTGTGGCAACCAGGTTTCCGACACGGCCAAACCAGAGGTTTCGAACGAAGAGCCGGAAGAAGATGTTCTGGACCAGCCCGTGGCGCTTGAGCCGATTGGTCCGGCTTTGCCGATTCGGGCAAGTCTGCGGACCCCGGAATTGCCTGCGGGTCAGCCAGTTTCACCCGAGCTGTACGCGAGCAATTTTCAGTTCCCCTACGTTCCTTTCGAGCTCCCGCTTCCCCCTCGGAATTGCGCCATGTTAGGGGAAGTTGGCACGTCCCATTGCCATAAGCCGTCCCACCATCCTTCGGTTCCCGAGCCTTCGACGATGATTCTGCTTGCTTCCGGACTGGCAGCAATTGGCTGGCGGTACCGCAAGCACAAGAGCCTGGTCGGAGCTTAGAGCAAGCGGCAGTCCGGGGATCAGGTCAGCCATCCGCTGGCACCACTAGGACTACGACTTCCGAGTAATTCTTCGCTCGCTCCAACTGCTACACTCCTCGTTAAGTGCCCATGTCTTGCAAGCTGTATTTCGGAGCCCTGCTCTCGGTTGCCCTTCTAGCGGAACCCCTTATCGCGCAATCGGGCGCAACGGTCGAGCACGTGCTAGTGCGGGGCAACGCGGATGCCATGGAAGTCGAGATCCAGACTTCCAGCGCGGTTGCGCCGAATACTCAGGCGATAACGGGACCGGATCGCATCGTGGTGGATTTTCCCGGCGCCGTGCCTTCCGCGGAACTGCGAGCGCTAACGGTGAATCGTGGCGCGCTGAAAAGTGTTCGCTCCGGGCTGTTCTTTAAAAATCCTCCTATAACGCGAATCGTGCTGGATCTCGAAGAGGCCCAGCCTTATCGGATTTCGACCGGACAGAATGCTGTAGTGGTGAAGCTGGGCGGAGGGAGTGCGGCTCGCAGCCAGGGCTCGATCGCACTATCTTCAGCGGGTGCGCACCTGCGAGAGACTGCGCTGGTATCGAATCCTTCGGTTGCGCCCGCGAAACTGGCGATGACGAACGCGGTTGCGAACCTACCCTTGCCGACGCACTCACCTTCCGGGGTCTCTAGCGCCGCTCCTGTGACGGTTGCAGCGCCGGGCGCGGCAAATGCGGCGGTCAATATTCCGGCGCTCACGCAGGAGAGCAGCGACGCTGGTGGTGCGGTTGCGGCTTCGGAACCGGCGAAACCGGCGGTGAGCGTCTCCTACGAAAACGGGATGCTGAGCATTCACTCGGCGAGAGCGACGCTTTCGCAGGTGCTGTTTGAGGTCCACTTGAAGACGCAAGCTGAGGTCGCGATTCCGGCAGGAGCAGAGCGGGAAGAAGTGATTGTGGATCTGGGACCTGGGCCAGCGCGCGACGTGCTGGGTGCGCTTTTGAACGGATCTCCGTACAACTTCATATTTGTCGGCAACGAACTCACTCTTGAACGCGTCATCCTGACGCGGCGCGATTCGGGCACCTTCTAACTTTTCCAGTTTGGGTTTTGGTTGGAAGGTCAGGTTCTTGAAATTTCCATTTCAAGTTTGTTCTATCAAGTAACGGGAGCGGAGCAACGGAGCCAGCCAGCCGAGTCGGACTGGCTTTTTAAATTGCCCTCGGCACTGAAATTCTCTTCGTTTTGCAGCCCCAACCAAAGTCTGCAGGGATGAGGGAATCGCACGCCGATTGTCGCTTTCCTCACCGCTGCTCTAGAAGAATTGGCGTAAAGAGGCGACAATGGTTCCAGCAGGAACTAAGGAGCCAGGTTGGGAGCGAGTTCAGTCCTTAAGCAGGCCAGTCCAAGGCCGGCAAGTCCAAAATCCCCGGCAAAATCAAAGGTCGGCTTGCGCTTCTGGATGGAGCGGGTGCTGGAGGAGTGCGGTCGCGCAGCGGCGGGGTTTGAGGCCGATCCCGTGCATGATCTGCGCGTGGCGATTCGACGCTGCCGGTCGCTGGCGGATGGATTGATGGCGATGGATCCGGACCCGTCGTGGAAGGAAATGAAGAAGGCGGGGCGGAAGCTTTTTCGTGCGCTCGGCGAACTCCGCGACATGCAGGTGATGCAGGAGTGGATCGATAAGCTGGAGGTTGTCGGCGACTCGGCAGCGGAGGGAGACAAACCCACCCTTGCGCACAGAACGCGCAAGGATGGGGCACCCGCACCCGCAAGCCGCGACTCTACGGAAGATCTGGTGGTGGGGAAGCTGCTCAATCATGTGCGTGCGCGCGAGGCGGAATGCAAACAGCTGGCGTGGAGGGATCTCAACCAATTTGACAAGAAGCGGTGGCGGCAATGGAGCCGGACGCTGCCGGGACGGGCGGCGCGGCTGCGGCCGGGGAACGTGGTCTATCTGCACCTGGCGCTTGAGAAGTGGACGGCTGCGTACGAGTTGCACAAGCGCGCGGTGCGGACGCGGTCGCAGATTGCGCTGCACGAGCTGCGGATCGGGATCAAACGGTTTCGTTACACCGTAGAGAATTTCTTGCCGGCCCAGCATGCGCTTTGGGGAAAGGACCTGAAAGAGCTGCAAGACCTGCTGGGCGAGGTACACGATCTGGATGTGCTGTGGGCGACGGCGCTCGAGATTCAAGCGTTTCCGGACGTGGAGAGCCGCAACCGGTGGCGCGAGAAGCTGAACCACGAGCGCAGCCGACGCGTCGAACGCTATCGCGAGATGATGATCGGCAAGGAGTCGTTGTGGCGCGTTTGGCGGGCGGCGCTGCCAGCGGGAGCGGATTTGCGGGCGGCGGCGATGAACCGTTTGCGGGTATGGGCGGGGTATCTAGATCCGGATTTTTCGCATGCGCAGCGGGTGACGCAGCTGTCGCTTCATTTATATGACGGGTTGCGGAAGGCTGGGCTGCTTCGCGATGATGCGGAACATGACTCGCGGGACGTGCTGCAGGCTGCGGCGTTGATGCACGATGTGGGCAAGGCGAAGGGCGGGGAGAACCATCAGAAAGAATCGTTTCGAATGATTCTCAAGCTGGCGCGGCCTTTGGGTTGGAGCGCGCGCGAATTGGGACTGGCGGCGGTAGTGGCCCGGTATCATCGCGGAACGTTGCCGCGTCCGCGCGGAAAAAACATGCAGCGACTGGAGCTGCCGGACCGGCGCGTGGCGCTTGAACTGGCGGGCGTGCTGCGGCTGGCGAACGCGCTCGATCCGCGAAACGGGACGGCCCCGCGGCTTGAAGTGGATGGCCGCGGCGGGATTTTAGAGGTGCACGCAACGGGATATTCGCCGCT
>Ga0182014_10003467_pt1 | contig 18873 bp, 19 predicted proteins | sample 612S2DmetaG_FD_120489 | JGI IMG/M metagenome (GOLD analysis project Ga0182014, IMG submission 120489) | Permafrost microbial communities from Stordalen Mire, Sweden - 612S2D metaG | ecosystem: Environmental > Terrestrial > Soil > Wetlands > Permafrost | place: Sweden: Stordalen | collected... | reverse complement strand
TCATCGGCAACTCCGCGTTCAGCGCGCCGCCGGGCGTCTCTTCGTGCTTGAGCATCGCTAGTCACAGCCGCACAGGCAGGCGCGCTCAAACCCGGTCACCGCAACTTCAAAAATATTTCCCGCCCGCATTTTCAATAGCTTCCCGCATTCCGCCAACCGCTACGCCCCAAGCCGAAAGCCCCCGCCTGCTAACCTGAAACCGGAGTAGAGGGTTGCGCCCAACCAGCGTAATTCAATCTCTCTTCGTGGCCACGAAGCGTAGCACGCACGGTACTGGACTCCCCGATGCCCTTAAGAAAGGCGGACGGGAGACCTTGGAATCGGTTCCAAAACGCCGTGGGAGCAGCGAACCTGCTTCCCGCAGTTCCAGAGTCAGGCAGTCGCAGCGGCCCAGCAGTCGTTTTAAACCGTTGGCGGCCGGATTAGCAGGCAACAGCGTCGGGGGGCGCTCACGCCCGCGAACCCCGGCCGCCATCGCAAATCCTCACCTCGACCTACCCACACAGCCAAAGTGTCCCCAATCGCCTTCCCAGCTTCCAGCCCGTCCCGTTTCCATGCCCACTCGCCGCTTCCAGGCCGAAACTGGCTTCGTTCTGCCCAGTGGGGCAGGCGCTTTCGCCTGCCTTGCCATCTCGACCCGGCAATCCCCAATTTCGTTCCGCCCCCCAATGGGTTCGTTTTGCCGCGCGTAAGTGCCGTGCAATCAGCCGCCTGCCAGCAAGATTGGGTTCGTTTGGTATTCTCGCCGCCTATCCCGCCTTCTTCATCAGCAACTCCGCGTTCAGCGCGCCCTCGGGCGTCTCTTCGTGCTTGAACATCAGGTTCAGGTCGCGGCCGGCGGCCAGCAATTCCTTGGCGCGCGCGGCGATGGCATCCACATCGGCTTCGGTGTAGTCCGGCTTGCGCAGGCGGTAGTAGACGAAATCGGCGGTGACCACTTCGTTCTGATCGACTACACTGAACCGAATCAAGCGAATGCCGCTATCAACAGGCGAAAAACTCGGCCCCTAAGTGACAGGGCGAGAGCCATGAAGTTTTCTAGTGAATTCTTCTAGTGAATGCGGTGGAGCGACTCGCTTGGGTGTAAGCTATATGGAAATCGGAAGCCAAAATGGAAATTCCGGTTCGAAGGTGGAGGGTCGGCGATGCGATTGGAACTCGGCAACGATTTGTATCCGTTTACTCATGGCGCTTGGTGCGCCAAAGCCTGCGTGATTGTGGCACACGGTGGCTGGGATTCTTGGTCCGGAGAGTTTCGGGTTCGACCCGGTGTAACGCCACGAAAAGCTCTTACAGAGGGGGCCGAATGAGCAAGGACGAAGGCGTACGGATCACCGACACCATCAACTTCATAAGCACGGCGACCGTTCCGGCTGCACACAACGCCCAGCGGGCGACGGTCGCCGACCTATTGCGCGATTATGACGCTCACGGGCACATTGCGGATACCGTCAGCCCGGCGATGTCGCAAGGCAGCAACTATGCGATTTTGGAGCGTGACGAGGTAAAGGCAAATCGACACTATCGCCGGGCCATTATCCTGATCCGCATGGCGTTGCAGAACGCCGATCGCTCGGTTGCGCCTCGGGACGTGGGCCAGATCAGCGACGCCAATCTGCCCAACGAGCTCGGAAATAGCCTCGGCCAGATCCACACCACCCTGCACGACTTGACTACGAAGCTCGCCCTTCTCAAATCCAACCCGGTCAGTTTCCTGTCGGACAACACGTTTAACATGGTCTCGGCTGGCGCGACCGCCCCGTCAGGGGTGGCAGACTATGTACTCTATTACGACACTCTCAACAGCCAGTACAATCTGGCGCCAGAGGCGACAGTAAAAAACTGGGCGGCCGTGTCGATCAAGGTTTTTCACCTGCACGTTCAGCCGTACGCCGGCCTCGCAAGAACACACGGGCCGAACGGGCAATCGCTCGCCGTCGTCGGAAACGCCGCCTACGGCGCCGATTTGATGGTCACAACGCAGTTGACCGGATGCTCGATCGTATACTATCTTAACGGCGCAACCCTGGTCGCGGCACACGTTCAGCCGACCGGCGGAATCGACGCCGAAACGATGTGCACCAATCTGCGTGCCGACGCAACGCTGTCGAATGCTCCGGGCCTGGCGGTGACCGGTGTATTCGGAGCCCAGGCGCCCAAGGGTGCGGACCCCAACAACTACCAGAAGGCCGGGAACTTCAGCTTCTGCATTGGAGTGAAAATTGGGGGCGCCTGGAATCTTTGCGCTCAGCAACGTACGCGAGGAGTGGGGGGGGCCAAGGTCGCCTGGACCATCGCGCACGGGTGAACCGGAAGAGCCGTCCTCTTTCGCCGTCTTCGATTCAATCAACGTTCTTGCGTGCCGGTAGTGGCGGTTCTCTTCACTAGGCTGCATGTTAGGAGAGAATCTCCCCGATCCTCCTGGCAAACCCGGATCGTGATCGGATCATCGTCCAACGCCAGATCCGCGTTGTTGACGTTCATCTTCGTCAGCGCGAGCACCTCCTTGAACAAGCGCCGTGGCGTGGAAGCAATCCACATGACCGTGTGAAACGGGCGTATCGGAAACCTACACGGGGTAAGCCTTTGCTCGGTATCCATGAGGCTGACGCTGCGAGAACGCCCCGCGCGGCGCCGGCAAGAGAGGACGTTCGGCAGACTCTCGCCTAACGCCGCCCGGCATCGTCCTGCCCTTATCCCGCCTTCTTCATCAGCAACTCCGCGTTCAGTGCGCCTTCGGGCGTCTCTTCGTGCTTGAACATCAGGTACACGTCGCGGCCGGCGGCTAACAATTCCTTGGTGCGCAGGGCGATGGCATCCACATCGGCTTCGGTATAGTCCTGCTTGCGCAGGCGGTAGTAGACGAAATCGGCGGTGACCACCTCGGGGATCTCCAGTTTCTCCGATTCCGCCAGGCATAGCGCCACGTTGCGCTGCCGCAGCTCGCCGTATACCGCTTCCGTGAGCCAGGATTCGTGGCGGAATTCGAAGGCGTAGCGCATGCCGTTGGGGAGGAGCGCCAGATAATCCCGAAGCGCGGCGACGTCGCACTTCATGTTTGGAGGCAATTGGAACAGGACCGGGCCCAGCCGCCGCGCGGTGCGCAACGGGTCGATGGCCTTCAGGAAAACATCGGTGGCCTGTTCGGCGTTCTTCAGACGCAGCATGTGCGTGATCCGCATGTGCGCTTTCACGGCGAAGACGAACCCGGGCCGTGTCGCCGCCACCCAGGCTTCCAGCGTCGAAGCCGCGGGCAGGCGCCGAAACGTGTAGTTGATCTCCACGCAATTGAGGCGTCCGGAGTAAAACGCAAGGAATTCCTTGGCCGGAAGCTTGGCCGGGTAGAACGCCGGTTTCCAGGCCGGATATGCAAAGCCGGAAGTTCCGGCAAAAAGTGTCGCCATGGCTTATCATTATCTCTGTCTGGAGAGCGAAATGTTAGTACGTATTATTGCCAGTTGGCTGGCCAGCGCCCTGGCGTTGTGGATTGTCGCACAAATCGTTCCGGGCATCGCGGTTCGGGGCTTCGGCGCGGCCCTGGCGGCCACTATCGTCATCGCCCTCGTCAATGGAACCATCGGCGTGGTTCTGAAGTTTCTGTTCTTCCCCGTCACGTTTCTGACGCTCGGCCTTTTCCTGCTGGTGCTGAACGCCCTGCTTCTGAAGCTGGCTTCGCTGTTCACGCCGGGGTTCAGTGTCCATGGTTTTATCCCGGCCCTGTTGGGTTCCGTGGTGCTCACTATCCTGGGCAGCCTGCTGCGGCGCATGCTGGTTCCCGGCCGCCCGGGGACTATCTATCTATAGAACATGACGGCCCCGCAAACTCCCGGCGAATTGGCCGCTGCGCTGGGCGACGCCGCCGCGCATGGCCGCGCCATTTCGCTGGCTGGGAACGGCTCGAAGCGGCTGATGGCCGGTCCCACGGCTCCGGCGGAGTGCGCCATCACCACCGCCAGGCTGAACCGCGTGATCGAGTACGAACCGCGCGACCTCACCATCAGTGTGGAGGCCGGGCTGCCTTGGCGGGAACTGACCAGCCTGACGGCCCGGAACCGGCTGATGGCGCCGCTCGATCCGCCGTTCGCCCCGGCGGCCACGGTGGGCGGTGTGATCGCCTCGAACGGGAGCGGCCCGCGGCGGCGGCTCTACGGCACGGCCCGCGACCTTGTCATCGGCATGAAATTCGCCACGCTCGAAGGCAAGCTGGTGCAATCCGGCGGCATGGTGGTGAAGAACGTCGCCGGCCTTGATATGGCCAAGCTCATGATCGGTTCGTTCGGGACGCTGGCGGCCATCGCGGTGGTCAACTTGAAACTGGCGCCGGCGCCGGAAGTGGAGCGCAGCTTCCTGCTGGCATTCGATTCGCTCCCCGGCGCCATGGCCGCGCGCAACCGCATCCTGGCAAGCGTGCTTCAGCCGGCTGCCGTGGATCTGCTGAACCAGCGGGCTGCTGGTTCCCTGGGGACGCCGCCGTGGCTCCTCGCCATTCGTACCGGCGGCAACCGGGCTGCGGCCGACCGTTACGGGCGGGAATTGGCGAAGCTGGCGGAGTGGGAGGCCCTCGAAGGTACCCGCCACGAAGCTCTTTGGAATACCATCGAGAGCTTCACCCCCACCTTCCTGGCGCGGAACCGCGACGGAGCGGTGGTGCGCGTCTCGTGTACCCTGAAAGGGTTGGAGGAAGCGATGGCCTCCTTCCAGGGTCCGGCGCTGGCGCGGGCGGGTTCGGGGGTTTGCTATGGGTACTTCGAAGAATCCGAAGCGGCGGCGCGCTGGATGGCCGATGCCGTCCGTCGCGGTTGGAAGGCTGTGATCGAGTTTTCGTCCGAAGAGCGCAAGGGGACGCTCGACTTGTGGCCCGCTCCCGGGCCGGATTTCGATCTGATGAAACGGCTGAAGGGGCTGTTCGATCCCGCCAACCTCCTCAACCGTGGTCGGCTCTATGGCCGTATCTGAACACAGCGCGTACGGTCCGCAACCGGTGGATCTCGACCGCTGCATCCACTGCGGCCTGTGTCTGAACGCCTGCCCCACCTACCGCGAACTGGGCCTCGAAATGGATTCGCCGCGCGGCCGCATCTACCAAATGGTCCAGGTATCGAACGGGGCTGCGATAACGCCTTCCTATATGGAGCACATCGGCCTGTGCCTGGCCTGCCGCGGCTGCGAATCGGCGTGTCCGTCGGGCGTACGCTATGGCCGGATGGTGGAAGGCGCCCGCGCGGCAATCGAAGCCAAAGTGGAGCGCGGGTGGCTCGCCGGACGCGCGCGCCATTTCCTCTTCGCCCACGTGCTGCCGTCGCGGGCTGCGCTGACGGCGGCCGGGACGCTGGTTTACCTATACGAAGCCAGCGGCGCAAAGGCCCTGCTGCGCGCGGCGGCCCGTCTCAAGCTGTTCGGCAGGCTGGGAGATCTGGCCCAACTGGCGCCTTCCGCCGAGCCGCCCTTCTTCTTCAGGGAGATCGGCCGGACGTTCCCGGCGCGTGGCGTCCGCCGGTATCGCGTGGCTTTTCTGGCCGGTTGCGTGGCCAACGTACTCTTCGCGCGGCTCAACGAGGCCACCGTGCGCGTGTTGCAAAGAAACGGCTGCGAGGTGGTTGTTCCGGAGGGCCAGGGTTGTTGCGGCGCGCTGCACGTTCACGCGGGCCTGCGTGAAGAGGCGCGTAAACTGGCCCGCCGCAATATCGACGCTGTGACGGCAGGCGAATTCCACGTCATCCTGACCAACGCCGCCGGATGCGGTTCCACCCTCAAGGAGTACGGCGAGCTGTTGGCGGAAGATCCCGTGTACGCCAAGAAGGCAGCCGAATTCGCCGCCTGCATGATGGATATCACGGAATTTCTGGCGGCCATCGAACTGAGCCGGGATATGGGGCCGGTGGACGCCGCGGTTACCTATCAGGATTCGTGCCATCTCGCGCACGGCCAGCGCATCCGTACGGCCCCGCGCCAGTTGCTGGCGATGGTGCCCGGCCTGACGTTCCGCGAGATGCCGGCTTCCGATATTTGCTGCGGCAGCGCCGGCGTTTACAACATCGAGCGGAGTGAAATGGCCATGCGGATTCTGGCGCATAAAATGGAATCGGTGAATTCGAGCGGCGCGCGGATCGTGGCCACCGCCAACCCCGGCTGCATATTGCAGCTTCAGGCCGGAGTGCGGTTGCACGGCTCCGGCCAGCGCGTGATGCACGTGGTGGAGATCCTGGATTTGGCGTACCGAAATTTCCGTTAAGAGGCCTGCATGGTACTGGTGGCTGCCATTGAGTTGATCCTGTGCTGGTTGGCCTGGGCGTGGCCGTATGCGTTCCGGGCCCCGCACTACCAGAAGCGCCCCTCCATCGTGGCCACCGTTTCCACCGCAATCGGCCTGGCTCTCGAATGCGCCGGCATCGTCGTCGCCTGCGTGTTCCGCCTTCCCCACGCCCACCCTCCAGGGATCGCGCGCATCCTCGGGTCCATGGCGCTCGGCCCCGTAGGCGCAGTCCTGGCGTGGACCGCCGTCAAGCATCTCGGCCGGCAGTTCCGGTTTCGCGCGGGCCTGTACGAGGATCACGAACTGGTTCGCAGCGGTCCGTACGCTGTCGTGCGGCATCCCATTTACGCCTCTATCCTGGCGATGCTTCTGAGCACGCTGCTCTTATTGACTCCCTGGCGGTGGATCGTCGTCTCGCTCGCGTTGTTCGTCGCGGGCACCGAAATCCGCGTCCACGTGGAAGACAACCTGCTGGCCTCGCGTTTCGGCCGGGATTTTGAGGATTACCGCCGCCAGGTCCGGGCTTACGTGCCGTTTGTGCGCTAAGAGATCCCCCGCCGGGCCGTCTTCTGCATAGAAGGATTCCGCTTCGGAAAGGCTAAGATCGAATCATGAGGATCCCCCTCGGGGCTATCGCGGCTATTTTGGCGTTGGCGGTGTGTTCCGCGCTGAGCCAGACCCCGGCTGCCGCACCGGCCTTCGAAGTCGCGTCCGTCAAGCCGTCTCCGCCGCTCGATGTGAACGCTATCATGTCGGGCAAGATGCACGTCGGCATGAAGACCGACGCGGCCAGGGTCGATATCGGATTTATGTCGCTGGCGGACTTGATTCGCATCGCTTACCGCGTGAAGCCCTACCAAATCTCCGGCCCGGATTGGATGGGCGCCCAGAGATTCGACATTCAAGCCAAAATGCCCGACGGCGCTTCCACCGATCAGGTTCCCGAAATGCTCCAGGCGCTGCTGGCGGACCGCTTCAAGCTGGTGTTGCATCGCGACACGACGGAACACCCCGTATACGCGCTTATCGTGGGGAAGGGCGGGTCCAAGTTGAAGGAGTCCGCGCCCGATCCGGCTGTGGACGCGGCCCCAGCCGAACCGCCCAAAGGCGCCATCACCATCGGGTCCGGGAACGACCAGGTGCAAATCACCCCCCAGGGCGGCCAAGGCGTCGCGATCTCGAGCGCCCAAAGCGGAAAGATGCGGATGACGATGAGCGCCGAAGGTACCATGCAAATGGCAATGGAGAAGATGACCATGCCGGCCCTGGCCGACGCCCTGTCGCCGTTCCTCGACCGCCCGGTGATCGATATGACCGGCCTGAAAGGCAATTACCAGGTGACGCTGGACCTCTCGATGGCGGATTTGATGACCGTCGCGAGAACCTCCGGCTTCAGCATTCCCGGAATGCCGTCCATGCCTTCCATCCCCGTGGGTTCCGGTCGCCCGGCCGACGCGGCATCCGATCCATCGGGCTCCGCGATTTTTTCGGCCGTGCAGCAGCTAGGCCTCAAGCTCGACCCGCAAAAACAGCCGATGGAGCGCCTGATCGTCGATCACCTGGAAAAGATGCCAACCGAAAACTGATATGGAGCGACCTGTCAAGCCCTTTTGGGGGGCCGAGGTTTTGGTTTTGCGTTCCCGCTGACGGTTTCGCCGGGGGAGAGAGCGCCCCTCGACCACGGCAGGACGCCTCTCCCCGCTCCAATCCCCCATACTAAAGGGCATGAACACGGAACCACCACCGTTCGAACTTGCCATTCCTGTGGAACCAGCCGATATCGACGAACTGGGCCACGTCAACAACGTCGCGTATCTGCGCTGGGTGCAGGACGTTGCCGTCGCCCATTGGAGGGCCGTCGCAGCCGTCGAAGACCAATCTAACCTACGGTGGGTGGTGGTGCGCCACGAGATCGATTACAAGCATCCGGCCTATCTGGGCGACGGGATCGTCGCCAGAACGTGGGTCGGGACCGCTAGCCGGATCCGCTTCGAGCGGCATACGGAACTGCTGCGAGCCGGCGATCGCCGCCTCCTGGCGACGGCTCGCACTCTGTGGTGCCCCATCGACGCCGTCACCGGCAGGCCCGCCAGCGTCGGTCCCGACGTGCGCGCCCGCTTCTCCGTGGCGGAGGAGTTTTAGGAACGCGGGTCATGTCGAGACGTGTGGCGTTGGTCGATGGCCGATTCCACCAGATCTCCCGCCAGGAGTCCGGTGCGGGCTTCGCCGGCGCCATTCCGCCGTTTTCAGCCAACTGAGGCTAGTGTTGCGGCCCGCCCGGCCCGGCGCCGGGCGTCTTGCTGTTCACCCGGTCCGATTGCCCCGCGCTACAATTGCTTTCTTCGAGGAGGCTGCCATGAAATCGTCCCCCACCGTGGCCCTCGCCTGGGCTGTTGTTGGGCTGGCGCTGGGACAGACCGGACCGCAAGCTCCGCAACCGGCCAAACTTCAAGTTCTAATCGTCACCGGCCAGAGCACCGGCGGTCATGACTGGCGCGCCACCACGCCCGTGCTCCGTAAGATCCTGGAAGACTCCGGCCGCTTCGAAGTGCGCGTCACGGAGGAGTTTCGCGGTGCCGGGGCGGACACGCTCGCACCCTACGATGTGGTGGTAGTGAACTACTACGACAACAGGCGTGCGAACCTGCGGTGGGGCGATTCAGCCGACAATGCTCTTCTGAACTTCGTTCGCGGCGGGAAGGGGCTGGTGGTGTACCACTTTTCACTGGCGGCCTTTGACGGCTGGACGGAGTACGAGAAGATCTGCGGCGCAAACTGGCGCACCAACAACGGTCACCATTCCGCGCGCCATGACTTTACCGTCACCGTTGGGGATCCTGACCACCCCATCACGCGCGGCCTCAAGACCACCTTCGCGGAGGCCAACGACGAGTTGTACGCGAATCTGAGATGGCAGCCGGCAGGAGCCTTCCACGTGCTGGCCACAGCCTGGGACGATCACGCCCGCTACCCACAGGGCGAGAGGCAGCCGCTGGCGGGACCGGGCGCCGCCGAGCCCATTCTCTGGACGGTGAATTACGGTCAGGGGCGCGCGTTCGTCACCGCCCTGGGCCACGACGCCGAAGCCATGAAAAACGTGGGATTCGCCGTCACCCTGGCGAGAGGCACGGAATGGGCCGCCTCCGGGAAGGTGACCATCCCGGCACCGCCGGAGTTAAAGTAACCACCTGCCCGCCCGCCGCACTGCCGGCGAACTTCCGGCAGACCCTAGTGGTTGTGCGTCCGAAATTGCGACGTGTATGATTGCGCCGGCAACCGCTCTCTTACGTTCGCGGCTCGGTTCGATTTGCTTGGTTTTGCAGAGCCGCGAACGTAAGAGAGCGGTTGCTCTGGTGTTTCAGGATACTCCGCATCCTGCGTGACGCACTACACTAGCTCCTAGCGCGGGAGACCTTGGATCTTGTGGCTGTCCCTAAGATCCACTCGGCTGCCGTCGGCGCTCTTGAGGTTCACCCCGCTGAAGGTCCAGTCTTCCGCGCCCGCGATCGATCCCGCGCTCTTCGTTTCGATATCGAGGTTCTGAAAGCGGAAACGCAGCAGCGGGGAGTCCGGTTGCGAGGCCACCTGGAAGGCGCGCTGCGCGCCCGTAGCCTTGATCCCGGAGATCGAGACGTCGCGGAAGTGCGGTATGCCTTTCTCGGGCGGCACAGGAGTGGTGAGCACCTTCCAGTAGTCGGGATAGCCCGTCATGCCATCGGGGATCTTGGCGTAGCTGTACGCCGGGTTCCAGTTGAGGCTTACGCTCACCGGCGTGGCGACGCCGGTCATCTCCACATTGCGGATGGTGATGTTCTCGATTGTGCCGCCGCGCGTGCTCGCGCTCTTGAAGAGGATGCCGGCGGGCGCGCCACCCTGCACCTTCAGTCCGTCCACGATGATGTCGCGGATGCCGCCTGAGGTCTCGCTCCCGATGGTCACGCCAGCGGCGCCGGCCACGACAATGTTGTCGCGGATGGTGACATTGCGGGTGGGGCGGTTCACGCGCAGACCGTCGGCATCGCGCCCGGCCTTGAGACAAATCGCATCGTCGTTGCACTCCACCGAGCAGTGCGTGACGGTGACCTCGGAGGAGGAGTCGATATCGATGCCGTCGGTGCTGGGACCGCGGCCGTCGGTGTTGTTGCGAATATCAAGGCCGTCCACCGTGACGTGGCGCGAGTAGCAGAGGTGGACTGTCCAGAAGCCGGGACGCCGGAGGCTCAGGCCCTGCAAGGTGACATTGTCGGACTTGTAGATCTGGATCAGCCGCGGGCGGCGGCAATCGTAATCCACCGCCCAACGTATGCCCTTCGGCTCATACTCCTCGCGCCGCATCTTCCAATAGAGGTCGTACCACTTCTTGCCGTCGCCATCGACAGTTCCCTGGCCGGTGATCTTGACATTCGACTGCTCGTACACGTTGACCAGCGCCGAAGGCCAGGTCATCTCAATGCCGGCCACGCGGGTAGGCATCATCGGGTAGTCCGCAATATCCTGCGAGCCGAGCAGTGTGGCGCCCTTGTCCACGCGAAATTCGATGCCACTCTTCAGAAAGATGGCGCCGGTGCGATACGCGCCGGGCGGGACCACCACCGTGCCGTGCGCCTTCGCCGCGGCGTCAATGGCCTTCTGGATGGCGGACGTGTCGAGCGTGCTGCCGTCGCCCTTCGCGCCGAAGCTCTTGACGTCGAAAGTGCCGGCTACGACGGAAGCGGAGAAAGCAAGGATGAGGGCCGGGAGTTTCATTCCCCTCATGAATAACACACCGACGAACCCCCGGGCGACGATCACGGAGCGGGTCCGGGACGGAGCGTCTTTGCCGTCCTTTGTAGGCGTATACTTCAGACATGGGACTCAGGAACGCGGCGCTCTTCGCATTGATCGGAATGATTCTGCTGACGGTCTTGCTGGCAGCGGGCTTCATCCGCGACGTGTTGGGGTTTGTGCGCGGCGCGGTTGCGGCGATCGCGCTGCTCACATCGGGAATCCATCTGCTGGCAAGCCTGAGTGTGGCAGTATTCCTGTACGTGTTCCATGAAGCCCAATCTTGATGTCCAGCCAGTTGACGCGGGCTGGATTGCCGCGGACCCATGCCGGGGCGTCGTCCGTGTCCTGATCGCCGGCGTTCTTGGAGGGCGGTTGGGCGACGCCAGCCTTTTCTCGGGCCGCCGGAGAGATAGCCTGCTTCTCCTTGATTCCAAATAAGTTACAGCTTGTCGGCCGGCGCTGGCATGGCGATGAGCTGTTGCAGGGCGGCCATGTTAGTTCACCTCCCGCGCCAGCGGCGCCCAGGAGACCGCCCCATCCCGGGCGGCCTGGATCATGAGCGTGCTCACCAGGTCCTGCCGGGCGGCATCGCTCCACTGCTCCCCGGCATCCTTCAAGGCCGCGAGGGTGGTGCGCAGAATGCGGCGCAGGGCAACATCGTACCCCACCTTGACCGGCGGGGCCGGGATACCGGCTGCGGCATACGGCTTCTGCTCCCCGTTGTTTCCATTGGGGGCGTGCCCGTTGCTCCCGTTGGTGCTACCATTTCCATTGTTCGATGATGGCTGCGTAAGCGCAGTCGCTGCCGGGGCGGGCGGGGTAACGCTCGCTCCGGGCCTTCCCACACCGGGGTAAACCGGCTGCGGGATCTGCGGCGATGCCGGCCGGGGCGATGCCGGCTGCTGCAACTGGCGCTGCCGGGCGATGTCGGCCTCGATGGCCGTTGGGTCAATGCCGGTAGCCGTTGCGGGAATCTGTTCTCCAGGCTGCAAGCGCCGCAGATCCCACTGCACCGGATCGCCTTTGGTTCCCGACCAGCGCTTGCAGATCCAGAACGGCTCGTTCTTCTGCACCCCGAGGAGGTTGAGTTTCTGGGCCACGTCCAGGCCCAGATACATCGCCTTGCCGGTGCTGGTGGTATAGAACATCTGATCGCCGAAGCGCCCTTCGGTGAGTTTCCCATCGGGGAATCGGAGGGCGACTTGCTGGGGGACATTCGGCGTGAATGTGACCTTTTCCATTGCCTTTCCTTTCGAGCGTTTTGAAGCCCGCCACGGCTTTTCTGCCCAAGCAATATAAAGCCTCGCGGCTATCGTTCAAGTCCATTATGCACAGGCCTGTGCATATAATAGGGTGATGGCCTCAACCCGGATCACAGTACGCTGCCCAACCTGCGGAATGGACGTGCCCGTTGGGTCCCAGGCGCGCAAAGAGATCGTGGACGCAGCGACGAAGGCGAGAGGAAGACAAGGCGGCAAGAACAGTAGGGTCAATCTCTCTGTCGAGCGCCGTAGCGAGATCGCGCGGAAGGCGGCGAGGGCGCGGTGGGAGAAGAAATAGCAACCGCATTACTTCGGGGCAGAGACATCGCGACGGCGCCCGTGATGCCAAACGGGCGCTGCGGAGCGCCAGGTACACTACAGGGGCTGGAGAGAGCACCCGCTCAAGCAGCAATGGCGGTTACGCCGGCGCCCGCGAAAGCGCACGGATTTGCTTTGGATTTGGCCTGCTATTGGTTGAAGGGGCAGAAGGACGGACCACCCCTTTGTTCGATGATCTCCTGCTTTCCGGGTTCAGGTTCAACCTTCTTACTTCCACTCCCTTAGCTGTTCTGCCATTTCCGCTCGCCTTGAATTCGTGGTGTGTCCGTACTTCATTGTGTTTTGGATATTTGCATGTCCTACCCAGTCCTGCACCTGATCTACATGGAATCCCTTCGCTAAGAGGTGTGTGACGCAGGTGTGCTTCAAGATATGAAAGTGCCGCAGCGCCTTCGGAATCCCTGCGCACTCCCCGTACTTCTTCATCAGCACGTCGAGCATCCGCCGGCTGATCGGCTCCTTTCGATTCGATCTGAAGATCGGTCCCGGCACGGTTCCGCGAAGCTTCAACCACGCGTGGAACGCCCTTGCCTCCTCCGGACACAGATGATGGATTCCTGAGTGCGACCCTTTCAGACGGCGAATAAAGAGCCGCTCTACTTTCGCGTCGTAATCCCGCAGCTCGATCATGCCGACTTCTGAAGCCGGCTCGACTTCGGAATGTACGTCCCCGGTCGGCGGTACCCGAGAGATCGGGGCGCAAACTCCGGGCCCGTCCATCAACCGGAACCGCCGCGTGCGTGAGTACGCCGCCGTCCCGATGGATCGACCATGAGCTTGCCCGGCTCACGACCGCGGTTTGGCTCGGCCGGATCGCGGACTCGGCCAAAACCAACCTGCTCTCCGCGGGCTGGAAGGCTGTCCTACTTGACCGTCAACTCAAAATCCAGCACCAGCACCAGTGCGTCCGCTGTGACCCGGATCTCGGGGACTCTGAAGTTGTGTAACGAGCGCGGGTAGAGAGGCAGGATAGCCGCATCTTCCAAGGCGTTCTGAAATTCCGCGGAAATGGGGTAACGGAAATCGCGTCCCAGGCTGGAAGCCAGGACGGGGCAGACGCGGCGGATGTAATACCCGGATTTCTTGTCGCTGCTCACCGTGACGCCGGCGAGCGCGATGTAGCCGTCGCGAAACTGGGGAGTCGCCGCGATGGTCAGGTCGAAGGCGTCCCCTAGCCCGACGCACTGCCCGAACATGTTAAGCGCCGAACGTCCGGTGAATCGGGCATGGATATTCAGTTTCCCCTCGCCGCCGCGCACCTGCGGTTTTTCCAGATAGGCGAAGTTGCACTTGTTGGTTTTGTCGTTGTGGACGTACCGCCGGCCATCCTGAGTGAATACCTGTTGCCCGAGCATCCGCTCTAAAGCGCCGAATTGGATGTGCAACTCCACGGCCGAAGCGGAGCCGGTAGCGAGGAGAAACAGGCAGAGTGGACGAAGGTTCACAAAAAACCATTATGGACCGTGCGGCAGCAAGAAGGGACTTCGGGACCGGGCCGGTGAGGATCCGACCGATCAGCCGTAAGCGCCCGCCATGTTCGGCCAAAGGGCCAGAAGCCGAGTGGAGTAGAGTAGTGGTGATGATGCCTTATTCACTCCCCTGGGCGGGTCGTCTGGCGCTTGCGATCATGCTGGCGGTGTGGGCTTCCGCGCAGGGCGCCGAACCTGCCGGGACGGTCATCCTCGTGCGTCACGCCGAGCGCGCCGGCGGCATGAGCGACAATGAGGGCCTCAGTGAGGCGGGACGATGCCGCGCCGAAGTCCTGGCGAGAATGCTGGCCGACACCGGTGTGAAGCGCATTTATACCAGCGAGGTCGCACGCACACAGCAGACCGCCGAGCCGCTGGCGAAGAGGCTCAATATCCCGTGGGAGGCGATTCCGTCGAAAGACATCGACGGCTTGTTAACGAAACTGCGAATGGGCGCGCCAAGTGGTGTCGCGTTGGTGGTGGGGCACTCCAACACAGTGCCCGAGATCATCAGGCGGCTCGGCGGCGGAGCCGTACCTCCCATCGGCGACAACGAATACGACCGCATGTTCGTCTTAACGCTCACCGGCGACGATCAAGCCACCGTGGTAACGCTGCGCTATGCGGGCTGTGCGCCGTAGGTTCGCCGACGGCCAGGGAAATTTCTTCGCCGGAAATATCGGCGGGACGCGGCGACCGTATAGAAGAGGTTGGTAGTGGGGTTCAAGTACAGGGCGGCGCCAAGGTCCCACATGGGGGCGCCGCCAGCGTAATTCACCCAGACACTTTAGTAACAGGTAGACGGATCGAGATCGCCGTGCAAAGCCAGCGTTCCAACAGGCATCGTCCACTTGCCTCGCAAGTCGCGCTTCCGTCCGGTACAATCGGGTCTTCGGGCCGCCAGCATGGCCGGCAATGCGCACTCCATGACCCTGACCGCATCCGCCTGCTAGGGAATCTCCGCCGCCCGCCGGGAGCGCATCGGGGCACCCGTTGCCGCCGCCGGACAGCGCCTCGCCCAGCCGTATGAAGCCTGGAATCGCCGCGGACCCCTTCCGGGGCGGCGTCCAGCTATCCCTTGGCGGGTTGCACTCCTGCATTGCCCGCCTCCGCTTCACCGGCCGGAATCTATCGTGAACCCACCGGCCGAAACAGTCAACCACCACCTGCCAGGGGCTGGGGAGTTTTCGACCGGCGATTTGGGGAATTTTCAACCGGCGTTGACAAAATCGGTCCGCGAAGCCTTGCGCGTTTCCCGTTCCTAATCCGGTCCGACCCGCGCAAGGCCCAATTATCGCGCATTCAGAGCCACCGGCGGCTGGATGTATACTGACAGGATCCGGGATCTAAAATGGAAATCCCGGCCAAACAATGGCCACCACGCCTCCTTATCCGGGTGTCTACATCCAGGGAATTCCGAGTGGCGTTCGAGCCATCACCGGCGTCGCTACCTTCATCACGGCCTTTGTAGGGCGGGCATTGCGCGGCCCCGTCAATACGCCGACCACAGTCAATAGCTTCAGCGATTTCGAGCGGACGTTCGGCGGTCTGTGGATTAGCAGTCCCATGAGCTTCGCCGTGCAGGATTTCTTCCTGAACGGCGGAACCCAGGCGACCATTGTCCGGCTCATTTCGCCTTCGATCACGTCTGCCGCCTCGCTCACCGTGGATGACCTGCCGCTGACCGCCGCGAGCCCTGGCGAGTGGGGCAACTCGCTGCGGGCGCGGATCGACCACAACACCGCCGACGACCCTACCGGCATCCTGTTCAACCTGCTGGTTCGCGACGGCGGCACCGGACAAGTGGAACAATTCCGCAACGTCTCTGTGCAAACTGGAAATCCGCGTCAGGTGGACAAGGTTGTGGCGAGTTCCTCGCAACTCATCCGCGTGGGAACCCTTCCCGGCGCGCGACCCGCAGCCAGCGCCGATCCCCCCGCGGGCGGAGACATCTGGTCCGACACTACCAGCGCCAAGGTGCAGACGGCCGGGCAATCCTCGGACGGCAACGTGCTCACCCAGGCCGATTTCACCGGGACGGGACTCTCCGGCGCCAAGCAAGGCCTGTACGCTCTCGAAAACGCCGATCTGTTCAGCCTGTTGTGCATTGCGCCGCACGCGTTCGGCACTCTGGTGGAAACCGGCCTGATGGCCAGCGCCGCCTCCTACTGCGAGTCCCGGCGAGCGTTCCTCATCGTCGATCCGCGGGACTGGAGCAGCGCGAACAGCGCGGCCGTGGCGATGGCCGCGCCCGCCACGGCCGTGGGAACCGCCAGCCAAAACGCCGCGCTCTTCTTCCCGAACATCAAGAAAGCCAATCCGTTGCACGGGAATGCGATCGAGACGTTCGCTCCCTGCGGGACCGTGGCCGGCGTCTTCGCCCGCACGGATGCGACGCGCGGCGTGTGGAAAGCGCCGGCGGGCCTCGACGCCACGCTCACCGGCGTGCCCGACCTCACGCTCACCGATGCCGAGAACGACCAGTTGAACACGCTGGGCGTCAACTGCCTTCGCATCAAGGCCGGCGTGGGAGCCGTGTTGTGGGGATCCCGCACCCTCCAAGGCAGCGACCGCCTCGCGCCGGAATGGAAGTACATTCCGGTGCGCCGCCTGGCGCTGTTTCTCGAGGAGAGTCTGTATCGGGGGACGCAGTGGGTGGTCCTCGAGCCGAACGCCGAGCCGCTCTGGGGCCAGATCCGGCTGAACGTGGGCGCCTTCATGCAGGACCTGTTCCGGCAGGGAGCCTTCCAGGGTACTACGCCGAGCCAGGCCTACTTCGTCAAGTGCGACCAGGCAACCACGACGCAGAGCGACACCAACCTCGGCATTGTGAACATCATCGTCGGCTTCGCCCCCTTGAAGCCGGCCGAGTTCGTCATTATCCAGATCCAGCAGATGGCCGGCCAGGTCTCGGTGTAGTTGGCGCTTCCCACAGCGCCGTATCCGGGGAGTCTGGGGCGGCCGGGCGATTGCGCGACATTCGGCCCACGCTCGCTCCGGTGGCAACGGTGCAGCGTGTGGGCACGATGCGAAGGCGCCTACGCTTGAAGCAGAGGCCCGCCGCCCGGCCGGGGCTGGGAGGGCCAAGAGGTAACCTTGGGCGCCGGAAGAGGTTACTGGTTGAGCCGGTAGGGGCGCTTGCCCTTGTCCATGAATCCGACAGACTTCAGGTAGGTCTCGTTTTCCATAATCTGCCTTCGGAAGTACTCCTGGTCTTCTGCGCCGCCCGTCAGCAGCGCATCGAGGCCGCCGCCGGACAGCGCCTCGCCCAGCCGTATGAAGCCTGGAATCGCCGCGGACCCCTTCCGGGGCGGCGTCCAGGTGCTCATCACGGGGCCGCAGGGCTTCGAAAGGACGGTCGCGTTCGCGCGCGACGAAGCCCCAAACGAATCTTGAGCCCCGCCGCGCGCCGGCATGGCCGCCGCGCAGAGGAAACGCTGGGCGGGCCGCGCGGAAGGCCAAGGCTGCCGCGGCGACGCCGGCGCCAGCGATGGCCGCCCGGAAGAAACGCCGCCTGATCCCCAAGGGGCGCACGCGAATCATCGCGGCGACGAAGAAGCGGTGGGGGGCGGTGAGGAAGGCCAAAGCCGCGGGGAAAGCAGCCGCGCCGAAGAAAGCCACGCCGGCGGGGGCCAAACCGGGCGTGAAGCGTATTGGCACGAAAAGCGCCAAAAAAACTCAAGACCGGCGGTCGCGCCGCGGAAGGCGCTTGGCCGGGCGAAGGCGGCGACCCGCAGCGGGGAGGGTGCCAGACGGGCTGCGGCGCAGGCGAGGCGGAAGCGGCGGCTGTGAGCGCGCCGGCCGCTGCGAGCGCGTCGAGCGGGGCCGTGGAGGCCGCCAGCCAGCACGTCGCGCAGCTGTCCGACGCCTGGATCGCCGCGGACGCGTCCAGGGGCGGGGTGCGGGTTCTCATCACCGGGCCGCAGGGCTTCGTGAGGACGGTCGCGTTCGCGCGCGACGAAGCGCCTAAGCGCCTCGTATTCCCCGCTGCGCGCCGGCGCATGGCTGCCGCGCAGAGGAAACGCTGGGCGGCTGCTGCGGCGACGCCCGCGCCCGCGAAGGCCGCCAAGAAGAAGCGCCGCCTGATCCCCCGGATCATCGCGGCGACGAAGCGGCGGTGGGCGGCGGGGAGATCAGCCGCGCCGAAGAAAGCGACGCCGGCAGTCGCGGCTCGGAGAGCGGTTGGCCGGGAGCGCGTCGGCCACCACGCTGGGATAGGGAACGGACCCCGGCGGCCTGCCGGGCAAGGTGACCGCACTCCATGCCCCGGACCGTCCTCAACTGCCAGGGAATCTCCGCCCGCCGCGAGCGCATCAAGTCGGCCGTCGCGGCCGCCGGCCAGCGCCTCGTCCAGCCGTTTGAAGCCTGGATCGCCGCGGACCCGTCCCGGGGCAGCGTCCGGGTTCTCATCACCGGCCCGCGGGGCTTCGAAAGGACGGTCGCGTTCGCGCGCACGAAGCGCCCAAGCGCATCGTACGCCCCGCCGCCCCTGACCGTATTCGACGTCCAGGGAATCTCAGCCGCCCCTGCGGGAGCGCATCGAGGCGGCCGTGGAGGCCGCCGCACAGCGCCTCGTTCAGCCGCACGGAGCCTGGACCGCCGCGAACCCTTCCCGGGGAAGTGTCCGGGCGCTCATCACCGGGCCGCAGGGCTTCGAAAGGACGGTCGCGTTCGCGGCGACAAAGCTCCCCAGCGTATTCTGATCCCCGCCGCGCGCGGCGCATGGCAGCCGCGCGGGGAAACGCTGGGCGGCTGTTCGGAGCGTTGGCGGTCGGCGAAGCGG
>Ga0182014_10003462_pt1 | contig 18891 bp, 16 predicted proteins | sample 612S2DmetaG_FD_120489 | JGI IMG/M metagenome (GOLD analysis project Ga0182014, IMG submission 120489) | Permafrost microbial communities from Stordalen Mire, Sweden - 612S2D metaG | ecosystem: Environmental > Terrestrial > Soil > Wetlands > Permafrost | place: Sweden: Stordalen | collected... | reverse complement strand
GCCAGCACGATTCGGCAGCGCAGGGCGACTTGTTGAGGGGTGCCGTGGGCCGACGTCCATTGCTGGATCTGCTCCCGTTCGGCAACTGAAAGACCGCTGGACAACGCCATGTCCCAGCATAAGTCTGAAGGGAGGTGGCTGTCCAGTTATTTGTCGGACACTACACTAGCGGGTCAATTTGCCCGTGCGGCAGTTGCCCGCCTGGCTGGCGATTAAGCGAAAGTGGGGCCCTTCTAACCCCTCCGGTATTATTGTGGGCTCGATTGCTTTTGCGGCAGCCATCTGCTCAGAGCCTCGTGCAGTTCGTCCACTTTCACGGGCTTCGTAATATAGCCGTTCATCCCCGCTTCCTCGCACCTTTCGCGAGTGCCCGCCATGGCGTCGGCCGTGATCGCAATCACGGCAACCTGCGGCGTCCCGCCTTCGCGGCTCCGGATTTGACGGGTGGCTTCGTAACCATCCATCTCGGGCATCTGGCAATCCATGAGGACCAGACCGTAAGGCGCCAATGCGAACATCTCAACCGCCTCCAGCCCGTTGGCGGCTACGTCGGTTTGCAGGCCGAGGCGTTCCAACAGCCGGCAGAGGACCTTCTGATTGACGGGATTGTCTTCCACAACCAGAATCCGGCTGTTACATGCGGCGAACTTCCCGGCGACTGCGGGTTTCGAATGTCTCGAATCCGCCGCCTTCGATCTGGGCCCGTGGTTAGCGGAAAACTCCCCTCCTTGTCGCTTGGCCCAGGCACTTGTCAGGGCATGGAGCAGTTGCGACTGGCGTACCGGTTTGCCGAGACATACCTCGATGACGCCACTCTGTTTCTGGGCGATCTCCTGGCATTGCCCGATCGAGCTCAACATAATAATCGAACCGCCACCGAACGCCGGATCGGCGTGAATCGCCCGCGCGATTCGAATCCCGTCGCCTTCGCATACCGGACAATCGATAAGGACGAACCGATAGGGATCGCCAGCCGCCTGCGCCGCCCGCATCGATTGCAGCGCCGGCTCATTGGCGGCAAAGCTCTCGTTGCGCATTCCCCAACCGCTAATCCGTTCTTCGAGCACACGGCGGTTGACTTCGTTGTCGCTCAGAACCAAGGCCCGCAGGCCGCCGATTTCAGCTGCTGAAGCCGGAGCGGCATGTGGCTGCACATCGAGCCGCAGAGGCAGTTCGAACCAGAAAACCGACCCTTCACCCAGACGGCTCTCGACTCCAATGGACCCGCCCATGAGGTTCACCAGCTCTTTGCAGATGGCCAGGCCCAGCCCCGTGCCGCCATATCTTCGCGTATTCGATCCGTCGACTTGGCTGAACTTTTCAAAAAGCAATCCGATCTTCTCCTGGGGAATCCCCACACCTGTGTCCCGCACCGAGATTCGCGCCTGGAGGCTTCCGCTATCCTCGCCCGTCGAAGCCACTGAAATCAGGACGTGGCCTCTCGACGTGAACTTGATTGCATTGCCGACAAGATTGGTGAGCACCTGCCGAATGTGCGCGGCGTCTCCGATAAGTCTTCGCGGCGCCTGGGCGGGATACGCCAGGAGGAGGTCGATCTCCTTATCGCCGGCTTTGGACGCCAGCAGATCGTTAACCTCTTCGATGACCTCGCAAAGGTCGAATGGATACGCTTCGATGTTGACCTTGCCGGCCTCGATCTTGGAATAATCCAGTATTTCGTTGATGATGCCGAGCAGGTTTTCACCCGACAGGCGAACCGTCTCGGCAAATTCCCGTTGCGGAGGTGTGAGCTCGGTGTCGAGCAATAAGCCGGTCATGCCAATCACGCCGTTCATCGGGGTGCGAATCTCGTGGCTCATATTCGCCAGAAACTCTCCCTTCGCGCGGTTCGCCTGCTCAGTTCGCTCCATGGCTTCGGTCAAATCCCTCGTCCGTTCCGCCACGGCCGCTTCGAGCGCCGCTCGAACCCTGCGTTGGCGAATCTCCCGCTGCCGCCACCACCGCCGTAAGAGCTCGGCCAGCGCAAGGCACTCACCCACCTCGCACTGCCATGTACGGAACCAGGGCGGAAGAATTCGAAACTGCAGGACCGCGGAGTGAGTCCATACTCCCGGCTCGGCTTCGCCCTGTACTTCGAAGCGATGGGACCCTGCCGGAAGTTCGGCGAAGCGGACCTCGCGTGTTTGTGTTTCGATCCACGGGCTCGGGCCGGTTCCGATTCGATAGCGGAAGTTTACCGCCCGCCTCCGGTAAGACAGCATGGTGAAACGAAGCGCCAGAGAATGGGTCGAGGAATCGAATTCGGTGCTCTGGACCGGCAGATCGTTACGAAGCACGGAGGTGATCAGCGTTTCCGGCAGCACGGTTTTCGGCAGCGCCGCCGGGGAAAACCGGGCCAGGCCGGCGCTGGTTCCCACCCAGAAGGTACCGTCGGCCTCGGGGAGATACGCGTGCGCGTTGCAGTCGTTCCAGACTAAACCGTCGGAGGTGTCGTATCGTATCCACCGATCGCCCTCTAGCACGGCGACGCCGCTGTCGGTACCGATCCAGTGCCGGCCGCGGGCGTCGAAGAACTGGAAGTAGACGACGTTGCTGGGGAGTCCGTCGTCGATTGTCAAATGCCGCAATCGCACATTTCCGCGGTTTAGTTCGATCCGTGTGATCCCCACCGACGAGAAGTAGGCGATCCACAGCGCCCCATCCGGGCCGACTGCCACGGACTGGACCGAATTGTCCTTGAGCCCGTCGGCTACGGTAAGCAAACGGCGCACCGCTCCCTGCTGAATGTAGAGCCCCTTATTGCAGGCTACGAACAGGTCTTGACCGATGGATCTGACCTCGGAGACGTCCGCGCCGGCGATCGGTAGGGGCACCAGATCGAGGCGCTTTGCGCCCGGTACCAGCCGCATGACGCCCTGCGGCGTGGCGACCCAAATCGTGCCGGTTCCGTCGCGGTCGATCCCGTTGATCGAGAATCCCGCGACAGGCCGGGAGGGAGGGTAAACGAACCGCTGGCCGGTCCGGGGATAATATCGCACCAACCCGTTTGCCCCGGTCTGGAAGGTTCCCACCCAGAGCGAACCGTCGGCCTCCGCGGCCAGTCCATAGACGGATAACTCACCGGCGGCGTCCGATGGCCGAAACCGCCAGCGGCCGCCATTTTGGAAGCCCCGGAATAAGCCGCGGCTGGTGCCGATCCACAGCTCGCCCGCGGCGTCGCGCGCGATGCGCCATACCGATGGGTTGGCAAGTCCCTCTTCCTCGGCGAAGCTTCGCCATTGGTCGCGTCCGAGCCAGCGTGCCACGCCGTGGCCACTGTAACCAATCCAAAGCGAACCTTCGCGGTCCTCAACCGCGGTGAGCGCTTCCGCGCGCCGCAAACCACTCTCCGCACCGTAATTTCGGCAATCGCCGCCGTCGCAAATCGTCAACCCGGCGTTGTGCGGTATTAGAACCTGCCCCAGACGGTTGGTTACCAGCGGCGACCCGCGGGTGGACTCCAACTTACGGAGACTTGGCACCTCATGAAAAAGCGACCCTCGGGAATCGCGCACCAGCACTTTTTCGGCGGAGCGAATCCATAGGCGCCCTGCGGTATCCTCTACGATACTTTGCCAAGGGCCGTCCGTCACGCCGCGGTCGCCGGCCCATTCCTGTTCACCGTCCCGTTTGAGCGAGCACAGCACCAGCCCGCAACTGAACCAAACCGTTCGATCGGACGCGACAAACACGCTATAGGACGGCTTGGGCGAAACCAGACGCGGTTTCCCGCCGCCATCGAGGGGCATCGAGCGAAGCCCCGATAGCGAAGCTACATATAGGTTTGTGGCATCGCCACCGATCGCCTGGCCACTTGGCAGTTCGACGCTCTCAAACCCAGGGACCGCCACGAAGCCATCTCCGTTCCACCGGAACAGGCCGGCGCTCGATCCGGTCCAGAGCCTGCCGTCGGCTGAGCTATAGATGGAGTTGCTGTTAGCCTTCTTCGCGGCGGAGTCCGCACCGAAAGGCCGAAAGCGGTCTCCATCGTAACGAAAAAGGCCTCCCTCTGTGCTCGCCCAAAGAAAACCTTGCCGATCCTGGTGCAAAGCCAGGATGGTGGGATTAGTCAACCCTTGGTCGGTTCCATACATCTGGAATGACCAATGTTGTGCCTCTCCTGGAAAGGGCCACAGCAGCCACGACAGGCTGGCGAGCCACGTGATCCGGGTTGACAAACACATCAATTATGCTCATCGGCCAAAACTACCCGCGGTTCTAGATATAAGGTACGAACACCTGGCTTCTGAGGGCCGGAGAGCCTGCCAGGCCCCGCCCCCGCAATTTGATTTTTCAAAACTCGGAATCGCTCGCCTGGCAGCCCACCACAGCCGCCTCGCCGAAGCCAAAAAGCAGTCCCTCGCGGACCCAAAGCAGCTCCGGAAGGCGGCCTGAGGCTCGGACTTCCCGATTTCGCCGGGTGACTCCGCCTCTTTGACAGAGTCCTTAAAACACCCTATTGCCTATCTAAATACTCCACATTTTACCGAGGGCGTTTCGGTGGATGGCTGTCAAGAGCAAGGGTGCAAAATGGTTGGCCATTGGCGATTAAATCCAAGTTGTTAAAGGCTTTACTAGATTTGTAAAGAGGCTGTTGTTTGCGCGGTCAGTTGCTTCTGCGGTATTCTCGATCTAGTATTAGGTGTATGGGTTTCGAGATTCTGAAAGCAAGAAAGGCAGTCGGATGAGATTCGCAGACAATTCGCTCAGCATCGGAAGAACGCCGCTTGTGAAACTGAATCGCCTGGTCGGCCACAGCCGCGCCACGGTCTGGGCGAAGATCGAGGGCCGCAATCCGGCATATTCGGTGAAGTGCCGGATCGGAACGTCCATGGTGGATGATGCGGAGCGACGTGGTGTCCTCACCGCCGGGAAGGAACTGATCGAGCCCACCAGCGGTAATACCGGCATCGCGCTGGCATTTGTGGCGGCCGCCCGCGGCTACGCCCTCACCCTGACCATGCCGGAGACCATGTCGCTGGAGCGCCGCAAGGTTCTCGCCGCCTTTGGCGCCAAACTGGTTCTCACCGAAGGCAGCCTGGGGATGAAAGGCGCCATCGCCAAGGCCGAGGAGATTCACGCGTCCGATCCCTCCCATTACGTTTTGCTGCAGCAGTTCAAGAATCCGGCGAATCCCCAGATCCACCGCCTGACAACCGGTCCCGAGATCTGGGACGACACCGAAGGTGGCGTGGACGTTTTGGTTTCCGGTATTGGAACCGGAGGCACGATTACCGGCGTGTCACGCTACATCAAGCTGGATCGCGCCAAGCCGATTCTTTCCGTCGGAATCGAACCCGCCGCCAGCCCGGTCATCACGCAGACTCTTGCCGGGCAGCCTCTGAAACCCGGGCCGCACAAAATCCAGGGCATCGGCGCCGGAATTATTCCCGAGACGCTGGACCTCTCCATCGTGGACCGGGTGGAGACAATCTCGAACGAGGAAGCCATCGAGACGGCGCGGCGCCTGGCGCGCGAGGAAGGCATCCTTTCGGGCATTTCGAGTGGCGCGGCCGCGGCGGTTGCCGTCAGGCTTGCGGCACTGAGCGAATTCGAGGGCAAGACGATCGTCACCGTGCTGCCGGACTCCGGCGAACGGTATCTAAGTTCCGTACTCTTCGAAGGAATCGTCTAGCGCCAGCCAAGGGCGGCGGCCTGAGACTTGGCGGCCATTCCCGCAGGTGGTTCGGGAATCGGGTAGAATGAAATTTCGGTGAGGTGCGAGAGTGGTTGAATCGGGCGGTCTCGAAAACCGTTGAACCTTTGCGGGTTCCGTGGGTTCGAATCCCACCCTCACCGCCATAACAAAATTAGCAACCTACGGCGAATTCCGAAATTTGGCGGGCGCTGGGCGTTATGATTCCTCCCTTCCAAACCTATCGCCGGCACCCCCTGGCGGAAATAGCGCTCAGATTTTTTGGCCGGTCGGCCCGGGGCCGAAGTCGCAGAACGCGTCCTTCACGCTCAGGCCGGCCACCTCGATCCGCGTCAGGTCGGTGGTCCCTACGCCCACGGCCTCGCACAGCTTGAGCGTGTTGTCGCCGCGCAGGAACGGCTTTGTGCCGCGGTCCGCGCGCGGATCGTACCCCATCACCGCCATGCACACGGCGTCCACGCACACTGGATTCTTCCCCGCCAGCATCACTCCCGGCTTGATGATCTGCACGCCCGGGTTCCACGCGCCCTCGCCGCCGCGGATGGATTCCACGCCGTCCACGATGGCCAAGTCTATGGGACGAGCGCGCACCAGGTCCGACACGATGCGCGGGATGCGGTAACCCGGGTCGCGCGGCGAATCGGGGTGCAACTCCTGCGCCACTCCGGCCGCCGGTTTCCGCGCCCCGTTGTGGCATACCGGGCCACGCTCCTGCCGCGGATCCTCGTTGCCGTCCGTCCCGCAGTCGCCGCCGTAGAGCGAGCACGGCGTGATGCCGAAGTTGTTCTTCAGCGCCATCGTCACGCCTCCCAGCCAGTGGTTCTTCAGCTTGGACATGGAGACGTACACGTCGCAGTCCGCGAAACTGTGGTTGAGGTCGTACGACAGGTACATGTAGGGGTCCGAGGGCACCTTCATGCGCGCGTACTGCTTCGCCTGTCCCATGTTCTGACCGTTCTCCCATTCCACCTTGCAGCCGACGTTGTTGATGGCGTCGATGTCGAGCTGGTAGCGCGCCCACAGCGCCATATCCTGCCCCGCGGGGAAGAACGTCTCGATGATCCGGATGCGCCGCGCCCCGGCGCGCGCGATCAGTTGCGCCGTGGCGAGCACGGTGTTCGGCTCCGAGCGGTACGGCAGGGCCGGGTCGATGGGGAAGCGCTGCGGCTGGCCCGTGAGGTTGAGCTTGATGGCCACCGTTTTGTTCTTCACCAGCGACCCTATGCCGCCGATCCGGTCGAACATGCTGCGCAGCGATTGCTCGACGGGCGCGCGCTCGTAGGAGCGGCAGCGCGCGATCGCTACCGCCGCGGCGGGCGCCTCCTTGGCTTTGGCGGCTCCGCCCAGAGCCAGGCTACCCAGGGTCGCGCCGCCCGCGGCCAGCAGCCCGCGGCGGGAAAGTTGACGGTTTTCCATTTCCACCTCCATTAAACTAAAATCAGCCCGTTGCCGGCTGATTTCCCTCGGTACTATATTACGCGAGCGCGGGTGCCTGGTGGGGCGGACCTATGGTCTGCGGCCGGCCCCCTGGTCGGCCTTTCTTCGATTCCGTGCCAGTGGCGCTGGTGATAACCGGTCCGGCCGATCATTTCGTCTGGCCCAGGGTCTCTACGAGGCGCCGGCGGGTGCTCTGGAGCTGCTCGACGCCCAGGGCTAAGAGTCGCTCCAGGAGAGCGCAGCCAAAATAGGGATTGTTGCGGCAGGCTTCGCGCAGTTGCGACACTTCGAAGGCCATGGCCGAAACCGGTTCCAGGGCGCGCGCCTGGAGCTGGCGCTTACTGTTGAGCACGGCTGGCCAGCCGAGTTCCTGGTTGGGATATAGGGTTTCGAGGCGAAATGTGCTGCCGGCGTGGTGCGCTTCGAGCACCACGCGGCCGGAGAGAATCACATAAAAGAGGTGGGACTCGTCTTCTTCGTGAAAGATGATCTCGTCCTTTTCGAATTGGACCTGCGTGCCCAGCGCCATCAGTTTTTCCATGTGCCTGGGCTGGAATTCCTCGAAGAAGGGGCACTGGCGCATGGCCGTTAAGGTATCGGTCATCATGAGGGAATTACCTCCATTTGTCTGAAAAAACGGCATCCGTGTCGCCTAATCCGACACAAACAGATATTAGGCTCCGGCTAACGAAATAGTCAATACCCTGCGTCTTTTATTGCGGACTTTAATATTCTATAATCTGCTTGGGCCGGTTCCGGCAAAGGAGGCCCCCTTGAAGATTCTCAAGCTGCCCAAGGGCAAGCTCGATCTCTTCGCATCGGTCGTCCAGCAGTTCGGCGAGTTGCACGCGCCGGTAGAGCAGGACGGTAAGTACGTCTTCAAACGACTCATGCGATGGCCGGACGCGCGGTTGGAATACGACCGCACCATCCTGCCTCCCAAGAAATACTTTCTCCCTCCTCGCGAAACTCTCTTTCGATACCGGCCGGGAGAGGGGTTCGTCCCATCCACCGACGGGCTGGATCAGCGCATCATCCTGTTCGGCGTACACGCGTGCGATGTGTACGCGATCAACATTCTGGACCGGGTATTCCTGGAGAAGTACAAGGACCCGTATTACCAGGCGCGGCGGAGAAACATCGCCATCATCGGCATCGACTGCACGCCGGACAAGCAGTGTTTCTGCCGGTCGATGCGGGCGGATTTCGTGGACCACGGATTCGATCTGTTCTTCTACGACACCGGGGACTACTACCAGGCTTTGGTGGGCACCGCCCTGGGAGACGACATGGTGCTGGCCACGGGCAACCTGTTCGAGCCGGTGGGCGCGGCCGATATCGACGCCTATAAGGAACGTTCGTGGAATAAGCGCCGGGCGTTCCATCTCGACGTGGAGATTCGCGATCTGTCCGAGATTTTCGAAATGGAGTACGAGAGCGAGATCTGGGACCAGTTGGGGCGGAAATGTCTCTCGTGCGGCAGTTGCAGCACGGTGTGCCCGACGTGCTACTGCTACGACGTGAACGACGACGTGGAACTGGGGTCGCGGGCGGGCAAGCGGACGCGCTCGTGGGATTCGTGCTTGTATTTCAGCCACGCGCTGGTGGCCAGCGGAGAGAACTTCCGCCGCGCGCGGGCCAGCCGTATCAAGTTCCGGTTCTATCACAAGCAACGGGGCTTCGTGGCGGAGTACGGGCGGCCGAGTTGCGTGGGCTGCGGCCGGTGCGTGAGCGCGTGCCCGGTGAATATCGACGTCGTCGAGGTGATCGACCGCCTGAGGAGGGTGGAAGATGTTGGTAGCCGATGAAGTTGCGACGTATCATCCGGTGCTGACCGAAAATCCCTACCAGCCGCACATGGCGCGGATCGTGCGTATTTACAAGATGGTGGAAAACAACTACCTGTTCACCCTGCGATTTCTGGAGGACCACCTGGCGCACACGTTCCGCCACCAGCCGGGGCAATTCATCATGCTGAGCGTGCCGGGGGCGGGAGAGATGCCGATCTCGATTTCGTCGTCGCCCTCGCGGCCGGAGGTGCTGGAGTTGTGCGTGCGGCGCGTGGGGCGCGTAACCGACGCGCTCTACCGGCTGAAGACCAACGACGTGGTGGGCGTGCGCGGGCCGTATGGCAACGGGTATCCGATGCAGGAGATCATGGCTAACGATGTGCTGCTGGCAGCCGGAGGCTTGGGCATGGCGCCTTTGCGGTCGCTGCTGTGGTACGCCCTGGACCACCGCGACAAATTCAGTAACATCACCTTGATGTACGGCGCCAAGCGGCCGGAAGACATGCTCTTCCGTGAAGAGTTGGTGGCGCTGGTGGACCGCACCGACATCAACTGCCTGCTGACCGTGGACGCGGACCCCTCGGGGGTCTGGAAGAGCCACGTCGGGCTGTTGCCGGCGCTGTTCGACTACGCCAAGATCGATCCGGCCCGAACCTATGCCGCGGTCTGCGGGCCGCCAGTGGTGTACAAATTCATTCTCCAGCGCCTGCTGGATCTGGGATTCCCCAAGAACCGGATTCTGATGTCGCTGGAGCGCCGCATGAAATGCGGGGTGGGCAAGTGCGGCCACTGCAGCATCGGCTATAAGTACACGTGCATGCACGGGCCGATTTTCACCTACTGGGACGCCATCAACCTGCCGGAGATGATCTGATGAGCAAACCAAAAGTGGGCATATTCGGTTTGACCGGCTGCGCGGGAGACCAGCTCGCCATCCTCAACTGCGAGGACCGGCTATTGGACCTGGTGGCCCTCATCGACATATGCGATTTCAGCATGGCCTCATCGCATCCGCAGCGGGATTGCGCCCTGGACATCGCCATGGTGGAAGGCGCCGTGCTGACCATGCGCGACGCCCGGCAACTGCGGGCCATCCGCCAACGTTCGGCCACGCTGGTGGCGCTGGGGACGTGCGCGGTGTGGGGCGGCGTGGCGGCCATGGACCGCGGCCTGGACCGCGCCAAGCTCTTGGAGGAAGTGTACGGGGAGCGGGGCAAGGAATACGATTCGTGCGCGGCGCAGGCCTTGCACGAAATCGTGAAGGTGGATCACAACATCACCGGCTGCCCGATCGAAAAAGAACACTTTCTTTCGGCGGTGGCGGCGCTGCTGAACGGCGATCCACCGCTTTACCCGGAATATCCGGTGTGCACCGAGTGCCGGATGCGCGAGAACAACTGCCTGCTGATCGAGCGCGGAGAGGTCTGCTGCGGCCCCATCACGGCGGCGGGTTGCGACGCGCGCTGTCCCCAACTGCGCATCCCGTGCGTGGGATGCCGGGGGCCGGTGACGGACGCCAACACGGCGTCGGCGCTGGCCATGTTCGAAGAGAAGGGGTTCGACCGGCAGCGGATTGCGGCGCGGCTGAGGACGTTCGCGCCGGTAGGAGTGGGGCCATGAGCACAATCGTCATCGAACACCTGGCGCGGGTGGAGGGCCACGGCGGCATCACCGTGGAACTGGAAGGCGACACGGTCGCCAATGTGCGCTTCGACGTCTTCGAAGGCGCGCGCCTGCTGGAGCCGCTGGTGCGGGGCAAGCGGTACGACGAGGTGGCGCCGATTCTTTCGCGCATCTGCTCGATCTGCTCGGTGGCGCATTCGTTGACTTCGCTGAAGGCCACCGAGAACGCATTTGGCATTCGCGTGAGCCCGCAGACGGAGCTGTTGCGCGAGCTGATGTTCCGCGGGGAAAGCATCGAGAGCCACGCGCTGCATCTGTTCCTGCTGGCGCTGCCGGACTACCTGAACTATCCGAGCGCGATTGCGCTGGCGGCCGACAAGCCGGCGCCGGTGCTGCTGGGGCTGCGGCTGAAGAAGCTGGGCAACCGGATCCAGGAGACCATCGGCGGGCGGGCCATCCATCCGGTAAACGCGGTAGTGGGCGGGTTCGGCAAAGCGCCACCGGTGGAGGAACTGATCGAGCTGCGCAGCAGTTTGATGCAGGCGGTGGCGGATGGCGACTCGGTGATCGACCTGATCGCGTCGCTGCCGGCCACCGATTTCTGCCACTCGGATACGCTCTACGCGGCGCTGCGCTCGCCCAACCTGGACACCTACTATACGGGCGACGAAGTGATGGTGGTGTCCAACGGGAACCGGGCCATCGTGAACGCGGCGGATTATCGCTCCCTGACCGGCGAAAAGGCCGTGCCGCATTCCACCGCCAAGCACAGCACCTTCCGCGGCAGCCCATTCATGGTGGGCTCGCTGGCGAGGCTGACGGTGAACCCGCGGCGTCTGATGGGAAAACTGGCGGTGGCCATGAAGCGGCTGAAGCTGCAGTTGCCCGCCGACAACCCCATGGACAACAACAAGGCCCAGGCGCTGGAGCTGATCAACGATGTGGAGCGGGCGCTGGAAATTATCGGGCAGTTGTTGCGCGACGGCATCAAGGACGAACGGGCCATTCCGGTGCAGCCGCGGGCCGGAACCGGAGCGGCCATCACCGAAGCGCCGCGCGGTCTGCTGATCCACAGCTACACCTACGACGACGAAGGGCGGGTGACGGCGGCGGATGTGGTTACGCCCACGGCGCTGAACGCCGCCTCGATCGAGCTGCACTTCCGGCGCGCCGTGGAACAGTGCGCCGACCGCGACGAGGCGGTGATCGCCAGGCGTCTGCAAATGATCGCCCGTGCCTACGACCCCTGCATTTCCTGCGCCGTGCACCTGGTACGGATGCGATGAAGCCGCTGCTGGTCCTCGGGCTGGGCAATTCCTTGATGGGCGACGATGCGGCGGGCGTCGCGGTGACGGAAATGCTGGCGGGAGATTCCACCGTAACCGATCGCGCGGAAATATGGACGGCGGGAGCGGACGTGCTGCGCTCGATGGACCGGATCGGCGGGCGGGAGCGCGTGATTCTGGTGGACGCCGTGGAATGCGGGGAAGAGCCGGGGCTGGTTTCGGTGGTGGACGAGCCGCGGTTCGACGAGAATCGGGCGCACGCGCATTGGCTTTCGGCGGCGCAGGCCGTGGAACTGATGCGCCGGACGATGCCGGGTCTGCGCCGTACGAAATTCACCTGGGTGCTGGTGCACGTAGCATCGGTAAAGGCGCATGAGGGCTTGTCGGCGGATGTGGCGGCGGCGGTTCCGGTGGCGGCGGCGGTGGTGAAAGGGTTGCTGTGGGGTGCTTGCCTGGTGGAAAGGTCTGCGTCCTCGCGGTTTCGTAGAATGGAGTAGACGGCAGACCGCTATGCGCCTTTTCGAACGGTTGGGCCGGCGAAAACACGGGGACCTTGGGGTGCAGTCCAGCGATAGGGCTTGGCGCATGGAACGCCGCGCACGCTTAGGCTGCCTGCTTTCCATCCTGACGGCACTGCCGCTTCGGGCTGACATGCTCCTCTCCCACGGCCCGAAGAATAACGCCGTGCTCACCGGCCTCATCCTCGCCCTGGCGGTGATAGTCGGCGGCATCTGGTGGGTTCGCCGGCGCCGGAAACGCCCTTGAGTCTTTGGCTGCAACTGCCTATCGGCTACCTGCTCACAGTCATGGTGGAGGTGCCCGTCCTTCTATTTGCGCTCTCCCCGGCACACCCGCGTGGGCGTAAATGGTTCGCCGGATTGTGGCTGAACGGGTGTTCCTATCCCATCGTCCTGCTGGTGCTTCCGGCCTGGGCAGGCGCCTGGTATCTGCCGGTAGCCGAGACGTTTGCGCCGTTGTTTGAGTGCCTGCTGTTCGCCGCGCTGTTCCCCGAAGGCCGCAACCGCCGCGACATGGCGGCTATCGTCGCAGCCAATGCCGCATCCTTCGCCTGGGGCGAGTTGCTATTCGGCGCCCTGCGGCTTGGGGCGGTGAGATAGGCGAGCCAGCCGCAATCCGAAGTAGAGCGCCAACACGCATGCCAGCCCTGCCGCCACCATCGGCTCGCGCATGCCGGCGAGCGGCCTTGCCTGGGTGAACCCGGGCAAAGCTCCCACCAGCAAGGCCATGCCCGTCAACCCAAAGGCGAAGGCAGGCTCTCGCGGAAGCGACTCCGAAACCGCCACCAGCGCCACTGGCATGGTCGTGGCCACCAGAAACATTGCCACGATCTTCTCCGCGTGCGAGGCGGTGCCGAACATCAGCAACGGTATCGACATCAGGAGGGCGCAGACCGCGGTCCGCATCCAGCCGAACCGATCCGCTAACACCCCTCCAAATCCCTTGCCCAAAGCCACGGCCAGAACCAGCAGCGAGGCCAGGCCCCGCGACGACGTCCAGGGGAAGCTTAGCGCCAGGCCAAGCAGCGACCGCATCGCGATCGAGGACAACAGCAAGAGCAGAATCAACCCTCCACGCCCCAAAGGCCGCTCCGGCCTGTAGCGAGGCTGGAGTATCGGCGTCGCGTGCGCCAACAGTAATACGGAGAACGCGCCCAGCAACAGCGCGCCCGTCCAGGGTGCGAAGAATCCGCCCTCACCGAGCCACGTCCCCAGGAACAGTCCGACGGCTCCCGGCGCCACGAATATGCCCGCGGGGGTGGCGAATCCGGGCTTCAACCGAATCCCGACGCTTCCGCCTCCGATGTGGAACAACGCGTTGCCCACGCCCGCCACGCATACGGCGGGGAGCGGGAGGGCGCCCGCAACCAACATCGCCGCCGCGGTCAGCGCGCATCCAGCCACTGCCGCCTGCCGGTAGTATTGCCGGCTGTCTACGGCGACCGCCAGGAGCGGCTGCAGACCGAACGCGAGGAGGTTGTATGCCGCAACCAGCGCGGCGAAGGTGCCCGCGTCGCAACCGTGCGATGCGAACAAGCCGAACAGGAGTGCGGCGCACACCGCATCCACGGCGGCGTGGGCACTGCCGTAAAGAACCAGAGTCGTAGCACCCTATTATCCTCGCCTTTCCGGCCGGAGTCACCCTGCAGGCTGAACCCGGATCGCGGGGGCAGGCGCCACCATCGACCAGCCCGGCCCGGTTATGACACCTGCCAGTAGACTACGTAACGTTTGTCGAAGATACTGTTCAACGGCGCCAGGACAATTTCCTTAGGTTGGCCGGTAATGCGGAACGTCAAAGGCCGATCGCCCGGCCGTACCCAGGAAGCGGTATCGCCCTTAGGCCGCAGGACAGGGACGTCCAGCGGCGGCGGGGAGGGCGCGCTGGGGCCCTCCAGCAAGTGTTCATTCAAGCCTTCCGCGCCGAAATCGCCGGCCAGCACCAGAGGGCCGTATAGGAACGCCTGGGTATGTGGATCGTCGGGAGTAGCTTCCGCGGTTAGCGGCATGGGCATTTCCATTTCCACCCGGTCGCCGGTCTTCCAGGTGCGCGTCAGGGTGAGATAGCTTCCCGGCGACGCCGCGGCTTCGAGCGTCTTTCCGTTGATTTTGACGGCCGGCGTCGAGAGCAGCCACGCCGGGATTCGCAGGCGCAGCGCCAGTGGCGTGGGGCGCTCCGCCGTCACCACCAGCGCCGTGCCGGCCTGCTCCGGGAACCTGGTATCCTGCCTGAGCCGGAAACCTCTCTCCGCCCAGTTCACTTCCGAAGGAATAAAGAGGTTGACGTAAATGCCCTCCTGGTCACGCCAGTAAATGCTGTCGTTCAACTTAGCGTACTCTTCCACGCCCGTACCGGTGCAGCACCAGAACGACTGATCCTCGGTGTTGAAGGTCTTGTAGGCGCCCGGCACGAGCGAGAGGTAATACTGAGTGTGGCCGGTCTGGGGATGGATGGTCCCGATACGCATGTTGAGGAGAGACCGCTCGTAATAATCGAAGTAGCGCGGGTCGGCGGTCCAGCTATATAGCTTGCGCGTAAGCTTGAGCATGTTATAAGAGCAGCAGCACTCCTCGGTAGCCGAACCGCGAGTGTTGTTCAGTTCCCAGGCGATGCGGCGCGGTTCCGCATTCCAGCTTTCGTCGTTACTGGTGCCGGTGGTGACGTACGAACGCGCGCTGGCGACTTCGTACCAGAAGTAATCCGCCACGTCGTGAAAGCGTATGTCGCCGGAGATCTCGTAGCGCCTGGCCGCGGCGATTACTTGCGGCACGTGGGTATTCACGTGCAAGCCGCGGAGCTCATCGCGGCGCAACCCCAGCGGATTGACGAAGCGCTTCTTGGTAAAGCGGTCGCCGGCTTTGGCCCACTGGTCGTTTCGAGCGATCGCGGACAAATTGTATAGCGATTCCGCCATGGCGCCGAACTCGACGTCGAGAATCTGCTGCATGTGCTCTTCGGTCTTGGAGGCGCTCCACTTATCGGCCCAGTCGGCCATGCCTTGCGCCACTTCGAGCGCCTGCCGGTTGCCGGCGAGCTGGTACATGTCGATCATGCCGGCCATGATCTTGTGGATGGTATAGAAGGGCGCCCATGGGAGGCTGGGGGCGTTGGGATCGCGCGGAGCCGAGGGATCGGAAGGCTGGCCCGACAGTCTGTCGAGCCGGTCGAATAACTCGGTGGGGAACGCGCTCAGATAGCCGCCGCCCAGTTTTTGCTGCGCCTTGGCCATTTCGGCGACCATGTAGTCGGCCTTGGTCTTAGCTTCCCGGTCGCCGGCAGATGCGAACAGCTGGGCGCTGGCGGAAAGGAAATGGCCGGTGAAATGGCCGCGCAACTCGGTGCCGTGCTTGCCATCGGCGGGCGATTCCCAGCCACCCAGCGGTTCGGCGCCGCCCACCGAAAGGCCGGCGTTCCGGCGGAAATTGTAGAGCAGACGATCCGCCGCAAGGCGGCTCATATAGCCGCGATTCCAGTCGGCGGCGTCTTTATAGATGCCGCCGGTGACGCGCACCTGAGTCATGGGGAACGGCTCTGCCTTCAGCACCACGGGCGTTCCCGAAAACTCAATGGGACCGTCGAAGGGCGCCACTTCGGGCCGCGGACCGCGGCGCCCCTGCGGTTCGGGCGCCGCGGCAGGGGACGCCGGCGTGGGTTGCCGCTGGGCCGCCAGCAAGGGAGCGGCCGCGGCCGCACCGGTCAACGCGGTCGCGAAGCTGCGCCGCGTCACCGGCAAAATGGGATACTGGTTGCTCGTCATTACTGCTAGTCTACCCGCCCATCGGAACGCGATGTTGGGGCGGATTTCGATTCGCTTCGGGTCGGGGTGGTTGGCGAGCATGGTTGGATTTGCGGAAGCCCGAACCGGATTGCTACACTAAAGCTTCAATTTGGCCAGGTAGCTCAGCTGGTAGAGCGCAGCCCTGAAAAGGCTGGCGTCGGCGGTTCGATTCCGTCCCTGGCCACCACCGGCATTACGTCTTCTCCAGCCAGTAGGTCTAGGCCGCCCGAAACCTCGTAAATCGGGCCGGTCGGCGTCTGTTTTGGTTTTAGGACAAGCTGCCCGATGTGGCGCGCGAAGGCGGCCTTTGATCTGCCCGCGTCTTCGTGCAACAAACCCTGTAGGTTGATTAAGTTGCGAGAAACAAAATCCCGGATTTCTCCCGCTGTGGTTGTGATGTCCATGGGTGTGCACGCGTCCATATGGCGGTCCAATTCTGCAATCTTGGCTTCCACGTCGCCCAGCTTGGAGAGCAGGGCTGGAGAGTGACCGGCATCGGCAATCGCGTCAGTGAGGCGTTGGGCCTTGGTCTGAAGTTGCGGCGTTCCCGGCGTACTTCCTCTAACCCGGTCGTCTGCCGCTGGATCTCCGCTAGGCGCTTCTGCAATTCCTCCTGAAAGCGGGCCAGCATGTACTCGATCATTTCCGGATTGGCCAGGCGCTGTTCCAGGGCTGCCAAGAGCTGCTGCTCCTCCAGCCGGTCCTGCCGAATGTTGACCGCGTTGTCGCAAACGCCACGGTACCGGTGGCTAGGACAACCGTACTTCACATAGCCGCGCTTGCCGCGGCCGCTGATGATGACCAGCCTGGATTTGCACTCACCGCATACGAGCAGCCCGCTGAATAGATACGACCGGCTCGCCGCAGTCCGGTTCATGCCGCCCAGGCGCGCTGCACCCAAATTCGCGTTTATGTGCTGGATCCGCGCCTGTACAGCATCCCAGAGTTCTTCAGGCACAATGCGCAACTTTGGGACGGCCACCCGCTCCCATTCTTCTCTCGGGCGGGCTTTGCTTGTTTTGCGCCCGGTTTCAGGATTGCGAACTTTAACTGTTCGATTCCAAACCCGTACCCCCTGGTATAACTCATTCCGCAGCATCTCCCGAATCGATGAAGGGCACCACGCCTGTAATGCTCTGGTTCGAGGAGGCTGTGGTGACGGGACCCCTTCCGCGTTCAGAGTCTTGCTGATAAGCGCGAGCCCCAGGCCACCGGCGTACATTCCGAACACCCGGCGGACAACCCTCCGCCTGCTCGGAGTTAATCTCTTGCTCCACCCCATCGACGGCGGGTCGCCCGTACTTACCGGGCCGGTTGGGGTTCAGGATTGGGACGTTGGTGTATCCATACAACTTGCCTCCTGGGTTTAACCCCTTGAGAACACGCCCCTCCTGGCCGCGGTGGACCTTGTCCGCCAAGCCGACCAGGAGTTGCTCATCAAACATGCCGTTGATCGTGACCAACTGGCGGGCGCTCTTGTCCAAAGTGTCGATACCTTGACTAACAAAACTCACGCCAACGCCGTGGAACTTCAACGTTGCGACCATTGTCAGCGCCTCGGCCACGTTGCGCGTCAGACGTGAGGTGTCGTCTACCAAGATGCGATCGAACGGCCTCGGACGTCGCTTGGCATCTACAATCAGGGATTCCAGGGCCAACCTGCCGGCGAGGGCGGCACCGGATATTTCTTGGTCCCTCCGGACGAATGTATCCAAAACGGTCCACCCCCTCGGTTCGGCGAAACCGCGGCACTTTCGTATCTGGTCTTCAACGGACGATTCACGTTGGAGGTCGGAAGAGTATCGGGCATAAATGGCGCATCTCATAATTGGCCCCCATTATGGTCGCGTCTGGCGGGACACGCAAGTTCATTCTGTACCGCAAAAACTCTTCGACCAATGACGGCGCGATCCAATCGTCGACAAGACCCAGGACTGCCTGCTGAGGAAATACTGCTCCGGCCACTTCGAGCTTGGGCTCCGGGCGCAGTCTTGGGCTCTGTTTCTGCCTTGCCTCCGAATTGGTCCGCCTTGCCGGCACGGCTGGCCTACAGCGCCGCCCCGGCGCTAAGAGCCTCCCAGGAGGTAGCCTGATTGGACCTGGTCGGCCAACCCAGCGATATGGCCACTTCGTCAGCTTTTCTCTTGGCGTAAGTGAGTTCGTTCAACGCCGTCGCAATTCGCGCGGCTTCTGCCGGTGCCATGGAAATGGTCCCGCGTTCGATACCACTGAGACGACTGCGTCCAAGGCCCGCTTTGAGGCAGAGGACGGCTCCGGGAATTCTCGCTGACACGCGTTTGATTCGAAGCTCCGATCCCTTCATTTGCATCGTCACCTCCCAAACAAACTTTCTTCATCCGCCTGAAACTAATGGTGAAAATTCGGCCGCGAGAGTATTTTTCGGGCACCGGAAAACTTGCAATCGCCTGAAAAATCAGAGGCTTAAACTTTTTGTTGAATTTAATGAAGTAGCGCCGAAAATTCGGCGAAGAGTGTACGACGGGGTGTTTTTCAGACTTGAGAATTCAGCCAGCCAACGATCAAGCTTACGTATCGAAGCCCGGGGATCGCGTGATTTTGAAGCGGCTTTTATATCCAGTTCCTTCCAGGAAAGGAAGCGGATTTCCAGCCAATTCGAAATGCCTCGCAAGACGATCGCGGAGTTCTTGGGCGCGTTTCTGTGAGGTGGACCCCATCGTTTGGACAAAATTTTGCCTGTCCTTAGATGGTGAAGCGGGCTAACCAAGAGGCGGCCCGAAGGCCGCCATCCATTCCGGGCTTGAATCGGCGCTCGGGTCGCAT
>Ga0182014_10003461_pt1 | contig 18898 bp, 22 predicted proteins | sample 612S2DmetaG_FD_120489 | JGI IMG/M metagenome (GOLD analysis project Ga0182014, IMG submission 120489) | Permafrost microbial communities from Stordalen Mire, Sweden - 612S2D metaG | ecosystem: Environmental > Terrestrial > Soil > Wetlands > Permafrost | place: Sweden: Stordalen | collected... | reverse complement strand
GGCGGATGGACGGATATGGTCGACGAATTGTTCGCGAGCCCGACCTTCGATGCGCGGATGCGGGAAGTGATCATCCTGCGCGTGGCCCACCTGCAGGCCTCGCGCTACGAGCTCGGTCAGCATATGCCCCTCGCCCGTTCCGCCGGGCTGACGGACCAACAGATCGACGCCATCTTGGGTGCCGGTGGTGATGCCGAGGATCTCGGCGGGGATTTCGAGAAGGCCGGCTTCGACCGAGCCGAACGCGTCGCCCTCGACGTCGTCACCGAGTTGTGCGGCACGCATCGCTTGAGCGACGAGTCCTTTGCCTTGGCCCACGGCGTCTTCGGCGACGAGGCGTTGACGGAACTGTTGATGATCGTCAGCTGCTACTACGGGCTGGCGTTGGTGCTCAACGCGGCCGACCTCGAGGTCGACGTCGCAGCTCGGTTCCGGCCATGACTCGAATCCCTTACCGTCGCCCCGAAGACATGACCGAGCGGGCCCGCGAACTGACCCTTGAACGCGGCAACCTCAACGTCTACCGCGTACTGGCCAACGCCGAGAAGGTCTACCCCGGCTGGATGCTCGCCGGACGGGCCGCCCTGACCAGCCCGGTACTGTCCCGAAGGCTGCGCGAACTGGTCGTCCTGCGCACCGCCTGCCTGATGGCCTGCCCCTACGAGCTGGGCCAGCATAACGACATCGCGCGCACGGCCGGGCTGTCGGAGAGCGAAATCAAGGCCGTCGTCTCCGACTCCGATTGGCAGACAGCCGGGTTCAACTCCGTCGAACTGGCGGTCCTGCAATTGACAACTGAGCTGCTGATCACCCGCGGCGTCGCGCCTCCACTCGTTGACCACGTGCACACGGAACTTGGTTCCGAGGCCACCGTTGAGGTGCTGATGATCATCGGCCGATATGCCGGCCTGGCGTTGATGCTCAACGCGCTCGAGGTCGACCTCGACGAAACCGCCCGCCTACCGAATCTGCCGACGACGTGAGGCCTCAGCCCAGGTTGTACGCGTTCCGACCTATCTGGAAAAAGTGTCCTGAGCTGGTGTCGGTGCACTTCATACCCGACGGCTCGTTATCGCACGTGATCGTGCCGGCCGAGATGGTCCGACCGTATTCGAGGGTCGGCTGTACCAGGACGCGCAGCGTGTCCCCATAGCACTCGATGGTGCCCGGGTTGCCCGGTGTGAGGGTGAAGTGGCTACCCGAGGGAATGTGTTTGCCGCAATCTAGAGGCGGCGGTGGCTGATAGGTGGAATCACTGATATCGCAGGCAGCGCTACCGTCGTCGATGGCGCACAAGATGTTTCCGGAGGGCGATTGAAAATAGTGGCTATCGGCGCGCGCGGTTGCTGGCAGCGCGATAGCCAATGCCGCTGTCGCCACGACAGTCGCAACTTTTGTCAGCTTCGGGGCCTCAAAGATCATTTGCTGAGCATAAACGCACAGCCGTGTCGGTGGGTGTGCGTACGTTGCGGGCATGAGTACTTCGAGGTCCAACTCGGGCAGCGGGTTCGCTGGGTTGTTGGGGCTGGCGCTGATCATCTGGATCATCATCAAGCTCATCTGGTGGATTGTCGGGGCGGTCGCCCTCGTCGGCCTGTTCTTCCTGGTGCGCGCGATCGTGCGGGATGGCCGCAGACGTGCCGATCTCGAGGCGGCCCACCGGGCCGCCGTCGCCGCTCGCGCCGATCAGCAGCACAACTGGGTATTGCGAGGCGACGACCGCGGGATCTACGGCCCCGAGGGAGCTGAACTCATGCACTACATCTACCCGGCGCTGAATCCATCCCGGACAACGGGTCGAAGGCGCCGCGGCTAGCCGCCCGATTGCTACCATCGCGCGGTGACTGTTTCGCGGCGCCGCGTCTTGAAATACGGCGGCGTCGCACCGGCGATCCTGACCGTCGGCGCAACACTTGGCGCCCCACGCGCGGCCGCCGGTGTCTCTGGGATGGCCGTCTTCCTCGACGCCGGCCACAACGCCGTCAACGACGCCTCGATAAACGAACAAGTCCCCAATGGCCGGGGAGGCACCAAGGCGTGCAACACCTCGGGTACGGCCACCGACGACGGCTACGCGGAGCACGCGTTCAATTGGGCCGTCGTGAGCCTGATCAGCGGTTCGCTCGAACAATTGGGCGTGCGCACCCAGTCGTCGCGGGGTGACGACAGCTCCACCGGGCCCTGTGTCGATCAACGCGCCGCCCTGGCCAACGCGATGCACCCGGACGCGATCGTGAGTATCCACGCCGACGGCGGCCCCCCGTCCGGCTCGGGATTTCACGTCAACTACTCCAGCCCGCCGCTGAACGACGCGCAATCCCGAGGCGCCATCCAGTTGGCCCATACGATGCGTGATGCCCTGGTGCAAGCGGGCTTTCACCCGGCCACCTATATCGGATCCGACGGACTGTACGGCAGAGACGACCTGGCCGGCCTCAACCTGGCCCAGTACCCGGCAGTCCTCGTCGAACTTGGCAACATGAAAAACGCGGACGAAGCGGCGCGGATGGAAAGCGCCGACGGTCGGGCAAAGTACGCCGCCGCTGTCACCCAGGGGATCGTCGCGTATCTGAACGTCAAAGCCGGTTAGCCAACCCGAAGAACGTCGTCCAGCCAGTCGTAGATGCGCCCGAAGGCAAGGCGCTGGGCGCCGGATTGGCAGTGCGCTCCCGCGCCTTCGGCGGCGGTGAAGTCCAACAGCGCCTTCTGGCAGGTGAGGTGGTCGAACAGCATCTCTGGCTGCCCGTCGAAGAAGGTGTCCTCGTCCGCGTCGCAGACCAGCGTGGGACAGGTGATCTGCTCGGCGATGCCGTCGCCGAGGGTGTAGTCGAGGTAGGAGGCCAGGAACGCGCGCGGGCTGCCAACGCCCATCACGTATTGGCCGTGCGTGGCCGCCCACCGGATGTCGGGGTTGGACTGGCTCGATTCATTTCTCGCTTTGCTACCGGCCGATCCCGCCGTGCTTGACATCGGCTGCGGAACCGGCGTGCCGATTGCCCGCTACCTCATCGAGCGGCGCTGCCAGGTGACCGGGGCTGACGCGTCGAGCGCAATGATCACCAGATGCGCGGATCGGTTCCCCGAGCACACCTGGCACGTCGCCGATATGCGAACGCTGGCGCTGGATCGTAGGTTCGACGGAATTATGGCCTGGGACAGCTTTTTTCACCTAACCCAGGACGATCAACGCCAGATGTTCCCGATCTTCAAGCGCCACGCCGCGGCGGGTGCGGCGCTGATGTTCACCAGCGGTCCATCGGCCGGTGAGGTGATAGGAAGCTTCCAGGGCGAGCCGCTGTTCCATGCGAGCCTGGACAGCGGAGAATATCGAATGCTGCTGCACGACAACGGGTTCGACGTGGTAGCCCATGTCGTGGAAGACCCCACCTGCGGGGACCGCACCATCTGGCTCGCTAGATCAGCTGGGCAATCGCGGTCACGACAATGAGCAGCAGCACCGCGATCCCGACCGTGTACACCTGGCGACGCGGGGAGATTCGCGTCGGCAAGGGGTTCTGCCGGAGCGTCCTTTGGCGTCGCAGGGCGATCAGGTACGTACCTGTGGCCACCGTTACTGCCAGTACGCACGGGATCAGGGCTGCCGGCCCCGCGGTTCCGCGCAGGTCTTTGAGCGCGAGCAGCGCGCCGTTGCCGAGAAACGCGAAAGACATCCGGGTCCAGGCCAGTGTCGTGCGTTCCGCGGGCAGCGTGTTCGCAACCGCTCGCAACTGGTGGGGCTGGCTCAACCCATAACCGCCTTGGCGATGACCAGCCCTAGCGCGACAATCCCCACCAGGATCAGACCCACCGCGAGGTAGGCGGGCGACGGCTGACGGGGCATCGGATCGCCATTGCGCATGTTGCGCTCCGTCTGCTGCCAGCGCAGCAACCCCATCCCGCTGGTGAAGAGTGCCAGCACCGCGAGCGCGACGCCGAGGAAGCGGCGTGCGCCGGGGACCGCCATCTCTGGAACGAGCTGTACCAGGGCAACCGCCGCGGCGAGCAGTCCCAGCGCGGTGCGCTGCCAGGCAAGGAAAGTCCGCTCGTTGGCGAGGGTGAAGCGGTAGTCGAGCTCGCCGACGTCGGCACTGGTCTCGCTAGTCTGACTGGCCACGGAATACCTCGCAGGTCGTATCGGGGACAAGCATTTCGACGCCCGAGATTTTAAGTAACGTTACGCCCGTTGCGGGGCCGCGGGGAGCGGCACCTCGAGACGGTTGCATGATGGGCTTGTGGTGCAGGCGCTGCTGTTCGACGTGCAGGGAACCGCGACGGATTTTGTTTCGACTGTCTGCGGCGAGGCACAGCGGATCAGTGCGGGTCGCTGCCCCGGCGTCGATTGGCCCGATGTGGTGCGGCGTTGGCGCGGAGGCTACTTCGCCGCCCTGGATGCCGCGCGGGGTCGCCAAAAGGGATGGGTTTCGGTGCATTCGGTATACCGCGACGCCCTGGATCCGGTCCTGGAGGAGTGCGGCATCGTGGGGCTTTCGGATGCCGAACGCGAGGAGCTCACGCTGGCATGGCAGCGCCTGAAGCCATGGCCGGATGCGGTGCCGGCACTGCGTCGGCTGAAGGCTGAGTTCACGTTGGCGACCCTGTCGAACGCCGACGTGTCCGCGGTGGTCAATATCTCCAAGCGGGCGGGCCTGCCCTGGGATGCCATTTTTGCCGCGGAGATGGCCGGGGTGTTCAAACCCGATCCGGCGATTTACCGCATGGCCGCGACCTATCTCGGTCTGGAACCCGCCGAGATTATGATGGTGGCCAGCCACAAATACGACATCCGCGCCGCAGGCGGTCTTGGTTTCCGGACGGCCTTCGTCGCGCGCCCGCTGGAATTCGGGGTAGACGGCGAAGTGGACGTGGCCTATTCGGACGAGTTCGACATCAACGCGTCTGACTTCCTCGATCTTGCGGAACAACTGGGCTGCTAGAGCGTCAGCGCGGTGGGTGGGACCCATCGTGCGCGGCCAGGGTCCACGCGGTGCGATTGCTAGGTCACGGCGCTTTTGGCGTGAACGCGGGCGCGACGGTGTCGGTGAGCGCCGGATCCGGTTTCTCTGCCGACATCGACAGCAGGCCCCGCACGCATCGAGCGGCCAGCAGCCAGTTCGCCGGCTTCTTCATGTCCAGGCCGCCCAGGAGTTGCTTGATCATGGTCAGCGTATCGAAGTAAATGCGCTCGCAGACAAGCGTTTCCGCGTCGTCGAAGACGAAGTAGGCGGTCATCCGGACCCGGAAGCGGCTGCCAGTCGGCGGAACCTTACCCAGATAACCCCGATGGGTACCCATCAACCAGAACTCGACGATCACCGCATCGGCGCTGTGCCGCAGCGCGATGATCTCGTGGTCCTGATCGGGGAACGCGGTGCGCGTGTAGGCGTAGTAGTCGCGCACCGCCTCGTCGCCGTCGTGGACGAGCATCTGCGGGATCAGCTCGTAGCGGGGATGCGGGAAGGTCGACAACACGTCGTCCCAGGCGTGCCGAACCTCGTCGTGGAAGTGGTCGAGCACGAGTTTCTGGCGCGCGGCCAGTACCTGGCTCTCGGGCAACGCGGGGATGGTCACGGCGGCCGGACCTCAGGCTCTCGGTGTCCAGGCAACCGGCAGCGTCTTGATGCCGTGAATGAACTGCGACAGCAGTCGTGCGGGTTCTTCCGTTGCGACGATATCGGGTATTTCGCGGTGCAATTCCTCGAACGCGACCCTGATCTCACGACGAGCCAGGTTCGCGCCCAGGCAGAAGTGGGCGCCCCCACCGCCGAAGCCGACGTGCGGGTTGGGGTTGCGCGACACGTCAAAGGCCCACGGATTGGCGAACTTTGACTCGTCGCGGTTGGCCGAGTTGTACCACAGCGTGACCTTGTCTCCGGCCGCCATCTTGGTGCCGCTGAGTTCGACGTCTTGGGTCAAGGTGCGTCGCATATAGACCACCGGCGAGGCCCACCGCACGATTTCCTCCACCGCGCTCGGTGCCAGAGTGTCGAAGTCGGACCACCACTTTTCCCGCTGGTCGGGAAAGCGAGACAGCGCCAGCACGCCGTGGCTGATCGCATTGCGTGTCGTCTCGTTGCCGGCCACCACCAGCAGGATGAAGAACGACGCGATCTCCTGCGATGACAGCCGCTCGCCGTCGACCTCGGCGTCGACCAGGCTTCTCGTCAGATCGTCGTGGTGATTGACGCGACGATCTTCCGCCAGCGCGGTGGCGTAGGCGCCGATGTCCGCCGAAACCTTCAGGAAATCGTCGAATTCGGTGGTCAGGTCGGGGTCGCCGAACCCGAGAATCACGTTGGTCCAGTGGAATATCCGTTGGTGGTCGTCCTCGGGAATCCCCATCATGTCGCAGATGACCTGCAGCGGCAGCGGCCCGGCGAGCTCGCTGACCAGATCAGCCTGCCCATCGGGGTGGTTGGCGATCAGCGATGCGACCAGCCGGTGGGCCCGTTCCCGCACCGACGTCTCGATGCGGGCCACTACTTTCGGCGTGAACGCTCTGCTGACAATCGAGCGCAGTCGCTGATGGCGCGGATCGTCGAGCACGATCATCGAGCCGAAGTACTCGGCGATCTCGGGCGTCTGGTCACTGATGGTGATGCCACCAGCCGAGCTGAAAATATCCGGATGGCGGCTGGCGAAGAACACGTCGTCAAGCTTCGTCAGCGCCCAATGCCCTTCGCCTCCGGCAAAGCCCTCGTATTGGATCGGGGGCCAGAACGAGATCGGAGCCTCGCGCCGCAGGGTTGTGAAAGTACCGTCGCGGACGTCGTCGTCGAGTCCCCAGAACTTCAATGAGCTGAGATTGACATCGGCAAGCGGGATCTCGGGCGGCGCCGCTCCGTTTACCCGTGGGGTCAGTGCGTGCATACGGTTCTCGCGGGCGTCCCCGTCGCCGTCGCATCTTTCACCGGTTGACCGTCCATCAGAATCCTGCACGTCAGGCTGCCCAGCCCCTGTGCGCTAATGACGTACACGCCGCCTCCGTAGCCGGGGAACTCCGCCGACCACGGCAGCTTCGCGTTTACCGCACGCTGCTGGCCGGTGTCGGTTTCGTAGGAGATGTATTCGGCGACGGGGGAGCTGCCGCTGATTTCGTAGCGGATCGTGGGAAAGTCCTTCGCGCTGGCAACACCCGCGGTCCCACCGCAGATGTTCGCGAACCCGACGCCGATGGCGAACAGGATCGAGGGTCCGCCGAGATGGTTCGTCATGGTTTCCCATGGTGTCACTGCGAGCGGCGACACGGAAGCGATTTCTATTTAGACGTTTGGCGCCAGGTGTACCGATTCCACCGTGTAAAGGTGCGGTTCGAAGCCTGTCGCAATCGCGGCGCAAGCTCCCATGTGGAAGACGTTGATCAGGGGATCTCGTCGTCGGCGCAGGGTCAGCTCGCCTCCCTGCTGCTTCGCTGCGCCGAAAACCTCGAAGCCGCTTTGGATGCGCCCGCGCGCCGCGCTTAGTGTGAGTCGGGGCGGGGATCGATCTGGAAGGTGAGCATGCCGCAAGGTGACGCAAAGCGAGTCGTTGTTTATGGCACTGGCTTCGTGGGCAGGATGGTGATCACCGAGATCGTCAAACATCCGCTGTTCGAGTTGGTCGGTGTCGGCGTCAGCAATCCGGACAAGGTCGGCCGCGACGTCGGCGACATCTGCGGGTTGGCCGAGCCGGTGGGAATCACCGCCACTGACGACATCGATGCCCTGATCGCGCTCAAGCCCGACGCGTTGGTGCACTACGGCCCGACGGCGATGCACGCCAAAGAGAACATCTCGCTGATCACGCGCTTCCTGCGGGCCGGCATCGATGTGTGCTCCACCGCGATGACGCCGTGGGTGTGGCCGGCGATGTCGGTGAACCCGCCCAACTGGATCGAGCCCATCACCGAGGCGTGCGAACAGGGTGGCGCGTCCTGCTTCACCACCGGCATCGACCCGGGCTTCGCCAACGACCTGTTTCCCATGACGCTGATGGGCCTGTGTTCCGAGGTGCGGCGAGTGCGCGCCTCCGAGCTGCTGGACTACACCAACTACGAAGGCGACTACGAAGTCGAAATGGGGATCGGTCGGGAGCCCGAATTCAGCCCGATGCTGGAAAACCAGGACGTGTTGATCTTCGCGTGGGGCGCCACCGTGCCGATGATCGCGCACGCCGCCGGAATCACGCTCGACGGGATGACGACCACCTGGGACAAGTGGGTGACTCCCACCGACCGCAAGACCGCGAAGGGCGTCATCAAGCCGGGGCATGTCGCCGCCGTCCGGTTCACTATCAACGGGATCTACCGGGGCGAGACGCGGATCCAGCTCGAACACGTCAACCGCATCGGGCACGACGCCGCACCGGACTGGCCGTCGGGGCATGACGACGACGTCTACCGGGTGGACATCGAAGGGACCCCGAGCATCTTCCAGGAGACCGCGTTCCGGTTCACCGATGGTTCGGGCCGGGATCCGGCCACGGCCGGGTGCCTGTCGACCGGGTTGCGGGCGCTCAACGCGGTCCCCGCGGTCAACGACCTGCCGCCGGGCTGGGTCACCGCGCTCGATCTTCCGCTGATCGCGGGCGCAGGCAACATTCGCTGACGATGCAGCGGACGCACTGATTGGCCATAGCTTTCAGCGGCAATATTAGGGACTGACAGATGGCCGAGGAAGCTAGGCCCGCGCTGGGCTTGTCGATTGGCGCCACCAACCTGGCGGCCGGCGACCCCACCGGCACCGGGCGTGAGCAGCGCTACGGTTTCCCCGGTGCCGCCCGCGCCCCCGCCGGCTCCCTGACATGAATACCGGTGCGGCAGTGATCAATGTGGATTCGGGTAACTGACGCCGGTCAACTGTTCGGAAAGCTCCCAGAGTCGCTTGCTATCGGCGTCGTTGCGCGCACGCGCGGGCACATGCGCCACCTTCACTCCGCCGCCGTTCATCTCGTAGAAGCCGCTCGGCCCGTAGAACGCGCCTCCCTCGGCGTGCGGTGTCGTCGCCGCATACAGGGCAGGCAGAATCCCGTCGTCGATCTCTTGCCAGAGAAACGGCGCCCAACGCCATGACGTCGTGTACAACCGCTGCATCAATGCGGGCTTTTCACGGCCGTGGGATGGCCCAGTTATTTGAAGGTTGGTCTTCGTGAGGCCGGGGTGCGCGGCATTGGAAAGAACGCCCCAGCCGGCCTCGCGGCTGCGGCGGTCCAGTTCGCGAGCGAACATCAAGTTCGCCAGCTTCGACTGCCCGTAGGCGGACATCGCCGCGTAGGACTTCTCGAACTGCAGATCGTCGAAGTGGATCTTGCCGCTTTGCCGGGCCGCGAGGCTGCTCAACGCGACGACCCGAGCGTCTCCGGCGGCCCGCAGCAGCGGCAGCACGTGCGCGGTTAGCGCGAAGTGGCCGAGATGGTTACTGCCGAACTGCAATTCGAAGCCGTCGGCGGTGGTATCACGTTCCGGAGGTGTCATGACACCGGCGTTGTTGATCAAGATGTCGATCGGGCGGCCTTCGGTGTTGAGTTCTTCGCCCAACGCGGCGACGGCGGCCAACGACGACAAGTCGAGGCTTTTGATAGTCAGTTTGGCGTCGGGAACCGTGGCACGGATTTTCTCGATCGCGGCCTCGCCCTTGGCGCGATTACGAATCGCCATCACGACGTCGGCGTTGGCCGCGGCCAGCCGCCTGGCCAACCCGAACCCGAGGCCGCTATTGGCTCCAGTGACGATCGCCAGCTTCCCGGTCAGATCGGGCACAGTGGCGACGAGTTCGTTTGCCATCCGGATTACTCCTTTGTTCGGTGCTCGGCTGGTCTTAGTGTGCGCCTTGTGGCAGCGGCCCGCGCGCAGTGTCAGACTGCGTGAATGACTAGCGCAGGGCTCGCTCGAATCTCGAGGAGTGCTTGCATCCTGCTGATGGTTGTGGCGGTTCCGGGCTTCATCGTCATGTTGGTGCTTAACGCGTTCTTCCTGGACGACTATGACGCCTACGGTGAGGTTCCGATCCCGGGCTCGGGCAGCGTGCATCTGCCCCGCGGCGAAGTCACCGTTAACTTCCACACCGTGACGCTCGGCAGTGGGGGCGGTGGTTTGCCGGTGCCGCCGCTCGGGATCACCTTCACCCCGCCTGACGGCGTGGCACAGCCGACCGTGACCGAAAACATCGGCAGCACAACGACTGTCAACAATGATGCGCACGTGCGGGTGTGGACGGCCCAGATTCCAGCCGACGGCACCTACAACATCACCACGGACGGCCAGGTCAACGGATTCATCACCCCGCGCCTTGCCTTCGGTCACCCGAATGCACTCGGCTTCTTGGTGTGGGTCTTCGTGGGCATGTTCGTTGCCGGCCTGGTCGGCACGTTCGCGTTCAGCAAGTGGTTGTCCCGCAGCGGCCGCAAGGCCGCGGCCGCGGGAGTGACCGACGCGCCCTTTTTGCCTCCGCCGGCCGTACCGCCCATGCAGCCCGTGGCGACCAGCGGGGCGTACGAGCCCAGCGGCGAGGGCATCCGGCTGGAGCGACTCAAAACACTGGCGGCGCTGCGGGATTCCGGTGCGTTGACCGAGGAGGAGTTCGAGACCGAGAAGCGCCGGATCCTCGCCGACCCCTAGCTTCCTCGCGGTGAGCGTGCGTGTCTGCACGCCGACACGCCGCAACGGCTGGCATTTTGCGCACGCTCGCGCGGGAAGGTCTTAGTGGCCCCGCGCCACCCACTCCTCATAGTGGATGATCTCATCGCCGATGGTGGTGCTGTCCCCGTGGCCGGTGTGCACGACGGTGTCGCCGGGCAATGCGCCGAGCCGCTGCGAGATCGATTGCAGAATCGTCGGGAAGTCGGAGTAGGAACGGCCCGTCGCGCCCGGGCCACCGGAGAACAGCGTGTCGCCACTGAAAACGACGCCCAGTTCGGGGGCGTACCAGCACACCGACCCGGGGGAGTGGCCCGGCGTGTGCAGCGCCTGCAGCGCGGTGCCCGCCACGGTCAGCGTGTCCCCGTCGGAATATGGGCGAAAGTCTTTGTCGGGGTGAGTCATCCGCCACAGCACTTCATCGCCAGGGTGCAGCAGCACCGGGGCTTCCAGCGTCTTTCCGAGCTGTGGTGCGACCGTGACGTGGTCGTTGTGGCCGTGCGTGCACACCACCGCGACCACTTTGCGCCCTCTGACAGCATCCACGATTGGCTGAGCGGAGTGGGCGGCGTCGAAGACCACCACCTCGGAATCGTCGCCGACCAACCAGATGTTGTTGTCGACTTCCCAACTGCCGCCATCGAGTTCGAACGTGCCGTGGGTCACGATGTGTTCTACGGCCTTGTCCAAAGCGCCCATTACAGGACCACCACCGAGCGCAGCACCTTGCCGTCGTGCATTTTGTGGAACGCCTCCTCAATGTCTTCGAGCCCGATGCGTTCGGAAACGAACTTTTCCAGCGGAAGCCGGCCCTGCAGGTACAGGTCGATCAGGGTGGGGAAGTCGCGTTCGGGCAGGCAATCGCCGTACCACGACGACTTCAGCGAGCCGCCGCGGGAGAAGAAGTCCACCAGCGGCATGTCCAGGCGCATGTCGGGCGTCGGGACACCCACCAGCACGACGGTGCCGGCCAGGTCGCGGGCGTAGAAGGCCTGCTTCCACGTTTCGGGGCGGCCCACCGCGTCGATCACCACGTCGACGCCGAACCCGCCGGTGAGGTCCTGGACGGTCTTGACGAGGTCTTTTTCGGGGGCGAGTTCGGCACTGTTGACGGTGTGGGTGGCGCCGAACTTGCGGGCCCAGTCCAGTTTCGTGTTGTCGGTGTCGACCGCGATGATCTGCTTGGCGCCCACCAGCGCGGCCCCTGCGACCGCGGCATCGCCCACGCCGCCGCAGCCGATGACGGCGACGGTGTCGTTGCGGCTGACCGCACCGGTGTTGATCGCGGCGCCCAGCCCGGCCATCACTCCGCAGCCCAGCAGCCCGGCGACTGCCGGATCCGCGGCGGGATCGACTTTGGTGCATTGACCCGAGTGCACCAGCGTCTTGTCGGCGAACGCCCCGATGCCCAGCGCCGCGGTGAGTTCGGTGCCGTCGGTCAGCGTCATCTTCTGTTCGGCGTTGAAGGTGTCGAAGCAGTAGGAGGGTTTGCCGCGTTTGCAGGCCCGGCACTGGCCGCACACGGCGCGCCAGTTCAGGATCACGAAGTCGCCCGGCTGAACCGAAGTGACTCCCGCTCCTACCGCTTCTACGGTGCCCGCGGCCTCGTGCCCGAGCAGGAACGGGTATTCGTCGTTGATGCCGCCCTCGCGGTAGGTCAGGTCGGTGTGGCACACGCCGCAGGCGATCACATCGACGACGGCCTCACCGGGGCCCGGGTCCGGTACGACGATGTCCACCAACTCGACGGGTTCGCCCTTCTTGCGTGAAATCACGCCGCGCACTGTCTGACTCATGGCCATTAACCTACTGTTCGCCGCCATACATCTCTCAGCGGCCCGTCCACCCATGAACGTGCGCCCGTCGAGTCTGCGACGGTGGCGCCGATCCTGAGCTGAGAGTGCCAAACCACACGAATTGGCAACCCTGGACTCAGGCTCGGCGTCTCAGGGCGTCGGAGTAGCGTCGCTGGGCGTGACGACACTCGACGGAAGCCTGGCGGCCGGCGAGAGCGCCGAAGAATTCAGCGGACGGATGGTTGCGGCGCTTGACGGCGCCAGTCTGACGATCCTGATAAGTGTCGGACATCAGACCGGCCTGCTGGACACCATGGCGGGGCTTGCGCCCGCCAGCAGCGCCCAGATCGCCGAAGCCGCCGGCCTCAATGAGCGCTATGTCCGAGAGTGGCTGGGCGGCATGACTGCCGGCCACATCGTCGACTACGACGCCGAGAACCGAACCTACTCGTTGCCCAGCCACCGCGCCGGAGTGCTGACTCGCGCGGCAGGACCGCACAACCTCGCCGTGGTGGCGCAGTTCGTCCCGCTGCTGGGCGAAGTCGAACAGAAGATCATCGGCTGCTTCCGCGACGGCGGCGGCCTGCAGTACAGCGAATTTCCGCGGTTTCACGCACTGATGGCCGAGACGAGCGGGGCGGTGTTCGACGCCGGACTCGTCGACGTGGTGCTGCCGTTGGTCGATGGCCTTCCGGAGCGGCTGCGGTCCGGAGTGGATGTGGCCGATTTCGGTTGCGGTAGCGGTCACGCGATCAATGTGATGGCACAAGCGTTCCCGGCGAGCCGATTCACCGGTTTGGACTTTTCCGACGAGGCCGTTGCGGCCGGCGTGCAAGAAGCGGCTCGGCTGGGGCTGACCAACGCGACCTTTGAGCGCCACAACCTGACCGAGTTGGGGAAGGTCGCAACTTACGACGTCATCACCGTCTTCGACGCGATCCACGACCAGGCGCAGCCGGCGCGGGTGCTGGGAAACATCTATCGCGCGCTGCGACCCGGCGGTGTGCTGCTGATGGCCGACATCAAGGCATCGAGCCGGCTCGAGGACAACGTCGGCCTTCCGATGAGTACCTACCTGTACATGACCTCGTTGATGCATTGCATGACGGTGTCGCTGGCATACGACGGTGCCGGGCTGGGAGCGGTGTGGGGAACTCAGTTGGCCACTTCGATGCTCGCGGACGCCGGGTTTGACGATGTGCGGGTGGCCGAGGTCGACTCGGACCCGATCAACGCCTACTACATCGCCAGAAAGTGAGCCGGCCGGATGGCCGCTTTGGACGCGATTGAGGATTGGCCCGTGGCCAATGCCGCCGCCGCGGTGATCGGGCCCAGCGGAGTGCTGGCCAGTCACGGCGACACGGAGCGTGTGTTCGAGCTGGCGTCGGTGACCAAACCGCTGGTCGCCCGGGCGGCGCAAGTCGCCGTCGAAGAGGGGGTCGTCGACCTCGACACCCCGGCCGGCCCGCCCGGCTCCACGGTCCGGCACCTGCTGGCGCACGCGTCGGGCTTGGCGATGCATTCTGATCGCATCCTGGCCAAGCCCGGCGCTCGCCGAGTGTATTCGAACTACGGCTTCGGCGTGCTCGCCGAAACTTTGCAGCGGGAGTCGGGGATCGAATTCGGCCGCTACCTGGCCGAAGCGGTGTGCGAACCGCTGGCCATGGCGACCACCCGCCTGGATGGCGGCGCCGAGGCGGCCGGTTTCGGGGCCACCTCGACGGTCGCGGATCTGGCCGCATTCGCCGGTGAACTGCTGCGCCCGTCGACCGTTTCGGCGCAGCTGCACGCCGAGGCGACAAGCGTGCAGTTTCCCGGTTTGGACGGCGTGCTGCCCGGATACGGGGTGCAGCGACCCAACGATTGGGGGCTGGGTTTCGAGATCAGGGATGCGAAATCGCCGCATTGGACCGGCGCGCGCAACTCGGCGCGAACATTCGGCCATTTCGGCCAATCAGGCGGCTTCATCTGGGCAGATCCCGCAATCGACCTGGCGCTGGTGGTCCTCACAGACCGCGATTTCGGCGACTGGGCGCTCGATCTCTGGCCGGCGATCTCCGACGCGGTGACATCCGATCACATCTGATTGGCACTGCACACTAGCGCAACAGGGGCATCACAGGGCACAATAGACACGCACGACACAAAACATCTCAAAAGCATCTCGCTTGTCGGGTCCGCCAGGTCGTTGGGGAAGACGTCCCTCGTGGAGCCGAAGGAGCAGCAGATGTATGCGTCGAATCAATTTGCCGACGTGACGGCTGGCGTGGTGTATGTACACGCCTCACCCGCCGCGGTATGCCCGCATGTCGAGTGGGCATTGTCGTCGACCCTGCAATCCAAGGCGAACTTGGTGTGGACACCGCAGCCGGCGATGCCCGGACAGCTGCGCGCTGTCACCAACTGGGTGGGGCCGGTGGGCACCGGCGCCCGGTTGGCCAACGCGCTGCGTTCCTGGTCGGTGCTTCGGTTCGAGGTCACTGAGGATCCCAGCCCCGGCGTCGACGGGCATCGGTTCAGCCACACACCGCAGCTGGGATTGTGGAGCGGGTCGATGAGCGCCAATGGCGACATCATGGTCGGGGAGATGCGGCTGCGGGTGATGATGGCGCAGGGCGCCGACACCCTTGCCGCCGAACTGGACTCGGTGTTGGGAACGGCGTGGGATGAGGCGCTGGAGATGTACCGCGACGGCGGCGACGCCGGCGAAGTGACCTGGCTCAACCGGGGCGTCGGTTAAGCGCCACCATCGAACCGCTCATATAACCGGCGGTTGCAGCGGGGTGGCAGACACCGGCATGTCCACACTGCCCTTGCACGGGCCGCTCAGGACATCCGTGTGAAATAACCCGCTGAGGACTCCATTCGGCCCGGTTTTGGCATTGGCGGAAACCGTCAAGACGTATTGCCCGTTCCAGACCGGATCGCTGGCGAAGGCCGCGGGGGCCAGCCGCGCGAATCGTTACACCGGACGCAGAATCTTCAGCGCGGCGGGCACCGCGGAGATCTCGGCCGGCAGCGGACAGGCGAAGTCGCCGTCGGCGTACACGTTGATGCCCGGGCACTCGACCTGAATTGACTTGGCGCGTGCCGTCGTCACTTCGTCCAGCTCGACGTGGGTGCCTTTCATCACGGTGGGGAACAGGCGGACCAGCCTCGTCCGTGATGCCGAATGCGCCATGGTGATGTCGAGCAGACCATCAGTGTGATCGGCATTCGGGCAGATCAGCAGCCCGCCACCGTAACTGCGGGTATTGCCGAAGGCCGCCAGCGTGATGTCGGCGTCAATCTCTTGGGTTCCGTCCAGCACGAGTCGGAACGGCAGTAGCCGCAGCTGCGACAACTCGGCCAGCATCGCGACGTAATAGCGCAGCCGCCCGTGGGGCCAGCGCATCCGGTTCGCGCGATCTGTCACAAGGGAGTCGAATCCGGTGGCAGCCACGGTGCCGAACCATTTGTTGACGCCGTTGCGGTCTTGAATCCGGCCCAAGTCAATGGTTTCAGCCCAGCCGTCGACGACGATGTCGGCGGCGGCCTCGGGATCCTTTGTGGGAATTCCGAATTCGCGAGCATGATCGTTGCCGGTTCCTGCCGGAATGATTCCGAGCGGAATGTCGGTGCCCGCCAGCAACTGCAGCGCGTTGGAGATGACTCCATCACCGCCGGTCACCATCAGTGCGTCGGCGCCCCTCTCGAGCGCCGTGCCGGCCAGATAGCGCGCGTCTTCGGCGTCGTCGCCGATGATCTCGATGACCTCCACACCGCGTTGCCGCAGCCGGGCGATCGCGATCTGCGCCGCGTGAACTGCGGTGCCATGTCCTGAGAGGGGATTGGTCAACGCGGTCACCTTGCCGATTTCGCGCCGGCCCAGGGTCATGGAATCAGCTTGCCGGGATTGAGAATCCCGGCCGGATCCAACGTCGCTTTGACCGCACGTAGCACCTGCACGCCCAGGTCGCCGATCTCGTCGCGCATCCAGGGCCGGTGGTCGGCACCGACCGCATGGTGGTGGGTGATGGTTCCGCCGGCGGCGACGATCGCATCCGATGCCGCCCTCTTGGCGGTCTGCCACTGTTCGATCGGATTGCCCCGTTGCCCGGCGACGACGGTGAAGTACAGCGACGCGCCGGTGGGGTACACATGCGAAATATGGCACATCACCAGGGCCGGTGTGCCCGTCTCGGCCAGCGCGGTCGTAAGCGCCTCGGTGACAGCGGCTTTCAGCGTGGGGACGTTCGACCAATCGGTGGCGGTCTCCAGCGTCTCACAAAGGGCGCCCGCGGAAAGCAGGGAGTCGCGCAAGTACGGTGCGCCGAAGCGGCCACGCTCCCACGCCTGGGCCGGTCCTTCGCCCAGCGATGTGCCGCCTTGGGCCGCCAGCAGTGCGCTGGTTTCGGCGTGCCGGCTCTCGACGTGTTCTTTGGTGCCCTCGAACACCGTGATGCCGAGGCAGCCGCCGGTGATCTGGTTTTCGCCAATCGCTTCGGTGGTGGCGAGGTTGACTCCGGTCTCGGTCTCGTCCGAGAGCCGCAGGACGGTGGCGCCGGTGGCATTCTGGGTGACGGCGCGCAGCGCCGCGGCCCCGGTCGCGAAGTCGGGGAACGACCACGCCTCATGCCGGACGGCGTCCGGCCGTCGGTGGATGCGCACCCGGACCTGGGTGATGATGCCGAAAGTGCCCTCCGAGCCGACCAGCAGCTGGCGCAGGTCGGGACCCGCGGCCGACGCCGGCGCGCGGCCCAGATCCATCGTTCCCACCGGCGTGATCACCCGCAGCCCGCGAACCATGTCGTCGAACCTGCCGTACCCGGCCGAATCCTGGCCGGAGGATCGGGTCGCCGCATAGCCGCCGATGGTGGCGAACTCGAAGCTCTGCGGGAAATGTCCGAGCGAGAAGCCGTATTCGCCGAGCAGCCGTTCGGCATCCGGGCCGGTGACGCCGGCCCCGAATACAGCCTCGCCGGACACCTCGTCGATGCCGATCAGCTGGTCGAAGCGGCGCAAATCGAGCGACACCACGGTGCTGAACATGCCGCGAGTGGGATTGAGTGCACCGACCACGTTGGTGCCCCCGCCGAACGGAACCACCGCGATGCCGCGCTCGGAGCAGTAGCGCAGGATGGCGGCAACGTCCCCGTCGTCGCTGCCGTCACCGGGCAGCAGCACCGCGTCGGGCGCATCCTGAACCCCGGAGTCCTTGCGGCGCAACAAGTCGATGGTGGACTTGCCGCCGGCCCGCAGCAGACGATCATGGTCGGCGGTGCGGCAGTACTCGGCGCCAACGATGCTGGCCAGCGCGTCGTGATCGGCTGCGGATAACGCTGATGGCCGCAGCCGCACCTGGCCGGATTCGAGTTCGGCCTGATCGGAATCGGCCAGGCCAACGACCTGCTTCAGCAAAGAACGAATCCCGTCGGAAAGTGGCTTCGCTGCGGCGGGATCACCCCACGCATTCCATTTCATCGGCGGAATCAGTTGCGTCATGCGTTACAGTATTACATATGCTGTCAATCAGTAACGCAGCTCCGGATACCGGGGACCGGATCCTTGCGGCCGCGGCCAGTTGTGTGGTCGATTTCGGCGTGGACCGAGTGACGCTCGCCGAGATCGCACGGCGCGCGGGTGTGAGCCGGCCGACCGTGTATCGCCGCTGGCCGGATACGCGCTCGATCGTGGCGACGCTGTTGACCCGCCGCATCACCGACGTGACGCGCGCCGCGCCGTTGCTCGGCGACGACCGGGAATCGCTTGTGCGGCAGATCGTTGCGGTCGCCGATCTGCTGCGCCGCGACGAATTGGTGATGTCGGTGATGCACTCGGAGCTCGCACCGATCTACATCACCGAACGCCTCGGGGCCAGCCAGCAGATGCTGATCGACGCTCTTGCCACCCGGCTGCGGGTGGCCCAGGGCCACGGCAGCGTCCGCGCCGGCGACCCACTCCAGATGGCGACCATGGTGCTGCTGATCGCCCAGTCGACGATCCAGTCCGCACAAATCGTCCAGCCGATCCTCGACACCGACGCGTTGGCCACCGAACTTGCCTACTCGCTGAACGGATACCTGTCCTGATGCCCGATCCGACCGCTCTGGATGCCGCACGCCGGGCCGCCGACCTGACGGCACTCGCCGACGGCGCGCCCGTCGACGTTGTCGTGATCGGCGGCGGCATCACCGGCGTCGGCATCGCCTTGGACGCCGCGTCGCGCGGCCTGCGGGTCGCGCTCGTCGAGAAGCACGATCTGGCCTTCGGTACCAGCCGCTGGAGTTCGAAACTGGTCCACGGTGGTCTGCGCTACCTGGCGACCGGCAACGTCGGAATCGCCAGGCGCAGCGCCATCGAACGCGGAATCCTGATGCAGCGCAACGCGCCTCACCTCATTCGCGCGATGCCGCAGCTGGTTCCCCTGCTGCCGTCGCTGAGCCCCGGCAAACGTGCACTGGTGCGCGCCGGATTCCTCGCCGGCGACGGGTTGCGGAAACTGGCCGGCACG
>Ga0182014_10003459_pt1 | contig 18908 bp, 17 predicted proteins | sample 612S2DmetaG_FD_120489 | JGI IMG/M metagenome (GOLD analysis project Ga0182014, IMG submission 120489) | Permafrost microbial communities from Stordalen Mire, Sweden - 612S2D metaG | ecosystem: Environmental > Terrestrial > Soil > Wetlands > Permafrost | place: Sweden: Stordalen | collected... | reverse complement strand
GCCTTGCTCGGCTTCACCAGCGCGCAGGCAGTCAGAAAACCCGAGACTTCGTCGCACGCGAACAGCGCTTTGGCCAAATGCGTTGCGCGAGCCACGCCGGAGTACTGAGCGTGACCCAGAATCGCCGTCCGCATCTCCTCTGGCCAGCCCAGCCGCTCCAGCTCGCGCACCCCCACAAACGGGTGTTCCTCCGCCGTAGGGTGACGCTCGTAGTCGAAATCATGCAGCAGCGCGGTGGTCGAATAAAGCTCCAGCAGCGCGGCCCGTTCTTCCCCGGTCAGGCCCAGGAGATCGGCTTCCGTTTCCCCGCAGGCCACCACGCAGGCCTCCACCGCCAGCGCGTGCTTGCGCAGGCTTTCGCTCGCCGTCCACTCCGTCAGTAGTTCCCAGGCCTCTGCGCGCCCATGGTCGGTATTGGCTGCACTCATTTTTCTTTTCCTCCTCGGTTGCTCATCTTGGTTCGTCTTTCTTCGGGTTTTTCAGTAGTATGATAGGAGAATCTTAGGAGTGACTCCAAGTTTCTACTTGACAATTATGGTTCATTTCCTCCACAGTATCACCTATCGTGGTGCATTAAGCACCCCGGAGTCCATGCTCTGGCGCTCCGCAAATGACCCATGGCAACCACTCTTGTGAGCGTGGAAACACGCGAAGTAGTGCGATGCGAGTACTGCAGGCTCATGCAGTACAGAACCACCAACTCCCTTTGCAGAAAATGCCATAAACCCCTCGATATCGAGGAGCCTGTCCACCTGGCGCCGCAATTGGTGTCCAGCCAGCCGGTGCATTCCTGCACTGAGGCCGGCTTGCAGGTGGCCGCGCAGGTGCGCGACATCCGCCGCGCACGCCACCTCAGCCAGCGCCAGCTCGCGGGCCGGATGCAGGTGCCGCGCACATATATTTCCAAAATCGAAAACGGCAAGGCGATTCCCACCCTGGGATCGCTCGAGCGGCTCGCCTCGGCTCTGGAAGTGGATGTGTGCCAACTGGTCCGCGACGCCCGCAGCCGCCGCGAGGATGAAGTGAACGCAATTCTGAGCGACCCCCTCCTCGCGGAGATCGCCGCCCTGCTGCCCCATCTCGATTCGCTCCACCGTACGCTGATTTATAGCTCGGTCAAAGATATGGCTTCCGGCCACCGGCGTTCCGCGTAGCGACCCCGCGCGGAAAATACCGGCCGCCGGCCCGAACCGCTTCCCGAACCGTTTCGGGCCGCAGGTCGTGGTACATTCGCCTCCGGCCTCGCTCGGCCGGCGCGCCGAACCTTCAGGCGATTGCAGCCCTCGGACGCTTATGCTAGGGTCGATGATGTTACACTCCGGCTCCAGGAGTCGGAGCGTCCCACGCCGGGCGGAGACTGGTAACTGGGCTGGGTGGTTCCTTTCTCCTTGGCTCGAACACACTTTGTCCGCTTTCTTTTTGAATTGTTCTCCGGGCGTCAGCGTGGGAACCGCAATCGCATTGTTGAGGCGAGTCCTTTGCACCCTTCCGGCACGCTGCGCATTCATGAACTGACCCTTGAGGAGCAGGCTGTCTATGCCACGCTCAAGCCCGAGCGCCTGCCCCAGCACGTCGCCATCATCATGGACGGCAATGGGCGCTGGGCCGGCCGCCGCTCCCTCAAGCGATTCCTGGGCCACCAGCAGGGCGCGCGAAGCGTACAACTTGTCACTGAAACAGCCTCCCGCATCGGCCTGCCCTGGCTCACCCTCTACGCCTTTTCCCTCGAAAACAGCCTGCGCAGGCCCCCCGCTGAGGTCAGCTTCCTCATGCGCCTGCTCAGAAGCTACCTTGAAAGCAACCTCCAGCGCATGATGGACAACAACGTGCGCATGCGCTACATCGGCCGCACCCACGACCTTCCCCCCGAGGTGCAGGACAAGATGCGCTGGGTTGAAGACGCCACGGCGCGCAACACCGGCACCACCCTCACCTTGGCATTGAACTACGGCGGTCGTTCCGAGCTGGTCGACGCCTTCCGCGGCCTCGCCGCCGAAATGAAGCTCAAGCACATCAGCCCCGACCGCATTACCGAAGAGGACATCCACCGCCATCTCTACACCGCCCACATGCCCGACCCCGATCTGCTCATCCGCACCTCCGGCGAGATGCGCCTCTCCAATTACCTGCTGTGGCAGATCGCTTATACCGAGATCTTCGTCACCGAGCGGCTCTGGCCCGACTTTCGCGGCATCCACCTGCTCGAGGCCATCGCCGCCTTCCAGCAACGCGAGCGCCGTTACGGCGGCATCGGCGAAGCCGGCGGCGAAGTCGAGCAAGACCCCGAGCAGATCCGCATCGCCGCCAGTTGACAGGCTCTTCAAGCTGCGGAGAAACTCGCTCGGGCGGTAGGCCAGCGATTTATCCCTGGCACAACATCAGCAATATCAACGCGGGCTTTACAGGCTGCGGAAAAACTCAATATGGGCGGCGTGTTTAGAAGGTTTGTAACAGGGCCCGACTGGTAGGTCAGGGCTTCAGCCCTGACTGCCGCAAATGCCTCAAAATAAAGGACGGGCTTTAACCCCTGCTGGTCTCTCCTTACCGAAGCAGCTGGCTCATGCCCTTTTCCCGCAACCTGTCTAGCCGCAAGAATCCGGGGTGGTGCGGGGAAAAAGGGCAGCGCACTCATCACCCTCGCCGGAAACTCAGAGAATTGGCGAATTGAAATCGGCGATGAACTGGATTCCCGCCACATCGAGCTTGAAAAGTTGTGTGTCCCCGGTCAGGTATAGATCGACGCCGGCCGAGGCTGCGCAAGCCAGGTGAATGGAGTCGGCGATCTTCAACTTCTGTTGCGATCGCAAAGTGCTGAACGGAGCGACAGCACCTCCGTCAAAGGGAAGAAATGAGAACCCCATTTCTCTGATGGTTTCCGCAATGGCAGCAGCAGTTTTCGGATGTGGCGATTTTGCGGCGCCTGCCATCATCTCGCCAAGGGCAAGGTAACTCGTATAAAGGGAGTCGCCGCGCTTGTACGCTCGCTCCAGGAGCTCCCGCGTCCGCGACGAGAATACGGGGTGATCCTCCAGCAGATAAATGAAGAGCATCGTATCCCAGTAGATCCGGCTCATCCCGCGTCCTCATCTTCCGATCTGACCCACCGCAGGAAAGCCTCGCCGCCGCCGTATGCCGCGAATTCCTCCTTCAAGAGGCCGCGCAGTTTTTCGGTAAGTCTTAATGCTCGAGCAGCGGGATCTTCTTCGTCCGGTCGCGATTCAAGTTCGCGGTTCCCTCTCACTTCGACCGTGCCTGACTCGGCTGAAGTTCCCCGTACACGATACCTGACAACGACAGTCGGGCTCTGCTTTTTGGGCGGACCATCGACCGCTTCGATCTCTATCCCATGAGCGCGCAGAAATTTTTCGGCTTGGATTGCCGTACAAATTTGAGGCCAATTCCTGGCTGGGAACCCCAAAGGCTCCAAATGCCGCATCAGGTCCCGAACTGCAACCGAAAATCTCAACTTACCCGCGCGGATAGCTGGCTGCACGTATTTGTCTGCCGCCACATTGCGCACTTGATCGCTCAGACCATGGTTCATTCGATTCCTCTTTCTGCTCCCAAAGAAGCGCAATGTGTCGCGAGCTAAGATATTTATAGCAATAAATAGCCAAAATATCAAGACAGATAGACAATCTGTTTATTGCCCCCGTATAGGCCTGGGAAGATTTACTTAGACCTTTAGTTGAGGGTCGCCGGTGTATCCTCTACCCTGAATGAAACGCGTACTCACCGCTCTTGTTCTGGTTCCCCTCGTCCTCGTTCTGGTCTTTCTCGGGCCGCGATGGCAGTGGCTCTTTTCGCTGGCCGTGGCCGCTGTCGCCGCCCTCGCCGCCTGGGAGTATCTCGGCCTCACCCAGCACGGTAACGCCAATCCGCCCCGCGTCGCCGTAGTGGTGGCCATGCTCGCGCTCTTTGCCGGAAACCTGCAATGGCCGGAATTGGAATCGACGGCGGCCATCTTCGGCGCGCTCTGCCTCGCCTTGCTGGTTTATTGCACCTTCCGCGGACCCGTCGAGAAAGTCATGGCAGACGCCTCGGCCTCCGTCTTCTGCATGTTTTACATCGGCTTTACCCTGCTGGCCCTGCCTTCGCTGCGCGCCGGCGGCCCCTCCCTGGTGGCGTTTCTGCTCTGCGTGGTCTGGGCTGGCGATACCGTGGCCTACTACGTTGGCCGCGCCTGGGGCCGGCACAAGCTCGCGCGCACCCTCAGCCCCAACAAGACCTGGGAGGGCGCCATCGGTTCCGTAGCCGGCAGCCTCGCGGCGGCCGGATTGCTGGTGGGCCTGGCCACTCTGCTCCAGCAGCCGTCGGCCTCACCCGAGCTCTCTCTGCTGCAGACCCGCTGGCCCTCGGCCATCCTTTCTTTTCCCGATGAACTTGCGTACTGGCTGCTGCTCGCCGTGGTGGTAAACGTGGCCGCCCAGGTGGGCGACCTGGCCGAGTCGGCCCTCAAACGTTCAGCCGGCGTAAAGGACTCGGGCAGTCTCCTGCCCGGACACGGCGGCGTGCTCGACCGCATAGACGCCCTCCTGCTGGCCGCTCCCGTGCTGTGGTACGCTCAGGTTATTCACCAACGGTTTTAGGGCAATTTCAATATCTTGAAGCGACTCGCCATTCTCGGTTCCACCGGCTCCATCGGTCAGAGCACACTCTCCATCGTCGAGCAGTTCCCTGAGCGCTACGGGGTGGCCGCGCTGGCCTGCGGGCGCAACCTCGACGAGGCTTTCGCTCAGGCGCTGCGCTGGAGGCCGACGATCGTCTCCATGGCCACCGAGGAACTCGCCGGCCAACTCGCCGCGCGCCTGGTTCAGGGAGGCGTAAGCGGAATCGAAACGGTCCATGGAACCGCCGGCACCGTCGCCGTCTCAACGCACCCTGATGCCGATTTCGTGGTCTCCGCCATCGTCGGCGTCGCAGGCCTTGAAGCCACCCATGCCGCCATCCTGGCTGGAAAGCCCATAGGCCTGGCCAACAAGGAGTGCATGGTCGCCGCCGGCGAAATCCTCACCCATGCGGCTCGTCTCCACAATGTGCCCATCCTGCCCATCGACAGCGAACACAATGCCGTTCACCAGTGCCTCCGCGTCGGCACGCACGCTGAGGTCAAGACCATCTGGCTCACCGCCTCAGGCGGCCCGTTCCGCCGGCTCCCCCTCGACCAGTTCGCCTCCATCACCCCCGAGCAGGCCCTCAAGCATCCCACCTGGGTCATGGGCCGCCGCATCACCATCGACTCGGCAACCATGTTGAACAAGGGGTTGGAGATCATCGAGGCCTGCCGCCTCTTCGACGTGCCGCCCAGCCAGGTGCGGGTCATCGTCCATCCCCAATCCACCGTGCACTCGTTGGTGGAATACGTCGACGGCTCGATCCTGGCCCAAATCTCGGTCACCGACATGCGCCTGCCCATCCTCTACGCCCTCGCTTATCCTGAGCGGCCTGCCTCCACGCTTACCTTCGACCTGGCCGCTCTGCGCCATCTCGAATTCGAAGAGCCCGATTTCGAGCGCTTTCCCTGCCTCCGGCTGGCCTTTGAAGCCGCGGAAAAGGGCGGCGCGCACGCCATCGCCCTCAATGCCGCCGACGAGGTCGCCGTCGAAGCATTCCTGGACCGCCGCATCCCCTTCATGGGAATCCCGCGTACAATTGAAAGGGTGCTCGCATCCACGCCGGAGGCGCATCCCGCCACCATCGCGGAAGTGCTCGCCGCCGACCGGGAAGCGCGTCAAATGGCTCATGCGCTGCTGGATCGGTGATCCGGGCTTGAAAGCACTCACATCGGGTACCCCATTCTTGCCCTCCGCCGCGGCCTCCGGTTAAGTTCGGTCGTTGCGCTATAGGTCGGAAGGCGTTTCAAAGGAACTGCTGCTTATCTATGCATGAATTTCTGGTTTCCGCCGTTGCGTTTATCGTCTTGATCGGCTTCATGGTCGTGGTGCACGAGCTGGGACATTTCATCGTCGCCAAGCTTTGCGGCGTCCGCGTTGAGGCATTCTCCTTCGGTTTCGGGCCGCGGCTCTTTGGTTTCAAGCACGGAGAGACGGATTACAAGGTTTGCCTGCTTCCACTCGGCGGCTTTGTCAAGATGACCGGCGAGAGCGCGGAACAGAATCTGGAGGCGCCCGGCAGCCAGGCGCAGGTCCTGCCCGACGACCCCGGCGCATTTACCTCCCATCCCCGCTGGCAGCGCATGCTGATCGGCCTCGCCGGCCCCACCTCCAACTTCGTTCTGGCCATGGCCCTCATGGTCTTTTACTTCGGCTGGATCAATGAAGTTCAATCGGTCGAAGTCAAGTCCACCACCGTCGAGTGGGTCACTCCCGGCTCCGCCGCCGCCCAGGCGGGAATTCTGCCCGGCGACGTGATCCAGCGCTTTGACTCCGTCGGCAATCCCGACTGGGACGCCATTTATGTGCACTCCAGGCTGAATGCAAACCAGCCGGTCCCCATGACCGTGGAGCGCAATGGCAACACGCTGGCGCTCACCCTGCACATCCCGCCCTCAGCCAAAAACGACGACTTCGACCCTGGCGACGAGGGGCTTCTGCCGCAGTATCAGTTCGGGCCGATTGCAGTCTCTGAGGTCCAGCCGGATATGCCGGCTGAACATGCCGGCCTGCGCCCCGGTGATGCCATTGCAGCCGTGGACGGTCACGCTTTCCACACCACCAACACGCTGCTCGCCTACATGCAAACCGGGCAGGGCAAGCCGATTCAGCTCACTGTGCTGCGCCACGGCGAAATGCTTTACATGACTGCCCACCCTGCCAAACTCGATACCGAATGGAAGCTCGGCTTTGCTCCTGTCCCGCCCTCCTACCGCAACCTGCCGCTCCCTTTGAATCAGGCCGTCAGCAAGTCCGTGGATTTCTGCAGAGACAACTCCACCCTGATCGTCGAGGTGTTGAAACGGCTCTTCACCCACCGCGTTTCCATCTCCCAGCTCCAGGGTCCCGTGGGAATGGCCCGCATGGCCGGCGATGCGGCCGAGATGAAAGGGTGGCAGCCGAAGTTCGGCCTGGCCGCCATGATCAGCCTCAACCTCGGCATCGTCAACCTGCTTCCCTTCCCCATCCTCGACGGCGGCATGATTCTCTTCCTCCTCATCGAGAGCCTCCTGCGCCACGACATCAACGTGTTGGTCAAGGAACGAATCTACCAGGCGGCCTTTATGGTGCTCATGGCCTTCATGGTCTTCATCATCTTCAGCGACGTCACCAAGCTACCCATGTTCACCCACATCAAACCGTGAAATACAGGGATCAGGTTTCAGGGATCAGTTGCGTTTGACCGGTTTTCGAGGTTTGGAAATCTGCGTTCAGGACCAGCGATCGGACTGATCCCTGAAACCTGAAACCTGACCCCTGAAACCTGAAACCTGCATTTCGAGAGCCAACTATGCCTGTTACCACCGAAGTCAGGGTGCGGTATGCAGAAACCGATCAGATGGGCATTGTCTACTATGCCAACTACCTGGTCTGGTTTGAGATTGGCCGCGTCGAGCTGTTGCGCTCCCTCGGCCTTGCCTACAGCCAGTTGGAGATTGATCATCAGTGCATTCTGCCCGTTGTTGAGGCCCGCTGTCGCTATCGCTCCCCAGCCCGCTACGACGATCAAATCCTGATCGAAACGCGCCCCGCCCTGCTCCGGAACTCGGTCATCAAGTTCGCCTACCAGATCTACCGCAAGCCAAACCAAAACGAAAAAGAGCGCAAGCTCCTCGCCGAGGGCGAAACGGTGCACGTCGTTTGCGACGACCAGCTCAACAAGAAGCCGCTGCCCGCTCACTACGCCGCAGCGCTGCGGGCATTGATGGCCGAAGGTTGAGCAATATGCAGCCCGATCTCACCACCGCCCCTGATTTACAAGACATCCTCGCCACAAACCGCCAAGAATCGTAGCGCCGGTCTCCAGACCGGTTGTACTGAGGGTCTCCAGACCCTCAGTAATCTCGAGGAGTCTTGAATTCCAGGCATTCACGCCATTTGTGAGAAATGCGCTCTATCCGACCTCGATGCCTGCTGAGGGAAACTTGAGTTGCTGCTCCGATGTCCTGCGCTCTTCGCGGTATCGACGGCAAGCCTCGATCTCGCCGGGGATGAATACACGGTAGAGCGTGCCGTCGCGGTTGGGTTCGCCCTCTTTCCGAATCGCGCCGATGCTCTCGAGCGCGCGCAATGTCTCCTGCACCTTCCCCAGCGAAACGGGATTCTCCTCGGCCTGCGAGTAGGACGATTTGACAACCGCGGTACGCAATTGCCGGTTGCTCACCCGCAGATGCGGAGCGCCGTCTTTGGCAATGGAATGACGAAACAGAAACCAGTAGAACGCCGCATCGTAAGGCGTGAGCAGCGGCTGCAGGTCGTCGACGATCTGCTGGATGATGAGCGGCAGTTCCAGCGCGGAAAAATCGCGGTCTCCCGCCGGAGCTCCCGCCTTCAACTCAACTTCCAGTTCGCTCAGAAGTTGGCGTATCTTCTCAAGACGCTCGTTCATGTTGCAGAGAATTCTACCGCCTCAACCCGAAACATGGCCGCCGAACTTCATTGATTGCGAATGTTTTTCTCACCTTGCGGGGCGCTCCGATGAGAATTCAGCGCAGCACCACCGCGATCGCAAACCCGTCGTAACCCTTCACGCCCACGTTTTGCAGCACCGTGGCGCTCAGGCGCGGCTCTGCGGCCAGCATCTCCGTGAAGCGCCGCGTCCCCTGGATGTCGGGATCGGTGCTCTCAGCGTTGATTATCCTGCCCTGCCGCACCACGTTGTCGACAACAATCACCGTTCCCGGCCTCGCCAGCTTCAAAGCCCACTCCAGGTACTGCGGATTGCTCGCCTTGTCGGCGTCGACAAAAATCAGATCGAAGGGCCCGGCGCCTGAGGATTCGACCATCGGAAGGCTGTCGAGGGCGGGGCCAACGCGCAGGTCCACGCGATCCAGCAGCCCGGCGTTTTCAAGGTTGGCGCGCGCCACATCCGCATGTTTCGGGTTGAATTCGAGCGAGACGATGCGCCCGTCCGCGGGCAGCGCGCGAGCCATCCAGATGGTGCTATAGCCGCCCAGCGTGCCAATCTCAAGCACGCGCCGCGCCTGCGTCATCTGGACCAGAACTTTTAGAAACTTGCCCTGGAGCGGTGATACGTCGATGGCCGGAAGCTTGGCCTTGCGATTGGCCGCAAGCGCGGCGTCAAGCCCGGCATCCGGAGGAGCCAACAGCTCCCCGAAGTAGCCGTCGACCTCGGCCCATAAAGATTTTCCTGATTTGCGATTTCCCTTTTTGCCGAGCGCCATCTACTTCTCCCGCGCCACCACGAAATCGGGAACCCACAGCAGCGCGCGCTTGAAGTCGGAGTCGGCCATCGGCGCCAGCGCCTGGCGCGACTGTTCCGCGTACCGGTCCGCCGCAGCCATCGCATACTCAACAGACCCGTTGCGCACCAGGATCTCCTGAATCTGCTGCCTGCTGATGTTCTCAAAGCTGCGGTCGTCCAGCACCCGCTGAATCGCTTTGCGATCCGCCGCCGTACCGTGGTCAAATCCGTGAATCACCGCCAGCGTGGCTTTGCCCTCACGCAAATCGCTGGCCACCGGCTTGCCCAGAACTTCCTCGGTCGCCGTCAGGTCCAGCACGTCGTCCACAATCTGGAAGGCCAGCCCCACCGCGCGCCCATATGTGGCCAGGCTCGTCTCCTGCGCCTCCGTCGCCCCCGCCAGCACCGAGCCCAGCCGCATCGATACCGCGAAAAGACACGCAGTCTTGCGAAAAATAAGGTCGTAGTACTCGGCCTCGGAGACCGCCTTGCCGAGCTTTTGAATCTGTAGCAGCTCGCCCTCCACCATCTGCTGCGTCAGCCCGATCAGCAGCTCCAGCACCCGCAGGTTCTTCTCTTCGAGCGCCACCTTGAAGGCCTGCATGTAAAGCCAGTCGCCCGCCAGTACGCATTTTTCGTTGCCCCAGGTGGTGTTGGCCGAGGGCCGGCCGCGCCGCGTGTCCGCCCCGTCGATAATGTCGTCGTGAACCAGCGTTGCGGTGTGCACCATCTCCACCACCGCTCCCAGGCGTATCGCGCCCTGGCTCGCGTAGCCCAACTGGTGCGCCGCCAGCAGCAGCAGCGATGGCCGTATGCGCTTGCCGCCGCCCTCGCGCAGGTATTCGGCAATCTCCGTAATCGTGCTCACGCTCGATGCAGCGTCCCGCCCCAGCTCCTGCTCGATCGCGACAAGGTCTTCCCGAAGCAGCTCGAAAACCTCCCTCGCCGTCGCTATGGTCAATGTGCTCAAAGCTCTCCGATTCTATAGCATTTTGACCAGTTTCCACAGGCCGATGCTGTCATTCTGTCCGAGCGCGCTCTCGTTTGCTTTCCGTTCAATTGCTGCGATAGTTCGTAAACTGCAGTTCCACGCCCAGATCTCTGCCCCGCAGCAGGGCGATAATGGCCTGCAACTCGTCGCGATCCTTGCTCGACACCCTCACCGTATCTCCCAGGATGCTGGCCTGCGCTTTCCTCTTTGAATCCTTGACCAGCCGCACAATTTCCTTGGCCTTGTCGGTCGGAATGCCCTGCTGCAGGCTGATCTTCTGCCGCACGCTCTGCCCAGCCGCCGGCTCCAGCTTGCCGTAAGTCAGATTCTTCAGTGAAACCCCGCGCTTCACCAGCTTCTGGCCCAGGATCTCCTTTACCGCCTCGAGTTTGTACTCGCCCGCCGACGCAAGCTGGATCGCGTCATTGCCCTCCAGCGTGATCTCGGAATGCGAGTCCTTCAGGTCAAAGCGCTGGCGAACCTCCTTGAGCGCCTGGTCGATGGCGTTGCGAACCTCCTGGAGGTCCACCTTGCTGGCGATGTCAAACGAATTGTCCTGGGCCATAATTCCCCGTCCTCATACACTTGCAAAATCCGCCGTATCCGTGCCGCGGCGCTTCTATCAGTTTCCCACGCCGGCCCTCGGTTTTGTCATTGAATCCGGTGCGGATAGCTGAAACAGCCTGAAAAAGTTCCTCGTCGTTGCAACAGCGATTTCGTCGCTCTCCCTGCCTGAGGCCTCGGCCAAAACCAGCGCGGTACGCACCACCCAGGCCGGCTCATTGCGCTTGCCTCGATCCGGCGTCGGAGCCAGCCACGGCGCGTCCGTTTCCACCAGAATCCCGTCCAGCGGCATCCGCGCCGCCACATCGCGCAGCGCCTGCGCCTTGGGATAAGTGAGATTTCCGGCAAACGAAACCAGGAAACCCATGTCCAGAGATCGCCGCGCCTCCTCCCAACCCGCGCCAAAACAGTGCATCGCTCCGCCCAGGCCCGTCGGCCGCCAATGCTCCTCCAAAACCCGGAAAAGATCCTCCCACGCGTCCGTCGTTTCGTCCGTGCCCCGGCAATGGATCAGGATGGGCCGCTTGCGCGCCGCCGCAATTTCTAATTGTCTGACTAGCCCCTCGCGCTGCACCTCGCGCGGTGCGCCCTCGTGGTAGTAGTCCAGCCCGATCTCCCCGCAGGCAATCACCTCCGGCTCCCCCAGCAGGCTGTCCAGTTTGCCGAGAACTTCCTCATTCAATTCATGCGTGTTGTGCGGATAAACGCCCGCGCTGGCGTAGAGCTTTGGAACACCAGGCTGCCCATTGAACTGGCGGCAAATATCAAGCGCCCGTCCCATCCCAGCCGCTTGCTCGCCAATGCCGATTGACAGCACCGCGCCCACCCCAGCCTCCCACGCGCGCCCCAGCATCGCCGCGCGGTCATCCGCGTAGCGCTCGCTATCCAGGTGTGCGTGAGAATCGATCAGCAAATGGACCCCGAAACACATGAAATCAGTTCAGCGCAATCGTCAGCGGGTCGACCACGCGCAACCCCAAGTGCCTTTTGAAGTGGTCAAAGTCGCTGTCGTGGTGGAGCAATTCATGGCCTTCCTCGATGCAAAAGGTGGCGACAAACGTGTCAACCGTGTTGCGGACTGTGACGCCAAGCTCACGCAGTCTACGGTAATTCTGTGCCGAGGCGATAGCCAGTCCGCTACTGCCGGTTTCGAAGAGTACAAACTGGCTGAGCGCATCCACTGTCTCAGCGAAGCGTTTGTCGCTGCGAATGCCCTGTAGCACCTCACTCAATATGAGCGTGGTGATTCCGATCGGCTCTAAGCCAATGCGTAGGTTCAGCCAATCGGTTTGCTCGTTATGTTTGTAGGCCAAAAAGTCGATGAGCACCGAAGAGTCGACTATCACCATGGTTTAGCCGGTTCTGCGGGAGTGGCTGGTTGCTGCTCCACTGCTGGCAGATGCGCGCTTCCTGGCTCTGCATCCTGTTCCGCCAAGCGCCGTTCCTTCAGGATCTCCTCGTCGGTGGCGAGCCAGTTGTCGTCGTGGCCGCGCCAAACCACTTTGCCGCGCAGCGCACGAAGGCCTTCCTGCGCTTTGAGCCGAACAGCCAAGTGCATACTGGCTTCCACTGCCGCCTTTTTGGTGGTGGTGTTGGTTGCAGCCATGGTTTTCGTCATCAATTCGTCGTCGATCTCGATATTGGTCCGCATAAGCCGCGCCTCTCGATGTGTAAGTATGGCACGATTTATGTGTATTGGGCAATGATACGCCCTGCACCCTGAAAATCCCAATCGAAGCTCATTTCAGCCGGGTGCCCCCAGGTCTCGACTTTGAGCCCTGGGAGCCACGAACCCCATGCGAGCGAGCAGCGAGCAGTTAGCCGCACCGCAGGTGCTTATTTCAGCCGCGCCCCCAGCGGTACCTCTTCCAGAAATCCCGCCAGCACCGGCGCCCCATCCTCGAGCGAAGCGGCCAGCAACATCCCGTTCGACTCCAGCCCCCTCATCTTGCGCGGAGCCAGGTTGGCCACGATCACGATCTTGCGCCCAACCAGCTTCTCCGGCTCGTAGTACTGCGCGATTCCGGCCAGGATCTGCCGCTTCTCGTAACCCAAATCCACTTCCAGCCGCAGCAGCTTGTCGGCCTTCGGCACCCGCTCCGCCACCAGAATCTGTGCCACCCGCAAATCCACCTTCACAAAGTCGTCAATCGTGATGTGCTGCTTCTCTTGAACCGCCGGCGGCAAAGGCGCGGCAACCGTCTGTTCCGCGGCGCGAGCCGCAGCGCTCGTCGTTGGCGGCTTCACTGAGCCCTCAGCCGGAGCCTCAGTAGCCATCGTCGGCGGCTTTACCGAGCCCTCAGCCGGTGCTTCTGCGCTCATCGTCGGCGGCTTCACTGAGCCCTCAGCCGGTGCCTCAGCGCTCATAGTTGGCGGCTTCACTGAGCCAACCACATGAGCCGGGGCCACCGTGGGCGCTGGTGGCTCAGGAATAGGGCTGATTGCCAAAGCCGATGGAGGAGCTTCCGGAGCCGACTTTGCCGCGCTCTCCTGGCCGCTCGCCGCCTCAATAACGCTCTTGCTGTTCTGGTCTTCAAGATTTTGCATACGCTCTACAGTGTCCTTCTCCGCGCGGGGAAACAGCGGCGCGGGCTCTCCAAATTTCGTTCCGGCCTTCAATCCGCCCCATGCGAGTTGTGTCAAAAATGCCTGCTTCGCCGCGTCCTCAATTTCGCCCTGTCCAAGCTGCCGCCAGACCTTTCCCGCCGCCACCGGCAAAATGGGATAAACCAGCGCCGTGATCACGCGGATAGCCTCGGCCGCCGTAGCCAGCACCCGCGCCTGATGCGCTTGATGCTCGGCGTCTGACCGATCCGCCGGCTTCTTCCACGGCGCATTCGCCGTCAGATAACCATCGGTCTCCGCCACCAAAACCCAAAGCGTTTTCAGAGCCTCAGAAAAATTCAGCTCATCAAAAGCCGGCCCGAATGTTGCAATGGCGTTCTCCGCGCCCGCGCGCAGCCCTGCTTCCGCCGCTGTTTCCGCGCCGGCCTCCGGCACCACCCCGCCAAAGTACTTGTGCACCATGTTCACCACGCGGCTCACCAGGTTGCCGTAGCCGTTGGCCAGGTCTCCGTTATACCGCTGCACCAAGGCCTCAAACGTAAAACTGCCGTCCTGCCCAAACGGAATCTCCCGCAGTAAGAAGTACCTCAATGCGTCAGAACCCAAAACCGTGTGAACGGTCTCGGCCCGCACAATGTTCCCGCGCGATTTCGACATCTTCCCCTGGTCGAACAGCAGCCACCCGTTGGCCCGCACCGAGCGCGGCGTCGCAATGTCCGCGGCCATCAGAAACGCCGGCCAGTACACGCAATGAAAGCGGCTGATCTCTTTGCCGATCAAATGCATGTCCGCCGGCCAGAATTTCTCAAAACGGGCCTTGTCTTCTTCAGCCTCCGACCCGTATCCAAGCGCGGTAATATAGTTCGCCAGCGCGTCCAGCCACACGTAGACCACGTGCTTCTCGTCGCCCGGCACGGGAATGCCCCACGTAAAACCGGTGCGGCTCACCGAGAGATCCTTCAACCCGCCGCGCACAAATGAAATCACCTCGCGCCGCGTTGATTCCGGCCCCATGAATCCGGGATTCGCCTCGTAAAACTCCAGCAGCTTGCGCTCAAACGCCGACAGCTTGAAGAAATAATTCTCTTCGCTCACCGTCTCCGTAATGCGCCCGCAGTCCGGGCAAGGCGTGCCCGGAGGGCCGTCCACATAAGCCTCGTCGGAGACGCAGTACTGGCCCGTGTACGAGCCCTTGTAGATAAATCCCTTGTCGCGCAGCGTGGCAAACAGCTTCTGCACCCCGCGCTTGTGCCGCTCCTCGGTGGTGCGGATGAAATCGTCGTAAGTCAGCCCCAGCCTGTCCCACAGCCCGCGAAACTCACCGGCAATCCTCGTCGCAAACTCCTGCGGCGTGCACCCGGCAACTTTAGCTGACCGCTCGATCTTCTGCCCGTGCTCGTCGGTGCCCGTCAGAAACCACGTCTCGATGCCCAGCGCCCGCTTGCGCCGCGCAATCGCATCGCAAACGATCGTCGAGTAAGCGTGCCCCAGGTGCGGCCGCGCATTCACGTAATAAATCGGCGTGGTCAGATAAAAACGATTTGAGCTTTGTTCGGAATTCGTCATCGACGGGGCGCTTTCTCTCCCTTTTCCCGTACACCCATGCGGGAGATTCAAGGCAAACTCTCTCTTCATCTTACGGCATTCGGTATGGCCTTTTTCCGAACCATCCTCAAAGGCCCCGTGCCCCATCCTTGCTGTCATCCTGAGCGAGCGCAGCGAGTCGAAAGCCTGCCCTGAGCGTAGTCGAAGGGGACCTGCGTTTTGTTTTTCTGTCGCAAGGGTGGGATGGAACAAATCCAGATCAGCTAACCCCGCAGACGGCCACGCCGCGTCTGCCCCACCGCAGGTGGCTGTTAGAATTGGCTTGTAAAATCAAGGATTTTCGAGGCCCTCCACGTGTATCTGGAACTGCAAAAAAGGCTCGGCGAACACATTCGCGCGGTTTTGAAACAAAAGTATGATCTTCAGCTTGAAAACATTCCGCTGGAGACGCCGCCCGACCTGCGCTTTGGCGAACTCGCCACGCCCGTTGCCTTCGAGCTCGCCCGCAAACTTCGCAAGGCCCCCAAAATCATCGCCCAGGAAATCGTCGCCGCGCTCGGCACGCTTGACGGTTTCACCTCCTTCGAAGTAGCCGGCGCTGGTTACATCAACGCCAAGCTGGACCGCGCCTCAGCCGTCCACTCGGCGGTTCTCGCCCCGGCACGCCCCTCATCCAAAGCGCCGCTCCATGTATTGGTTGAGCACACCAGCATCAACCCCAACAAGGCCGCCCACATCGGCCACCTGCGCAACGCCATCCTCGGCGACACATTCGTCCGCCTGCTGCGCGCCGCCGGTTACAAAGTCGATATCCAGAACTACATCGACAACACCGGCGTCCAGGTAGCCGATGTGGTCGTCGGATTCCTGCACGTCGAGCACAAGACTCTTGCCGACGTGCGTCAACTTGTTGCGCAGCTTTCCGTAGCGCCGGACGTCGCGCAGCTTCACGTAGCGTCGGACGTCGCGCAGCTTCCTGTAGCGCCGGCCTCCTGGCCGGCTGTCGTGCGGGCGTCCTCGCCCGCACCCAGCGAACAAATCCAGCGCATCGACTACTACTGCTGGGACCTCTACGCGCGCACTTCGCGCTGGTATGACGAGGGTACCGACCAGGAGAAGGTATCCCGCAAGGCCCTCCGCTACGCCACGCTGCACGCAATCGAAACCGGCAACAACGACACCGCCGAAATCGCCGAGCTGATCTCCACCGCCGTCCTCCGCCGCCATCTTCAAACCATGCTGCGCCTCGGCATCGAGTACGATTTTCTGCCCCGCGAGAGCGAAATCCTGCACCTCAAGTTCTGGGAAGCGGCTTTCGAGCAGCTCAAGAAAACCGGCGTGCTCTATTTCGAAAACGAAGGCAAGAACAAAGGCTGCTGGGTCATGACGCGGCCCGGCGGCCCCACGTCACTCGTCCAAAACCAGGACGGCCCGAAGGGCACCGACGAAGATTCCAAGGTCATCGTCCGCTCCAACGGCACCGTCACCTACGTCGGCAAAGACATTGCCTATCACCTGTGGAAGTTTGGTCTGCTGGGCAAGGACTTCGGCTACAAGCCGTTCTTCACTTATTCCGATCACGAGTGCTGGATCTCAGCCGAAAAGGGCGACGAGCCCCACCCGCACTTTGGCGGCGCGCAGGCCATCTACAACGTCATCGATTCGCGCCAGTCCGATCCGCAGGCCAACGTCATTCAGGCGTTGCGCGGCATGGGCCACACCGATCAGGCCGATCGCTACACCCACTTCAGCTACGAGATGGTCGCCCTCACACCGCGCTGCGCCGTCGAGCTCGGCTACGACGTGTCTCCCGAAGACCTCGCCCGCCCGTACATTGAGGTCAGCGGCCGCAAGGGCTTCGGCGTCAAGGCCGACGACCTGATCGACAAGCTCATCGCCGCCACCCGCGCCGAAGTGGAAGCGCGACAGACCGGCCGCGACGAGGCGGAGCGCCAGAAGATCGCGGAACAGATCGCCATCGGCGCGCTGCGCTACTTCATGCTCAAGTTCACGCGCAACTCGGTCATCGCCTTCGATTTCAAAGATGCGTTGAGCTTTGAGGGCGAAACCGGCCCCTACATTCAGTACGCCGTCGTCCGCATCCGCAATATCTTCCGCAAAGCCGGCGCTACGCCCGAAGCGGTTCTCGCCGAGTTCGCGAAGCAAGCAGGTCAGCAAGTCAGCGAGCCGGCGAGCCAGCAGTCCGCCGCCTTGTATCAGGGCACGACTTCAGTCGTGCCGCAAACGCCGCAAAAAGATTCCGGGGCTTTAGCCCCTGCGGAACAAAAGCCGACGTCTAATCTCTCCGCCTATCTCACCGGCGACGACAACGAAGACATCTGGGCGCTGTGGCTGCGCGCTGGCCGCCGCTCCCTGGTCTTGGATCAGTGCATCGCCGCATCCGAACCCGCGTATCTCGCCAAGCACGCCTTCCAGCTAGCGCAGGAGTTCAACAACTTCTACCACAAGCACCACATCCTCACCGAAGAGGACCCCGCGCGCAAGCTCTTCCTGCTGGCCACAGCCGCCGTCGCGCTTCGCGAGCTGATCGATGTCCTGAGCTGGCTGGGAATTGAAAGCCCCGAAGCAATGTAAGTGCAGATCCCGGTCGCTGGCTCTCAGCCCAATCGGCCCCGCCCTCAAATCCGTATCTGCACCTTGAACGACCGCGCCTTGTCCGCCGCAAACTCAAACGCCTTCACCGAATCTTCCAGCGGAAACACCCCGTTGATAATCGGCCGCGGATCGACGCGTCCCGCTGCCACCAGCCGGATTGCCTCGTCAAATACATTGCCGTAGCGCATCGATCCAATCAGGTTGATTTCCTTGTTCATCAGTCGATTCACGGGCAACGGAATGTCCGCGGTCCCAAGCGTGCCGATCTGCACGATCGTGCCGCCGGGGCGCACCAGATCAATCGCGCCGCGCAGCGCCGGAGGCGCGCCTGAGGCTTCAAAAACAAAATCGAATCCCTCGCCGGTAAGCTCCCGCGCGCGCCCCGCAAAATCCGCAGCCGAAGGATCGAGCACCGCGTCGATGCCCAGCTCCGCGGCCTTCTCGCGCCGCGCCGGAACAATGTCGCTGATCGCCACCGGAGCTGCGCCGAATGCGCGCGCGGTGATGGCCGCAAGCAATCCGATCGCGCCTGCCCCGGTCACCAGCACCCGCCTGCCTGAGACCGTGCCGGCGCGCTTCATCGCATGAAGGACCACGGCAAATGGCTCCATCATCGCGCCCATGCTCTCGTCCACTTCGTCGGGCAGCACGTGGCACTGATCGGCGCGCACGCTTACAAATTCCGCCAGACCGCCGTTGGTCGGCGGCGTGGTGCTGGCGCTGCCCAGCATGATCGTCTTGCTGCAAAGATTTGTGCGCCCGGCCTTGCAGAATTCGCAGAACCCGCACGAGCGCGCCGGGTTCACCGCCGCGCGCTGGCCCACGCGCACCGTGTCCACATCGTCCGCAACCGCCTCGACCTCCGCCATCACTTCGTGACCCAGCACAAAGGGGCGATCGGGCACGAAAGCTGCGCAGTACCCGTGCTCGTAGTAGTGCTGATCGGAACCGCAGATGCCCACCAGCCGGCTGCGCAGCAGCACCATGCCGGGGCTCAGCTCGGGGCTGCGAAATGCCTCAACCCGTATATCGCGCGCACCATAAAGAACCGCGGCTTTCATGGCTTCAACCCTCAGCGTCCAGCATATCGCGGCCGGGGATTCCATGTCGCAGATTCGCTAGTGTCCTGATTTGGCGCTGCTTTGAAAGGGCACGACTGGTAGGTCGGGGCTGGTAGGTCGGGGCTGGTAGGTCGGGGCTTTAGTGTCTGCGTGAGAACTACACAAGGCACTTGTAATTCACAGCGTGTTTGGGCGACAAAAGAAGTATGTCGCGATTCAAGGTTTACAGCCCGGAACAGGCGTATTTG
>Ga0182014_10003457_pt1 | contig 18909 bp, 22 predicted proteins | sample 612S2DmetaG_FD_120489 | JGI IMG/M metagenome (GOLD analysis project Ga0182014, IMG submission 120489) | Permafrost microbial communities from Stordalen Mire, Sweden - 612S2D metaG | ecosystem: Environmental > Terrestrial > Soil > Wetlands > Permafrost | place: Sweden: Stordalen | collected... | reverse complement strand
CGTGGGTCCTGGTGCGCAGCCGCCGGCAGCCCGCCGGACGCCCGTCGGCAGCCTACTGCGCGCAGCACCCCGGAGACCCGCTCTGCCGGACGATCTGACCGAGCAGGGACAGAAAGACGGCCGCCCGGACATGGGTGGCGTCAGGTTCGGGGGCGGGTGCGCCTTGCGGCGCACCCGCCCTGCATCTGCAGGCCCGCCGTCCGATGCGATCGCCGCCAAGCTCAAAGAACGGCGCCGGTGCTCGCAGTGATGCGGTCCCCCGTGGACGCCACCGTCTCGATCACGGTCCGGGGCGGAACCCCCCCGTCATCATGGTGAGGATGTAGTCATACGCGCGGGACGTGCTACCGCGTGAGCCTGTGAGCCGCTACTTCAGGCGGGCGGTCAAAGAGGCCAAGCTGCTCCACCTCTCCCGACGATGGCTCCTCGCGCGGAGCCAACTCGGCATCGTTGTTCTTGAGTGGACTCGACATCGCGCCTCCGTTCGTCGCGTGACCTGTCCGGGCAAGCTACCCGCGACGGCTCGTCGCCCTGCGAGCTGCCGTTTAGGAGATACACGAGGTGGATCCGGAGCTCGTCGTTCAGGCACGCAAGGCCCTTGTCGCCTGGCAGGAAGGTGACGTCGCAACCCTCGAGCCGCTGCTCGCACCGCAGGTCGAACTGCTCTGGTGGGAGCCAGGCGGCTGGGACTGCCACCGCCACGAGGCCGCGCTCGCCTTGTTGCGCGAGCGCGCTCGACGCGGCACCGGTGAAGCGAGGGTCGATCTCATCGAGGTGGGCGACGCCCTCGTGGTGGCGCGCCGATGGATGGTCGGCGAGTGTCCCGAGCCCGGTGTACAACCAGCGACCCTCGTGACATTCAGGGAAGGGAAAGTGGTGCGTATGCGTCAGTTCCTCAGCCGCGAAAAGGCCCTTGCCGCGGCGACCGCTGAGGAGGTGCGATGAGCGAGCTGCAAGAGGAGTTCTCGGCCGAGCTTCGGAAGACCGGTGACTATGCCGGCGCCTGGACCTACCTGGTCTGGCCGCGCTCGGTCGCAGTCTTCGGCACCCGCGGCCTGGTCAAAGTGCGCGGCACGATCGATGGCCAGCCCTTCCGTAGCTCGTTCATGGCGCGCGGCGACGGCACCCACATGCTGCCGGTCAAGGCAGAGGTGCGCGAGACGATCGGCAAGCAGGCGGGCGACACGGTCAAGGTGCGACTCGAGGAGCGCATCCAGGGCTGAGCCGCTCTCCCTCGCTTTGGCCCTTGCTTAGCGCGAACGCACCGATGGCCGGCGGGGAACCCAGCGCGCGACGGAGTCCCCGTAGTCGTCGTACTGTGCGCCGAAACGGGCGCGCAGTCGCGGCTCTTCGTAGCTGACGACGAACAGATGAAAGGCAAGGGCGAGCGCAGCCACATAGAGCAGCGGAGCCGCCGAGAGAAAGAGCCAAGCCTCGCTGCCGACGATGACCAAGGCGCTCAGATAGATCGGGTTTCGCACCCAGCGGTAGGGCCCGGCTACGACGACGCGTCGCGGTGAGTCCCAGACCCCCGGCGTGCCCTGGCCGACTGTCGCCAACGCCCACACGCACCAGATGTACAAGGCGGCACCAGCGGCGATGACCGTGACCGCATACCAAGCGGCCGGCTCCGGCCGGGCGCCGTGGCGGGTCAGGATCAGCCAGGGGACGTAGACGCCCCCCGCGCCCGGCACGAGGACGGAGAAGACGAGATTGCGCAGCACAAGGCTCATCGTCTGGCTTGTCCCCGATTCGCCCATGGTGCACCCACGCGGGACCACAACAGACGCCATCTCCGACGCTGCAGGAGGAGGAGGAGGAGGAGGAGGAGGCGCTGATCGCGGGGCTGGCGTTCGCGACGAAGTAGGGTATCTCCGCTCTCCTCCTCAAACGATCCCGCACCGGGTCGGCCGGCGCGCCGGCGTGGCTGCGCTGGGCTGTTCAGGCATGTCTGGTGCCGCGACGCCACCGGGTCATCGGGTTCGGAAAGCGGCGCAGGGGAAGTCTCGTAGCACCGTCCTTTAGTGGCGGCATCCACCCGAACCTCCAAAGGAGACGCATCATGTCCGAGAGCAACAAGGACATCCTTCGCACCGGCTACGAGGCGTTCAACAGGCAGGACATCCCCGCGGTTCTGGGGCTTTTCGACGAAGACATAGAGTGGACCGAGCCCGAGTGGACCTACGGACCTTCCGGTGGCACCTGGCACGGCCGCGACGCGGTGCTGCACGAGGTCTTTGAGGCTACCCCGCAGTACTTCGACAGCTTCACGCTGGAGCCGCGCGAACTTTACGGTGAAGGCGACACGGTGATCGTCGTGGGCAGCATCAAGCTGCGTGCCAAGGGCGTCAGCGAGACGCTCGACGTTCCGTTTACGCACGTCTGGCAGCTGCGCGACGGCAAGGCCCTAAGGCACCGCGGCTACGTCAACATCGCCCAGCTCTACGAGCGCCGGGAACTGCGCCGCGCCGCCTGAGAGCTGCCTGCGTCTGCGAAAGGCGCGGACGGCTCCGTCGTCCGCGCCTTTTGCCTCGCCTGGCCCGTGACCAGCGAGGACTGCTCGCGTCGCGGCCGCTGCGACGTCTGGCTGCGACACCGACCGGCGGGTCCCCAATCCCCTCGCGGCAACACAGACATCAACACCGGAGCGGACGTGTATCTCGTGCGCATTGAGCATTCTGTGCCAAGCTTCGAGGGCGGTCACCGCGCCTTCGACGGCGATCCCGTCGGCCGGCAGCGCGCCGGCGTGCGCGCCTACCGGGTAATGAGGCCGATCGACGATCCTGCCTACGCGCTGATCGATCTCGAGTTCGACACGCAGGACGAGGCCGAGGCCATGCTCCGGTCGCTGCGCGAGCTCTGGAGCCGGGTCGAGGGCCGGGTCATGTCAGAGGCCCGGGTGAGGATCGTCGAGGCGGTGGAGGTCGGCGAAGCTGGTGACCGCGGCCGAGCAGAGTGCCGCTGCCGCGCTTCAGTACTTGGCCGGCCGCGGTGATGAGAACGCAGCGGAGAGCTTCTGCTGCACCTTGTGGCTGCCGCACTTGGGACAGACCGATTTGCCTTCGCGCGCGTCCATGCGACAGGCAATCTCGAACTCGGTGCCGCACTGCTTGCACGTGAAGTCGCAGGCAACCATGGTGGCCTCCCGGTGACGCCTCTCAGCCTGCTCAGTCGACCTTGGCATCCGCGAGATGGAATGCAAAGGCCCCGTTGTGCACGTAAACGAGCCGGCAAGCTTCGACGTACCTGGCGTCGTGGATCCTGCCTGCGCGGATATATCCGACGTCGCCCTCGTCGAGGAAGATCCTCTCTCCATCGCGGACCAGGCTGCGCGCTTCCATGCGATAGAACTGGACCGACATCCTTCCTTCGACGACGACGGTCATGTCGTCCCCTGGGTGAAAGTGAGGCGGCTCCTCGGATTCCGCCTGCCAGCGCTCGAGCATGACCTCGACCCCGTCAGGATTCGTTGGATAGGTGGTGCGAGCCGTGAATCCCTCTGGTGTTCCTGGAACGGGAATGTGATGGCTCCACACTTCGCTGGTCGCTGAAGTGACATCTTGAGTCGCGTCATCAACAGGCATCGTCTTCCTCCCCTGGATCTGGTCCCGAGGCCAGGGCACAAAGCCCACGACCGCACGGATCGCGCCTTCCGAAACGGCGTGATCGACACGGCAAGCTTCTCCCACCCTCGACGCGCCGATGCCGTTGCGGGGCTGCGGTTGAAGAAGGGGGAGCCGCGGAAACGGCGCTAGAGCCAGATCGCGAGGTGTGGAGCCCCGCGCCACTGCATCGCGAAAGGCGCCGTGTGGCCTCAAAGCCCGTCCTGTGCCTGCTTGTGCTGGGGCGTGCTCACCCGTCGCCGCTGAGTTGTGGAGTCTCACCACCCGCGTTCCACCTTGGCCTCGGTAGCTTCGTTACAGCCGCCGTTTCTGATTGCTGAGTGGGTTTGAGGCGAGAGAGCCGACTGCGAGCGCAGAATGCACCGCCGCTGTTCGTCGACGAGCTTCTCGCCGGCCGGACCGATGACGCAGGCCTGGGCCTTGGGGAAGCGCTCGAGGTGACGCGCGACCAGGGCCTCCTCGGCCTGATAGGTGTCGAGCCCCCAGACGTCGTCGGCCGGATGGATGACGGCGCCGTCTTCGGAGACCTCAAGGTAGACGGGCCGTTCGGCCGCGCCCTCGACGATCATCACGCGAAAGCCGCTGCGCGCGAACTGCGGCGCGACGTGACCGCCCGAGGTGCACTCGCCGTAGCCGCCGGTGAGAAGCGAGACGAAGTGAACGCCGTAGCGGTTGCCGCCGAACATGGTCGTGCCGGTGATCGGGCCATTCACGAAGATCAGCTTGTTGGCCGGCTCCAGCCCGCCGACATCGGGAGCGACCTCGGCCGCCAAGTAGTGCGTGCCCAGGCCCTTGCCGCCGATGTACTCGCGGACGAGCTCAGGCGGGATGGTCTCCTGGGTGACCGTGCCGGCGGTGAGATCGATCCTCAGCAGGTTCCCCATGCTGCGTCCTTTCCGACTGGCGGTCACGCATTTGCCGGACCAGCGACAGCTCACGCTGCCCCCGTTCGCTTCGATGTCAGGAAGCGAGCGTCCTGAGGCTAATCTCCGAAGGGTCCCCCCTGCGTCGCGCCCTGCGATAGGTCCGAGAAATGCCTGCGAAAGAGCTCTTCGAGCATGACGTCCACGTCCTGCATGAACGCATCGAAGCGCTCGAGCAAGAGCCAGCCCTCTGCGGTCAGCCGGGAGCCACCGCCGACCACTCCCCCCGTCTGGCGTTCGAGCAGGATGACACCCAGACCCCGCTCGATCTCGCCGACCATGCGCCACGCCTTGCTGTAGCTCATCCCCATCTTCTTGGCGCCCTGGCTGAGCGAGCCGGTCTCGTCGACGCTGCGCAGCAGCTCACGTGCGCCCGGCCCGAAGACCCGCATGCCGCGCTCCTGCAACCAGACTCGCCCCGCCGGGTGCAGGCCGAACGGCGACGCCGGGCGCGCCGGCGTGGACGCTCGAGCGTGACTCGGCCTGCTCTGGTTGTGGCATGCGCGGTGGTGGCCCGAACGGCCCTCACTGCTCTGCTGCGCCGCTTGCCCCGTCTCGCTCACGTCACCCGTACCTGGCCTGCGTCATTCATCTCAAGCAGCCCTACTCTCGCCGTGTTGACGGTCAGGCATCGACCGTCAAGGCTCGATCGGCCTTGTCGATCTTGAGGTCGACCGCCAGGACGTACTGGTTCTGGCAGAAGGCGATGCACTGTGGGTCGCCGTCGCAGAGGTCGCACTTGTAGGCCACCTTGCGCTCGGGATGCTCGTGGATCACGCCGTACGGACAGACGTCGTAGCAGTCGCCGCAGTTGGTGCACTTCTCTTCGTCGACGACGAGCACTACGCCGGTGACCGACTCGCCGACCTTCTCTTTGCCGGCAAAGGTGCCGGCAGGCGTGACCGTGATCTGACGCGTCACGATGGCGTCGTTGGGGCAGGCCTCCTGGCACTTGGCGCAGCCGGTCTGCAGGCAAGAGTGGCCCTTGATCACCGCCGTGGTCGGATTGACGTCGGCGAACAGGCGCGCCCGCGACGGCTGAAAGCCGCCTTCGTGCCACGCCGAACAACCGAGCTCGCACATATGGCAGCCGGTGCACTTCTTGCTGCTGATCATCACGTGAGGCATATGACTTCCCTTTCTCGCCGCGTGTCAGCCGCTAGAGCCGCACGTCAATGCCGAGCTCGGTGAGCTTGGCCTCGGTGGGTACGCCGTCCTTGTCCCAGCCGCGCAGAGCGTAGTACTGGTCCAGGACCTCATTGAATCGTGCGGTGCCGATGACCTTGCCGGCGGAGGCGCCGTCGGTGAACGGCTTCTCGAGCCAGACTTCGGGGATCACGTCGTCGGCCCTGGTGTAGCCTTCGCGCAGGTTGAACAGGCGGCCGAGGTTCCAGACGCGCTCGCCGATCTGCGTCATCTCTGCCTCTGTGACCTCGCGCTTCCAGAGGTGCTTCATGAGCATCCCCATCTGCTCGTAGTCGATCGCCCAGAAGTCGCACCAGATGCCGCAGAACTTGAAGGCGTAGTGATTCTGGAAGGTGACGTTGAATTCGGCCTTGGACTCGTCGAGGGTGTCGGCGGGCATGCTGCCCTCGACGACCTCGACACCGATCGGGAACGAGCGCATATGGCAGGCGCCGCGGTCGGAGGTGGCGTAGGCGATGCTCATGCCGAACGAGCCGCGCGGGTCATAACCGGGCGCTTCGAGGCCCTTGACCTGCATGCCCAGCTCGGGGTGGCCGTACTTGGCCGCCAGGGCGCGGGAGCCCATGGCCAGCTCGGCGCCGACGCCGGTGCGCAGGGCGAGCTGCTCGGGGATCTTGAGATAGGCCTCGAGGTCGCCGAAATGCAGGCCAAAGTCGTGGATGCCCTTCTCGGTGAGGTCCATCGCCAGGCCGAGCACGTTGCCGGTCGAGATGGTGTCGAGGCCGTACTCGTCGCAGAGGTGGTTGAACTGCATGAGGGCGTCGATGTCGTCGACGCCCACGTTGGAGCCGCACAGGGCGATCGTCTCGTACTCGGGACCTTCGCCTTCGGTGTCGTTGATGCGGTGGAAGTTGCGGCAGCCCAGCGTGCACTGGTAGCAGGCGCGCTTTTTGACGCGGATCTTCTTGAAAGCCTCGGAGTTGATATGGCTGGCGCCGGCGAAGGTGCCCGAAGCGTAGTTGCGTGTGGGCTGGCAGCCGGCGCCGTCGGTGACGTCGACCAGGACCGGTGTGCCTTCTTCGTGGACCCAGTAGTTGGTGTCGGTGAGGATGTAGTCGGTGTCGATGCGCTCGATGTCTTCGAGGAACGCCCGTGCGTCGCCGACCGTGACGCGGCCGGTGCCGGCCACGGCGATCGCCTTGAGGTTCTTGGAGCCCATCAGGGCGCCCGTGCCGCCGCGCCCGGCCTTGTGGTACTGGTCGTTCGACACGCAGGCCCAAAGCAGCTTGTGCTCGCCCGCCGGACCGATCGACAGTGAGGTCATGTGCGGATCGAAGTCGGCGCGCAGGCTCTCTTCGAGCTCGGCCGTGAGCATGCCCGCGTACTTGGCGGCCGGCACGAACTCGACCTTGTCGTCTTTGATGAACACCGCGGTGAGCTCGGCCGCGCAGCCCTGGACGATGAGCAGGTCGTACCCCGCGAACTTGAGGATCGAGCCGAACGAGCCGCCGCAGTAGCTGTCGAGGATGGTGCCGTTGGCGGGGCTCTTGCCGCCCAGCACGACGCGCGAGCAGGTGCTCACGTTGGTGCCGGCAAACGGTCCCGGAGCGACGATCAGCGGATTCTCCGGCGACCAGGGATCCATGCCCGCCTCGGTCAGGTCCCACAGGTAGCGCAGCATCAGACCCTTGCCGCCGACGTAGAGACGCGCCCAGTCCATGTTCAGCGGCTCGACCTTTGCCGTGCATGTGCTCATGTCGATCCTGAGCACGTTGCCCTGATAGAAGTCCAAGGCGACCTCCTCGCTTGCTTCGCCAGTACGCTATTCACTGAATGGAGAACGGACACCATTGTAGCCCGTCGAACCAGTGACAGGCAATCGCCGGCTCTGTTGAGGCCGGACGACCGGCGAGCGCCGGCGCGCTCACCGCTATCTCCCCTGCGCCACCGCACCTGTTGGACTAACATAGAAGGCCGATCGATGGGCGAGGCAGAAATGGCCCCTGCGGGCTTCGACTGCGCGCGCGCCGGGGGCGGCGCCGCTGCGGACCGAGACGTGGAGTTGGAGTGGTTGACGAGGCACACGATGATCTCATGGTCCCGGCAAGGTACTCGCGCCAGGTCCTGTTCGATGGCCTCGCGGCAAGAGGCCAGCGCGCCCTGATCGACGCGACCGCCGTCGTGGTCGGCTGCGGCGGTCTTGGTTGCATGCAGGCGACGCTGCTCGTGCGCGCCGGTGTCGGGCGGGTCCGCATCATTGACCGCGACCTGGTCGAGGAGAGCAACCTGCAGCGGCAGGTTCTCTTCGACGAGGTGGACGCCCGTGAGCTGCGGCCCAAGGCGGCAGCCGCAGCAGAGAGGCTGCGGTCCGCGAACTCGCTGGTCGACATCGAGGGCCTCGTCGAGGACCTGAACAGCGTGAGCGTGGGCCGACTGCTCGAGGGCGCCGACGTTATCATCGATGCCACCGACAACTTCGATACCCGCTACCTGCTGAACGACTACGCGGTCGCTACCGGCACCCCCTGGGTCTACGGTGCCTGCGTGAGCTCCTACGGCGCCGCGTTCGCGATCCTGCCCGGCGAGACGCCCTGCCTGCGGTGCGTGTTCCCCCATGTGCCGCCGTCAGGCGCAGCGGCGAGCTGCGACACCGCCGGTGTCCTGGGCCCGATCGTCGGCGTCGTCGCGTCGCTCCAGGTCGCCGAGGCACTCAAGCTCCTGAGCGGACAGCCGCAGATGGTGAACCGCCGCATGGCCGTCGTCGACGTCTGGACCAACGAGCTCGAAACCGTCGAGCTGCCGGCCCGCCATCCGCGGTGCCCCTGCTGCGGGCAGGGCGACTTCGAGTTCCTGAGCGGCGGGCGGGCATCCGAGACGACCTCGCTGTGCGGGCGCAACGCGGTGCAGGTGCGCGCCCGCCCGGGGACGAGCCTCGACCTCGAGACGCTCGCCGCGCGCCTCGCGCCGCTGGGCAGCGTGGAGCGCAACCGCTTCCTACTGCGGGCGTCAATCGATCACTATGCGCTGACCGTCTTCCCCGACGGCCGGGCGATCGTGGCCGGCACCGACGACCCCGCCATCGCCGAGTCCGTCTACGCCCGCTACGTCGGCACTTAGCAGATGGGATGAGAAGGCCAGCCTCCCACGGGGTACCGTGAGGGCCCCAAGAAGTGCCGGGCTCTGTGGGCCCAAACAAGGAGGCTGACCATGCGTGGTGCTACCACCAGTGAGGGAACCAAGGTCACCGTGGGTCTCGATCTGGGCGACGAGCAAGAGCCCGCTGGGCTGACGTCAGAGGCCCCCGAACGGTGGGGACGCCCGGGGGGCCGGCACTGAGCCGGTACGGCCAGTGCCCATGAATCCTAGACCGAGGCGATCACCAGTGCGAGGCAGTGGGGTTGATGCGACTCGTTTTGCCGTCTCCACCGCTCGTGACACGCTGCATGGGCCGCGGCCCGCCCGAGCCGGGCGCTGGTCACGGTGCCCTTCAACTGGCCGCATTCCAGTCGGCTCTGTCATCTCCTTCTGCCGTGTCAACAATAGGTCGCGGAGGTCAGGCTCCAGTTGGCCGAAAGACGCGCAGCGAGTCGGGCGGTAACTCGACGTCGACGGTTATACCGGCCCGCAGCCCCAGTCGCCCCAGGTCGCGCGGCAACAACAAGACGGTGAGAGCGGGTCTGCCGCCGAGGGTGACGCGTGCCAGGGGAGTGGTCGGCAGGACGCGATCGACGGTTGCCCTGAAGTGCGTAGGCCCGCGACTCCCCACAGCATCGGCACCGAGGAGCACGGCCTCAGGCCGGTAGAAGACCGAGACCGGCCCATTCCAGCGGTCAAGCGAGTCAGAAGTTGGGACCGCGAGGTCACCGAGCACCAGGATGTCTCGGTCAAGGCTCCCGACGCCCAGCTCGGACCAGCCCAGCAAACGAGCGCAAGTGTCGTCTTCCGGCTTGGCGACGATCTCATCGGAGCTTGCCATCTGGCGCACTTGGCCGGCTACGACCACAGCGACCTGGTCGCCGATCTCGAGCGCCTCGTCACGGTCGTGGGTGACATGGATAGCCGGGATGCCCAGCCCGCAAAGCAGCTCCTGCAAGACTGTTCGCAGATCGTCCCGTGTGGGTCGGTCGAGGGCCGAGAGCGGCTCGTCTAGGAGGAGCAGCTCGGGTCGGGCCGCCAACGCCCGCGCAAGCGCGACGCGCTGCCGCTCACCGCCGCTCAACGAGCGAGGCGATCGCTCGGCGAGGTGGGTGATCGCGAAGCGGCCAAGCAGCTCATCGACGCGTTCGTGACTGCGCTCGCCACGGGCGCGCAGGGCGAAACCGACGTTCTTGCGTACCGAAAGGTGCGGGAACAGGGCTGCGTCCTGAAAGACGAAGCCGACGGCGCGACTTTCTGGAGGAAGCTGGCCTAGCTCTCTCCCAAATAGGCGGATGCTACCAGCCACGGCCGCACGAAAGCCGGCGATCGTCTCGAGCAGCATGGTCTTGCCGGCGCCGGAGGGTCCGAGAATCGAGAGCACGCGGCCGCTCGCGACGTCGAGATCGATCGGGCCAAGCTCGAAAGAGCCGGCGCGCGTCGTGACGCCCTGGACGAGCAAAGCGTCGTCAGCGAGGGTCACGGTCGGCGATCCACAGCCAGCTGCCCGAGGCCAGAGTACGAAGCACCAGGAAAGTGGCCAGCGCCACGATCAGTAGCAACACGGAGGCAGCTGAAGCGGCGGCCAGACCGGAGCGCAGGAAGAGGTTGTAGATCTCGACGGGCGCCGTGACGGGGTAGTAGGCGATGATCACCACGGCGCCGAACTCGGCGATGGAACGCGCGTAGACCAGCACGGCGCCGGTGAGCACGCCGCGGGCGCCCAACGGCAACGTGACGCGACGAAAGGCATGTGCGCGGGTGGCGCCAAGACTGCGGGCCGCTCGTTCGAGGTTGGGATCGATCGCCTCGAAGGCGACCCGTGCGCTGTTGACGGCAAACGGGGCACTGACGAAGAGCATCGCCGCCACAATGCCCCACTGTGATCCGTAGAAGGACACGCCGAGATGCCCGGCGGGCGCACCGACCCAGCCGGTGCGCCCTAACAAGAACAGCAAGGCGATGCCAGCCACCGTGTGCGGCACCGCGAGCGGCAGATCGACGATGGCCTGCACCAGTCCGGGCGCGGGGATGCGACGCTGGGCGAGCAGGTAGGCAAGCGGCACACCCAGGACGGTGGCGATCGCGGCTGTGATAGCCGCGTCTTGCAGGCTTAGCAGGACGGCGTCACGCACCTCGGCTTCACGTGCCGCGCTGATCAGGCTGGAGGGTGACGAGGTCGCGGCCAAGCGCACGAGCGGCAGCACGATGAAGGCGATCAGCAGGCCGCTGGCCAGCCACAGCAGAGCCTGGAATACGCCAGACGGCCAGGCGCGGCGGGCGCCGGCCCGCACCATCATGTCGGTCGGGCCACCGCCGGCGACGCCTGAACGTTCGGCGGTGGCCCGAGAATCGGTCATGCCACTTACTTAGGCCAGGGCTGGGTGAGCGAGCTGAGTGAAGCCGGAATGGCGGTCGTGCTGCTCGCCAGCGCCGGCGAGATCACCACGAAGCCGTTGGCGCGCATGATCGCTTGCCCGCTGGGGCTCAGAACGAAGGCAATGAACTGCTCGCCGAGGGCCGAGTTGGGGGCGTTGCTGGGAACCGTCAAGCCGTAGATGATCGGCTTACCGGTCACCATGCCACTTGGGCCCTGCACGCTCACGGTGGCGTAGGACTTCGCCAACTTGGGGTCAGAGAGGCTGATCTGAGGCGGCAGATTGATGTACTTCAGGTGGTTCTGCAAGGCGTCGGAGCGGTAGATCGCCAGGTAATCGATCTGGCCACTCTGCAGGGCGCCCAGTAGCGAGGTCTCGGTCTCAGCCTCGGTCGAGCTCGGTGAGTTCTTCAACACCGAGGCCGATAGGGTGGGGTCGTGGTAGTAGCTCTGCGCGAGCTTGAGCGCCTGGAGGATCTGATAGCCGGAGGGATCGGCCGCCGGCGTGGAGCGACCGATGCGCACGCCGGGCTCGGCCAGGACCTTGTACCAGTTACTCGCGGTCAGCTGCTTCGCTCCCTTGCTGTGCGTGGTGTAGGCGAAGGTGATCTGGTTTGCGACGAAGCCGACGTACCAGCTCGCGAAGCTCTTGCCATTGGCGGAGAACATCTCCGTGGGGATCAGCGAGTAGTCGGCGACGCCGAGCACGTCGGCAGGCTCGCCGAGCTGAGTGATCATCTTGACGTCGTCGCCGCTGGCGCCGAAGTGCGAGTTCACGGTGACGCCGGGATCGGCCGCCTTGAATGCGGCGATCTCCTGGGTGAAGGGGGTGGCCAGCGTGCCGGCACCGAAAACGATCAGGGTCTTGCTGGCGGTGGAAGCGCTCGGGCTGGGGCTCGTCGATGCTGACGAACTCGAACTCGAGCCGCAGGCGCCCACACCGACGGCAACCAGGCCAAGCGCGAGGAGCGCCAGGGCCGCGAGATACCATCGGTGGGCACATGGTGTTCTTCCGGATGAGCGCACTGTCTTCCCCCTTGTTGTGGGCTACATAGCCCCAGCGCGCACAGAGAGGGGGTCGGCCGTCACCTCGACCATGGCACCCAAGGACGGCGCCGTCCCCTTTCCACACTGGGAGGCACGGCGCTTTCGCGCTGTACCCTGCCGGCCCGGGCTCCGTAGGCAGTCGCGCCCTTAGGAATTCCGGACTCGGAGATGTCGGGAGTCTACTCCCGGTGCTGAGGTCCTTACAACGACTGCGTGGACGTGAGACTCTCGACCTACGGCCAGTCCGAGAAATGCTTCAGGTACAGAGCCTGAAGGTCGCGATCGACATCGGCCCGCAGCGCTTGGTAGCGGCGCAGAAGTTCATCGCCCTCGGAGCTGAGTCGGGAGCCGCCGCCGCCCTCGCCACCGATGTGCCGCTCGAGCAGGGGGAACCCCAGGCGCTGCTCCGCCGCGTGCAGCGTGCGCCAAGCCTTGTTGTAGGACATGCGCAAGCGGGCCGCCGCCTTGCTTAGCGACCCTTCCGTCCGCACGAGACCGAGGAGAGCCGCTGGCCCCTCTCCGAAGGCCCGGCCGTCGGCTTCAAGCCACATTCTGCAAGCGATTCGCATGATCTAGCCTCCGGCCCGTTGGTCGTTCCCACTTCGCTCGCCTCGGAAATGGCGACGTGCCGTCCGCAGCCTACTGCCTTTCTGAGTACCAGGTCACCGGAACTGACCACGGGGCCGAATCCGCGCGTCCAACCCCGTCTCACCAAGTGAACCTGCTTAAGGTCTTCAAGACCTGTCTGGTTGGGAGAATTTGGCCCTGTGCAGGTCCTCTCCCCCAGCCACCGACGCTGGGCCGACGTGGCCTCGGATACGTCTTCCGCTCCAAGCCGAACACCGATTCCACGCCAGGCCGAACACTGATTCACAAGAAGACTACGCCCCGCTTCGTCGGTCGGAGATTGCAACGCGCCTAAGTGCCCCGCGCGCGGCCGCCGATACCGCGGCGTACGGTTGTTGCGGAATCGTGGCGCGGCCGACTACGGCGCCACCGCAAGCACATGTTGCCGTCCGGCGCCGGGATATGATGTGCCGGTCCCGGAACCCTACAGGAGGCTCAAGCCCCGCAGATGACGATCGCCGTCGCCCTCGTGCATATCGTCTTTGCCACGATCTGGCTGGGGAGCGCCTTCTTTTACAGCGTCGTCTTGCAGCCCAGGCTAAGCGCCTTGGACACCGCACAGCAGCGCGACTTTGCACGCTCGCTGCGAGCCACCATGACCCCCCTGCTCGCGATAAGCGCGGTGGCCACCATCGTCAGCGGGCTGGCGATGATGGTGCAGCTCCACCACCTCCATCCGGGTCCCTTCTCGCACGACCGCTGGGGGATCGCTTTGATCATCGGGGCCCTGGCCTCGCTTGGCGCCCTGGCGATCGCGTTCGTCGAGGCAAGGCCCGCCCGCAGGGATGACTGGGCAAACGAAGGCACCAGGGCACGCAGTCTCGCGCGGCTGTTTCGCCGGGAACGCAGTGCGCGGTGGGTCGCTTTGGCTCTTCTCTTCGTTGCTTTGGCCACGATGGCCGTGGCGCGCTACAGCTAAGACGAGTTGCTCTGACGTACTTTGGCCCTGCGCCGCAACCCCACCCAAGCGACGTAGCGCAGCGCGTTCGTAGCCGATCCGGCGCCCTTTGGGCGGGCGCGGCCGCACGCTGGCGACATCCGTTGACACCGCACAGGTGATCGCCCGCGCGCAGGCGCAAGTGAAGCGCGACCTCGCGAAGTACCGCGCGTTCCTCCCGCTGCGTTGTGAGCAGAAGGAGTGCCGTCCCGTCGGCTCGTCCTGGCCACGATCGTCCGCCCGGAGACCTCAGGCCACGCGATAGGCCCGACACGAATCCTTGGCGGCGTGCTCATCACGTCCTAACCGCGTCATGGCAAACTTCTTAGGCGATCGGCGCCGCAGCGCCGGCCAGCTGGCCTTCAGGCCGCTCGAGACCAGCCTTGACGACGCTGCCGCCTGAGACTATTGTGCCAGGCCGCACCGGGCCAGGGCGCCGTCGTCCCAGTCCGGCCGCCAACCATCGACGCCGAGGGTGCAACATGGACTGCAGGGCCGATATCGACGCATGCGACTACGACCTCACTGTCTCGGATTCCATGAGCGATTCGCGCCCGGCCGGCGTCGCGCAGGTAGGCGTTCTGCCCGGCGACTACCACATCCATACCACCTTCTCGGACGGCACCGGCAGCGTGGCCGCATGCATCGAGCGGGCGATCAGCGTGGGGCTGACCGAGATCGGTATCGCCGACCACCTCTCGGCGGTGCAACCGTCGGTGTGGGAGATACCCTCCATTTCCCTCGCGCAGCTTGAGTGCTACGTCGCGGAGGTGCGAGAGGCCGCCAGCCGCTACGACGAGATCACCGTGCTCCTCGGGGTCGAGGCCGACTACGTGCCGGAGCACGAGACCCAACTTCGCGCGCTCCTCGACGGCTGGCCGTTCGATTATGTCATCGGCGGTGTGCACGGCGTCGACGGCTTCGATTTTGATGACCCCGCCAGGCGCCATGACCCGCGCTGGTCAGACTCAGACGCTCTCCTTGCTGCCTATTATGAGACGGTACGCCGGGCCGCGCGGTTCGGGGGCTTCGACATCATCGCGCACCTCGACTACATCGGGCTGTGGGGGCACACGCCCGGTCCAGGTGTGGGCGACTCTATCGACGCGGCCCTCGATGCCATCGCCACCTCGGGCGCTGCCATCGAGCTCAACACCGACCGCTTCAGCGACCCGGCCGGCGTCATGTATCCCTCCGGCGAACTGCTACGGGCCCTCGGCGACCGCGGCAGCCCGCTTGTCATCAGCTCGGATGCCCACGCAGCGGAGCACGTTGGCCGGCTCTGGGACGAGGCGATGGAGCGGGCCGCAAGGGCCGGATTTTGCGGGGCCCTGCGCCTCTCGGACCGCACGCTGGTGCCGCTGCCACAGAGAGCCGCAGCGGCGGACCACTAGCGGCGACCGTTCCCGAAGGCCTCCAAGGGAGGTCGCCAACCGTAGGCCGTGCCCCACCAGGTGGGCTACCGCAGCTGCCAGCCGTAGATCCCGCTCAGCACGAGCGCATAGAGGATCACGGCGTAGTACCAGCGCCCGCCGAGCTTGGGCGTCTCGATCGAAGCCACGTTCAAGGCGGCAAGCACCAGCAAGGCGACATAGAGGACGATGCCGAAGACCGTCCTGCCCATGGTCGGCTCGAAGACGAACAGCAGCGCTAAGACGAGGACGTTGTTATCGAGCGACAGGCCCCGATAGGTCGAGTCGTCGAGCAACCCGAAGACGTTAAAGTAACTGAGCCTGATGACCCCCGTGGCGAGGACCACAAAGGCCCCGGGGACAAACCAGGGGCTGAAACGCCCGACGCTCAGAAGCAGCAGCGCGGGCGCCACGGCGAAGCTGACGATGTCGATCAGGGAGTCGAGCTGTGCGCCGAAAGCCCGCTGATCGGCCGTGCGTCCCTTCATGGCTCGCGCGATGCGGCCGTCGCTCCAGTCAAAGACGATCGCCCAGAGCAGCGCCATCAGGGCCGCCGGGTAGACGCCGCGGACGGCGAAGTACAGGCCGAACAGCGCGGCGAGCAGCCCGGCCAGCGAGCAGAGGTTGGCCAGATCCCCGGCGAAGGCGAGCATGGGCCCCGGGCCTGCCGGCGGCCGCGAGGCGCTGCGGCTCACCCCGCCGCTCCGCTGGGAGTCCGCCGCCCCGACTCTCCAGCGGCGTCCAGCTGCCTGGGGAACACCAGCTCAGCCGCGTCCCGATCGGCCGGCGTGTCGATCTCATACCAGCGTGCGCTGGGGAAGATCACGGCCGCGGGGGCCATGCTGCCCGCGGCGGCCATCTCCGCGAACACCGACTCGTAGAAACAGCCGGTCCGGCCGGCCGCCACATAGTAGTCGAGCCGCTCGCAGACCTCGCCCCAGGTGTCGCGGGTAAGGCTGCAGATGTTGACTGCCATGAAGTGGTCTGGGTCGGTGCAGTGCTGGTCATAGACGCCTGGGGGCGGCGGGTAGAAGGCCTTGACGTTGCCGCCTGCGTCGAGGGTGACCGTGGTGCCGCTCATCCACGGCAGTTGCCGCGAGACGGCGATTCGGTTGGGCTGCAGCAGGGGCGCCAGGAGATGATCATCGAAGACCACGTCGCTCTCGAGGAGCAGGAAGGCTTCGTCGATCAGCTGTCGCGCCAGCCACAGCGAGTAGCTGTTATTGGTGGTCGCAAACAGCGGGCTGAGCAGGTACTCGATGGCGATGCCGCCGAAGCTCTCGCCGAGGTAATCTCGTATCATCTCGGCCCGGTAGCCGGTGACGATCACCAGGCGCTCGATGCCGTGACTGTCGAGGGAACCGACCAGGCGCTCAAGGATCGGCACCCCGCTGACGCTGACGAGGCACTTCGGCAGCGCCACGGTCAAGGGCGCGAGGCGCATGCCCAGACCGGCGGCCAGCAGCAGTGCGGTCCGTACCTGTGGGCGATCGGTCGCCGGAGCGTGACGCTGCATGCGGGTTCCTCGCTTCTCGAAAGCCCGGCAGTCCGATCCCTCGATGGGATACCGAGTCGCTGTCGACAGCCCGATGGAGGCCGCCAGGGGGGCCGATGCGAGTGCCGCAAATGCCCCGACCGTCGCCGGTAAGAGGAACGATGATAGCCGCTGCGATTGCGCTTCCCAGCGGCGGCCGGTCAGCCAGGTCATCGGCCTGGCGTACAAGACACGGCGAGAACCGCTCGAGACGCGCCGGCAAGAGGGCAGCGGCCGCTCGACGATCGCGCCCAGTTTATCTGTTTTGCGGGCGCGCCACGAGGCTGACCGCGGCCGACTCGGCGCAAGGAAGCTCGAATCTGCGCTGCTGCTCGTCGTGATCGGGGTCTCGGAGCGGGCACGGGACCATCTGGCGCAGTGCGTGACCCTGCGCGTAGTCGCGCGTCGCCGCCGCGTTTCCCCGGAAGAATGTCGACATTGGGAGCCAAGGAGAAGAGTCTAAGTGCGGAGAATGTGGAGCTGAGCAGGGGTTTTCTTGGAGGCGGCGACCGGAGTCGAACCGGTGATTAAGGTTTTGCAGTTGTAACCACATCAAGACCGCGACTGCGTGCACTGTGTGAGCCAGAATTTCGCCGAAAGATCGAAAGCATCAACCTGATTTACGGGCACTTTGGGGCCTCCGACCTGCGAAATCCATGTGAACCCGGCTCACATAACGGGCCTTTTGTGCAGCAAGTGTGCCTGTTTGTTGTCTTTTGTTGTCCGATTCACGTGGTCTACGAGACCGCGAAGATGCCCTTGTGCAGGACTTTTACCGCTCGAATAGCCCCTTTTGGATAACAAAATGGTCAATAAAACGGGGGGTCGGGGACGCGCGTGCGCTACCTGGGTCGCACTTGAGAGGCCTGTCAGCACCCCGTCGGCACGATGTCGGCAGCGACTGTACACACGCAAGTGGTGATGAGTCGAATGGGTCGCCTGCAGATTCGCCGGCGGCCCCAGGCCGACGTGACGCTATTCGCGCCCAGCTCAAGCCTGCCAGAGCAAAGGCGCCGGCGCCCAGTTATGTGATCCTATGTGATACGAAATCGCGCGAGGAGAGGTCCTGAGAAAGTTCCGTCTTGCAGGCATTGGTAGGCAATAGTCCGGGCATGTCCTCGGGTCGTATGGATCGTGTACGCAGAAGGTAGTTGACGGGCGAGCCGGAACTCCCACGCCGTCGACATCTGGACCGAACAGGAGCCCGGCTCGGGTGGCAAGGAGTCGGCCGAGGCCTCGATTCGCAACCTGGCCGGCTACCGCGTCCACGCCGACCGGGTCACCGGCGACAAGTGCGAGCGAGCCCGGCCGCTGGCGGCCCAGTGTGAGGCCGGTAACGTGCGCCTCCTGCGCGGCGCCTGGAACCAGCAAGACGCAGACCTGCTCAAGCTAACGGAGTATTACTAGAGGACTCACGCGAGGCGTGGGCCGCAGGCCAGGGGGAGGCCTGCGGCCCCGCAAGCCGGCGACGATACCGCGGCAGGGAGCCCGTGCGGTGTCGATCCAACCGGCCTCCGTGAGGCGCAGCTGCCGCCGACCTGTCGATCGGGTCGCGCCCCACACGTTGCCATCTGCCGTTCGGTTTCGGAATCCGGGGGACCAGGCAGTCTGAATGTGGAATGTGGCTTCTTCGGGAGCCGAAATAGCCTCCGCAGACCGCTTCTTTCACGACCGAACCCATCGGCATTACGGCAGGGTGGCAGATTCCACCGCAGCGACGTAGGGAGCCCACTCGTCCTCGGCAAGGAGGCCGTTAGCGCGGTAGTACTCTCGTGCTTCTTGGAGAATGTCATCGATGAGCTTCTGCTGATTGGCTGTAAGTGGGTCCGGTTTGTGCTCACCAAGAATCGCGTCCACTCTGGCCCGCGCCCGGCTCACCAGGCCGACTTTGCCGCTCTTGACCCAGTTTGCGTGCGTATCCCAGTCTGCCGCGACTGGCTCGAAGCGATCCCTTGCCCAGTACCGACGCGTGAGCGGCCGGCCCATGAAACTCACTGGCGCGGTGCCCATCTCAAGCTGTTCGTCCACCGCCAGCGTTTCGTCGTCGATATCCGCACCGAGAAGGTAGCGACCGATGGAACCGGCTATGTCGTCGTCGAGCACTTGCAAAATGTTGCTGTAACCTAACTCGCCGGCGAAGCTACCGTG
>Ga0182014_10003456_pt1 | contig 18911 bp, 16 predicted proteins | sample 612S2DmetaG_FD_120489 | JGI IMG/M metagenome (GOLD analysis project Ga0182014, IMG submission 120489) | Permafrost microbial communities from Stordalen Mire, Sweden - 612S2D metaG | ecosystem: Environmental > Terrestrial > Soil > Wetlands > Permafrost | place: Sweden: Stordalen | collected... | reverse complement strand
GTCTGCTTCCAGGCAGCAGAAAGGAGTATTCTCAAGCTCAAACAACGTTTTACGTTTGACATTAATAGCATCAATTAGCGCGGCCATGTGGTCCTTTAAACAGTTTGGGACCGAAAGCCACATTGCAACCCCTGATCCCAATTTCCTTCCAGTATAGGGTGAAGTGCTCCTCGGATGAGAAGGCTTTAGCGGTTGTCCAGTGGTTTTGAGTGTAACGGAGATTTATTGCCAATTGACTAAGAGGGTCCAATTTGCCGTAAGCACTTCTCGTCCATAATCAAAAGCAATTTCAAGTGTCCAGTACGGTTGCTCGCTTGCTCTCCAGACGTTGCATGATTTTCTCGGCATTTTCAGGTTTCACCCCTACTTGTTCCAGGGCTGCGCGAAAGTGCTTCAGGAACAGGTCGAAGTGCGCATCGTTCAGTCCGTGATCTCTGGACCGGGCATGGGCGTCATGAATATCTTTGCCGGTATACACTCGTCCGCCGAGGAGCATCGAAACGAACATAATCTGCTGGGACCGGATGTGCCCGATGTCTACTCGTTCAAAGAAATGGCGCAGACTATCATCTTCCAAAACTTTGTTATAGAAGACTTCCGTAGCAGCCTTGATAGTGCTACGTCCCCCGATCAGTTCTAAGAGGTCTTCAATCATCGTGTCCTCATCAATAAATGAGTCCAATTGACGATGTTTCAACAGTTACCATTGCAAACAAAAAGCCATCTGGAAACACCACTTGGATATACGCGAAAGTCTGCGGGATCAGTCAACTCTTGTCAACAGACCATTACACGTCTTGACCTTTGACCGCCTGGTCATTGAGCGTAAAGGCGATGTTTCAACAGCAATCAGGCGGATTCTCCGTCTGTTGGGGGCGGTCCGTATGAAAATAGTTTCACACTGGCAGCGAACGCGGGACAGCCGTATGATTGGTGCGGTTTTTGAAGCAAAAAGGAGATTCCGACTTATGAACAAGCTCAGGCCGTGGAAGACGATCTTTCTCTTGAGTGCCTTTTGTGCCGCGACGGCGACCATCTCGCCTGCGACGACCACCTAAACTTGAGGCTAAAGTCGGGGTGAAGCATGTTCAGGCCGGGGCCTTTGGAAACTGCCCTTGCCTGACCCCGACCATGATTCACTTCTTCAGGCCGAAGGCGTACACCTTGCCGCTCCACCCGCCGACATAAACCACTCCATTGGCCACGGCGGGCGAGGAATACCCAACGCCGCCGGTGAAGTGGCTCCACAGCATGTGGCAAAATTGAAAGTCCAGCCCCTCGCTCCCAACCTCCGACGAAAGAAGCAGGCGAACGCCTTCATCGCGGAACCGTGCGATACTTTCCTGCCGCTGTTCACCTGCGTAGTCGCGAGTGATTACCTCATTCACGAGGCCGGCCTCCTTAAGACGTCGTGACAAGTAGTACAGCGTTCCCTTAAAGTACGAAAACAAAATGAGTTTTCGCCCGGGTTCGGCTTCTTCAAGCGCGACGAGGGCTGCGCGGAGTTGATCGAACTTGCTGTCTGGCGAGCCAGCATGCCGCCATCTGCGGATCGCATTGCGCAGATCGGGCACTTCGATCCCGCAATCAGCCGTCTCCTCGTCGCTCAACCAGTCTTCAAGCTCAAGGTCGGATAATTCGTCGCTGAGAGTACCGGTTTCCACCGTCGTTACCGTCTTTTCGTAGCGATCAATTGCCGCAGGTATGCAACTTGCGACCTGGCGCTGTGGCATCATGACCATAAAGGCTGCAAAGGGATCGCCGGCAATGAGGTTGTACCGGTCCAACACAGCTTGCGTTACAGCTTCGTATAGGTCTTGCTCTGCACCGGTCCATTCGACTTTGATGACGCGCGCTTCTCGAATCACGCGCGTCTCCACTTCTCGCTTCCGAGTGCGCGTCAACACTGCTCCCAGTAAGTTGAGGGGCGCAACAATCGCGTTGAAGCTCAATGAACTGGCCGGCATTGGTCGGGGATGTGGATGGGAGCTTCTCCATAACGTCGTTGAAAAGCGGATTGTTCCGAAAGCGCTCGCCATCGGACTGGGTACCTGCCCGTCGTAGCAGCTCTTCACATCGTTTCAAATCCAAAGGCGCAGATCTCAGAACGCGGGGCGACTCCACGACGGGCTCGTTCGCCTTCACCAACCTTTGAAAAAGACCTTCACCCACGTCGTCGCGGAGTGCATCGGGAATCGATCCGAACTGTTCGGGGTCGAGTATTCGAAGGAGATAGAAGAGGTTGACGTTTCCGATGTGAACTGGAGTTGCAGTGAGCAGAAGCACGCCGTCGGCGTCCTCGGCGAGCATTCGGCCCATCCGATGAGAGTGCGTTTCGGGATTTCTCAGATGGTGAGCCTCATCGATAATCAGAAGGTCAAGCTCGGGCGAAGCCGCGCTCCACTGATCGAGAAGTTGGCGACTGCGCAACGTTTGGATCGAGCAGACTGCGCGGAGCTTCGTACTTTCTCCATTCTCTTCGAGATCAGCCAGGAACGATCGGATACCGTCCGCATCGAGAATTGAAAACTCTTCATCGAAGCGAGCTTTCATTTCTGCCTTCCATTTCCGGCACAAGGCAGCAGGGCAGACAATTAAAACCCGGTCCAGCGAACCCGGGTGGCGGGCTCGCAACTCGGCAAGAATCAGGCCCGCTTCGATGGTCTTGCCCGACTTCGTCCTTTCGGGGAATCAAGAAACTTGAGAAGGGGTTTAAATTGGGTAATGGAGGAAACGAGTTCTCGTCGCACGAAGCGCGCACACGTTGTTGCGAACTGGGAACTGAAGTTTGACGAAGGTGAGAAGGTTAGCAGGCGTCTCTTTGCTCGCATACACTCCTTCCCGCAACAGTTCCTCAACGCTTCCTCCGGCCGTAAACAGTTCCAAATCAGACGACGGAACATTTGACACTCGTGGTCCGCCAAACGAAACTGCGTACCAGTCTCCCCCGGCAATTTTCCGCGGGCCGGAAACGACCGTCCCTACCTGCTCGCGGGAGCTGCATCTGCGCACTCGTTGTCCCGGCTGAAAGACAGGTTCTATTGCCATGGAGGTATCTCTTTGGAGAATTGGTACGCTGGGACTGTACTGTCCGGAGTCGCAATACTGCTATTTTGGGCAATAATTTACTTGACTCGCCCACCTGTTTTTGATACATTTTCGTTACTGGAGAACGAAGATGAACCAAGAACCGACGAGCCTTCAAGAAGCGATTGTCTACTTCTCGAATCCTGACAACTGCATCGACTACATCGCAATCCGGCGCTGGCCGAACGGCGTGGTTTGTCCGATTTGCGGGGCGACGAAGGTTAGCGCGTTCAATCCGACTCGCCGGACGTGGAAGTGTGGCAGCCATCACCCTAAGCGCGAGTTCTCCGTTAAACTCGGAACGATCTACGAAGATAGCCCGATCACGCTGGATAAGTGGCTTACGGCAACGTGGATGCTGACTAATTGCAAGAACGGAGTTAGCAGCTACGAGATCGCCCGCGACGTGAAGGTTACCCAGAAGTCTGCATGGTTTATGCTGCAACGGATTCGCCTTGCGATGCAGGACGAGTTTTTCGGCTCCAAGCTCGGCGGCGAAGTCGAAGTGGACGAAACCTTCATCGGCGGCAAAGCGCGAAACATGCACGTCTCGGAGCGCAAACGCCGGATCACTGGCACTGGCACGAAGGACAAGACCGCTGTCATGGGAATCTTGGAACGTGGCGGCAAGGTTCGCGCTTCCGTTGTTCCCAGCCGTCGCAAGACCGTATTGCAGGATGAAGTCCGCAAGCATGTCACCGCTGGTGCTGCGCTCTACTCCGATGCGCTCATGTCCTACGATGGGCTGGCGACAGACTACGCGCACCAAGTCGTAGATCACGCGACTCAATACGTAGACGGTCGCGTGCACACCAACGGTCTTGAGAACTTCTGGTCGTTGCTCAAGCGCGGCATTTCGGGAACCTACGTTAGCGTGGAACCGTTTCATCTTCACCGCTACCTTGACGAACAGATGTTTCGTTTCAATAACCGCAAGGAACTTGATGACGCTGGCCGCTTCGACTTAGCCGTTCGTCAAATCGTCGGCAAGCGCATTACCTTCGCTCAACTAACTGGCAAGCCGAATTGAGCAAAAACTACCCAGACACGGGCCACTCGGACGGCAAGGCCGAGGACGGCGGGCTAAGAAGTCGCCCGCTTTTTCTTTGCCCGTTCGCGCTTGCGCTTCCATGCTTTCTCCCGCTTCTTTAATTCGTCTTTGGAAACGGTGAGGATCTTGCGCATCACGGCATCAAATTTTTGAAATTCAGACCGGGAATCAGTGGCCATCTTTTCTATCCTCAATAATCTGTACCGATGGTTTATTCCATTCATGACCAGTAGTTCTAACAGCGACCGACACATCTATCGGGGCGCAATCCTTTGCAGAGATTCTAATGTCGAATCTGAACGTCGCGGCAATATCAAACACTTCCGCCCATCGCGCTGGAAGTGGAGACACGGTGGGCCGAATGATGTCGAATTGATTCTCTCGGAAGCAAATATTAAGACGCTTGTCAACTCCTGGATAAATAGTAATCGCTTCGTAGCCGGAAAGACTCCACTCTAACGGCAACGATTCATTCATTTCAGTCGCCTCCCACTCGTCGGAATCCATCAGCCGCCGGAATACACGAAGCAAATGACCTCTACATTCCTCAACTGGGGACTCTGTCATGCAACGTGGCAATATTTGTATAAACACACTTCGCTTATCCCTAATATTCGTGGGCGTCTCTTGTAGATAGATATTTCCATCCAGTTCCAAGCGAGGAATCAGTCGTACATGATCTGCGCGCCAGACATAATAGCCAGCGAAAAATAGCGCAGCTACACATGCGGTGACCTTGACCGGATACGGCCAATCGGCAGTAACAAAATGCCAGCCGAACGCTACGGCTAACACGCTTCCACCCCACAGTGCAGCTTGCCATCGGGTGAATAGTACCGGGAAATAGTCTTCCAGTAGGTCGAGTTCTCTGAATCGCCTCCTGAACCACTGGCTGATTTTTGACATAACAATCGGTCAAGAGATACTATTCCTGCCAACTGGGCGAGGCAAGTATATTCTTGCCCTATTTTGGTGTCCGGAATCAACCCTCCTTCTTTCTAAGACACAGCTTCACCCATCGCCCCCGTAGGCCCCCCAGGGGCACCATGTTGTCCCGCCCTGACCGCGTCGAAGATTTCGCGCGCCAGTATAGGGTACGCGGCCGCCTGGAAATCCCGGTCAGCCATATAGCGTGTCACAATCTTGTCGTTCTCGCCCATGCGTTCGATCATGAAGTCCTCGACCAGCTTCCGAATGGCCAGCTCGAATTTGTCGAGCGGATTGGCGAGCGCGGTCTGAATGACTTGCTCATTCCTGACGGCTTTCTCCCTAATTTGTTGGAAAAAGAGTCGGTCCTCTTCCGTGAACTGCGTGCCAAAGCGCTCATTCAAGACCTGGATGATCTCTGACAATGGCGCCTTCTCGTCCTTCGCCTTGCCGGTTCCGACCTCGGTAGGAATCTTAACAGCCTGTGGGTCGCCTCGCTCGAGATCAATCGGCCCGGCGTGAACCCGCTCCAGGCGATAGTACTGGAGTTCCACCTCATCCCCTAGCTTCACGGTTATGACCTTCCGATCGAGGGGTAGGTGCGGAAGCAGGAAACGTCCGTAGCGGTAAAGCATCTCCAGTTCGGGATCTCCGTAAGGGATGATCTGGCTCAGAAAGGCGTACATCTTCACGTAGCCGTTTGACTGGTCCCAGAAAGCCTGCTGCTTGTCTGCGTACTTGATCGCCTTGAAGCGATCGACCGCGGGCTGGAGATGGCGCTGCATGTGGGCGTGATCGGGAGTGAAGCACTCACGTTGCCAAACCAATTGCCACTTGTTGTCAAGGCTCTTGGTCTAATGGGCAAGAACACCTGGGCCCGACGGACCACATCGGAAACCGCAAAGACCCACCCCCACGCACAACTGTTCTGAACGCCAGATCATTTCCGCTTCTGCGAATGAAAGACTAATCCACGAATCCGCTTTGGCACGCCGCATGCTTAAACCAAAGCATTGGTTAGTGGCAGCTAGCCGGGCCCGGCGCACAATCGGCCGCACCATCACCCACAAGTTAACCGTTTCAAATCCGGCAGTGAACCGCGACGCAGATTGGCGTTGGCGTTTGGCTGGACAAGATAGCATTTGCGCAACTGTAAGTTCAGCTGCTTCCATTTGGTTGGCCTGTGCATGAAGATCCCGATACCTCACGTTATCGATCGGTATTGCAACTCCATGCGTTATTTCGGGTTGCTCGCACCGCGGTCGAAGAGGCCACTTCCAGTAGGGTTCGACTTGCTATGCCAACAGCAACAACCGAAACCCCGCCGACTAGGTTGGGCTGAATCGCTGGAACGGACGTTCGGACAAACTCCCCTCATCGGAGCGGATGGCTCTGTACTTCGAAGAGTCGGACGAACTGAGCCAACTTCGGTCAGCTAACTCATTGCGTTGTCGCTGACAGTTTTTTCTAGAACTGTAGTCCTCCCGTCACCGTGTTGCTTCCGTCAAATTCTGCGCCAGCGTTTCAGCACTTATAGTCCAAAGTTGATTCTTATTTTTCCTATATATCAAGGGGGGCACCATGGAGGCCTAATAAATGCCGGGATCTGACCCTATTGACCGACGAGCTTTGCCAGGATGTTGCGGGTGGCTTGCTCAGCAATCGGATTCTCTCGATCTTTGTAGGGATAACTGTCCAGACCCCAGCACCAGTCCATCGTTCCCGTGGCCAACACCGTACTGCCCGAGGGTGCCGTGTAAACCGTCATGTCGGAATACATTTTCTTCCCGTTAATCTGGTAGGGCGAATGAGCGACTGCGTGCGTTCCTGGCGGAGAATCCTTCGTGAGCGCATCGGCTTCGTAACCAACCAACCCCTTTAGGTGGTCGCCATTCTTCACACCAGTGCCTTGGAATATCCAACTGGCGGCGTCGGTGATGACTATGTCGGCGCTCTCGCCGTACCCTCCACCGTATGCTACGCCGACCATTGCCGCTTCGGGACGGTTTACTGGCGGTTTGCGAAAGGCCGTAGTCGTCAGATACCTGTGCGACTTGTCTCTGTATATGGGATCAAGTTTAGGATCGCGATAGCAAACCAGGACGCGGTCAAGGGCTCCAGTCAAAGTGCTGGGTTCGTAGCGGACCTGCCAGAAGGCATCGTCGGCGGCAAAGAAACCGAGACTCACCTTATGGTTGCGAGCGTTCTCGACATTGTCGCGCATCTGCCATGACCAGTATTCGTCGTGGCCAACCACGAGCAATGCCTTATGAAGCAGGAGGGTGTTGCCCCGTTCGTGGGTATCGACGTCGGTGGAGTAGCTCACGTCGTAGCCCTCGCGCTCCAAGAACTGGATCATCGAGTATTCCCAGGTGCTGCTGAAGATTTGTGGAGCGCCAATGCCACCATCGGGGCGGTCGAACGAGACTTTGTAGGCAGGGGGCTGGGTGTACATCGACCAGCCTCCCCAAGTGTTATAGGCTTCGTTGGTGGCGACACTGGACTGATATAAAATGTCGGATGTCCGTGTGTCGTCGCGCACAATGAAGCTTATGTAGGACTGTTTGCCACTCGGCACAGCGGTAAGTTTGGCAACGTACAAACCGCTGACCCACTCGGTTGACTTGTTGGTGGGAATGTGCGTAATGAAAGGCTTGGCCCAGTCGCACTGGACTAAATGCGTTTGGAAATTGACCACAGGGTTTGGCTGCCTCACTCCCGGGAGGCGGTCGCTTGCCATGAGACGAGCGCCTTTCCCCCCGTACCACCCCATGCGATAAATATCAACGGTGTACTGTGCGTCGCTGGTGTTAACGTAGAAAGATATCGAATCGCCTCGGTTTACGCTGGTTAGTGATGCGTATCCCTCGATCTCATGGTTCTTGGCAGGGTCGGAAATCAGCCAGGCAGTCGTGCCCGGTTTGGCGTTTTCCTGCTGGATAAGATTGAGGCCTTGGCCCGCAGCCTGGCCACGGCTCGGAGCGGCCAAAACCAGGAGAACAAGAACCAGGACGGAATGTTGGGTTCGGAACCACATCGGCATGTATCTCCTGAAAAAGATTTTGGTCTGGCTTGTTGCATTTGGGAGTGAGGCACACACTCTGCCAAACCAAGTGCGCTTTACTTTCAAGGCTCTTGATCTAATGGACAAGAACACCTGGGTCCGACGGACCCACATCCGAAACCACAAAGACCCATCCCACGCACAACTGTTCTGAACGCCAAATCACTTGCGCTTCTGCGAATGAAAGACTTATTCACGAATCCGCTTTGGCAAGCCGCATGCTTAAACCAGCGCATTGGTTAGGTGGCAGCTTGCCGGGCCCGGCACATAACCTACCACAGAAAACTTTACCCCCAGGAGAACACCATGAAAAGATTGGCCGCTTTATTGTCCCTGGTCCTTCTCGCCTCCGTCATGCAAGCGGCGGCCGCAGGACTGATTTCCAAACAACAGGCAGAACAGGACGCGCTTCACGCAGTCGGTGCTGGCACTGTTGATGGGGCGTACATTGAAAAGGAGATGGGTAGGCTGGTTTGGGCGGTGGACATCCTCCATTCGGCGACTTACTACCAAGTGTGGGTCGACGCACACACCGGGACAACCCTCAGGATCATTCTGCACTTGCCCCCGTACAAACCCATTACCAAGCAGCAAGCCGAACCGATTGCCTTGAAGGCAATCGGCGGCGGGAAAGTAGTGCAGGCGCAGCAGGATCAATGGAAGGGATACCCGATCTGGGATGTCACGATCACCCAGCCCGGATGGGAGTATGAAGTCTATGTCGATGCCCGTACTGGTAAGGTTCTCAAGATCATCAAGCGGAAGAACGGCGCGCTTGCGGGGCTTATCAGCAAGAAGCAGGCCGAGCAAATCGCGTTGAACGCCGTGGGCGGCGGCAGCGTGCAGAATGCGCAGCTTGATGACTACAACGGCAAGCGGGCGTGGGACGTGGACATTACGCAGCCCGGATGGGAGTTCACAGTCTACGTGGACGCCCACAGCGGAGCGGTTCTGAAGATCGAGAAACAGCGGTCTTGAAACGGCGACGCAGGTTCACAATGTCATGGCCAAAGCGGGAAGCGGCAGTATCTGCTTCCCGCTTGGCCGTTAGGGCTGCGAACGGAAAGGAGCCGAGTTCCGATTCAATTGCACAGCAGGCTGGGCGGCTCACGCCGGACATGGCAACAGTTGCTTCGGCATGAGTACTTACGGATATGCCGGCTTTGGAACTGCCCGACTCATCACCGCTTTCTTGGCACCAAGCTTCTTTATGGCCGGAATGACTTATATTATGGCGAGACTCAAAAAGAAAAAGGGACGGCACGAGTGCCCTCCCCGGTTTGACACACGAGAGCTTAGCCGCCGCCGTTCGGTCCGTTCTGGCAGTCGGAGCACAAACACTCGATGGAATTGCGGCCCCTTCTAGGGGTCAGACTCCACTTACGAGCGGGGCGAAATTTAGCGTTTCCCCTTCTCTGACTCACGGCTTTCGTCTACCGCCTCATCCTGCTCGGAGTCCGGACGCTCGCCGAGTTCACTCTCCAAGGTCCGATCTGACTGCGCGGCCCGCTCTCGGGCAAATTCCAGCTTGGCCATTTCCTCTGGCGCTTCCACGCCCGGACGAATTTCTCCGGTTGGAACCGGAGGCTCGGGAGCAGTTCCAATCCCAACGCGAGTAGAGAATCCAGGGCTAACGAGAACCGAGGATCCTGGAATTGTCGAAGACGCCACTTCAACCAGTCCGTCGAACACGTCCACTTCACTCACTCCACGCCCGTTCACCTCGATGTCGAAGCGTGTGCCCCGGACTGCGATTACGGCGCTTGGCGTACCCATCTGGAATGGTGGCGCGCCGCCGGTTCGCTTACGGATATAGGCACGGACTCGGCCCAACAGGATTTCGACTGCGTCCCAGTTACCGGGCGCTGGCTCTTTCACCACCAGACGGGTGTGAGGTTGAACCAGAATTTCGCTTTCATCGGTGCGCAACACGAGTACAAGGCGCCCTTCACCGGTATCGAGAACGGTATCCGCAGGAAGCACCTGTCCCCGGGTCGGTCGTGAGATGCTCGTTCCCGGCAATTGCACGTGCACTTCGCCTTTCCATTCGGAGACGATGGCGCCGGCAAAGGGCGCGGGAGACGGTCCGGGGGCAGGAACTTGGGCTTGGGCGGTGCACAGACAAAGCGCCGCCCAGAAGGGGAGGACCGCGTAAGCCGCCCAAGGACGCAAATATCTCAAGCGTTGAAAAGGAGGAACTCGCGGGGTCTGGGGAGTGAGCCCGCGAGTTCCCGTCAATACGTGGTTCCAGACGAACAACACCCTAACCTCCTACGACGAATCGCGATCACCCTGCCCTTGTGGGCATTGACCTTGACCTCGGTACTCCGTGCCGTCTGTTGCCAACACATCCGCAGACCAGTCTGGCGGACTATCGCTCTTCAGTTAAGGGCAACCGCAGTGCCAAACCGCAAATCACTCTAACCCCGCTGTTTTCCCATTGGCGCGTGCGTGGGTGAGTCATTGGGACCCATCCACTGTGTCCTTGCGCCCCAGGTCCTGGTCGCCTTGGAGGCAGTCAGGGTGATGACCACCGGACTGAATGGTGGCGGGCAGGACCAAGCGCACGCGAATTCCGCTTTCATCGCTGCAGGCTTCGATAATGCCGTGATGCTCCTCGACGATGCGCTTCACAAACGTGAGCCCTAATCCCCATCCGGGAGTGGATTCGCCTGTTGATCGAGCGCGGTAGAAAGGTTCAAAGAGGTGAGCGAGATCCTCCGGTGCAATGGGTAAACCGGGATTGCAGACTTCGAAGATCACGTTCGCCTCTGTTCCGGTCGTTCGCAGAGTAACCTTGCTCCCCGCAGGACTGTACTTCACCGCGTTGTTCAACAGGTTAAGGATTACGCCACTCAGCATTGGAGCGTCGCCCTCGAGCGAAGGTAACTCTGAAGCCACATGGACTTGAATGCGGATCTCTGCTGCTTCGGCAATCGGCGACATGACCCGCTGGAGTTGCGCGATCATCTGCGGAATCTGTATCGGCTCCCTTCGCAGAGAGCGTGCGCCCGCGTCGAAGCGCAAAACGTCGAGGTAAGTGTTGATCAGTGAAACCAGTCGCTGGGACTCGCGGAAAATCGTCGCCGCCGCATCGGCCGAGCCAGTCGCTTTCGGATATCGCAGCAGGAATTCGGCGAAGCCCTGAATCGAGACCAGGGGCGTGCGTAGTTCGTGGGTCACAAAGCGCAGGGCGTCGGCGCGTGCCTGGTCTCGTTCCAGTCTGGAGCTCAGATCGGTGACGACGACCATCCACTGTGCCCCCTCGTTATTCGAAGAAAGGCGCGTGCATCGTATCTGCCAAAAACCTCCTCCCAGGTACACTTCGCTTTCCGGCGGGAGTCCCTTGCCGCCCAGTCGTTCTTGAACATTTGCCCAGTTCGGGTGGCCCAGGAGACGGCCAAATTCAACGAGGTCTAAGTCGGCGTTCCATCCTTGCTTGCTGCAAAAAGCCTTCCAGAACGGGTTGCGAAACAGACTCTTGCCATCGGCTGCAAAGACCGCTAAACCCTCCTGCATGGATTCCAGCAGATGCTGGCGGAAGGCATAAAGCGAGCCGAGTTCGGACTGTAGTTGGTTGATCAGCTCGACGCGCCATTGCAGATCGCCCGTTCTTTCGGGTGAGGTCTCCGCCGAACGCAAGCTGGCAAGCTCCATCGGCGCTTGCCCCGCTTGGAGTGTTTGCCGCAGTTGCCGGAGCCCGCGGGTCAGCCCCCGGTTCACGACCACCAGATTCTCTAATTGGGCCAGCGGTACCGCCAAGAGTCCGACGCAGAGAACCGGGCCAAACGCGATGAGGCGATGAGCGTGCGCGAAGAGCCAATAGCCCACCCCGTAACTGAGGACGAGAAGGGTCGTTTGAAGCAGCACTCCATCCCATCCCGGCCAGCGCAGAACCAGCCAAGTGGAAACTAAAGAGAAACCCACAAGAAACAGAATTTGTGGAAACGCGCTGACGTGCCGCAGACCCTCGCCTCTCAACAGCCCATCTACGAGGTTGGCGTGAACTTCCACTCCAGGCATCGGCATTTGACCGCTCACCGGGGTTGGCAACCGATCGCTAAGCTCAGTGGCACCGAAGCCTATGAGCACTGCCTTCCTCCACAGCGCGGGCTCCTGCTTTCCATCCAATAACTCGGCAGCCGAAATCACGACGAACGGCGGAATCCGTTGACCGGGTAGATACTGTTCGCGAAAATCGATCGTCAGAAACTCCGGCGAGTAGGATTCCCAGCCGGCCGTTCCCGCGCGGCGCTCGCTGCCATCTACCCAAACACGACCTGTCCCCAGCCACAGTCCGCCAGAATCTTGACCGACGACCACGTGCTTGGCAACGCGTGAAACCTCCAAAGCAAGAGCCCAACGCGGACCTTCCGCGGTTAATTCCCGCGCCGGCACGCTGCGGCAGATGCCGTCAGCGTCTTCCACCGCCTGCACGTGTCCGACTCCGGCGCTGTTGGCGAGAAAGAGGGGCAAGGGATTTGCCCACAGCCGCTGCGGCGAACCGCCCAGTTTTGCCGCCAAGACAATGTTGCCCGCTTCTCGAAGAGCCTGTCCGAGGTCGTTATCGTCCGAGGCATCTTCTGCTTCTGAAAGCAATATGTCGAGACCAATTGCTCCGGCGTGCTGCGCTGCGGTGGCACGAACCAGTCGTGCCAGCAGCGACCTCGGCCACGGCCATCTCCCATAGCGGCTGAGGCTGAGATCGTCGATCAGAACAAGTGCGACAGAACTAGACGTGGGGAGTGGTCTGCGAAGGCGGAAGTAAATGTCGCCGAGCCTCCGGCTCAGTTCTTCCAGGGGGTAGGTCACGCTGAGAGCGGCCACCACGCTCAACAGCAAGAGATTCAGAACGAGCCAGGATTTAACCCGGCTTCGAGATCGCTCGCCATTCGCAGACTGTGCTTTCATTTGTCGGGAGCGTCCAGATCAATTCCCAGCCGCTGCGCTTTCTTGTAAAGCGTCTTGCGTTCAATGCCAAGGCTTCTTGCGGCGAGCGAGCGGTTACCTTGCGCTTCATGCAAGGCGCGCATGATCTGCTGCCGTTCCACTTCCTTAAGGGTCGTGGCTGGTTCCACTACCTTCGCACTGCTTAGCGCTCCCGCACCACTTGCTCGCTCAATGTCCTCCGCAGAGATTTCTCCAGTCGTGGACAAAATGGCCGCTCGCTCGATCAGGTTCTCCAACTCGCGCACGTTTCCGGGCCACGACATGCGCATCAGCAACCCGGTCGCTTCTTCGTTGAGCGTAACCTGGCGCGCGTTGCGTTCATTGAAGCCCGACAAGAAGTGGCGAACCAGCAGCGGAATATCTTCCCGGCGCTCTTCCAGGGCGGGCAAGTGGATAGTCATCACGCTGAGACGGTAGTACAGATCCTCGCGAAACTGTTTGGCACGGATGCGCTCGCCAACGTCCGCGTTCGTGGCGGCCAGAATTCGAACATCCACGGGCATGTAGGTATTCGAGCCTAGCCTTCGTATCTGCCTTTCCTGCAGAACTCGCAGCAGTTTGACCTGGAATCCAGGCGTGGTTTCCGAGATCTCGTCCAGAAAAATCGTCCCGCCATTCGAGCTCTCAAACAGGCCACGGCGGGCGCTGTCGGCACCGGTGAACGCTCCCTTTTCATGGCCGAAGAGTTCGCTCTCCAGCACGCTCTCCGCCAGCGCCCCGCAGTTGATGGCGGTCATTGGCTTACTGGCGCGCTTGCTGTGAGCATGAATGGCGCTTGCCACGCGTTCCTTTCCCGAACCGCTGGGACCGACGATCAAAACCGTGGCATCGGTCGGCGCCACCCGCGCGATGGAACGGTAAACCTCCAGCATCTTCGGGCTGCGGCCTATGATTGCCGTGCCAGCGAAGCCCTCGGGCTCAGGTTCCCCGGCAACGGCGTGGCCGTTACGGCTTTGGCGGCGTTTTTCAAGGCGGCGGACAAGCCCAAGCAGATCATCAATACGCAGTGGCTTCCCCAGATACTCGACTGCGCCATCCTTCACCGACTGGGCCATCGTCTCCACGCTGGCGTGGGCCGTCATCATCACGCAATCGCAGTCCGGTTGTATGGTCTTAATACGCTTCAGGAATTCGACTCCATTTACTTCTCCGAGGTAGATGTCCAGCAGCGCCAACTGAACCTCACTCCGGCGCAAAAAGTCTTCGGCTTCTTGTGTGTTGCGCGCAGCATGACAAACGTAGCCTTCGGCATCCAGCACCGAACATAGCCACTGGCGTGTGGCTTTATCGTCGTCTACGACCAGGATTTCTATGGGCATGACTCTTCTCGAAGAGGCTCTCATTAGCACGTAACACACCAAACTACGCCTTGAACTAAAAGTGATACGTAAATGCGAATCGCCCTGCGTCGGCGCGAAACGCGCCCGTCTCTTGCACCAGATGATATTTTGAGTAGTCCAAGTCCAGCGTCCAGTTTCCCAGCAGGACTTCATTGCGGGCGTGAATTTCCCACGCGGCGCGAAAATCGCTACCCGCTGCCGGCGATTCAAGCCCGCTGCGAACGAGGAATTCTCCTCGATACTTCCTCCCAGGACGAAAGCGAACACTAGCCATTGCCAAATGACTCTGATAACTGTTCGGACTGAAGTAGCCGTGCGCAAGCTCCTGGTCGAAACCGTAGTGCTGATAGCGGTAGCCCAATTCGAAAGTCAGTCGCGGCGTTCCCAACTCCCGGCTTACTTCCGCGCTCTGGCGGCTGCCAATGTTCCCGTCCGAGTAGTGCTGCCGTGACCCGTGCACGTTGATCTGCCAACGCGCTGGCGTCCAGATCGAGAAAACCTCCCAACCCTGCGCCGTAAGTCTGTGCTCTGAAGCCTCCGCGTCTGGGATGATAGGAACGCGCGAAAAGGCCGCCCCCAGCACTAAATGCCGCATCGGTTGGAACGCCAGAGACGTGTCGTAAATCGCGTGCACATCTGCGTTGTCAAACCATACCGCGCCTCCTCCGGCAGAAAACAAAAGTGACTCGCGAAGCCTCCACCGAAGCTCTTCATTGAAAGTCTCGACGGCTTCAAAAGAATCGTCAAAGCCATGTTGAAACTGCTGCTCGAACAGCAAGCGATTGGTCAGGCCGGGCCTTATACCGAAATCGATGCGCTGTAACGACCGCCAGGAATGATTCTTGGAGGAATCATTGACATAGCCGGTCTCCATTTCCACCAGATTCCGCGCAGGCACCAGTTCACGTTCCTCGCCACCCAGGCGTCCGCTCTCAATTCTGTCCTTGTACTCCTGCAAGCGCAGGCTGTTGGGATGAAATGTCAGGGCTCTGTCTACGACATCCCGTGCTTCCGACGATCGTTGCTGATGCAACAGATTGCTCGCCAGTCCTATCGCTGCCGTTTCATCCGCCTCGTTCGCCTTCAGAAGTTCCTTGTAGATCGCGTCTGAACTTCCGTACTGCCGAACATAACCGAGAACCCGCGCCAACTCCAATTTGGCCAGCCGATTATCAGGCTCAGTCCCGAGAATCTCGCGAAAGAGCCGGATGGCGCGACCGTCTGCCCCACTGGATAGGTAAGCACGTCCGAGTTCCAAGCGCAGCCGGTTGTCCTCGGGGTGATCCCTGAGTCCGTTTCGCAGGACGTGGACTGCTTGTCCATAATGGCGCTCCAGCATCGCTTGCTGTCCGGCGGCCAGAACCCGCTGGACGGAATCCTCATCGGAGGCAAGCCCGGCCCTACAGTCTGCCGCTAGGCAGACGACCGTCAAAATTACCACAGTCACGAGCCGCCGGAGTCGCCCCATGTTTCAGACCCGCACTGGTGGTTCCATTCTAGCTCGCTGCCGCGAAATGTAGCTTGGTTCAGCGTGGCAGCGCGCAAACGAGTTAGGAATGCTGGGCGACCCAGGCTGTCGGAATAAGGTCTGGGAGGCCTTGGATCGGAAGATCGGCAAGCCCGGGAAGCACATCGGCCAAGTAGATTCGCACCGGAAGTTTCAACCTGCGGCAGCTTTCCACGACCGACAAAATCGCCGCAACCTTGGGTCCCGCCTGTGGGCTGCCGATGTGCAACCAATTCTTTCGACCAATAGCCACGGGACGCATCGAATTCTCCGCCAGATTGGTACTTAGCTCTAATTCTGGATACTCCAAGAAGCGGGTGAGCAACTCGCCGACTTTGAGGACCCATCCGTCCAGCGTCGCTCGGTTGATTTCCAAGCCAATATCTCTTTCCAGAATGACGCTCTGTCGATGAAGGGGTGTGTGATTGCTTCCGATTGTTCGCGCCCCACGATCTTGGTGGGTGATCAGTGCGTCACCTTAAATGAGTATTGATCGAGGTTCCCATCGATTCTCCAGCAAGTTCGCATCCGCCAGCGCTCACTACGATTTTAGGCTTTGAGCCATGCCTTACCTACCGTCCACAGAAAACGCGAGCAAGACGTTACCAGGCATCCCGCCCCAGATCGCATATCCGGAATTGACAAAGATCATTCCACCGCCAATAGCCGGCCCTGGCCCATCCATGGATCCACCACGACCGGAAACACCATTGACGGTCGTGAACTCGCGAGTTGTGTCGTAATCCCAAATGATGGCGCCGTCCTTTGCCGAGTAGGCGCGCAGGTGCCCATCAACGGATCCGGAGAAAGCCACCCCAGGAATGGCGCTGACCGCCGCGGATTGCGCTGGACTGCAGCGCTTCCTCTCACCACACACGGGAGGCGGAGAAGACCAAATTCTTTCCCCTTTTTCGAGGCTCAGGGCGAACATACCGCCGCCGGCCTGAGGATTCGCTTCTGTGGCAACCGTCGACGGAATCGCGATGATGCCTGCATCGGAGAGGGCGACGTAAACGCTGGACTGGTCGGCCGCTGAGCCCCATTGGATCCCGCCATGAATTCCACCTTTGCCGATACGAGTCTGCCAAAGAATCTGGCCATCGCGGTCGGGATCAATTGCGTGAACGACTCCTGATTTTTGCCCAGCGATCAGCGCTCGCCGTCCATTCGGGAGCGTCACCAAAATGGGGGAAGAGCCAAAGTCAAAATCAGGACCGTTGGAGTCCGGGCAATTCGTAGTATCAGGTAGCCGGCAGGCGACGGTATAGGCATCGTTCGATGTCGTCTGGCGGGACCACACGATCTTTCCCGTGTCCAAGTCCATCGCAAGGAAGGCATCGCTTGTAGCCGTGGGAGGATCGCTGTAGTTGTCGCCGGTCGTGACGTAGAGAACGTTCCGCTTGGTGTCGATTGTCGGGGCGGTCCAAATCGGCGCACCGGAGAGACCCCACAACGGTGTGCCGCTCTTGTTGTTTTTCGTGGGCCGCGCGGGTTCAGCAATGGTGTAGGACTTCCAAATCTGTTTCCCCGTCGCGCCGTCGAGCGCCACCACGCTGCCACGAAAACTGCAGCACTCGTATTTCGCCTGGATCGCGGAACCCTCTTCAATAGACGCAACAGGAACGTACAGCCTTCCGTGGTAGAACGCCGGCGAGCCGGTGATCCGCGCGGCCAAGTGATCCTCCACTTTTGTTTTCCAGAGCAGTGCCCCCGTCGATGCATCCACTGCGTACACGACTGCAATGGAGTCGCCAAAAAATGCAGCGAACCGCGGCCCCGATTCTGTCTCGATACGGCCCACGCTTACCGCGCTGCGCACGGGTGCGGCTGTAGCGAACCACCAGTGAATGCATCCCGTCGCTGCGCTTAGTGAATAAACCTTTGCCCCTTGGCTGCCAACGTAAACCCGTCCGCCGGCGATGGATGGTTGCGAATTGAGGCTCACGTCTCCTGGAAAGCCGAACGCCCATTTGAGTTTCAGTCGAGGCACTTGGCCGGGCGCTAATCCGGCCGCAGGGGCATCTTGGAAGCGCGTGTTTGCCAGGTCGCTGCCCCAACCAAGCCAGTATGGCTCGGCCAAAGGATCGCGAAAGTCTCCGGAAGCCGCTCCACACATAGCTTGTTTTGAGGGAGCCATGTCCGAATCTTGTCCCAATGGTTTTGCCGTGACGAACTCGGCGATAGCGCGGCGTTCCGCCTCTGTCAGGCTTGCGACCATCGAAATCATCGCGCCGCTCTCCATCGCGGCGAGAACCTGCCGTGGTGTCATGGCATGAAGAGTTTCACGACTTGGAGCTCGCCCCACGCCGGCGTCGTGACATACAGCGCAACTCTTTTTGTAGAGAGCCGGTCCGTCCTGCGCCGAAAGAATACTGGCGCTAAGCAAAACCGCGCAACAACTCGTCACAAACCGGTGAAACAATAGCACAAGTGAACTCCTTAATCTTCGGATCTCGCGGATGGATCTGCTGGCGAAGTCTAACACGGGCGTATTGCTTTTCTGGCCTCAGTGGCCGCCCGGCTCTGGGAGACAGCGCCGACTTGGGGGGAAACTCGACTTGTGCTCCGTTCACGTCCTGTTTGGCCCAGCCGCTTCTGCCGCCACCTGGTGGGCACACGTCCGGCTTCTTGTCCGCCACGAATTCGGTGTCGGTAAAGACCGGTCCGTGCTCCAAATCATCGATTCCGAGAGCTACCGCTTCCGGCCAGGTCACGGAGCAAAGATGCCCTGTCAGTTTCAGCTTGTGTGCTTGTGCCTGCTGGATCGCCACACTCAGCTCTTCGCGCGTGATGTTCATGTAGGCTTTGTAGGATGTCATGCCTTCCGCCGCCCAGTAATCCACCATGCGTTTCGCGTCGTCGGGCCCGGTTAGTTCATGCATCTGCGCAAATCGCGTCGGCGCGCCTTCCAAGTAGGGCGCCGTCGCGTCAATGCTGGGTCCCGGCATCAGGTTTGCATCGATCCGGCTCTTGACTTTCAAGTCG
>Ga0182014_10003455_pt1 | contig 18920 bp, 20 predicted proteins | sample 612S2DmetaG_FD_120489 | JGI IMG/M metagenome (GOLD analysis project Ga0182014, IMG submission 120489) | Permafrost microbial communities from Stordalen Mire, Sweden - 612S2D metaG | ecosystem: Environmental > Terrestrial > Soil > Wetlands > Permafrost | place: Sweden: Stordalen | collected... | reverse complement strand
CCACCTGCCATCGCCAGAAGGCGACAGCTCAAATATGACGCCGCAGCCGTACCCCTCACAGTAGTTGTTCTTGATGTCGCCTCCGGCCTGCGTCGCACCATAGAGGTTGCCGCCCTTATCAATGGCGAGAGCGGCGAAAGGAACGGGATAGGCGCCGTCGCTGCCATCCCTGAAGTTGTATAGCACCCTGAACTTGGGGCTGGCGGGTGCACCGATCTCCAGAGTCAGGACGCCGAGGAGGACACTGGTTGCCTTAATGAGGATTGATGAAAGTTTCTGAGGCATGGGAATCGCCTTTCATCGGGCGGTTGGCGCGGGGGCATCGTTGGCGCCCAATTTGCCAAGTCATCGTTGTACCACCGAGTTCGGACAAATGCGGCAGCGAGTGCCGGCTTCCCCCTGAATTCGGCACCCGCTGCACGGGGCAACAGATCCTAATCCTGAACATCGACGTCGTCGGCATCAGGATCAAGGGGCGTAAAGCCGGGACCGAAGCAACTTTGAACCGTAGGTTCTATAAAGCATTGACCCGGGTAGTTTACTCCCTGGGTAAAGGGAGTAAAGATCCGTAACGGATTCTGAAAGTTGTTCGGGAAAAAGTCAGCTAGTGAATATGGGCACAACGTCTGGTTACACCCCTGCACGTTCGGCCCGTCCGGGGCGTAGTAATCGGCATAGGGATAGTTTGGATAGATTCCCCCGTTGAGGGTTATTGGCTTCCCGCCCTGCCCGAAGGCATACTCGACAAAGTTGAGAATGCTGCCGAAGTCGTGGACGTAAGGCCGCTGTTCGCCGGGGCCGTATGGCGGCAGTGCGCCAGAGATATAGCCGGACCAGTTTCGGTTGCTGTAGGTCCCGGTGTAGGCGGAAACTACCAACAATGGCACGCGGAAGCCGTAGACGTACTGTTGACTGTAGAAGCTATCACCGTAGTAGCCGCCGCAGTCCGCCCCGCAGGAAAGCCAAGGCACAACGTGATCGAACCAGCCGCCCCAGTCGTCCCACACAATCAGGATGACGGTGTTGTTCCAGAAGCCGCAGTTGTTGGTTGGCGGTCCCGTTCCTCCGACCGCGTTAACGATGTTCGCAACGTAGTCGGGCCCCAGCCCAATGTTCATCGAGGCATGGTCCGACCATCGGCCATCGGGAATCACCCAGGTTACTTGAGCCAGATTGCAATGCTGGAGGTCGTTGAGAAACGGCGCCAGATTGTTCGTTGTTTCTATGTACGGGCCCATGTTATTGTTCCAGTCCTGGCTCCCGGTGGAGGTGCCATTTATGGGGCAGGTTTACGATATCGTGAAGGACCGCCGAGTCTATTCGATTGAGGCCGACAGCACAGTTCTCGAAGCGGCCCGTTTCATGATGGAAAACAATATCGGTGCTTTGCCCGTATTGCGTAACGGAGACGTCGTGGGCATTTTTTCCGAGCGCGACGTAATGAACCGCGTGGTCGCCGCCGGACGCATGCCCGGAACCACCAAAGTTGCCGAAGTGATGACCGCCAATCCCAAGGTGATCAACGTGGACGAGACCATTGAGAACTGCCTCTTCCTGATGCGCGAGTTCGGCTTCCGGCACTTGCCAATCACGGATGGAAAGCAGTTAAAGGGCTTGGTCTCGCTGCGCGATATTTTGTTGCGCTACGTGTCGCAAAAGGAAGCGGAAGCACGGCTTAGTGCGTGACGCCGCCGAACCGTGGTAAACGACGGCGTAACCAGCTACGATGAAGGGAGGGCAGGAATATGCCAACGCTCGATTGGTCCCAATGCCCCGCCGTGGAGAGCATCCCCGGCAAGCGCAGTGGCGCGTGGGTGTTCCGTACACTCGGATGCCCGTGGCTGCGGTTTTTGAAAATCTTGAGGCAGGTTCGAGCATCGAGGAAATCATCGAGCAGTTTCATGTAACGCGGGAGCAGATTCAAGCGGTGCTCGAATTCGCCGCCCGCAGCCTCGACGCGCCGCCGATTCCTCCTAGTGCCGCCACTTTGAATAATGCGCATTCTCTATGCTCTATTTCTCCGGCCGTCGCCGCAGAATCAGATCGCCTTCACTGGGCGGCAACGAAAAGGGAAACTCGACCACCCGGCCTCCGAGCGGAACCCGCAGCACGAATTCCTCCTGCTTCTGCAATTCGCCGATCCATTTGCTTTTGGTGCTGAAGAGCACCCAGCCGCTGATTTCGGGATGTCCAGCATCCAGTTTCGCGGCACGCAGGGTGCGCGTGCTGAGGAACTCGAGCATTTCCCCTGCGTCCTTTTGACGAGCGGCCAACGTGGCTTCTTTTTCTTCCTTCTTCTCCGGATGTTTGCGGATCTCGCGCTCGGTTGCCTCTGCCAGAGCGGCGACATCGTTCCGCTGCTGGATTGCGAGATCGTCTGGGTCGAGCGCGCTGTGTACATCGTGATAGTGCTTCACGAATTCCAGATTGATCTTGCCCGGTGGGACGTCGAGAGAATCCTTGCCGCGATAGTGTACCGTCAACTGCAAGGCGAATAGCGGCTGGGTCCGGCGGCGGACCTTCTCCAATTCTTGCGAATCCACGGCGAGGATAATCCCAAAATCAGCAGTCCAAAAACCATAGCGGTATTTGCCGTCGTCGTCCCGGCTGAAGGTGCAACCCGGCTGAGCCTCTTCCCAGCGCGAGGTCAGTGGGGCCGAGGGTTTGCCGGGACCACGAGCGGTAACCCCTGCAGCGGATGCGACCAGCGTCGCCAGCAGCAAACCACTTATCACTTTTCGGATAGCACGGACGGCACGCATCTTAGCCTGCTTTCAGACTACTCCTGATCAGGCTCGCAGCAATCGGCAACGATTGGAATTACGCGTTTACAGAGGCACGGAAATGCGTTGATGCGAAGTGGCTTCTTCAACGGTCGCCTCTTTGTTGTTCGAAGGAACCACTCTGTTTCCGTTCGTTTTGCAGGCGCTCGGCATATTCCAGAGATACACGGCCGCGTAAGCGCGCCAGGGACGCCAAGCTTCTGCGCGGCGTTCGAGTTCGCCAGAATTCGCAAACGGCAGCGCGCGCAGAAGACCGAGGTCGCCGGATGGAAAGGCGTCGGTCTCTCCCAGCGCTCGCATCGCGACATATTGGGCTGTCCATTCGCCGATGCCGGGAATCTCGCGCAGCCGATCCAGGAATGTTTCGGTTTCCACGATCCCCTCAAAGTTGATTTTCCCGTCGCACACGGCGCGAGCGAGAGTGCGAATGGTCTGGGCTCGCGTCCCCGGCATGCCGACTCTGGCCAGGTCGGCATCGGCAAGAATTCTGGGTTCTGGAAAAAGATGCGTGAGGCCGGGCGCAAACGGGAACGGTCGGCCGAAAGTTCTTGCGATCCGGCCCGCCAGGGCGGTCGCGCCTTTTACTGTGATTTGTTGCCCCAGAATCGCACGGATTGCCAGCTCGAAACCATTCCAGCAGCCGGGCACCCGCAGCCCCGGATCAGCCTTCACCCTCGGACCCAGCAGAGGGTCGGTTTGCAAACATCGCACGATGGCTGCCCAATCCGCGTTCAAATCAAACATGGCGCGGATTCGCTCGACAATGAAGAAGAGCGAGCACGGGTCGCCAAACTGAACTCGCACCGCGAGTGCGCTCCTACCCTCGTCGAGTGAGACCTCAAAATAGCCGTGGCTGCCGTTCAAGGAAATCGAGCGACGATAGTTGCCATATTCGACTGCCTCGACACCGGGCGTGGCGCGAGCTGCCAGGAACTTCAATAAGGCGTCCCAGCCGTAGGGTTGGCGGAAGCGCAGACGGAAGAAATATTGATTTTCTGGTTGGATGTCTGTGTACCGCGCCAGACGCCGGATTTGAGTCGGGGTTCGCTTATACACCTTGCGGATGCCGGCGTTAAACCGCCGTACGCAACCGAAGCCCGAAGCCAGCGCGATCTGGCTCATCGGCAACCTTGTCTCGTCGATGAGCTTCTTGGCAAAGTGCAGGCGGCGCGTCTGAGCCACAGCCGTGGGCGTCGCCCCAAGGTGCTGGAGGAATAATCGGCGCAGGTGTCGCGACCCGACTCCCAGGCGTTCGGCCAGAACTTCCACTCCGCCGTCCTCCAAGCCACTCTCGCTGATCAGCCGCAAAGCGCGCGAAACCGTATTTGGCGTGCCTAACCAGGCCGGAGTTCCCGGCGAGCACTCCGGGCGGCAACGCAGGCAGGGACGGAACCCGGCCTCGGCAGCTGCAGCGGCGCTCGGAAAGTAGCGGACGTTTTCCTCCTTTGCCGTCCGCGCGGGACAAATCGGCCGGCAATAAACTCCGGTCGTCAGCACGCCGATAAAGAACTTACCGTCGAAGCGTGCATCGCGCGTCAGCCGTGCCCGCGAACACACTTGCCAATCCAGATTCATACGCTGCTGTCGATGGTAGTCGATCTTGGACATAAGACTGGACGTTTTCGGACCAGGCAGAAAGTTCAAGTCCCCACCCAGGCAAAGCTCAATTCTAAAGCCAGGCGCGGCCTTCTGAACTGATGCGAGCGCCGGCGTTAGCGAATCATCGCCGGCGCGGGCAATCGAGGTCCGCAAGCGTCCAACCCGGTGGCATCTATCCGGACTGACGTGAAATGTGCACGCGCTCTGCTTTCTTTCGCCGACGGCTTGTAGGGAAACGTGGGCCTGGAAAGATGCAGACCGCGGCTTCCACGGCGTTACCAAACAAAATCAAACAGGAGGCAATATGCAATTCCGGAGACTGACATGCATCACCGCAATATCGCTATTTGCCGGGCTGACTTCGCCGCTCTGGCTGGCCGCGCAAGCCTCGCAGAAAAACCACCAGCCACCAAAATATTATGTGTTCAATCTCGGCGACCCGCTTGGCGGAGCGACGGAGGCCGTTGGTATTAACGACCTCGGGTGGATCTCAGGCGGCGGCAATCTCACGGGTAACACGACCGTGCACGCTGTGCTCTGGGCCGGTTCTCCGTTCGACCTGGGCACTCTCGGAGGCCCCAACAGCAACGTTTCCTGGCCGAACCACAGCAATCGCGGTGAAATCGTCGGCATAGGCGAAACCTCGGATATGAACCCGCTAGGAGAAGCTTGGAGTTGCTCGGCTTTTTTCTTTGGCCCGGACGGCTACATCTGTCGCGGCTTTGCGTGGCAGGACGGCGTGATGTCTGAACTTCCGACGCTGGGTGGGTACGATGGCTACGCGGCGGGCGTCAACAACGAGGGCAAGGTGGTCGGTTGGGCAGAGAATACGGTTCACGACCCAACCTGCTCGGGTTCGCAAGTCCTGCAGTTCGAGGCGGTCGTCTGGGGGCCAAAACTAAATCAGATGACGCAGCTTCCTCCATTCCCGCCCGACCCGGATTCCGCCGCCACAGCGATTAACGACAAGGGCCAGGTCGTTGGGATCTCCGGTCTGTGCTCGGTCGCCGTCGGAGGCGCGAGCGCCGAGCACGCTCTGCTTTGGGAAAATGGCGTGCCAACCAACCTGGGTAATTTGGGAGGCGGAGCGTGGAACACTCCGGTCGCTATCAATAACCAGGGGGTAATCGTTGGTTTTGCGAACACCAGCGGTGATGAAAACGCACCGTTAAGTCCCGCCGGTTTCATCTGGACCAAAGAGAACGGGATGCAGGAGATATTTCCTCTTGCCGATGACACTAACGACATCGCCTTCGACATTAACGAGAGAGGCCAAGTGGTGGGCCAGTCGTTTACCTCCAGCAGCGCGAGGGCGTTCCTCTATCAGGATGGCGTAGCGACCGACCTCAACTCTCTGATTCTGCCTGGCTCCTCTTTGTATCTCACGCTCGCTCAAGGCATCAACGATCGGGGTGAGATCGTGGGAACCGCAACCGACATAAACACTCAGGCAAGTGTTGCTTTCCTGGCGGTTCCCGTGTTCGACGGAAGCGGCAACCCAGAAGCGGCTTCAAAGATGACCGGCGAGGACAACTCACGCAAGGGCATCCTCACGGAGGGCCTTCGCAAGCAGTTGCCGGGTTTCAGCCGGCTTGCGCTTGCGAGCGCGGGATCAAAATGAGGGGCCGGAAGACGATAATCTGAAGTTGTAAACTGCGACCCGAGGGCAGGAACTCCTGCCCTCATTTCGTCTTGCATTTCAAACATGCGATTACACAAGCCCGGCAGTTTCTGTGCAATGTGCTCTCCGACTGCAAACCAAAATGTCAAAAGTTCGTCACATAGCTGTACGGGGCCAAAGAACAACAGCGCCAATGGTATTTACAGAGGAGAGCACGACGAAAGTTCTTTTGCTTCTTCGGCGCTTTGGACAAACGAATTAAAGGAGGCCGTGATGAACATCAAACACATTTGGGCTTATCTCGTGACGTGCAGCTTGCTTGTCGCTCTGCACCCGCTTCAGGGTCTCGCGCAGGCGAATTCGGAGGCATCGAAAACTGTCGTTCAACATGCTACTAACGAGCGGGATGGACAGCATGATTTTGATTTCGAGCACGGGAGTTGGAAAATTCATCTGAAGCGCCTTCAGGACCGACTGGCCGGCTCCACAACCTGGGTCGAATTTGACGGCACCTCGGTCACTCGAAAGGTTTGGGACGGTCGCGCCAACCTGGAGGAATTCGAAACCGATAGCCAAACCGGCCACATCGAGGGTCTGACTTTGCGAGTCTATAATCCGCAGACTCATCAGTGGAGCATCTATTGGGCGAATAGCAAGGATCCCGCGCTGGGCCAACCCATTCAGCCCATGGTCGGCGAATTCAAGGACGGGCGGGGCGAGTTTTACGACCAGGAACTATGGAAGGGCAGATCGGTTTATGTTCGGTTCATTTGGTCGGACATCACTCCGAATTCGGCGCACTTTGAGCAGTCCTTCTCGGAGGATGGAGGCAAGACTTGGGAGGTAAACTGGATTACGGACCAGACGCGGGTAAAATGATGAACCTGACAAAGCGCGCTGAACCTCTGCCGCACACGATGAAGGAGCAAGGTCGGCAAGCATGCGCCTGCGTTTGCTGTATGACAATGGCAGGGAGCAGCATGCGCCAGGGACGCAGGGAAAAACAGTAATCCATGACCATCCGTCGGATGAAGGCCTACACAGGTGAGCAAGGGTATGTTTACCAATATTACTTTGTAGGGAAACGGTCAGGGCTCGCGCCTGTGGCTGCGGCAGAGGCCACCGAGTATGTTTTCGACGTCACCTCGAACCGCAAGACCACTTTTGCGGTCAGCGTTTTCTTGACGGAGCAAGCCACCAAGGGCTGGGCGGCAAGCCACAGCCGTGTCCTCACGGAAGCCGAACAATACGGTGCCGTGAAGATGCGGCTGTTTCGGGCTTTCGACGAAATCGAGAACATGATGGCCGACGGCCGACAGCTGATCATCCATGGCGAAGCACTGGAGCAACTTCTCGGCAAGCTGGGCGTAGAATAACCGGCAGTCGAAGGCTGGACGCGCCTGTGATATAAGTCACAATGAGCTGTGACCATGCCAACTGCCTGCTGCCTCATCCCTAGGGCAGACTATAATCACTCCGGCGGAGTGGGAGAGGATGCCCGAACCCGCCCAGGGGCGGTAAATTAAATTATGCCCATACTTTGGCTGCGGGTTGCGCTGGGTTGCTATGCCTTCGGTCTGCTCTACGCCTTGGTGGCGCTGACCCGCACCAGCGATCTGTTGAGCAAGATTGCCTTGCACGCAGCCTACCTCGGCATGGTCTTCCATTTTGTCTCGCTGACCGATTCCATGCTGCTCTCGGGCCAGGCCACCTTGGCTTCGGTACACAACGCAGAATCCGTGTTGGGCTTCCTGATCATGGTTGTGTTCATGGTCGTGTACTTGCTCTATCAGACCACGTCTCCGGGCATTGTCGTTTTTCCTCTGGTCTTTCTGCTGACTTTCGTTGCGGCAACCGGACAACAGCCGTTCCTGTTCACATCTCCTGGCTTGCGGACGGGATGGCTTTTTGCCCACATTGCGCTGATCTTCACCGGTTATGCTGCTCTCATTTTGAGCTTTGGCGCCAGCTTGCTATATCTTGTTCAGGAACGTTCGCTGAAATCGAAAAAGCCTGGCGGACTTCTTTCGCGGCTGCCCGCGCTTGAAGTCATCGACGAAATCGGATTTCGATCGCTGCTGCTCGGGTTTCCCTTCATGACCCTGGGTCTGATTGCAGGTACGGTCGTAGCTCAATCGACCTATGGACGATTGGATCTTCTCGATCCTAAAATTCTGCTCTCAATTTTGATGTGGGTCGTATATCTGATCATGCTTTACACTCGCTGGGCCGCAGGTTGGCGAGGCCGTCGGGCCGCCTACCTTGCTGCCGGAGCATTTGTGTTTGCCGTCATCGCCTGGGCGGCCAACTACTTCAGCACAATTCACAGGTTCGCACGGTCATGAACTTTCAGCTCATCGGCGTGAATCACAAGACTGCGCCGGTCGAAGTGCGCGAGCGCCTTGCCATTCCGGAGTCCCGATTACCCGAGGCCCTGAAGTGTTTCACTCAGCATCCCGGCGTGGATGAAGGGCTGATCCTGAGCACCTGCAATCGGGTAGAAATGCTGGCCCAGACCAAGAATGGCAGCGCCGACCTGCGTGCATTCCTCGGCGACTATTTTCACCTGGAGCGCGCCGAACTGGAGCCGCACCTCTACGAATACCGCGAGAACGATGCCATCCGCCATTTGTTCCGCGTGACCTCAAGTCTGGACTCGATGGTCGTAGGCGAAGCGCAAATCCTGGGGCAGGTGAAGGAAGCCTACGCCACAGCGCGGGCGGTGGGCGCGATCCACTCCCAACTGGATTTGCTGCTCACGCGCGCGTTTGCCGTGGCCAAACGGGTGCGTACGGAGACGGCTGTCGGCTCATCCGCGGTTTCGGTAGCCTCGGTCGCGGTGGAACTCGCCAAGAAAATTTTCGGATCGCTAACGGGCAAGCATGTGTACCTGGTCGGAGCGGGCAAGATGAGCGAATTAGCAGCCCGCCATCTGCTCGCTCACGGTGCGGCCTCGATCTTTGTAGCCAATCGCACCTATGACCGGGCGATTCGCCTGGCTCAGAAATTCGACGGGCAGGCCATCGAATTTAGCCGCCTTTATGACACCTGCGACCGCGGCGATATCGTAATTACTTCGACCGGTTCCCCAAACGCCATCTTCCGCCGCGAGCACGGCGAGCTCTTTATGAGCCGCCGCAAGAACCGTCCCATGTTCTTTATCGACATTGCGGTGCCGCGCGATGTGGACCCGGAAATGAACAAGGTGGACGGAATTTTCGTCTATGACATTGACGACCTGCAGCAGGCGGTTTCGTCGCACGTCGCTGATCGCAGGAAAGAGGCCGAGCGCGCCGCCGATATCATCGAGAGCGAGGTCGTGCGCTTTCAGGCTCGCCTGCAAACGCTCGATGTCGTACCCACGATCGTTTCGCTGCAGGACCATTTGGAAACCATTCGCCAAGCCGAAATCGACCGGGTTCGCGGACGCCTGGGCACCCTGTCGCCCGAGCAGGAGATCGCCATTGAGACACTTACTCATGGCATCGTGAACAAAATCATGCACACCCCCATCAGCACCTTGAAGACTGCGGCCCGCGAGTCTGAAGCCACTACCGTGGTCGATATAGTTCGCCGCCTGTTTAACCTTCAAGTAAAAGACAAGAATGCTAGCCAATCTGGCGGTGGGCCCGGAGGACGCGCCTGATGGCCCGTCTCCGCATCGGTTCCCGAGGTTCCCAACTCGCGCTTTGGCAAGCCCATCACATCAGCGCGCTACTCCGCGAGCGCGGCCATGAAGTTGAACTCGAGATCATCAAGACCACGGGCGACAAGATCACCGACGTCGCCCTCGCCAAAGTTGGCACCAAAGGCATGTTCACCAAGGAAATCGAAGAGGCGATGGCCGAGGGTCGCATCGATCTTGCGGTGCATAGTCTGAAAGACCTGCCCACTGAGCTTTCCTCGGGATTCGAGATCGCGGCAGTCACCACCAGGGAGAATCCGCGCGACGTATTTTGCTCTCGCAAATATGCGAGCATAGAAGACCTACCGCATGCAGCCCGGGTTGGCACCAGCAGCCTGCGCCGCCAGGCGCAATTGAAAGCGGTGCGTCCGGATCTTGATATCCACCCGCTCCGCGGTAATGTCGATACTCGCCTGCGCAAACTGGAGGAGGGCGAATACGACGCCATCATTCTCGCCGCTGCAGGCCTGAAGCGTCTGGGCAAAACCGAGCTCGTGAAGCAAATCATTCCTGCGGAGACGATGTGCCCGGCGGCCGGACAAGGCGCGCTGGGAATCGAGATTCGCGCCGGCGACTCGGTCACGCGACAGCATCTCGCATTCCTTGACGATGCTGGGGCGCGTGCCACCACCACTTGCGAGCGAGCTTTGCTCAACCGGCTCGGCGGCGGTTGCCAGGTGCCGATCGGCGCGTTTGCCGAGGTACGCAATGGGCGGCTGCACCTCGAAGCAATCGTGGCCGACCCCGACGGTTCCAAGGTTCTGCGCGAGTCGCGCGAAGGCACCGATCCGGTTCAACTCGGAGAATCCGTCGGCGAAACCTTGCTCCAGCGCGGCGGAGATGCGATCCTTGAAGCAGTCTACGGGCAGGGAATTGCCGTCCCGCAACAACCCTAAAATAAAACGAACATTGTCATCTTGAGCGCAGTAGCGTCTTCGCAAAGCGAAGGCGCTACGGAGTCGAAAGATCCCTCGGTGCTCCTACTGGAAATGATGCGGCAGGGAATTCTCGCGACACGTCCTCGCTAACGAGTCGGGACTGTTCGCCCCACGGTCGCTGCCGGCCGCGCGTGCTACCCTTGATACGAAGGCATCGCCGGACCGACGTCCTCGCACCCCCGAGGAAATGGGAGAACTAAAAGTGTACATACCCGAATTCAACCGCCAGGAAGATCGCTCCGCCACCGTCGCTTTCATGAGAGCAAATCCGTTCGCCATCCTGGTTTCCACCGCTGACGGTATTCCCTTCGCCACCCATCTCCCGCTCCTCGTAGACGAAGCCGGAGATGAGATCGTGGTGCGCGGCCATATGGCGAAGGCGAATCCGCACTGGAAGTCGATGCAGGCTGGCGAAGAATCGCTAGTCATTTTTCACGGTCCCCATGCCTATATTTCTCCGACGTTGTATGAGATTCGCGAGAGCGTTCCCACCTGGAACTATGCCGCCGTCCATGTTTACGGCGAGCCTGCATTGTTCTCGGACGAGGCAGGGCTCCTGGATACGCTACACCAGATGATTCACACCTTCGAATCGTCATACATGGCGCAATGGTCTGAATTGAGCGACCACTACCGAAGCCAGATGATGAAGCATATTGTCGGTTTTGAGATAAGGGCCAAGAGGCTGGAAGCCAAATTCAAGCTCAGCCAAAATCGCACTAAGGGAGAACAGGCGCGAGTGATTCAGTGCCTGAACCAGAGCAAAGACTCGAACATATCCGGGACGGCGGAACTAATGCGGCAAGAAGGTTTGGGGCAGTGATCTCGATGACGAAACCTCGGCCATCTCCGAACACGAAGCTGCCACTCTCTGGACAGCGTATTCTGGTCGGCCGTGCGCGGCATCAGGCCAGCGCGCTGTCTTCCGGCTTGCGAGAGCTGGGTGCCAAGGTCGTTGAGATTCCATTCATCGAAATCCGCCAGCCCCGCTCTTACCAACCTCTCGACTCAGCTCTGAAAAATCTTCCCGCGTACGACTGGCTCATCCTGACCAGCGCGAACGGAGTCGATGCGGTGTGGGAGCGCTTGCGTAGACTTCGCCTTAACAAGAAACATCTCAAGCATTTGAAAGTCGCCGCCATCGGACCCGCCACGCGCAAAGCCATTGAGAAACGCGGCATTAAAGTGGACGTCGTTCCCGAAGAGTACGTAGCCGAGTCGGTGGTAGAGAGCCTGCTCGATCAAGTGGCGGGGATGCGTGTGCTGCTGGCCCGAGCCCGAGTCGCTCGCGATGTTATCCCCCGTGAATTGCGCAAGCTCGGCGCCAAGGTCGACGTGGTTGAAGCCTACGAAACCGTAATTCCACAATCCTCCCGCACCAGACTGCGCTCGATTCTGAAAGACCCGAAACGCCGGCCGAGCGTAATCACGTTCACTAGTTCGTCGACAGTTAGGAATTTCGTGACCTTGCTGGGAAAGACTCTGTTGAACCGCCGCCGACAAAAAGCAAGCCCGATTGACTCCATCCGCACGGCTTCGATCGGCCCCATCACGTCATCGACGCTCCGTGAGCTAGGGCTTCGAGTAGACATCGAAGCGGCCCAATTCACGATCCCCGGCCTTATTAAAGCAATCTCTCTAGCTAATGTGGAACCGCGTCTGTGATCCGGTTGCCGCCCAGTGACGCTCACAAGCCAACCTACTCCGTCAAAGAGCAACCGCAATCCGCCGGCGGCACGTGCGCTTTCAGGAATCCCGACACGCGCTGATAGGCATCAACCTGGTTCTCCACCCTTGCAAACCCGTGACCCTCGTTTTCATATACTTTGTACTCGATCGTTCCGCCGTGCTTCTTGACAGCATCCACCACTTGCTGAGCCTCTTCTTTGGGACAGCGCGGATCGTTCCCGCCCGCAAGCAGAAACAACGGAACCTTGATCTGATCCACAAAAAAGATCGGAGAACGATCCTGGAACAACGCTTTGTTCTTCTCGGGATCGCCCATGGTCGCCAGGTCCGACTGTTGCAGCACGGGATCCTCATTCTGGATTTCCGTAAACCAGTTGACAAACGGCACGATCGGAACGCCAGCGGCCCAAACATCCGGTGCTTTCGTCACCCCCATCATGCTCAGGTAGCCGCCATAGCTGCCGCCCATCAGAACAATCTTCTTGGGATCGAGGAATCCGGTCTGCTTGACGAAATCGGCCGCCGCCAGCACGTCTTGCAAATCACCGCCGCCCATATCGAAAAGATTCGCCTGCTGGAATTCCTTGCCGTAGCCCGTTGAGCCGCGATAGTTCGGCGCAATCACCATGTATCCCTGGTTGACCATGTGCTGGATAAACCGGTTGAACGAATTTACCGTCTGCGCCGCAGGGCCACCATGCACATAAACAATCGCCGCATTCTGCCCATTGCGTACCATGTTGTAGGGAACATAGACGAACGCGGAAATAGTCCACTTGCCATCGCGACTCGGGTAGTGAACCAAGAACGGCTCGACCATATCCTCCGAATGCACTCCGGCAACCAGCGATTGCGTTACCTGATGAGATTTCCCCGTTGCCAGTTGATAGACCCACAGATCTCCCGGATCGGTTGCCCCGTTGTGGTAGTAGAGCAAGCGTGCCCCATCCAGGCTGAAGGCGGAATGTTCGCCGGCAAGCTCATTCAAACCTTGCGGGAGAGCCAACACCGTAGTTGTTCCGGCGCCGAGGTCATGCAAATAGATGTCGGTATTACCCTCGACATTCGCAGTCCAGGTAATGCGCTTACCGTCCGGCGAAAAGTTTCCCCCGTTGATCTCCCACTTATCCTTGGTGAGCCACGAAATCTTTTTGGCCGCAACGTCGAGCAACCCAACATTGTCATACCCATTCGCAGCATTCGAAGTGATCAGCAGCTTCTTGCCATCGGGAGAAAAATCATTGGCCCGAAAAAGCTGCTCTCCATCGTGCGGAGTGACCAGGGAACTCTGGCCGCTCGCGACTTCCGCCACGAAGATATTCGAATCCGTTCCCTTCGCCTGCTCCTGCGTATAGGCGATCCACTTGCCGTCATGCGACCAGATCGGATTGTCATTGAGCTTGTCGGCCGGCGTGCCCGTAGTGATGTGTTTCACATCCCGCATCAGCATGTCGTAAACATCAATCTCATACACCGACGACGTCTTCGGTTTCACCGTGTAAGCCAGATAGCGGCCATCCGGCGACCAGCGCGGATACTCTTCCGCAATCTCGCGAGTGTGAGTCACGTTCACCACTTGCCCGGTCTTCGGCGAAACGATAAAAATATCCCACTGTTCGTCGCCGTCATAATCCGACATGTAGGCGATCCACTTGCCGTCGGGCGACCACGCCGGCGCCGCCTGCCGTTGATCGCTGACTGTGAGCTGCGTCGGCCAGCCGCCTTCCGCCGGCACGATCCAAAGATTATTACGGCCGCTGATGTTGCTGACAAACACGATGCTCTTGCCGTCTGGCGACCAGGACGGACGCCCCACCTGGCGCGTCATGTAGAGCTTCTCGATGGAAAGACTCTGCTGATTCTGCTCTACATTCGCGTTGGGCTTGCTGGCGATCTGCTTGGGATCGGTGATGGCCTGAGGCAGGGGCAAAGTCTGGGCCGCAGTAAAAGTGCTCATGAGTATGACAATAACAAACGAGATGAAAGTGCGCATGCGAGTCCTGGAGAGTCGTTAGACGAGGCCAGAAAGAAAAGTTTAGCAGAGCCTTCATACCCGCGTGCTGTCATCTTGAGCGCAGTAGCTGCTTCGCGAAGCGAGGCAGGTACGAAGTCGAAAGATCCCTACCTGCCTGCACTCGAGGTAACGCCGCAGGGAATTCTCTCACGCATCTTTCATTCGGAGGATGCCTTGAAACGGCATCGGAAGCGTAAATAGTGCAGGGATCCTTCGACTCCGCGCTGAGCATGACAGGCTTAAGCAGAACATCAGTTCACAGCTTCGCGTTCTTATGTATCTCGACCGTCGTCCAAGTCTTATCTCCAGCGTGGCAAATATTTTCTAGCGCGCAGTCCACGCACTTCGGCCTGCGCGCGATGCATAACTTGCGCCCGTGCCAGATGAGCTGGTGCGCAAACAGGATCCACTTCTCCCGCGGAATTATCTTCATCAAATCCTGCTCGATTTTTGGCGGATCGGTATTTTTCGTGAGTTCGAGCCGGCGCGCGATGCGGGTCACGTGAGTGTCCACGACTATGCCTTCCGCTTTGTGAAACCAGGTGCCCAGCACCACGTTGGCGGTCTTGCGCGCCACTCCCGGCAAGGTGAGAAGCTTGTCCATTTCATCCGGAACTTGTCCGCCGAACTCGCTAACAATTTTCTTCGCGGCACCTGCAACAGACTTCGACTTATTGCGGAAAAAACCTGTGGAGCGAATGTCGGGCTCGAGTTGCTCGGGCGTAAGCGCCGCGAAGTCAGCGACCGCAGGGTATTTACGAAACAATTCTGGCGTCACCCGGTTGACGTTCGCGTCCGTCGACTGCGCGGACAAGATCGTCGCGACCAATAGCTCCCACGCGCTCTTGTGAGTCAGCGCGCAGGTCACATCGGGATAAAGCTGGTCGAGCCGCTTGAGGATTTCCGCAACCCGCTCCGGCGCCAGGGGATCGTAGCCTTTTGCCCGCTGCTCCGATGGCTTTTTCTTTTTGACTGGCGTAGGGGGTCTTTGACCCGGACGGCCCGGGCGCAGGGTGCCAGTTTTCGCAAGCGAGCGCTCAATCCGCTTGCCCTCCTGACGCCCTGTCTTCGCCGGTTGCCGAGGAACTATGCCGCGTACCATATGCTGTCCTTCAACCCGTAGGATCGACCTGAATGTTAGCAGAAGCAATCCCTCAGCGGAGGGCATCGGTAAAACTGAACCCTACCCAATTGACGACGACCCACCCACTAGGTAGTCTGGAAGTGATCCAACGAAAGTTAGGGAATCTTCTGTGGCAGTGAAGTCGATCCAATTAGGGCAGGTCTGGCGCAAGGATGACGATGGACAAGACTACCTCGTCACCAAGGTCTACAGCGAAGTGTTCTCCCAGTATGCGGTGCTGCGCCCGGCTGAAGTGAGCGCTCCCGACTCTCCCACGGTGCGCGTAAAAGTGGCCAAGGCCGCACAGGGCGTATCCCTGCCAGGATTCACCTTTACCCAGGAAGGCTCATTCTAGGGCTCAGTATTCTCCTATGACTGAAAAAATCCTCGCGGTTCTTTTTGTGTTTATTCACTCCGTGGTCGTGTCCATGGGCTACGGCGGCCTCACGCTCCTTATGGCGATTGAATCGGCCTGCATCCCGCTGCCCTCCGAGCTGATCATGCCCTTCGCGGGTTATCTAGTGTACGAAGGCACAATGAAATTGTTCTGGGTGGCCACCGCCGGAGCCATAGGGTGCAACCTCGGATCGCTGGTGGCCTACGAAATCGGATCCTACGGGGGCCGGCCTCTGGTAGAAAAATACGGGCATTGGATCCTGATGAGCCGGCGTGAACTGGATTGGGCCGACCGCTTCTTCGCGCGCTGGGGATATCTTGCCGTCTTCGTAGCACGGTTGCTGCCCGTCGTCCGCACTTTTATCGCTCTGCCCGCCGGGGTCGCCCGCATGCCCCGCGGACGCTTTCATCTCTATACATTCCTTGGATCGTGGCCTTGGTGCTTCGCGCTCGCTTGGCTGGGTATGAAGCTGGGAGAAAACTGGCGGGGGTTGGGCAAGTACTTTCACCAGTTCGACGCGGTCATCGGGGTTCTGCTGGCAGCTGGTATCATCTGGTTCGCATGGTCACACTGGCAGAACAGACTTACCGCGACTAATTAACTGTGAACTAACATCCGAGAACCGAGAACTGATTTCGACCCCACAGCTTTTTGTCCGAGAGAGGGAAGGAGAATCGCCATGAGAGGTCTTATTCGCTTGCTGGCCATAGCCACAGCACTTGGCTGGGCGGGGACATGCAGCACGGCAGCTATGGCGCAGTCCGCGCCGGGCCAACCCTTCGTCATCGAGTATTACTACAAAGCGAAGTGGGGACACGCCGACGAATTCCTCCGTCTGTTCAAGAAGAACCACTACCCGCTGCTCAAGAAAGAAGTCGAGATGGGCCGCATGCTCAAGGTCTGGATGGACCAACCGCGCTACCACACTACCGAAGATGGCCGCTGGGATTACCGCGTGACCATTGTGTTCAAGAATGCCACGGTCGCCAATGAACCCTTCGACGAGGATGCACTCAAGAAACAGTTATTCCCCGACAAGGAGACCTACGAGCGCGAAGAGCAGCAGCGTTTCGAAATCCTCGATGCCCACTGGGACCTGCCAGTCAAGACGGTCGATTTGGAAGCGAAGTAAGGCCCGCAGTGGGCCCCCCTCCGTTGACGTCATCCTGAGCGGCCGTAAGGCCGCGAAGGATCTCGCGCGGATTGGCAGGAAGGCTCGGGGCTCATCTTCATTCGTCCTGCATGAGCGGCGTTGAGCCGGCCCAGTCGTCCATTGTAGTCCGATGCCGGACTCGCGCCGTTAGACTGTCATCCCGCGCATTCGGCTTCAATTGGTTGCAATTCGCGCTGCAATACGAGAACATACCTGTTTGCCTTTCATCCAGAATTCTCATAAGGAAGCCTCTCACGATGGCGATTCGGCAGAAATCCGCAAAAACTGAAACCAAGAAACACAGTGGCAGCGAAATTCAATCCCCCAAAGGCAAGCTCGGCGTGATGATCCCCGGCATGGGCGCGGTGGCTACGACGTTTGTAGCCGGCGTCGAAGCCGTGCGCAAGGGAATCGCTAAGCCCATCGGCTCGCTCACCCAGATGGGAACCATCCGTCTGGGCAAGCGCACCGACGCCCGCTCGCCCAAAATCAAAGAGTTCGTCCCTCTCGCAGGGCTCGACGATCTGGTCTTCACCGGCTGGGACATCTTCGACGACGACATGCACACTGCGGCCAAGAAGGCCGGGGTTCTCGATCGCGAATTGCTCGACCAGGTCAAACCTTTCCTCGGTTCCATCAAGCCGCGCAAAGCCGTCTTTGATCACAACTACGTGAAGAAAATCGACGGGCCCAACATCAAGAAGGGCAAAAACAAAATGGATCTCGCGGAGCAGTTGCGCGCCGACATCCGCGACTTCCAGAAGACTTCCGGAGCCACCCGTCTGATCACGATCTGGTGCGCCTCGACGGAAAGTTATATCGAGCCGACGGCGGCTCATCAATCCGTGAAGGCGTTCGAAAAAGCGCTCACCCAGAACGACGAGAACATCGCGCCCTCGATGATCTACGCCTACGCCTCGCTGATGGAGAGCGTGCCCTTTGCCAACGGCGCCCCGAACCTGACCGTGGACATTCCCGTAATGCGCGAGCTGTCGCGCCAGAACAACGCTCCTATCTGCGGCAAGGACTTCAAGACCGGACAGACCCTGATTAAAACCATCCTCGCCCCCGGCTTCAAGGCGCGCATGATCGGGCTCAACGGATGGTTCTCCACCAACATTCTCGGCAACCGCGACGGCGAAGTGCTCGAAGACCCGGGTTCGTTCAAAACCAAGGAAGAATCCAAGCTCTCGGTGCTGGAGCACATTCTGCAGCCCGAGCTTTATCCTGAACTCTACGGTAATTTCACCCACAAGGTTCGTATTAACTATTACCCGCCACGCGGTGATAACAAAGAGGGATGGGATAACATCGACATCTTCGGATGGCTCGGGTATCCCATGCAAATCAAGGTCGATTTTCTGTGTCGCGATTCCATCCTGGCCGCGCCCATCGTGCTCGACCTCGTGCTCTTCATGGATCTGGCCCAGCGCAGCGCCGAGCTTCGAGGCATTGGCATCCAGGAGTGGCTGAGCTTCTACTTCAAGTCGCCCATGACCGCTCCCGGACTCTATCCCGAACACGATCTCTTCATCCAGCTGATGAAGCTGAAGAACACGCTGCGGCATCTGCGCGGCGAAGAGTTGATCACGCACTTGGGCTTGGAATATTACGATTAATTCTGTGTAAAGGTCATACGCAGTCTTGTGTGGGAATTAGTTCAAGCGATGTAACAGAAATTTGGCGATTTATCTGTGACTAATGAACATTCCGGGCGAGTTCGTCGCAGCCCACCCGTGAACTGCCACGGGTGGGGCATCCCCTTTCGTGCTAGAGTACGGCTGGGCCAGCCCCCCCTGTTACCCTCCTCGACGGCGACCCCAACCGGACCCTGACGTACGCTTATAACGCTGTCGGCCAGCTCGACGGGCTCACCAGCTCTCAAATACCAACGACAATTCTCTCTAACGGCCTCTAT
>Ga0182014_10003452_pt1 | contig 18924 bp, 15 predicted proteins | sample 612S2DmetaG_FD_120489 | JGI IMG/M metagenome (GOLD analysis project Ga0182014, IMG submission 120489) | Permafrost microbial communities from Stordalen Mire, Sweden - 612S2D metaG | ecosystem: Environmental > Terrestrial > Soil > Wetlands > Permafrost | place: Sweden: Stordalen | collected... | reverse complement strand
GTCGTTGCCCTTCTCGCCCATCTTGAGCAGCAGGCCCTCGTAGATCTGCGACAGGGTGAAGACGTGGGTCGTGTCGACCGACTCGCCGTCGAGCTCTTGAACGCGGTCGATCACGTCGAGGAAGTTGCGCTCGGTGTCGATGCGCGTGCGTTCCACCGAGCTCATGATCTGGCTGATGACCTTCTGGCGCGACGTCGCATGGGGTTGCTCGCCGAGAGCGCGCAGGTGCGGCAGCAAATCCTGATGGACGAAGTCGAACATCGCGCCCAGGGTGCCGCCCTCCTGGAGCTCCACCCGCTTCGGTCCGCCCGGCGCCGCCCAGTCGCGCCAGCGATATGGCGGTACCAGCGACGCCTTGAACTCAACACCGACCGCCGCCGACTCGGCCGCCTCCTGTTCTTCACGCTCGTCGAGGATGCGCAGGAAGAGGATCCAGGTGAGCTCGGGCACGTACTGTAGCGCGCCGGCGCAGTTCGAGCGCCGCATGATGTCGCAGATCTGTTTGACGGCGGAGTTGACCGACTGCTGGGTGGCGAGCTTCTTGCCGTTGACTGCCATGGCTGCAGTCTATCGGGTCGGGCCACCACCGCCAGCGGCATTTGTCTCCCTTGACCCGATGGCGATCGCGGCCTACCGTCGCTTCGACCGTGCGAGCGAGGGTCAGGTCACAGGCCGACTCGGAGTCGCTGCCGTCACCTCGATCGCTGTGCTCCCAAGGATCGCCGCATCGACCGAACAGCGAACAACGTAGCGTCCTTCGGCGGGGAACCGCGGTTGCGCCGGCACCGCGACCTGCAGGCGCTGCGGCGTGCCGGGCCGCATCCCCGGCGGACGACCTACTTCGAACTCGCCGCCGGCAACCTGCGCGATCTCCCCGCCGTCAGCGTCGAGCACGTCGATCGCCAGCCGCAGCTTCTTGTTGGTCATGCCCCAGGGGACACTGATGCCGATGGCAACGGAGAACGGCGCGACCGGTGGGCCGGGGAGTTGAGGCACGAAAAGGCGGTCCCATCCTCCGCCCAGGAGGTACAGCTTGCCGCCCACGGCGTCGGCCGCGTCGGCCACCAGCAGGTAGTCGATCTTGAGCTCGTCGGGTTCGCTCATGGTTTGACCGTCTCCAGTCGATGTCATACAGTGTATGACACATCATACGCCTATCCCTGATGTGAGCAAATGGCCATCGAGGTTCACGACCTTGAGTGGAGCGACGACGGCGAAGAACACATCGTACGGCACGGGGTGACGGTGTCCGAGGTAAACCAGGTCGTCGCTGGACACCACGTTGTCGTCAGGAACCGCAGGCGAAGGAGTGCGAACTACCTGATGGTCGGCACCACATTTGGAGGCAGGGTCCTCACTGTGGCCATTCGCAAGACGAGCAAAGCCGGAACCTGGCGCGTGGCGACCGCATACCCCTCGACCAATGCGCAACATCAGGTGCTCGCCGACAACACTCCATAGCGAACGCGGAGCGATCATGGCTACCAAGCGGAGACACGACAACAACGACAGGACCGATGACTACGAGGTCGTGGGCGTGAGCTCGGGACGGCGGCCCGGCGGCGTCGTGTCCGTGCGCCTCAATCCCGATGAGCTGGAGTTGCTCGCAGCCTTGTCCACGGTGGGCGATCGGACACTGTCCGAGACGCTTCGCCTGGGCCTGCGATGCCTCGGTCTGCAGCCCGGCTTGGCCGCAGGCCCAACTGCACAAACTCCGCGGCTCGACACGAGGGCTTCAGCCCTCGTGCTCGAGAACACCGCCGAACCGGTGGAGTGGAGCCAGCCAAACCAGACGCGGGCGTCGTTCGCCCGGTAGCGGCCAAAGTCGTCACCAACGAATCCCCTCCATCGGCGTCCTCAGGATGTCCAGAACCGGGCGGGCGAAGTAGAGCTTGCGCCACTTTCGCTCCCCCGACTCTTCCAGCAATCCTGCCTTCACCAGGGCCTTGATGGCGGTGCGAGCGGTCGGGTTGGTGACCCCCAGCGCCTTCTGCGCCTCGGCCACCGTCATGATCGGCGCCCGCATGATCTCGTCTACAAGCGCTACCGCCTTGGGCTGGCCCTGCAGCCTCTGCCGGTAGTCCTCGCGGACCTGCATCAGGTCGCGGGCCTGCCGCGCCGCCCGCACCGCGGTCTCGCAGACCCCGGTAAGGAAGAAGAGGAGCCAGGTATGCCAGTCCCCCTCGGTGCGCACTCGCAGCAGGGCGTCGTAGTAGTCGGAGCGGTGCGCCTCGATGTAGGCCGAGAGGTAGAGCAGCGGCTGCGTCAGGCGACCAGTCTCCGTCAGGAACAACGTGATCAGCAGGCGGCCGACCCGTCCGTTACCGTCGAGGAAGGGGTGGATGGCCTCGAACTGCTCGTGCATCAAGGCGCACTGGATGAGAACCGGCAGGGTGGCTCTGTCATGCAGGAAGACCTCCCAGGCACCAAGCGCTTCCATCATCTCGGGCACAGGGGGTGGAACATAGGTCGCCGTTGCCGGAGTCGAACCAGGGGACCCGATCCAGTTCTGCGAACGCCGGAACTCCCCGGGCGTCGCATGCGATCCACGGACACCCTGCATCAAGCGCTCATGGAGCTCGCGAACGAAGCGCAGCGACAGAGGGAGCTCATTCAGGCGGAGCAGTCCGTACTCGAGCGCTTCGATGTAGTTGCGTACCTCGCGAAGGTCATTCGGATCGCGTTCGGTCGGCGCCACATCGACTTCGTCCATCAGTAGTTCCGACAAAGTCGTGCGCGTGCCCTCGATACGCGAAGACAGCACTGCTTCCTGACGGAGGTACGGCGCGATCAGCAGATGCGGATTAGGGAGCTGTTCGCCGGCGATAGAGAGTTCCGCGAGCGCCGCGTCGGCCCGCGACAGCACAAGTACCAGGTCCGGCGAGTAGTCGAGGGCCGGAGGAAGCGGGGCGGGAACGAAGGCGTCGTAACCCGCGGTGGCCTTGATGACGCGGCCGGCTTTCGTGCTGTGGAACTGTGTTGGATCCGTGACGTGCTCCAGTCGCGAAGTGCCATTTTCAAAGCGCCGAGAGCTTTGAAAATTCTGGCTGCCATATTTTCAAAGCTGACAGACCTTTGCAAATGGAGATGGCTGCCTCTTTCGCGTCACTCACTTTCAAAGTTGAGACGTCTTTGAAAATACGTGGACCGATATTTACAAAGAGCCCGGGGCTTTGCAAATCACATCTTCCGCTACGCGGAAGATGTACGCGCGCGCGAGGGGAGCAAAGTCAGCCCACCGCAAGAACAATCAGCTCGATCGACACGAACTCCACCGTCACCGCGTCCATCGGCTTGCAGGTCGCCTGGAACCAGCCTCTGAGCGGGACGCCGCCCATGACCCGCGCCGTGCCGTTGCGATTCGCGTGGCGGTCAACGCGGCCCTCGGTCTCTTCGCCTTCTCGCCCAAGACGAACGCGCACCTGTCCCTCGGTCGGCCGCACGTACTTATCGTGGCTCACAGGAACGTTGAAGAAGCCCATCTTGTGGTAGGTCCGCTGAAGAGTCAGTTTGAGGACCGCCATCGGCAACCTCCTCTCGAGACGTCAGAACGGAATCTCGTCGCTCCTGGTTGGGAGCAGCTTGACCTGCTTGGTCAGCTTCGCGTCGAGGTACTGCAGAACCGTCCGCGCCGCGTTGATGAACAGCATGGCTTCGTCGGAATCGAGCAGGTCCTGATTTGGATGCGCGACACTACCGCGGTTGCGGGCCGGGTTAAGAGCACCCATCACCGCGCCCAGCGAGCGCAGAACCTTGACGACAGCATCTTGGTGGGCTCCGAGTGCGCGCAACCCCGGATGTTGCTCTCGGAGAAGCTTGAACAGATCCAGAATCGACAAATCCCTGCCATAGACGATTCCCGCATCGTCACACGCAGCCAAGAGATAGCCGTGGAGAGCAGTGTGGACTCGATCCACGGCACTGGTAGGACCGCTCGTCTGCATGAGCGTCTCTGCATCTGAGATAGCGCGCCGAACCACTTCGCTCGTGATGCGCAAATCGGGACTTTCAACGCCAGCGCCTGAGCGGCACCGGGTAGCCATCTCCTTCACGTGAGCAAAGGCCGCTTCGGTTCGCAGCTCGTCGGTGCCAATCGGGTACTTCTCGAGCACACCCTCCAGGATCGCAGCCTGAGTCCTCGGGTCGGCGTGCTCCAAGACCTCGATGAATCGCTCACGTGTCGTGCCCTCGTACACGAACGGATCGATGTTGAGGTCGCAGTACTCCGCGTAGAACTCGCTGTGAGTCCGGTAGGAGAAGTCACCGAGGTAGCCGCCACTCACCCCGATATAGCGATTCACAACCCAGTAGATGTCCTTACGGGTCAGTCCTGCCACCCGGACCCTCCTGGGAAGGCCGAGCGGAGAAGGGCCGCCCGTAGGCGCCCGATCGCCAAGGTTTGACCGTAAATAGCGCGCCCAGCGCCTGCCGCTAAGTCGAGTTCGCTGTGCAGAGCACGCACGACGTCGCGCTGTTTCGCCATGGGCGGTACCGGCAGACAGACCGCCGCAACCTGTCTCGGCGAGATGTGAGGAACGCCCAGACTTTGCTCGTGGCCACTGATGGCGCTCAGGAACGAACTGCTTCTGAGAAACGCGTACAAGTAGGCGACGTCAAGACCCTCTTTCAGCCGAAACGTCGCGACGCGTTGGAGCAACAAAGATGGGACGTCGGTCTCAGAGAGGCGCGCGACCTTCAGTCCGCCCGCCACGACTGGTCGATCTAGCGAGAGGACGATGTCGCCCGCGACGAGCTCGAATTCAGCGAATTCTGCCCGCATCTGATCAGGCAACCGTGCGCTGTCTGCCCAGTCAATCCTGCCCTGAGACACGTTCGCATTGCGCACGAGCCGGATCCCTCGCTCACTGAACCAAGCGCTCTTGAACGCGTAGCCTGAGAACACCCGCGCAAAGTCACCGATAGATCTCATTGGCCGGTCGCCGCCCAGCGCCCCGAACGCGCAATCGATAGCCGCCTGCTCGAGCCGCTGCATGACTGCCAACTGGTGTTCGGCGGCGGCGCGCATGCGCGCCGCCGCATCCAACTGCTCACGCAACGATGCGGCGATTCGCTTCTGCTCCGACAACGGGGGAAGCGGAACACGAAAGTCCGCCAATGAACGCAGGGTGACCGTCTTCTGAGCGCCACCGAGAGCCCTCTCGTCGCTCATGCGCCTGCCCTCGGGCGAGTTGAGAAAATGGGCAGCGAAGTGCGGCTCCAACACGTCCGACCGAGGCCTAATAAGGGCGATGTGACGCTGGAAGACGAACGGTCGGTCGGCCTCGACTGGGACCGCTACGCCATAGCTGCCAACCGCAGAGTAGAGTACATCGCCAGGGCTTGCCCTCCACGACTTGGTCAACTCACGGAACGTCACGTCGGAGACGAACCGCTCGGTGTCGAAGTCGATTTCACCGCCGACAATGTTCCTGACGAATAGGAACGGAACGCCGTCCTCGACGAAGGGCGGCGGCTGGTGGGTGCCGTCGGTGATCCTCACGCAGACATCCCCGAGGCGCGCGGTTGGCCAGACACACGACAGACGGCCGGCCTTCTGTTCGTTGACCGCCAGCGAACTCACGCCGCGAACATCCGCGCCTTGGTGTCGAGCAGCACGTCGGCGGGGTCGCCGAGCGCTGAAAGCGCCTCGAGCCCGCCGGCGCGCACCACGGCCGGCACGCGGAAGATCTGCGGGCTCTCCAGTCCTTTGGTGCCGTCATGGGCAAACTGCAACGCCAGCGCGCGCATGGTGGCGGCCGTCTTGGCCGGCAGCCCGGCGAGCCAGGCCGCGTGCTTGTAGGTGAAGGCTTCGGCGCGCTCGGCGCGGGTGCGCGGGGCGAGGCCGTAGCCGAGCTCAGCGAGCACGTCGTAGAGGTCGTATTCGGCCATGTGCTCGACGGCCTGCACGATGATCGGCGAACGGCCGGCGTCGGGCAGGTGGGCCAGCAGCGACTCGCGCTGCGGCGGCACGATCCAGCGCCGACGGAAGGCGTCGAGCGTCAGCGCCTCGGTCACGAGGCGCTCGGCGAGACGCTCCTTGTACTCCTCGACCGGCACCGGCATCGTGCGGCCGTCGTGGTATACGGTGAGGATCGCGGTGCCGTTGTGGACCAGGCGCACCTGAAAGCCCTCGACCAGATAGATCGGTTCGGGTTCGAGCGCCGGCTCGGGCGGCTCGGAGCCGTCGTCGGGACGCTTCGTGCGCGGCTTGCGGTACTTGGTCGCGAAGTACTCGCCGAAGAGGCGCGTGGAGTTGGTGTAGTCGTAGATGCGGAACATGAGCTTGTCGGTCGCCGGGTCCAGGCGGGTGCCGCGGCCGACCATCTGGTAAAAGCTGATCGGCGAGCGCACGTACTTGAAGAAGACGATGTTGCGCACCGGCGGCACGTCGACGCCGGTGCTCAGCAGGTCGACGGTGGTGGCGATGAAGTGCGAGCGCGAGGCCGCCTTCAGGTCGGCGATGTACTGCGCGCCGCCCACGCTGGCGGTACACTTGAAGGCGTAGGGCTCGGCGCGCTTGCAGGCGTGGGCCCGGCACCAGGCGGCGTAGAGGTTGTTCATCTCGTTGGCGACGCGGTCGGCGTGGTGGTCACGGGTGCAAAATACGATCGTCTTCTGCTCGGGACCGCCGGTCTCGACCAGGTGGGCGAACAGGTCGGCGCACATGGCGGTCACGCGCTCGGGCATAAGCAGCAGCGCGTCGAGGGTCTCGGCGCCGTAGTGCTCGCGAGCCTCGGTCAGATCGACGGGCTCGCCGGTGAGGGCATCGAGCAGCGACTTGCCGGCCAGATCCTCGCGGTCGATACCGGTGACCTCCTCGCACTCGTGCTCGCGATCGAGGAACACCGCCTGCCTGACCACCTCGCAGGCCGCCAGGTAGCCGTCTTCGATGCCCTGGCTGATGTCGTACTCGTAGACCGGCTCGCCGAAGTAGGAGAGATTGTCGGCATTGATCTTCTGGTCGGCGAGCGCCTCGGCGGTCTTCTCGGCAACGGTGAAGGTGCGCGGCGTGGCCGTAAGTCCGACCTGCACCGCGTTCGGGTTGCGGGTGAGGACCTGCGACCACTTGCCCCAGGCCGAACGGTGGCACTCGTCGATGACGATGTGGCTGAAGCAGTCCTCGGGGTAGTTGGCGAGCAGAAAGTTGGCCTCGGCGTCGTCGGTGGCGACGTCGAGGGTCTGGTAGGTGGCCACCAGGATACGGGCGTTCTTCTGGGGATCGCCGCCGCTCACGGCGGCGGCGTCGGCGCCAAAGACGTTCTGCAGCGCGCCGGTGCCCTGGATGCGCAGTTCGTCGCGGTCGCATACAAACAGGGCGCGTTTGAGTTGGCCGGCGTCGGCGATGCGCTTGAGCAGGTTGACGGCGATGAAGGTCTTGCCCGAACCGGTGGCGAGGGAGAGCAGGGCCCTCCTGGGCCGACCTTCTCGCTCGCAGCGCGCCACCTTCTCGAGAACCGCGCGGATGGCGGCGTCCTGGTAGTAGCGGCGGTTGCCCTCGCCGTTGTGGTAGCGCTGCAGGAGCGGCGCGGCGGCCGGGTCGGTCAGCGCGAAGCCCATCCCCTGCTCGTAGCGCGCCTGCAGGTCTTGCGGCGTCGGGAACGCGCTGAGCTTTCGAGGCGCATGCGTCACCCCGGTGAAGCGGTCGTACTCGACGAACTGGTGGCCGTTGCTGGCAAAGACGAACTGTACGTTGAGCCGCTTGGAGGCGGCGTAGAGCTTGGCTTGTTCGAGCCCGTGGCCGGGCGGCTTGCTCTCCGGCTTTGCCTCGATCAGCGCGACGGCAACAGGCTGGTCGTCGGGTGCGGGTTTGATCCGCAGTGTGTAGTCGATGCGGCCCTGGGCCTGCTTGAACGGCCGGCCGTCGATGATCTCGATGGCGCCGGCCGTCTCCTCGCGGCGGATCAGGTCTTCGGTCCAGCCCCTCGCGTGGATGGCCGGGTCGATGAGCTTGGCGCGTGTGTCCGACTCGCTGAGCCCCGCTTTCGTGAGCGCCACCAACCTCCCCTTGAACGCCGTCGTGGACATTCTATCGGCATGCTGAGCTCGTCTTCGGCGTTCAGGACGATCGCGCTCATGGGTGTCACGGCGAATCGTGCGCACCCACCGCGGCGCGTGGTGTCCCACGTGGCGAGCGGATCGTCCGCCGGCATCGATTCAGGACAGCCTGACCAGCGGGGCGCCGTAGACCTGCAGCCGGTCGCCGCCGAGCGCGCGCCTGCGCCGGTAGGTCCGGCGAAGGCTCGCCCCCCGGTCACTCCTCCTGCGCGGCAAGGTCGGCGACGGCGACCTGATTCTTGCCGGCGTGCTTGGCGGCGTAGAGAGCGTCGTCGGCGACCTTCACGAGGCCGCCCGCGTCGCCGGCGTGGTCGGGGAAGGCGGCGACCCCCACGCTCACCGTCACATGCTCGAGCGGCGATCCCTTGTCGGTGAGGACCGTCGCCTGCTCGATGTCGCGACGCAGGCGCTCGCCGACCTTGGCCGCTCCGCCCGCGTGACCGGGCGCGGCCGGCGAGTCGTGGCGATCTGCGCCCGGAGCAGCGTCGCCCGCCCGGCGTGACCCAACCGGCCCGGCGACCGGCGCAGCGCCCCCGCCGCCGCCCGACAGCGTCGCCCTCATGCGCTCGCCTACGGCGTGGGCGGCATCGACCGGCGTGTTGGGCAGGATGACGGCGAACTCCTCGCCGCCGTAGCGGGCGGCCACGTCGACGTCGCGCCGCAGTCCGGTCGTGAGCAGGCGCCCGACGGCGCGCAGCACGTCGTCGCCGGCCACGTGGCCGTAGGTATCGTTGAACTGCTTGAAGTCGTCGATGTCGACCATGAGCAGGGAGACCGGCGTGTTGTAGCGCCAGGAGCGCGCCACCTCGGCCCTCAGGCGCTCGTGGAACTCGCGGTGGTTGTAGAGTCCGGTGAGCCCGTCGGTGATGGCCTGGCGCTCGATCCGCTCGTAAAGACGGGCGTTCTCGACCGCCACCGCCGTCTGGTTGGCGAGGATCTGGGCGACCTCGATCTCGTCGTCGCTGAACGGCCGGTCGAGCCGGCCCGAGAGATCGACAAAGCCCGAGGGCTCGCCCTTGAGGAGCAGCGGGATCACAAGCCGCGTCCGTCCCCTGGCCGGTTCGGCCTGCACCGGGCGCTTCTGCTCGAGAGCCTCCGTCACGATGGCGTCGGTCCTGGCGAGCCGGCGGGTCGAAGTCGAGCGACGCTCGCCTTCGGCAGCGAAGGTCTCAAAGCCGCCGTCGTCGTCGCGCAGGTGCACACCGACCGTGCAGTCGATACCGCTCAACAGGTTGCTGATCTCGGCCTTCATGCCGTCGATGGTCTGCTGGGCCGACAGTGAGGCGGTCATCGCGCGGCTCGACTCGAGCAGCGCCAGCAGGCGCGCGTTCTGGGCTTCCTGACGCCGGTACAGGCGGGCATTCTGCAGAGCGATCGAGGCCTGTTCGCCAATGCCCGCCGCCAGAGCGAGCTCGTCGGCCGAGTAGTGGCGTTCGGCCTCGGTCTCGATGAACATGAGGATGCCGAGCGCCTCGTCTTTGTAGAAGAGCGGCACGTTCAGCGCGGTGAACTCGCCCCAGTGCGCCATGTCGGCGCGCGTGTGCTTGTCGACGCTGCGGTCCGCGAGCTGCTCGATCACCGGCGCCCGGCTGTCGAGGATGCGCCGGTCGCCCGGCATCTGCCCCAGCGACCGGGGCACGCCGAGCTCGGCGTACCCGGGAGTCGGCGAAGCCTCGGAGTAGGCGCGCGCGGTGAGCGTGTCGCGGGCCCGGTCGTATTCGTAGAGAAGGCAGCGCGGTGAGCCCAGGGCCGCCGCGCCGGTGTGGGTCACGGTGTCGATCACCTCTTCGAGGACGAGGCTCGAAGTAAGCGCCCGGTTGGCGTTGAGCAACGCCTCGAGGCGCCGCTGCGTGGCGTCGACCTGGCCGAACAGACGAGCGTTGATGATGGCGATGGCGGCCTGCTCGCCGAGCCCCTGGGCGAGCTGCAGCTCGGTCTCGGTGACCAGGCGCTCGTCGCGCATGTCGTACAGACGCAGGATGCCGACTCGTGTGTCGCCATACCGCAGCGGTACGCTCAGCACGGTTTTCTCGCCATAGATCGCCATGCTCCTGGCGCGGTCGGGCGCGAGTCCGACGTCGCCCGAGTGCTCGACCGTGGGCCGGTCGCTCAAGACGATCGCCCGCTCCCCCGGGTAGACGTCGAACTGATACGCCGTGCCGAGCTCGTCGTGGGGCACGTCGGCCGGCTCGCGCTCGTAGAGCGCCCGGTAGATGATCGCCTCGGCCGTGGGCTCGTATTCGTAGACGACCGCCTGGGTCATGGCGAGCGCGATCGCGGCCTCGCGCGCCACCCGGTCGAGGACCTCGTCCAGATCGACCGTCGAGGTGATCGCCCGGCTGGACTCGATGAGCGATGCCATGAACCTCGTCTGCTCCTCCTGGCGGCGGAACATCTTGGCGTTGTGGATGGCGATCGCCGCGACCACGCAGAGCTCTTCGAACAGCTCGTGTTCGTCGCCGGTGAAGTGGCGCACGTGCCGCGTCTCCCCGACGCCGAGCGTGCCGATGACCTGGTCGCCGAACACCAGGGGCGCGTCGAGCGTGGCCTTCTGGCCCCACTTTTCGTAGGCCGCGCGCTCCTCGGGGGCGAGCTCGGGGTCGTCGATGTGACACTCGACGGCCCGCCGCCCCTCGAGCAGACGGCGAAACTCGGGGCGTTCGTCGAGCCGGGTGACGGTGCCGACGTAGGCCAGATCGTCGTCGGTCACGCCGCCGCGGCACCAGTATGCCTCGTAGATCAGCGCGTCGCGCTCGCTGGAGTAGTTCCAGATGTCGACCCACCAGACGTCCATGATCTCGCCGATGCGCCGCGCGACCGTCGACAGGACGTCTTCGAGAACGAGGCTCGAAGCGAGGGTCGCGGCCAGCTCGAGCACCGCGCGCTCGCGCGGCACGCCGGTCATGGGGCTCGCCCCACGCGCCTCGTTCTGCGGCCCCACGGCCCCGCTGCCTGTCGTCTCACCCACATCGTTCGCCTCGCGACACGCCGCCGGACCCTGCCTGAGGGCGGCCGCGCCGGAGGGCGCCTCCGGTCAGCGTATCGGTCGGCGGCGGGCCGCCCTCGACCAGTTGCCAGGCGCCGCTAGACACATGTCCTACCGTTCGTTGGCCGCGGCGGCGCGGCGGCGGCGCGGCCGCCGCGGCCGAAACCGCTCGCGTACGCAGTCGAGCGCGCACAGCAGGGCGGCGAGCTGGAGCTGAGCGGCCCGCCGCAGGGGCACGGGCTCGACCGCCGCCTCGGCGGCGAGCAGTGGCAGGCGCTCGCGCGCGCGCTGCTCGGCTTCGTCGGCGTAGGCGGCCAGGACCGGGTCGGCCGCGGCGACGGGATCGGCCCGGACCATGGCGGCGAACTGACCCAGAGGACGCAGCGCGCCCAGCTCTCGCAGCTGGACGGAGTCGACGAGCTCGGCGACCGTGGCCTCGGTGGCCATCGTCGGATCGCCGCCGAGACGCGCGCGCTCGGCCTTCAGGTCGGTCTTGGCGGCGATCAGGTACGAACGCGCGGCGCGCAGCCACGGCGACTCGGCAACGAGGCGCGCGGCGACCTCGGGAAAGCGCGCCTTCAGCCAGTCGACATGCTCCTGCTCGCGTTCGATGCCGGCCAGCCGGGCGGCGTGGCGGGTGACACCCGAGCCGCCGCGGTCGGCGATCATGGGGGTGCTGAACAGCGGCGCCTCAGCGATCAGGCTGAACGCGTCCCAGGCGGTGGCCGCGTAGTCGGCGGAGCTCGTGCCCGACTCGAGCACGGCCGCGGCGTCGATGCCGCAGCCCGCCAGGTAGTCGTACTCGGCGCTCAGGCCGAACTGCCGATAGACGGCCTCACCGAGCCGCTCGACGTAGGGTGCCTCGGGCTCGCCCAGATGGCGCGGCAGACCGGCGGCGTCGATCGTGGCCAACAGGTCGGAGCGCAGCGTCTCGTCGTCGTCGGACAGATAGAAGTGGGCGCCGCAGAAGCTCGAGCTGTGCAGCGCCATGAAGCAGTCCGTGGGCTCACGATCGACCACGCTCATGATCGCGGCCGTCTCGGGCAGCGGCCGCGTGAAGGCATAGCGCTTGCAGGAGACCGGGAACGACCACTCGGGATCGTCGCCGGCGGCCGGCCGATAGGCCGACAGCACGTAGGTCGCCAGATCGGCCGGCCGGCCGAACCAGGGCTCGTTCAGCCGGGCGCCGTCGGGGTCGCCTACGCGGACGATCGAGAAGCGAAACCCGAGACGCTCGCTCAGATCGGTCGACAGAAGCACCGCGATCAGATGCGCAAGGACGAGCTCGCCGATGCCCTCGTCGGGGTGCGGCAGGCCCAAAAGGACGGCTCGCAGCGGGCCGTCGCCCACCTCGAGGCAGCGCAGCGGGTGGCCCGCCCGCGAGACGCCGCAGGGCCGGGCAGTGACCCTGGCGTCGGCCGCGAGCAGGCGGTCGGTCGCGGCCTCGATCTGGTCGACGCCCGGCAGGCCGGCGGCCGCGGGCAGGCTCGACACGATGTCGTCGTAGCAGGGAAAGTTCGCCAAGATGACCGCTACTCTACCGAGCCGAACGGCAAAGCTAAAGTTTGGCGCCGGCTCTGTCGATAAGGCACATACCCCCTTCAAGACGGGCCCGGGTCCTGCAAGGCGTCTCACAGCAGAGGCGGCGCGCAGCGCCCGGGCCCGATCCATATCGGGAAGCCCGCCCCGGCAGTGACGCGCCCGGGGGATTCTGGTAGATTGTGCCCGCCATGAGGAGACGTTCGTGATCTACTCAGTCGTCCCGCCCGAGCTCGGCGAAGAGCTGTGGACCCGCCTTGTCGAGCGCTACAAGGACAACCCGAACATCACCGTCATCATGGACCGCCGCAAAGGCGAGCGCCGCACCGACAGATCCGGCGGCGCTGGTCGCGAGATCCGCGATCGGCGGCGGCGGCGCCTGCCGGGCTCGTTCGACGTCTGACACCTCCGACACGCCCCCCGAGGTGAGCTCCGCCGCCATCCGGGTGTCCGACACCCCCGTCGAGCTGTCGTCGCTCATGCAGCCCGCCGACGCCAACTTCATGGGCGTCATTCACGGCGGCGTCATCCTCAAGCTCATCGACGAAGCCGCCGGCACCTGCGCATATCGGTTCGCTCGCACGCGCGTGGTCACCGCCTCGATCGACCGCACCTCGTTCCACTACCCCGTGCAGATCGGCAACCTCGTCGTGTGCAAGGCGACCGTCAACTGGGCCGGTCGCAGCTCGATGGAGATCGGCCTGCGTGTCGAGGCCGAAGACCTGGCCACCGGCGCCTGGCTGCACACCAACTCCGCCTACATGGTGTTCGTGGCCCTGGGCGACGACGGCCGCCCTACGCCGGTTCCCCAGCTCCTGGTCGAGACCGCCGTCGAACGGCGGCGCTGGGAGGCGGCCGAAGGCCGCCGCCGCGTGCGCCTCGACGAGCGCGCCCACCGGCACGAAAGCTAAGCAACCGGCGCCGGCGCCGGGGCGACCCCCTCGACCCGCAACAGTTCCTCGAGCGCCGACTGAGCGATGTCGAGCTGCTCGCCGCTCGGTTCACGGGTCGTGAGCAGGCGCTGGATCGTCAAGCCGGGGGCGCGCAGCAGGTCGGCCAGCGGATGGCCGTGGTGGCGCGCCATCCACGAGAACAGCTCGAACGCCGAACCGAGCGAGACGAGGCCCACGACCAGGGTCGGCAGCGGCTCGTTGTCGCGCCGTGCGGCGCGCAGCACAAGGCCGCCGGCCAGGTTGGTCAGCAGCAGCGGGCCGATCAGGTTGGTGCCGCAACGGTCGTGCTCCTTGGCGGCCGTCGCAGGGTCACCGCCGGTCTCGTAAGCAGCAACGCTCTTGTGCTCGGCGCCGTGGTACCGCGACAGCTCGGACAGGCGCACCGCCAGCAGCGCCGGCACGATCGACAGCGCCGACACGACCAGCTCGCGGGCCAGCGGCGCCGTCTTCATCGTCTTGCGCAGCACGACGGTGGCCGTGGCGCTCGCCAGGGCGGCCGCCAGCAGCACCGGATCTTCCTGGGGGAGCACCGGCCTGCCCAGCTCGCGGCGCATGGCCGGCAAAGCGGTGGTCGTCTCGATGAGACGGCTGACGCCGCGCACCACCGGCACCCGGTCAAAGACGCCGCGGCCCGGCAGCCGGCTCTTGTGGCCCGAGCGCACCTTGACGCTGCCGTCGGGCAGCCGCACCGCGGCCGCCCAGTTGTCCTGGCTTTGCAGAAGGACCCCGTCCCGTAGGGCCATGCCCCCGATGCGCAGATCGGCCACCATGATCCTTTCGTCTCGAGCGGCGGGCCTGCGGCCCGCCGCCGGTTGACACCGTCGCCGCTCACGACGCCGAATGCCGATGCCGTCGAATGTCCGCGACGCCGGATGTCCGCGATGCCACGAAGCGCGGCGCTCGGCGCGCCGCAAGTCTTGTTCCCGGCGCAACGCCATATTACCTGGAGCCGCACCGGGCGTTCGAGCGGCTGTGCTTATCGTTGAACTGGCCTATACTGCAGGCACGCTCCGGCTTGAGCGCTCGCCGGGGCGGGTAACCGCAGGCGACAACAGGAGGTGGCTGATGACAGATTCCGAGGCAGCAAGACGGAAGGCAGTCGTCTTCTGAGCACTTGAGCTCACCCGAAGCGCGGCTGTCTTTCGTTGAGCCGCCCGAGGGGCGGGGCGCCAACCGGCCCCCGCCCCTCGCTTGTCTGTCCACCGGTGCGCCACTCAGCGCCGCTCGCTACGCCGCCGGCGACCTCGCCGCGCCGGCCGCAATACCGGCCCCCGGTCGGCGCGGGCACCCCGACCAGCACCCGGCGCCGTGACCGCCACGATCCGGCTCATAGCGACCGACCTCGACGGCACGCTGCTGCGGCCCGACGGCACCGTCACGCCGCGGGCGCGGGCGGCGCTGCGCGCCGCCCGCGCCCGCGGCGTCGAAATCGTCCCCGTCACCGGCCGCCCGCCGCGCGGCGTGCGCCGGCTCGACCTGGGCGGCTGCGCCACGCTGGCCATCTGCGCCAACGGAGCGCTGCTCTACGACCTCGCCGGCGACCGGCTGCTCGACGAGCGGCCGATCCCCGGCGCCGTGGTCGGGCGGCTGGTCACCGACCTGCGACAGGCGGCCCCCGGCGCGGTGTTTGCCGCCGAGGCCGGCCTGACGTTCTGCCGCGAGCCGGTCTACGCGGCCAACCATCCGCTCGACGAGCGCGAGGGCGTGGTCGAGGACGCGCTGCGCTTCGCGGACCGCGACGTCGCCAAACTGCTCGTCCGGCACCCGAGCATGGCTCAGAAGCTCCTGCTGCCACTCGCCCAGGCGGTGGCCGGCGCCGATGCCGTGGTCACCCGCTCAGGCCTCGAGCTGCTCGAGATATCGGCCGCTGGGGTCACCAAGGCGAGCGCCCTGCGGCGGCTTTGTGACGACCTCGGCATCGGAGCCGCCGAGGTCGTGGCCCTCGGCGACATGGTCAACGACCTGCCGATGCTGCGCTGGGCCGGGCGCGCCGTAGCGGTCGCCAACGCTCATCCCGACGTGCTGGCGGCGGCCGACGAAGTGATCGGCGGCAACGCCGACGAGGGCGTCGCAGCGTACGTGGAGCGGCTGCTGGCGCAGCTGGGGGATATGGCCTGAGGGCGGCTTCGCGAGCCCCGTGTCCAGGAGCGGCTGCGCGGCGCCCGGTAGCTCGGTCGCCGGCGCCGCGCCGCCCGCAGCCCGGTCGCCGGCGCCGCCGACGGGAATCCGTTCCGGAGTCGCTGCTAGACTGAACGCCGCGATGTCCTACCGAGAACGATGCCCCGCGCTTGCCCTGCTCGTCGCCCTGGTCGCCGCCTACGGCGGCTGGATCGTCTGGGTCGTAGCCAACAACCAGGCGCTCGACTACATGGTGTATTTTCTGTCGGGTGCGGCCTACGCGCATGGCGAGAGCCCTTACACTATGGCCAAGCCGTCGTGGCGTGCTCTCGCCGCTGGGCTGCACATCTCCCACTTCGCCTGGCCCTATCGTTACCCCCCCTACACCGCCGCTCTGTTTCGCGTCCTGCAGCCGCTCGGCGTGCAACCGGTGCTGGTCGGCTGGCTCGTGGTCAACGCGGTGGCCCTGATCGTCGCGGCCTGGGTCGTCGCCCAGGCGCTCGGCGGCGGACGCCGGGTGGCCGTCTCGCTGGCTCTGCTGCTCGCCCTGGGACCGGCATTCGACACGCTGATGTTCGGTCAGATCAACGGTCTCCTGCTGCTTGTCCTGGCCCTCGCGTTCTGGTCGCTGCAGCGCTCCCGCGAACGACTGGGCGGAGCGGCGCTGGCGCTCGGGACGGCGATCAAGGTCACGCCCGCCGTCCTGCTCGCCTGGCTGGCCTTCCGCGGACGCTGGCGTGCGGTCGGCGCCGCCGGCGCCGCTCTCGTGCTGCTCTCCCTCGCCGCCCTGCCGTTTGTCGGCCTCCAGGGCTTCGTCGACTACTGGCGCCACGGCCTCGACCTGGCGCGACCCGACCTCGTCATCACGGGAGCGACCAACGTCAGCTTCGTCGGTGCGATGGGCCGGCTCCTGCCCCACCACCTCGACCTGGCACGCACGCTGGGCCGCGCCCTGGCGGCGGCCGTGGTCGTCGTCACCGTCGCCCTGTGCTGCCCGTGGGGCCGCCGCGCGCGCGACGCCCGACTTGTACCCCTCGAGTTCTCGCTGATCGTGGCGGCGCTGCCACTGCTGCCGCCGTTCACCTGGTTTCACCAGCTCGTGACGCTGCTCATCCCGATGGTCGTGGTCTGGACGTGGGTCGGCGAGGGCCAGGGCCGCGGCCAGAAGCTCCTTCTGGCCGCGGCCCTGGCCCTCGCCGACGTCGAGTGGTTCGTCTGGCGCCAGGGCTGGGCGGCGCCCCCCTGGTTCTCTCGCGCGTCGTTCGTGACGATCTTCGCGGTCGCCGTCTGGGCGGCTTGCGCCCGGCAGCTGTGGTGGGAGCGGCGCGCGGCGCGCGGCGCCGGGCGCCCGCCGCAACGCGTCGCAAAGGCCGGCAGTGTCTGAGGGTCGACGGCCGGCGAACCGCACCGCCGCGCGGCCCGCGTTCGGCCGCGACCTGTGGCTCACGTTCGTGTCGAACCTGCTGTTCGCGCTGGGGCTGGGCCTCTACTACCAGCTTCTGAACGTCTATGCGATCAGGAACCTGGGCGCGCCCCGGTTCATGATCGGCGCGCTGGTCGCCATCCAGCTCGGCATGACGGCGATCGGCTACATCCCCGGCGCCTGGGCGGCCGACCACGTGCGTCTCAAACCGATCATCGTCGCCGTCTGGTGGATCACCGTGCCTACGGCCCTCAGCTTCGCTCTCGCGCCGAGCTGGCCGTGGCTGATACCGGGCTACCTGCTGACCGGCCTGTACATGGCCAACAACCCGGCCCTCAAGGTGTACATCATGCTCAAGTCCGAGCCGGCCAGGATGGCGCGCAACATCTCGTATGTCTTCGCCAGCTTTCCCCTGGGGATGGCGCTCGGGCCGCTGGCCGGCGGCTGGCTGGCCGGCCGCTACGGCATGCGCCTGGTGTTCGTCGTGGCGATCGGCTTCTACGTCGCGTCGTCGATCGTCATCAGCCTGATAAAGGACACGCCGTATCACGCCGCCGGCCAGCCCTGGAAGCTCGCCGACCTGCTCGCCACCAGGGTCTTCCGGCGCAACTTCATCTTCTTCTTCGGCGGCTTTTTCATGGTGTACCTGGCGCAGCCGTTCGTGCAGCCGTACCTTTCGCAGGTCCACCATCTCGGCTACACGTCGCTCGGCATCCTGGCCGGCATCGGCGCCCTGGGCGGCAGCGCGATCACCTTCGTCGCCGGCCGGACCACCGACGTGTATGGCCACCGCCAGGGCATCGGCCTGACGATCGGCTGCCTGCTGCTCGGCGCGGTCCTGCTGCTGGCCGGCTGGGGACCGCCGGTCTGGGCCCTGGCCGTGTTCTTCTACGGCGCGTTCGACTCGTTCCGCTTTGTCGCGGCGGGGATCGTGAGCAGCTCGTTCGGCTCGGTGCCGCCGGTCTGGGGTTACGCGGTCTTCGACGCGGGCATGGGCCTGCCGATGGCGGGCGGCGCTTTGTTCGGCGGAGCGCTCTATCGCGAGGCCTTCGGCCTGCCGTTCGTCGTAGTGATCTGCCTGGGCGTCGTTCTGCTGCTGGTGCTGGCATTCGCCGGACGCGGGCGATCGGCGAAGGCCGGCGGCGGGGGCGCGGCACGGTCCGTCCCGTCGGCCCTGCCATCCACGCCGGCCGCCCTGCCGTCGTCGCCGTCTGCTACGCTAGAGGCGACCAAGGAGAGAACATGACCGACAACACCGCCACCGGCGGCCCCCCGCAGAAGATCCTCATCACGCAGCTTCCCGAAGGCCGCATGGTGACCACGTATTTCGTCGCTCTCGACAAAGAGGCGGCCACCGACCGCAACGGCAAGTCGTTCCTGCGTCTCAAGCTGCGCGACGCTTCGGGCGAGGTCAAGGCCATCCATTTCGACCCCGACGAGGCGGTCGTCGAGAGCCTAGCCAGCGGCGACGTCGTCCAGGTGAGCGGCACCTACTCGGTCCACGAGAAGTTCGGGCAGCAGTTCCAGGTCAAGACGCTGCGCATCATGGAGCCGGGAGAGTACGACATCGGCACGCTCGTGCCCGTGTCGCCCGTACCCTTCGACGAGCTCGTGCGCCGCTCGACCGCCCTGGTCGCCTCGGTACGCAGCCCTGCGCTGCACACTCTTCTCGAACGGGCCCTCGACACGTCGACCGAACCCGGCGCCACCTTCGCCCTCGTGCCGGCGGCCGTGCGCAACCACCACGCCTACCGTCACGGCCTTCTCGAGCACTCCCTGATCGTCGCCGAGGTGGCCGGCGCGGTCGCGGAGCGCTTCGACACCGTCAATCGCGACCTCACCGTGGCCGG
>Ga0182014_10003451_pt1 | contig 18925 bp, 21 predicted proteins | sample 612S2DmetaG_FD_120489 | JGI IMG/M metagenome (GOLD analysis project Ga0182014, IMG submission 120489) | Permafrost microbial communities from Stordalen Mire, Sweden - 612S2D metaG | ecosystem: Environmental > Terrestrial > Soil > Wetlands > Permafrost | place: Sweden: Stordalen | collected... | reverse complement strand
CGCATGAACGGCCTTGCACATGTGCATATGCGTCACAAAAGCCACAGAGACATACCTATCCACATCGTCGACCGAACTGACTTCCCGAACCCTGATCTGATCGACTGATCTCCACAGGTCCCTTCTCAGATTTTGCTCGGGTCCCAGGCGTAATCGTCGCCGTCACCGTCCACACCGTCATTCGAGCACCGAGGCGGCCAGTGCGGGGCCTTTGTAAGCGCTGGCGCAGGCTCTGCCGGCTCGAAATCTGGCCATCTCGGTCGGCGGGGCTACGTTGTTGCAGTCAGGTAGCGCGACCGCCAGTTCGGGCGTCGGCGACATCGCGATCGCCTTCGGGGCGAATAGCAACGCGACGGCCACCGGGGGCTTCCTCAATTCGGCTCGCGCCTTCGGCACCAACGCCGTGGCGTCTGCCGGCGGAGGCAACACGGACACCGCCACCGCGCTTGGCAATAACAGCACCGCTCAAGCCGTTAATGGCACCTCCAACTTCGCCGATGCGCTGGGGGCCGGCAGCACCGCCTCCTGCGGCGGCACGAGTCCAACCGCGCTCGGCAGCTTCACCGTCGCCTCCGTTATGGGCATGAACAGCACCGCCCACGCCAGCGGCAACCCCACGGTTTTCGGCACCGGCGGCCTGGCAGTCGTCCTCGGCAACACACTCGACGCGGACGCCACCGGCAACGTCGTGATCAACATCGTGACACCCCTCTTCAACCTCGTGGCCTCACCCTTCCTGGCGTAGCCCGGGGTCCTGGCCGGCGACGACCGCGGCGTGTACGGCGATTTCCCGCCTGCCGACTAAACGTCACTGCGGTGGCGCGTCCTTCTCCCATACCTCGGCGGCCAGCTTGGCATCGTAGGCGGTGCGGTGCGTGCCGTGGTGAATTTGCGCGCGCACGCCTTTCTCTCCAACCTCCCGGACCTTCAGGATCCAGGGCAGCGCTTGGGTTGCCACCTCAGGGCCGTAGAAGATGCGGTACTCATGCTTGCCGCTGACCGCGCGGTAGCGCTCGAGCGGATAGTCCGCGTACCCGTCCTCGGTTTCCCATCGCAGCGTCGCTACCATTTATCCCGTGACTCTCGACTCGTTCCGATGCACCGCAAAAGATCTCGCCCACTACCGCCTTAAGAGCGAGTCGATGTGGTTACGCCGTGACGACGACTCTGACGACCCTGGCACCTGGCAATTGGTGAGGACCATCCGCCATGAAGACTTCGGGAGTATTGACGATCCCGGTATTCAGGGCGTCGAGCTGATAACCGTTTCATTTCAGGATGAGACACCCGAATTGGTGCTTAATCGGACCGACGGCGTCGAGTTCGCCATCCCTCGGCACGCTCATCTTCCCGACTCGTGACGGTGCCGTTAATTTGGTCCCCTGGCGCGAAGCGCAGCGGGGTGCGATCATCTCGTGATGCAAGAGTGCGGTCCCGCCCAGGCTCGGGAGCTGATCCGCGCGTTATGCGATCACCTGCGCGAGATGACCCGTCACTTGGCCCGGATCGACGGCCGCGACGCCCCCGGCCCGAATGGCCATCCAATGCGGTTGGAAGCAGCTGCGCTGCGCCGCGACATCGCAGAGGCACAGATGCACATTGATCGGCTACAGCGCCGCTACCTGAGCGACGATGAGCGAATCAAGCAGCGTCCATTTGGGGGACAGCCACGTGCAATGGTGGGCCTGCAAGCCAGGTAACAAACGAAGCGTCCCCGTGAATGGCGAAACCCTGCACCATCGCGGCGTCGGCTGAAACAAGGACCGCCCGTACCTCACGTGCAAAACAGGTAGTGCGGCACGTGTGCGCACCTGCCGTCCCTGCCTGCAAAATTCCTACCATGCCCAAATGCGTAGATCATCTCTTCCACCGGGCCCCAAGCTCGGAGTCCCTGCTATCAGTCGTTCATGCCATTGCGGGCAAGGTCGTCGAATTGGCGCATAAGGACGGCTCAGTGAAGCGCGCGTTGCTGAGAAGGCCGGCCCTCATCAGGGCAGACGATCAGTTTGCACTCGCGGCGTTGCAGGATCTGCCTGAGCGGTCATGGAAAGTGGGGCCGCCACCGCGCTGCTGATCGGCGCATACGCGACATGGAGGTCAATGACGACCTGCCGAGCACGGATCCCTGCTACGGCTCTCCCCTGCCGACGGGAACAACGCCATCCCACCGTGGTGCCACCTTGCGTATTGTCAGTCCAATGACCCAACGGCTGGAAACCCGACTCAATCCGCATGCACCGGTCGTCCTGAGCCTGTTCCGGATCTTTTTTGGACTCCTGTTCCTGTGCCACGGCACTGCCGCGATATTTGGCTGGCCGGTGGGTCCCGTCGCAGCCTCTGGCTCGCTCTATTGGTTGGGCGGGCTGATCGCGTTGATCACCGGCATCCTGATCACACTCGGATTACTCACGCGTCCAGCGGCTTTCATCGCCTCCGGAGAGATGGCCGTCGCGTTCTTCACCCAAAATCTTCCGCACGGGTTGTGGCCGATCAGCAACGGCGGTGAACTCGCGGTGATGTTCTGCTGGGCGTTCTTTCTCCTGGTTTTCGCCGGGCCGGGTGCCTACGCACTCGAATCCGGGTTCGGGCCGGGCGGTCCGGTGAACGTGCGAAGCTATCGGCGCAGGGCACCCCGGTCGCCGGGGTCGCGACGCCGCTGGCGTCGATAGCAACTCGGACCAACTGGGATTTTCGGATCTCGGCATAGTCGGTCATCGGTCGTTGTCACCGCGCCGAATCGAGAATGCTGTAGGACTTCCGTGTTACGGAGCCTCTTTCGAAGCCATTACGGCAGGCACACATAAGTCAATTCTTCTTATTTGTTCTTGGACATGGACTCCTTCGTGATCCGCTGCCCGCGGGCGTCGACCTAAAGCACGAGGCCGCCGGCGAGGTTCTGCGAGCGTGCCACCCATCGATGCTGCCGACCAGATAGACGGGTGGACGCGCCACACGCAACCACGCAATTCTCGCGGCCATCCTGCTGCGTTAACAATTTTCGCTTAGTGTCGGGGCCCATGGCATACGGACACGAGCACAGATGCACGTGGGTTGAGACGGAGAAGATTAACTCAACCCTCGAGGAATGGGTCACCGCAGGGTGGGAGCTGATCACCGCATACTGCGGTCCATCTAGCCCGGCCACCCACTACCTCTATTTTCGACGCGAGGTCGGAGGACGTGTCGGCTGAGTCGATGGGTGAGCGTACGTCCCCGGACATGCGCGATCACGATCGCGAGATGGCCTGTGCGGCGACGGGAATGAAATCGGCCCGATAGGCGTCTCACTAGTTGATCGGGCCGGCCCCCATCCTCCCCCCAAAGAGCGCGGCCGGCCCGACTCGCGTCAAATTTGACTCGGGTCGTACCCAATCCTGATTGCCCACAGGTGAATGCCATCTGAGTGGCGGATTGCCTAGACTCGCGCTGATGGGGGCGAATGAACTGCAGGTTGTCGTTGATGAGTTGCAAGCTGCGGCAAGTCAATGGCAGCGGCTGAGTGCGGAATTCACCGCGCCGACGCCCACGCCGGGGCAGCCGTTTCAACCCAGCACGGCGGCGGTAAATGGCGTCAACACAGCGATCGGCGTTGCGGTGGAGGCGATTATGACTCGGACGCAATCGACGGCGGCAGCGGTCGCGGCGGCCGCTTCGGGGTACGTGAACCAAGACGACGCTGCGGCGGGGGCGCTGGCCGCGGTGTCGCAGGTCTGTTAGCTAAGCGGACCCGGTGACGGGCGGCAGCGATCAAAACTCGGGCCGTTCCGATTCGCAGGGTGAACCTTCCCGCGTCCGATCACGTGGTTGAAATGTGAACCGTAGACGGCCCCAAGCTCCGCGGATACGCAGGATCGAGACAATTGACGCCGAACTTCGGCTGTTATCCTGCGCATGGCGCGTGGCACGCGAGTTCGGCTGCTCGCCGAGCACCGCGCAGATTGACGCCCTGCTGGATGAGCGCTCGGCCTTTAATACCCGCTCACACCAAGATGCAGGCTCCGGCTGTCACGCCGTGCGGCCGGGGCTAAAACGCGAAGAGCCTCCATGGGCACCATGACGGGCGACTGAACCGCCTGCAGACGCCCAATGCGTCAAAGGGTGTGCTACGCAGGCAAGCTACGCTTGCGCCATGGCACAGCAACCCCCAGCCCGCGACGACGAGCCCGCAAAAGCGGGCATGGACGCGCCACGCAGCCTGAGGGAATACATCAAGACCACGGTGATCAACACCCTCCCACCGCTCGCCGTGTACTACGCGATTCGCGCGTTCGGCGTAACCCCCTACTTGGCTCTGGCAGGCGCGATTATCGCCGCAGTCGTGCAGGGCGCACTCGCAATGGTCCGCAAACGCAAATTCGAGCCCCTGAACGCACTGGTGATCCTCGCTGCCGCAGCGTCCCTAACCATCGCGTTCACCACAAAGAACCCCCGCGTGGTGCAGGTCACTGAGCTCATTCCCGTTTCTCTGATGGTTTGGTCCTGCTCGCTGAGCGGGCTACTACGCAAACCCGCCTCCAAGCAGGTCACAGGCGCCATCGCCCCCAAACTCGCAGACGCGACTTTGCACGAACGCGGCTGGACGCCGCAGGACATCCAAGACTGGCACAAACTGCACACCCGGCTCTGCCTCTGGATCGGCCTATTCTGCGGCCTGTTCCCGGCTTTGGCTGTCTTCTTGATTTTCAGTTTCCCGGTGGACGTCTCGCAAATCCTGATCGCCTCGATCGGCACCGCGGACCTCATCCTGTGTATCGCAACCGCCGTAGGCCTGATCCGAAGGTTCGTCCGCCAACGGGACCTGGCGGCCGCTGAGCGCACAGGCCAACCTGCAGAGCAGGTTGCGTAGCCGCATTTTGCATTACCGCTGGTGAGAGTGGGTGAAGTGCTAACGGCGCCGCACGGATCTACGCTCCGCGGATGCGCGACATCGAGACAATCGACCGCGAACTTCGGCTCCTGGCCCGGGCGTGGCGCGTGGCCCGCGAGCTGTGCACCTGCCCGCCGAGCATTGCGCACATCGACGAGCTGCTGGACGAACGTTCGGCGACCATGGTTTTGACCGCAACGGTTGCCCGAGAAGGCGATACGTGTTCGCGATCATTTTCGCGGAGCCACGAAAACGGGGCCGGCTAGGCCCGCGCCCGAATTCAACACTTTCACGACCGTAGTGGCGCCGTAACCATTTCGCTTTGTGGACTATGGTGTTGTCCGTTCACTCGATCAAAGGAGACGAGATGGCTGGGAAGTTCGAACTTTTCAAAGACAAAAGCGGCGAGATCCGCTGGCATCTGAAGGCCGCCAACGGCGAGATCGTCGCCAGCAGCCAGGGCTATAAAACCCGCGCCGCGGCCGAAAAGGGCATCGAGTCGGTCAAGCACAACGCGGCCGACGCCACGGTGGTCGACAACACCGCGTAGCGCCGGGTCAAGTTCAGGCAGGCAATCCGGCCTTGATGGCCGCGTCCTGCTTGCGCGCGATATCGAGAACGAAGTCCTGCGGCACCGGATCGTTCGCCGGGCTCTCGAAGTCAATGCTCACGAAAGCCCTGCCCTCGGTGAACATTATGCTCGATTTCGACTTGGGGCCGTCGGGCTTGGTCGTGGTCCCACTAGCCATCGTGCCGCCAGTGCCCACATCGACCGGAGTAGGCGTTCCGCCCTTCACACCCAAGTCGGGGTCCGTCAACGTTTGGGCCGTCAGGTCGCGCGCCTGTGCCGCCCCCGCGGCATCGGGATACACGAAGATCTTGTCGCTGACCAAGCGGGAGCCGTTCTGATTGATGAATGTTTCGTCAACCCCGGTGGGGTTGGGAGCCGGTGGAGTCAGCGATGTGAAGGTGTCCCCCGCCACGACGAGGTCGGTGGATTTGATCAGCAAATTACTGAAGTCGGAAGGCTGGGCAGCACCGCTGCTCGATGTCGGTGCCGCGGACGACGCAGATGCGGACGATGTGGAAGTACTCGATGCCGCCGACGACGAGGTCGACGACGGGCTTGACGGCTTGTCGCTCCCGCAGCCCGTAACCGCGGCCCCGACTAGCAGAGTGCCGGCCACCAAAGCGGGCGCCATTATCGATACCTTCAGCAAAATCGGCTCCTTTGCGGTGCGGTCGCAATTAGCGGCCTATCGCAACATAGCGGGAATGCTGAATTCACGCACCCACGAAGCGCTAGCCCCTGCGGAAGCGGTCGCGCAATTGTGGGTCGTTTTCCCACCACAATGCCGATGGCACCGCGCTTTCACTCTCGGCCGCCGCGGCGGTGTCCAGTTCGGCATCGACCACAACCGCGTGCGCCTTTTCGTCGCGCGACAGCGCGCGCATCAACAACAGCACAAATGGCAACCCGACAACATCCCCGAGGATCCATAGGACGCCGGCACCGATGGTCTGATCGAGCCGCGGATCCGGGCCCCAAGAGCGGTGTATCCCCGCATAATACGACGTGGCGATCAGTGAGCCCTGCCAGATGACCAAGCCCAGGACGCCGTCGCCAAGGGTTTCGCCGACGCTGATCAGCAACGAGATCAGCTGGGAATACCTGCGGGGAACCAAGTCTGCCTGCAGGCGGGCATAAAAGTATCCAAAACCGACGACTACCAACAGAATCTGGGTCGGCGCGCCGATCCACTCGGATTCCAGCGCCGCGGTGTACCAGGGCGTCAGATACAACAGCCAGGGCGTGGCCAGCATCGCCAGCGACGTAGTCAACGGATGCGCAAGCGCCCGCGCCCACCCGCTCGCCAACAGCCGATCGATGCGGTCGCGACCCGCCGGGCCCAGCGCAGCGCGCACAACGGTGACCGGCCTGCCCTGCACGAGGAAGAACGGCACCACGTAAAGCAGCAGCAGCACTTGCAGCGCGCGCACCCAGAACAGCACGTAGGCATAGGTGCCGATGACACTTAACGTGGCCAGCACCCAGAGCACCATGCCGACGCCAAAGCACCCGGCCTGTGCCGGTTCGACCGGCCGCTCGCCGTCGTGGCCGCGCCGGTAACACCACGCGTATGCGCTGGCCAGCAGGGCGATCACCGCCGCCGAGATCAGGTCCAGATGCCAGGTCTGGACCATGGCGGCTCCTGTTAACGGCCCCGGATCGACGCGCATAGCCATCAGAGTATTGCGACTCGGGATGCGGGCCTATCCCCCAGTCGGCAGGCGCCGCGAGTCCCGATGGTGTTGGGTTGGAGGGCGTGGCCGCCATCATCGTTCTCGACGTCTTTCTGGGCATCATGGCTGGCCTTGGGCTGATCGCCATTGTGAATCAGCTGCGAACGCGGCCCGATAGGCCGGGCTGTAAGGGCGTCGTCGTGGAGGTTGATCGGCTCGCGCCGCGCCGGAGAAATCTTGCTCGACTCCAGGTAGACCTGCGGATGGTGGGCCCGGCGGTGCGCTATGAGGTCACGCTCGACCTCGAGGCGGACGGCGATCAATTCGAGGTATCAGCACCCAAGCCGGCGACACGTCCGTCGATGGGCTGCGACGACGAAGAAATGTCGTGGGGTTTCGAGATTCCCGAAGACGAACTCGACAGGGTGTGGGTGATCGCCTCCTGGATCGAGGCCAAGCGTGCCGACCTCAGGATCGCGGCGAAGGCCCGGCACTTGAGCACGTCAGAGACCTATGAGTGGAAGTGGTCGGCCGATTGGCGCCTGTCCGGGGCCGGTCACTGGCGGAAACGACGAACCGCAACGATGCCCTCACGCGCCGTCGCCGGGATGGGCCCGCTGGAGTTGGGTCGCGCACCCGGCCCCCGTCGCGCGCCGCAACCCGGCGCCGACAACCCAGGCGCAGACCTCACGGAGTAGGCGTCGGTTGGCCTATCGCTTGGGGGCAGTAGGCGTCGGCCGCTATTGCCGTGAACCGAGCGGCGTTGTCGCCGTGGAGTCCAGGGTTCGCGCCTTGGATGGTGTTGACGACGTCCGCCATCGGCTTGCCCTGCCCAGACAGTTGACACACCAACCTGCCCGCGGCTATCACCTTGTCGGGGGACGGAAAGCCGATGCCAGCCTTTTGCAGTGCGGCAAGGAACTGATCATCGACGGGATCGGCGTACGCCGGCGCAGCCATGCCGATCATGCCGGCGAAGCTGATCAGCACCAGGAGGGGTCTCATAGGTTCCAGATAGTCCCAGAGTCGCGGCGATCTCGCATCCGACATGGCGCGATTCGTCCGAGAGAATAAGCGCGTGTGCAATCATGCGAAGGAGCTGAGGAGGGGAATATGCATCGTTGGCTGATTATCCTGTCCACCGTTCTCGTCACCGCCGCGGGCGTTACCGCGATGGGCATTGCCGCTCCCCGTGCCCGGGCCGGCGACGCGCCGATCGGCCACATCGGTGACACGCTGCGGGTCGATACCGGCACCTACATCGCCGACGTCACGGTTAGCAGCGTTGCCCCGTGCGACCCGCCGCCTGGTTTCGGCTACACACGCGAGGGTGTTCCGGTCAAAAGCTTTCCCGGCAGCACCGTCGACCGTGCCGACGTGACGGTTCGCGCGATCAGGGTGCCCAATCCCTTCATCATGGCGACCACCTTCGCCTTCGACGGGGTGACCCCGTTCGCCGACGCCTACAAGCCGCGGCCATCCGACGCACCCGACGCTCTCGACAGCGTGCTCACCAACGCGCCGAACGGGGCGATCGTCCGCGGCGGCGTGTACTGGGACGCCTACCGCGATCCGGTCTCCAACGTCGTGTTGCTGGACAGGAAGACGGGCCAGCACCTCGCGCAGTGGAACCTCTGACGCCGGCGGTTCACCTCGCCGCCGCGGGCGCCGTCGATGCTGACGAACTGGCAGCGATTGCCGCGCAGACTTTTCCGTTGGCGTGTCCGCCCTCGACGCCGCCGGACAACATTGCGTCGTTCATCGACACCAACCTGTCTGCCACCCGCTTCGCGGCGTACCTGAGCGATCCGCAACGGGCCATCCTCGCCGCCCGGCAGAACGGCCGGATCATCGGTTACGCCATGCTCATTCGCGGCGTCAGTGATGATCCCGAGGTAGAGCAGGCCGTCGCCATTCGCCCAGCCGCCGAACTGTCAAAGATCTATCTGTTGCCCGAGCACCACGGCACCGGGGTGTCGACCGCGCTGACGGAGCTGACGCTGGCCACCGCCGCGGAATGGGGTGCCCACTGCGTATGGCTGGGTGTCAACCAGGAAAACCAACGCGCACAACGCTTCTACGTCAAAAGCGGCTTCAAGATCAGTGGCACCAGGACGTTTCAAGTGGGCGATCGCCGCGAGAACGACTACGTCATGGTTCGCGAGGTTTCCGAACAGCACTGAAACCCTGGCTCAGCGCCAACAGCCGCGAGGTGGCCCGCAGGTATTTCTTTCCGTAGCCACGTGGCCCGCTCGCCGCTGCACGGCCTGCCGGCAGAAGTCCTGACACGCCACCACCGCGGCCGCCTACGTCGGTTCCGCCGGATCGGGGCGATACGTCGCGAAACTCACCCCGGCAAACGTTGGCGGCGGCCGCAATTGGGCGATGAGCCGCTCCGGCGACACGCTGGGATGCCGATCCACCAGGCGCCCCACCGAGCCGGAAGCGGACCCGTGCATGAAGGAACTGTAGCGGCGTGCTGCAATCAAACTCATGCCCGAGTTCGAAGCCACCGGAACCGCCGAGACACCGCTGACGATGCTCGAATCTGGGCGAGCACTCGACGACGGCGAACTCCCCCAGCTCTACGACTATCCGGCCGGTCTGGACAGGACGTGGGTGCGGGCCAATTTCATCACCAGCATCGACGGCGGCGCCACCGCGGACGGCACCAGTGGCACGCTGGCCGGGCCCGGCGACCGATCTATCTTCAACCTGCTGCGCGAACTCGCCGATGTCGTGGTGGTGGGCGCGGGCACCGTGCGGGTCGAGGGCTATTCCGGCGCGCATATGGGAGTCGCCAAGCGCCAGCGCCGGCATGCCCGCGGGCAAAGCGAAATCCCCCCACTGGCGATCGTCACCAAGTCGGGTCGGCTTGACCGGGATATGGGCGTGTTCACCCGAACCGAGGTACCGCCGCTGGTGCTGACCTGCACCGCGGCCGCCGACGAGACACGCCGGCTGCTCGGTGATCTGGCCGAGGTGCTCGATTGCTCGGGGAGCGACCCCGGCAACGTCGACGAGGCCGCCCTGCTGGCGATCCTGCAAGCTCGCGGTTTGCGCCGCATCCTTACCGAAGGCGGCCCGACGCTGCTCGGCTCGTTCGTGGAGCGCGACCTGCTCGATGAGTTGTGCCTGACAATCGCCCCCTATCTCGTTGGAGGCATGGCGCGCCGCATCGCGACGGGACCGGGTCAGCTGTTGACCCAGATGCGCTGCGCGCACGTTCTCACCGACGAAGCGGGCTATCTGTACACGCGTTACGTGAAGGTCGCTCGGTGACGATGCGGCCCGCGTAGCTGGGGCGAGGTGGGGGCACCCCCAGCCGCGAAGCGGCGAGGGGGCGAGGCGGGCAATCAAGGCTTAGCCCGCGCCGGGTGGCTACTGTGGTCGGCATGAGTCGGCACATCAGGTCCGCCACGATTCCGGTCGCGGTGACCTTCTCGGTGGCGATGCTGGTGGTCGGCTGCGTTCCGGGCCTGGCCGCCGACCCGCGCTTCGCCACCAACTCCGGTGCCCGACCGCAAGGCGTCGCCCCCGCGAAGCCGCCGCCCGGCGGTCCGCCACCGATAGCCGCTCCCAAAAACGATTTGTCATGGCACGACTGCACGTCTCGGGTTTTCGGCGACGCGGCACTGCCCGCTGCGCCCGGCGTCCAGCTCGATTGCGCGAATTACGACGCCGACCTGGACCCCAATGGCGGGACCGGGACGGTGAGCATCGGCGTGGTCCGCGCCCGCTCGAACCAGACCCCGCACGATGCGGGACCCCTCGTGTTCACGACGGGCTCCGACCTGCCGTCGTCGACGCAGTTGCCGGTCTGGCTGTCCCGGTCCGGCGCCGACGTGTTGCAATCCCGCCCCGTCGTAGCCGTGGACCGCCGTGGCATCGGTATGTCGAGCCCGATCGACTGCCGCGATCGCCTTGACCGGCAGGTGATGCGCGATCAGGCTCAATCCCAACCCGGCGACGACCCGGTGGCCAACCTTTCTGACGTCGCCAACACTGCCACCACGAACTGCACCGACGCCCTGGCACCGGCCGGTGACGCCGCCTACGACGACTCCCATGCCGCCTCGGATATCGAGCGGCTGCGCAACCTGTGGGACGTACCCGCGCTCGCGTTGGTCGGCATCGGCAACGGCGCCCAGGTGGCGCTGTCCTACGCGGTATCCCGTCCGGACAAGGTCGCCCGGCTGATCCTGGACTCCCCGGTTGCGCTTGGCATCAACGCCGAGGCCGCGGCCGAGCAACGAGTCAAGGGCCAACAAGCGGCGCTCGACGCGTTCGCGGCGCAGTGCGTGGCGGTGAACTGTGCGCTGGGTCCCGATCCCAAGGGCGCCGTCAACTCGCTGTTGGCCGACGCCCGGGCCGGCAAAGGGCCCGGCGGCGCTTCGGCGGCTGAGGTGGCCAACGCGATCACCGTCGCTTTGGGCTTCCCTTCCGGTGGCCGCGTCAATTCCGCGACCAGCCTGGCGACCGCGCTGGCGACCGCCCGCTCCGGTGACACCAGCCAGCTGAACGGGTTGATCGCCCACGCCGACGCCATCCAGGACACCGACGGCCAGTTCGTCAACTCCTGTAGTGATGCCGTCAACCGCCCAACCCCGGACCGGGTCCGCGAACTGGTAGTTGCGTGGGGCAAGCTCTATCCCCAGTTCGGCGTGGTCGCGGCGCTCAATCTGGTGAGATGCTTGCACTGGCCTTCGAGTCAGCCGCCGCAGCCGCCGAAGGATCTCAAGGTCGACGTCCTGCTGTTGGGTGTGCAGAACGACCCGATGGTGGGCGTCGAGGGAGTCGCGCAGACGGCAGCCATGGTCATCAACGCGAACGCGGCCAGTAGGCGGGTGATGTGGCAGGGCATCGGCCACGGCGCCAGCATCTATTCCCCATGCGCGGTCCCGCCGCTGGTCGGCTACGTGAACACAGGAAAGTTACCCGGAACCGACACCTACTGTCCCGCCTGAGACTTCGGGGTGGGCGCCGGTGTACGGTGCGCTGGTGACGGCAGCTGATTCGACCCGAACCCGCTTGCGCGATGGCGTGCTGGCCGCATTCGCACCCCGCACCGGCGCCCCGAGCGCAGCGACGATCTTGCGATCGGTGTTGTGGCCGGCGGCCATTCTGTCGGTGCTGCACCGCAGCATCATCCTGACGGCCAACGGCAACATCACCGACGATTTCAAGCCCGTCTACCGGGCGGCACTGAACTTCCGGCGTGGCTGGGACATCTACAACGAGCACTTCGACTACGTCGACCCGCACTACCTGTATTTTCCTGGCGGCACGCTGCTGCTGGCGCCCTTCGGCTACCTGCCCTTCGGACCATCGCGCTACCTGTTCATCCTGATCAATACCGTGGCGATCCTGCTCGCCTGGTACTTGCTGTTGCGGTTGTTCAACTACACGCTTGCCTCGGTGGCCGCCCCCGCACTGCTGCTCGCCATGTTCTGCACTGAGAGTGTGACCAGCACTTTGGTATTCACCAATATCAACGGCTGCATCCTGCTGCTTGAAGTCCTGTTCCTGCGCTGGCTACTCGACGGCAGGGTCAGCCGTCAGTGGTGGGCCGGCCTCGCGATCGGGCTGACGCTGGTGCTCAAACCTGTGCTCGGTCCACTGCTGTTGTTGCCGTTACTGAATCGACAGTGGCGCGCGCTGGTTCCCGCGATCGCGCTTCCCATTGTCATCAACCTGGCCGCACTGCCGCTGGTCAGCGATCCGAAGGACTTCTTCACCCGGACGGTGCCCTACATCTTGGGTACCCGTGACTATTTCAACAGCTCGATCGAAGGCAACGGGGTGTACTTCGGCCTGCCGACGTGGCTGATCGTGTTCCTGCGGATCCTGTTCACACTGCTCGCGATCGGCAGTGTGTGGCTGCTGTACCGCTACTACCGCACCCGCGACCCACTGTTCTGGTTCACCACCTCGTCGGGCGTGCTGCTGCTGTGGTCGTGGCTGGTGTTGTCACTTTCCCAGGGCTACTACTCGATGATGCTGTTCCCGTTCCTGATGACGGTGGTGCGGCCCAATTCGCTGATCCGCAACTGGCCGGCGTGGCTGGGGATCTACGGCTTCATGACGTTGGACAACTGGCTGCTGTTCAACTGGATGCGGTACGGCCGGGCGCTGCAATACCTGAAGATCACCTACGGCTGGTCGCTCCTGCTGATCGTGGTGTTCACCGTGCTCTACTTCCGCTACCTGGATGCCAAGGCGGAGAACCGGCTGGACGGCGGTATCGATCCGGCGTGGCTGCCGACCGAGCAGGAGCGCGCTAGCGTGGAGGCATGACTCCTCCCGATTTGTCACCCGACCTGTCGCCTGCCAAATTGCAGCTGTCCGACGACGAGTGGCGCAAGAAGCTCAACCCGCAGGAGTTCGACGTGCTGCGTCGCGCCGGCACCGAGCGGCCGTTCGTCGGCAAATACACCGACACCAAGACGCAGGGCGTCTACCAATGCCGTGCCTGCGGCGCCGAATTATTTCGCAGCACAGAGAAGTTCGATTCGCATTGCGGCTGGCCCTCGTTCTTCGACCCGTCGAACTCCGACGCGGTCATCCTGCGTCCTGACCACTCGATGGGGACGACGCGCACCGAGGTGCTGTGCGCGAACTGCCACAGCCATCTCGGTCATGTGTTCGCCGGTGAGGGCTATCCGACGCCGACGGATCAGCGCTATTGCATCAACTCGATCTCGCTGCAGCTAGTCCCGGCCGGAGCATAGCGCCGCGAGGCTGTAACCACCGACGGGGCTACTCGCAAAATGCGTAGCCAGTTACCGTCTCGCGGTTCGAAGCTCAGTCCACCCGCGTGGCGTGCACTTCCCAGAACGGGGCGTGCACCCGGCCGTTGACCAGCCATGGCTCCATCGCCCGAAAGCGCTTCACCATGGACTCCGCCCGCTCGGCCATGTCGGGGTTGCGCGCGACCATCGACTCGATCTGCTCGGCACTGATGTTGACGTAGTACGTCGTCGGTCCCAGGTAGGTGATCTCCCAGCCGGCGGGCGGCAGCACACCGTGAAAGTCGTTCTCGGACAATGACCGCATCATGGTGAAGCCGTTGACATCGTGTGCGCCGAACTCGAACATGTACAACCGCGCGCCCGGCTTGGTGGCCCGGTGCAAGGCCTGCGCGTAGGACCTCTGCAGCTCGGGTTCGGTGCTGAAGGTGTGGTAGAAGGCGCAGTCGACGACGGTGTCGAACCGACCGTCCAGCCCTTCGAGCTTCGTTGCATCCGCCAGCTCGAAATTCACTTTCACGCCGGCCTTCGCCGCGTTGGCCCGGGCCCGTTCCACGGCGCTTTCGGACCCGTCGATGCCGGTGGCGGAGTAGCCCTTGGAGGCGTAGTAGATCGCGTGATGACCGGGGCCGGTGCCTGGGTCGAGCACCTCACCCTTGATCGCGCCCAGCGCTACCAGCTGCTGGACCACCGGCTGCGGGCCGCCGATGTCCCACGGCGTAGCCGCGGGCAGGCCATGCGACAGCTTGTCATCGCGGTACATCTCCTCGAACCGGGTGGGATCGGTCGGGTCGAATTGAGTTGTCATGGCAATGCGTTCACGAGCTGCTCGACAGGCACGCGGGGACCGGTGAAAAACGGCGTCTCTTCGCGGGTGTGCCGGCGCGCATCGGTGGCGCGCAGCTCACGCATCAAGTCGACGATGCGGTCCAGTTCCGGGGCTTCGAATGCCAGGATCCATTCGTAGTCGCCGAGCGCGAACGCAGGCACCGTGTTGGCGCGGACGTCCTTGAATTCACGAGCGGCCATGCCGTGCTCGGAGAGCATCCGGCGGCGTTCCTCGTCGGGCAGCAGGTACCACTCGTACGACCGAACGAACGGATACACGCAGATATAAGCACCGGGGTCTTCGCCGGCGATAAACGCCGGGACGTGGCTCTTGTTGAACTCGGCGGGGCGATGCAGCGCCACGCTGCTCCACACGGGCGAGCTCGCCCGCCCCAGGGTGGTGGTGCGCCGGAAGTCCGCGTAGGTCGCCTGCAGGTCCTCGACCCGTTCGGCGTGTGTCCAGATCATGAAGTCGGCGTCCGCGCGCAGACCCGCCAGGTCGTATAGACCGCGTACCACGACGCCGCGCTCCTCCTGCAGCTTGAAGAAGGTGGATGTGTCGTCAATCGTGGCTTCGCGCTCCTCGCCGAGCGCACCGGGCCGCACCGAGAACACCGAGAACATCAGGTAGCGAAGCGTCGAGTTCAGGGCGTCATAATCGAGTTTGGCCATGAAACCATCGTGCCACTTCCGCGGCTCAAACTTCTAAGGCCTCGACCGCGCGCCCGGCCGCCCCAATACACGCAGGTACACCAATGCCATCCAGGTAACTGCCTGCCACCGCGAGCCCCGACGGCAGGCCGGCGCGCACCTCCGCGACCAACTCCGCGTGCCCGGGGCCGTACTGAGGCATCGCCTCGATCCAACGCTGCAGACGGGCATCCACGGGTTCGACCTCCAACCCGAACACGGCGGCCAGGTCTTGCCGAGCCCAAGCCAGCAGCTCCTCGTCGGAGGCACTGGTGGCCAGATCGTCGCCGAACCGCCCAAACGACAGCCGCAGGAACTGCACATCACCTGCCAGGCCCCACTTGCGTGACGACAGGGTGATCGCCTTAGCCCGCAGCGGTTCTCCGCTGGCCACCAGCACACCCGAACACCCCGGAAGCGGGGTGTCGCCCGGCACCGCGAGCGCCACCACCACCGACGACGCGCTGGTGATCCGGCTGGCGGCGGCGCAGGCGCGCGGGGACAGACCATTGGACCCCTCAAGCAGCCGCGCCAGCCGCGGCGCTTGGATCGCCAGGACCACGGCGTCGGCCTCCCAACGCTGGCCGGTGTCGTCGCGCAGCGCCCAGCCGCTGCCGGCGGGCTCCAGCCGCTGCACAGCGGCCCGCACCCATCGCGCACGGCTGCGCCCGACGAGCTCGTCAATCAGCGTCCGATATCCGCCGCCCAACGCTCCGAATACCGGCGCGCCGGTGACCGGCGGCAATCCCTGCCGAACCGCGTCGGTCAGGCTGGTGGCGCCGCGGTCGAGGGCCGCCGCCACGGTCGGGGCCGCCGCGCGCAGCCCGATCGTTGCCGCCGAACCCGCGTACACCCCGCTCAGCAGCGGATCCACCGAGCGGGCCACGGTCTGCTCGCCGAACCGGTCGCCCACCAGTTCGGCCACCGCGGGGTCGCTGCCCGCCTCCCAGCTCAGCGCGCGGGCGGGTTCGGCGTCGATGCGCGCAATCGTCGCGTCGTCGACCAGTCCGGCCAGCGATGCCGACGAGGACGGGATGCCGACGATCGTGGCGGACGGCAGCGGGTGCAGACGTTGGCCGCTGTAGATCCGCGGCCGCGCGCCAGTGGTGGCCAGTTGCCGTCCGGACAAGCCCAGCTCGGCCAGCAGCGCCGGCATTTCGGGCCTGCGCAGCACGAACGCCTCGGCGCCCAGGTCCATCGGCCGCCCGGCGACCTGCTCGGTGCGCAACACCCCGCCCAGCCGGTCGCCCGGGTCGAACAATGTGATCCTGGCGTGCTCACCGGCGGCCTCCCGTAGCCGGTAGGCGGCCGTCAATCCCGAAATCCCGCCGCCCACAACACAATATGACGGCAAATTCATAGCGAGTGGACCAGCGAAACCAGGTCGGTCAGCACACCAGGATCGGTCTCCGGCAGCACTCCGTGGCCGAGGTTGAAGACGTGGCCGGCCGCTCCGGCATCGACGGCACGGCGGCCGTCGTCGACGACGGCCCGGGCTGCACTTTCCACCACCGGCCAGCCCGCCAACAACACCACCGGATCGAGGTTGCCCTGCAGCGCCGTGCCGGCCTCGACACGGGCGGCCGCGTCGGTGAGCGACGTTCGCCAGTCCACGCCGACCATGGTGGCTGTCCCCGGTCTGAGAGCCTCCGACATGGCGCCCAGCAGCTCGGCGGTGCCGACTCCGAAGTGCGTCATCGGCACACCGCATTCGGCCAGCGCGGCGAAAACCTGCGAGCTGTGCGGCAATACGTACTTGCGGTAGTCGGCCAGCGACAGGGTGCCCGCCCACGAGTCGAACACTTGGATGGCGTCTACCCCGGCGTCGATCTGACCGCGCAGGAACGCGACGGTGAGGTCGGTCAGCTTCGCCATCAGCGCATGCCAGCTCGTCGGGTCCGCCAGCATCATCGCCTTGGTGCGGGCGTGGTTACGGCTGGGACCGCCTTCGACCAGGTAAGACGCCATGGTGAAGGGCGCGCCGGCGAAACCGATCAGGGGAACATCGCCCAGCGCGGCGACCAACAGCGAAACCGCTTCGCATACCGGCTGAATCGCCTGTCGCTCAAGTGGTTTCAGAGCATCGATATCGGCGTTGGTGCGGATCGGGTGCGCGATTACCGGCCCGACGTCTGGCACGATATCCAGATCGACACCGGCGGCGCGCAAAGGCACGACGATGTCCGAGAACAGGATCGCCGCGTCGGGCTTGTGGCGGCGGATCGGCTGCAGGGTGATCTCGCAGGCCAGTTCGGGCTCAAAGCACGCCGCCAGCATGCCGTGCCCTTGTCGCAGCGCCCGGTATTCGGGCAACGAGCGGCCCGCCTGCCGCATGAACCACACCGGCACCCGGCTGGGTTTGCGGCCGGCGATTGCGGCCAGGTAAGGCGACTCCGGAAGGTTCCGGCGAGCTCGCGAGGTTGCATTCATCAGCCTCAATGCTGCCATGGGCTCTGGCCGGCACTTGCGTAACATCAACCCGATGCCGGTCACCTACGACGAATTCCCCAGCCTGCGCTGCGAAACCGACGAAAACGGCGTCCTCACGCTGGTCCTCGACGCGCCCGGGCTCAATTCGGTCGGGCCGCAGATGCACCGCGACCTGGCCGACATCTGGCCGGTGATCGATCGCGATCCTGCCGTGCGCGTCGTACTGGTCCGCGGCGAAGGCAAAGCGTTCTCGTCCGGTGGCAGCTTCGACCTGATCGCCGAGACCATCGGCGCCTATCAAAGCCGGATCCGCATCATGCGCGAGGCGCGCGACCTGGTGCTCAACCTGGTCAATTTCGACAAGCCCGTGGTCTCAGCGATCCGCGGTCCCGCCGTCGGGGCCGGCCTGGTGGTGGCGTTGCTGGCCGACATCTCGGTGGCAGGCCGGACCGCGAAGATCATCGACGGACACACCAAACTGGGGGTCGCCGCGGGTGACCACGCGGCGATCTGCTGGCCGCTGCTGGTCGGCATGGCCAAGGCCAAGTACTACCTGCTCACCTGCGACACGCTGCTCGGCGAAGAGGCCGAGCGCATCGGACTGGTCTCGACCTGCGTCGATGACGACGACGTCGTCCCGACCGCGACCCGGCTCGCCGAGGACCTGGCGCGGGGTGCGCAAGACGCGATCCGTTGGACCAAACACAGCCTCAACCACTGGTACCGCATGTTCGCGCCGGCATTTGAGACGTCGCTCGGCCTGGAATTCCTCGGGTTCGGCGGCCCCGATGTCCAAGAAGGGCTCGCGGCGCATCGTGAGAAACGCCCCGCGCAATTTGGTACTGGCGCCGACACCTGAGGCCGTGCGCCGGCCCATTCCAGGACACGGCGCGCCTGTCGCGGCGTGTCCTGGGAAAGGTCTACCGTCGAATGTTGTGACCCGCGCCGACGACGATGCAGAGCGCAGCGATGAGGAGGAGCGGCGCTCGTGACGTCAGCCGAACCGGCCCCATTCCGCGAGGCGGTAGCGGCCATGAGCGCTGTCACCGCGCGGCCGGAGATCGAGCTGGGCCCCATCCGACCGCCGCAGCGCCTGGCGCCGTACAGCTACGCGCTG
>Ga0182014_10003450_pt1 | contig 18928 bp, 33 predicted proteins | sample 612S2DmetaG_FD_120489 | JGI IMG/M metagenome (GOLD analysis project Ga0182014, IMG submission 120489) | Permafrost microbial communities from Stordalen Mire, Sweden - 612S2D metaG | ecosystem: Environmental > Terrestrial > Soil > Wetlands > Permafrost | place: Sweden: Stordalen | collected... | reverse complement strand
GACAAATACCTCGGCGAGGCCTACGAAGAGTTTTGGCAGAACTATTACCCGGAGCAGCACAATGGCTGACCTTCTCAAAGACGGCGCCCGCAAGCCGCGTATCCTCGGCGGCACATGCTACACCGCCAACAACTACGACCGCAACGAAGTCACCGAACGCGGCGTCATGCCCGGGATGTGCTATGACCTCACGATCAGCGGCAACACGAGCTACACCGCTCGCCTGACCGAGGTCGAGATGCTGCGCACCATGCAGGAGTGGTTGACGCGCTACAACGCGCATCAGGATCAAAAGCGGAGGCATGCCCGTGTCTCCGCTTGAGGGCATCCCGGAGTACCTGAAAATTCCGCAGGACGAACGCAAGGCCGCGTGGGAGAAATTCCGCGCGGATCGGAAAGCTCTACCACCGGAAGCGCCGCCGGCTATCAGGCGCATCACCGATCTGCCCGGAGCAAAGCACCATGACGACCCCGACGCTTGAAGATACCATCCGCAGTCTCGCTGCCCGAGGGGAGATTTCGCATATCTCGCTTACCCCATCGCAGGGGGGCAGGATGTGGCGCGCATCGTTCACGATGTGCTCGCACTTTGGCGTCAGCTTCGCCGAGGACAAGGACCCGGTCGAAGCGCTCATGCTCGCGTTCACGAGCGCGAAGCTCAAGAAGCCTCGGGCCACGCTCAACCTGAAACCGGAGCCTGAGCCGGCTGACGCGAGCGACACCAACGATGCGGATGGACCCGCCCCGGGAAACCCGATCGCGCCGCTGGCCAATGTTGATGGCGGCGTCACGATCGACTGGAGCACGGGGCAGGCGATCGACCCCCTCAGCGACTTGATGTAGTCGGGGGCTAATTCCCAGTTGTCTCCGGGAACGTTGCGCGCTAAGTTCAACGCCCAATCGCCACCCGGAGACACGCCCATGGCCCGCCTCAAAGCCAAGACCCGCAACAAGCTCCCCGCCTCGAAGTTCGGCCTGCCCGGTGCCAAGGGCAAAGGCAAAGCCAAGGGCAAATACCCGATGCCCGACAAGGCCCATGCGGAGGACGCCGAGGGCCGGGCGACCCAGATGGTCGCGAAGGGCAAGCTGTCTCCCGAGCAGGCCTCGAAGATCAAGCACAAAGCTGAAGCGGTCCTCGGCAAGCACGACTGCAAGTATCACAACTGTTGATCGGAACGCGCCATGGCAAAAGACGCCCTCGGACACGGTAGCGAAGGACGCGGCGCGCATGCGGGCGCGGTCGCGCGTGTTGGCTTGCAGAACCCGAACCACCCGATATACAACACGGCGCAGAAGATGCGCGGCTACAATGGCCCGATCTCGCCGCTCACTGCCGACTACAGCACTGGCGGCAGGATGCTGCGGGATCGCACGAGCGGCATGACGAAGGATGAGCACATGGCTGCGGGCGATCAACACGCCCAACAGTCGGGAGCACTTCGCGCGGCCCACGGTGGTGCTGTTGATACGGCGATGCGTGGCCTTCAGGGGCGCGACCCCGGCCCGCTGATCTCCGGCATCGTCTCGGACAAGTTCTCGGCCAGCGACAAGGGCAAGCTGCGGGACTTGGCTGTCGGCTCCGGCAAACACACGAGCGCAGCGTTCGCGCACTACGCCGCCGCTGGAATGCGGATCGGCACCGCACGCACGCGGTTTCACTCAGTAAGGGGTACGTGACATGAAGGACGCACTCGGACACGGATCGAACGATCGCGGCGGCGCAGGCCTCCACTCGGCTGGCGTGCAAGCGACGCCCCAGCTTCAGCGCCGGCACTTCGAAGCCATCGCAGCCGATCTGAAGGCGCAGGCTCCAAAGTCGTGGGGCGACAACAGCTCCAAGGCGAACTCGGACGCGAACGGCGCACACATGGCCAAAGTCAATGATGTCGCGGACAAGCTCGCGATGACCAACCCGGGCTTCCGCCGAGATTTCTTCGTCAAGGCGGCGACGCCGGGCGGCGCGTACAATAACAAATCGCGCGAGCGATCGGCGACGAAACCGGGCTTCGCGTCGAAAGTGAGCAGGGCGAAGAAATTCGCAGGGATGTGAGCCATGAAGGACGCACTCGGACACGGAAGTAACGGCGTCGGCGCGCAGCTTCGGCAGCGGATCGATGCGGATCGGCATATGTTCGGCGGACCCCGTCCGACGCTCCTGCGCGACAACACGTCGAACGCGCAGGCCGCGCGATCTCTCATGGGCAGCTTGAAGTCCACCATGGTCCCCGTGCACGACAGCATGGCCGGCCGCGCATCGAACCCGACCTCGCAACGCGGGCCGACTGATCTGGGCAACCGGATCAAGTCCGCTGTAGGGCGCGGATCGAACTCGGAAGATCGCGCGGCGTTCGCCGCATGGAACGGACTGAAATGAAACGGCACAAGCGGGTCACGAACAAAGACGCGGCGAGAGAGCTTTCGAGCGGCTACGGCCCGGCCCCGGTTCACCCCGCAATGGTTTCCATGGCGACGGTCTACGCGGCGGACAAGGACCCGGCTGCAAACGCAACGGATGCATCGGATGACACGGACGACCAAGGCGGAAGTGACTGATCAGGACGTGAAGGTCCATCTCGCGCTCGGCGGCGGCAAATCTCACGAGGCGCCGATCCATCCTGCGATGATCGGCAAAGGGCAGAACAAACTCGAAGTCGGCTCAACTCTGGGCTATGGCATCGGATCAGCGATAGGAGCGGGCACATGAAAGACGCACTCGGACACGGAAGCAACGGCGGCTGGGGCCAGCATCCCGCCACCGGAAAGCTGAAGACCGCTTCGAAGTATCAGTCGTTCAACGGACGCATGGACGCCGTCGTCCGGACCGAGCGTATGCCAGCCGGACATCTCTGGCAGCATGGAAATCAGTATGGCTACGCCAACAGCGTGGCCGACGCCAAGGCGACCGTCGAGAGCCGCGTTGCCGACGAAGACCGATACAAGACGCACGAGCCGGTCACCACGTCACAGTTCGACGGACCGCGCGAGCGGTCGGGGCTGGGCAACGCGACGCACAACGAGAACGGTCACGCATGGGGATCGCCCGAGGCGCTGAAAGACTTCAAGGACAAATACAACCGGGGCCGTGCCGAGGGCAACGCGAAGAACCGGGCAGAAGGCAAAGCGTTCCGCAGTGCCAAGGGCGAGATCAACCGTCTCCGCAAGCAGGGGAAGTGACATGGCGAAAGACGCAAAAGGCCACGGGTCCAACAGCCACGACTATAGCGGCGTCAAGACCTATCCAGCTATCACAGGCTTCGAAGGTCTCCGCAAGTCGCTCAATCTGGACGCTCTTCAAGCGGGCGGTCAGCCGGTCTCTGGCAACGCCAACGCAGCTCACGAGCTTTCGAGCGGCGGTCCGAAGTCGGTAGCGTCTCCGGTCCATGACAGCATGGTCGGCGCGAACGTGTCGCAGTTCGACGGACCGCGCGAGCGGTCGGGGCTGGGCGCGCACGACCAAGCGGTCAAGGATTTCAAAGAGGGTCGGATGACGCACGGCGACATCCCGCCTCGGACCCCGTCCGAGCGAAACGTCAAGGCTCTCAATGAGAGCACGGGCTACCGCATTCGCAACGGCACCCTTCGCGGCAAACCCGGGAAATAACGGAGCAAGTGACATGAAAGACGCAAAAGGTCACGGCAGCAATGAGCGCGGCGGCACCAAGCCGAACGCAAAGGGCATGCGGCTCATCAAGACCCATGTGCTCGGGCCGCACTCAGCGAAGGTCTACAACAATCCCGAGTGGGGCGAGAAGGTCGTGCAGACGTTCCGCAACGGCGTCTATCAGTCGAAGAACGACTAGCACACCGACGATCTCGCGGACGCGCATGCGACCGCGCAATCGCAGTTGAAGCGCTGGGACGATCAAGATGGCGGCGGTGGCATGATGGGGGCCATGAAGGCCAAGCTTTCCGACGATATCGCCGCCGGCCGCATGCTGAGCAGCGGCGGCCCGAAGTCGGCGGCGGTTCCGATCCACGACAGCATGCAATCCGCGTCTCGCGCGTTCTCGGACAAGAATAACGAAAAGTGGGGCTCGTATGCTAACGTCGGGAACGCAAAGGCGAATGACGCCGTGTTCGGTTCCGGACGGCACAAGCTCACGTAGGGGCAGCACGAGATGAAAAACGTTCGCGGTACATCGGGGACGAACCGGCTCGCTGACGAGGGGGCGCGCGGCTTTGTGACGGCTCCCGGAGTGCGCGGCTTCGCCACGTCCACACAGAACACCGACGCGGCCAACGAGCTGGCCAGCGGCCCGAAGTCGCGCATGGTACCGGTTCACGACAGCATGAGCGGCTACAACGGCGTGCCGGTCCCGAGCGATAACATTCAGGACATGGCGCGGCAGCGCGGATATCAGGCGGCATCATAATGGCACCAATGCAACGGATTTCCAAGCCGACCCACTCGGTCGGGGTCACGATCGCCGTCCCGCATACGCGGTTCGCGCCGACGCCGAATATGTCGCCGCTGGAGATCGCGTTCCGGAAGGGACAAGAGGCTAAGCGCCTCGGCCGTCCGGCGGAGAGCCCGCACACGGACAATGAAGTGGGCGAGCTTGCAAAAGAATGGGAACGGGGATATGGGTCATGAACATGATTTGGGTAACAGCGCCGAACGGGGTCAGGTTCGAGATCGACCCCGAGAAGATCAGCGTCCTTGAGCCGGCTCAGCCGGGCATGTACGCGCCGGGAGCGAAGGCGGTTTTTCGCGTCGATGGCGAGATGCATGCAGTCAAAGAAACCGTCGCTCAAATCGACACCATGCGTGGGGCGGGAAAATGAAGGACGCTCTGGGGCACGGGAGCGTGAGCAATGCGGACGCGGCGAATGCGCTTGCGAGCGGCGCGAAGTCGGCGATCGTTCCAGTCCATGCTAGTATGAGCGAGGACACTGCACTCGAAATATCGCGGCTCGAACGCCGCGCGTATGAGAACGTTAGACGGAAAGCAGCTTCGCAACAGTTGGGCGAAGCGTGGAAGGGGCTAGGTCAATGAAGGACGCTCTGGGACACGGCAGCAACCCGCAAGGCTTGATGGTCGCGCACCAAACGGGAGTGCGTAAGGCGATCGGCTTCAAGGTCGAGAAGCATCTCGCGTTCTCCGGCAGAACGGCCGCCGGCCAGCGCAACCTCGCGACCGGCAACGTCTGGGGCAAGGTCGCTGGCGGCAAGCGGCGCGCGGTCGCGGAGAAGATCGCGATGGGCGCGCGAATTGACAACCCGAACTCAAGGATCAGGATCAGATGAAAGACGCACTCGGACACGGAAGCAACGGCCTGCACGCGGGCGGCGTCAACAAGATCGGCAATCTCCCGGTCCACCCGAACGAGCTGCGCACGATCCAGAAGAACCCATGGGGCGCGAGCGTGAAGCCGCAGACCGGTGTCTCGCCGACGACCGGGTACATGGTTTCGATACAGGGCCGCACTCAGAGCCCGACCTCGGCGGCGCTCGCCGGTCCGCAGGGTGCGAGCATCATTCGCGACTACGCGCGCAACAACTCCGATCTGTTGCAGAAGCCTGACATGCACATCGGGAGCCGGGCCGACGAAACCGGTCGCACGCATCTCGACGTGTCGCAGAACATCCCTGATCGCGCGACTGCTGTCCAAGAGGGGCGTCGTCGTCGCAATCAACAGGGTATCTGGGATGTTGCCCGCAAGAAGTTCATCGGCACGGGCGGCACGGGAGACGCGGCATGATCAGTGCAACGAAGAGCCACGTGAAGTGGGATCGCGGCAATCGGAGTGTGACCGATGACGAAGCTGCTGACGTTCTTGCAAATGGCCATCCGAAGAGTGGTCCGCCGAGTTTTCCTGAGCCCGCTAAAGTTCTGCCGGGCGCGCCGGGCGCTGGCGCGGCTCCGGGCGCGAACGGCCCGCCTACGACAGGCGCGTCGGTAGGTCCGGGCGGGCCATTGGGTTCGATCTAATTCCCAGTTGTCCCGGAGAAGCTCTCCGCGTATGCTTGCGAAGAAATTCCAACTATCGCAAGGATTATGCACATGGCACTTCGTGGCTCAGGCGTTGTAGCAAAGACCATCGATCCCCCGATGCAGGATCGCATCTCCAACAGCCCCGTCGATCCGCGCGCTGGCGCCGCCAAGCGGACCCAGACCAAGTTTCCGGTCAAGCCGGGCATGACCGATATGGTCAAGGGCTCCGTGTCATCGTTCGCCGGCCCGAAGAACCCGGGCGTCGGCCCGGATGCCTCCAGCTCCAATCCGCTTGACCCGTCGCCGACCGACAAGATTTTGCGTCGGCAGCCGCAGGAGATCAAGTCCTCGTGGGGCATGGTGGACGCCAACGGTCAGTCGGTCAATGGCAACCTCGGCAAGGCCATCCTCGACGAAGCCGGCCGCCTCGGCCGCTAACCCATGCCAACCCCCGCATGCTCGTGGCAAACCTTCTGCGGCTTCTTTCTCGCCGCATTCGGGGCCGCGACAGGTTGGGGGATGGGCCTCTTCGTTGTGGCCCAAGTCACGCGAGCCATCGTGCGGCTGTTCGGCCTAACCTGAAAAGAGACGACCATGGCGATTGATGTAGTCGGAAGCAAAATGAAGTCGGACAATGGCTATGGCCAGAACGGCTATAGTGGAAGTTCGAGCGATCTCCCCGGCCAGCACACTACCTCCGGCTTTCTGCCGCAGGCCACTGTGCCAGCCGACTGGGGCCAGACGCGCCCCATGTCCGCCGAGCAGAAGGTGCCGACCACGAAGGGCATGCGCTCGCGTAGTGGCGAAGGCGGAGTGATCCCGGCCGCCAATACCCGGCGTGCGGCCAAGCCCGCGCCCAATCGTTCGTTCCAACGGTAACCCTTCCGGGGCGCTACGCGCCTCGGTTTCAACAGTCCCGACCATGGAGAGCCCAAAGTGTTGAAACTCGCATCGCTGTCCCTCGCTGCGCTTCTCTCCGTCGCTTCCCCCGTCCTCGCCAAGCCCCCGATCGCTGCGCCGCCCACGGCGAAGTGCATCGCACCGACCAAGTTTCCAGACGCCATCCGCGTCGAAGGCGCCGCTCTCGTCAAGCTCCGAGAGATCGCTCGCGGGCTCCCGGATCAAGTCGATCTCGTGCTTCTGCTCAAGACCGCTCCCGTCGCCGTCGCCTTCGTCAACGGCTGCGCGGTCGGCTTCGGGCAGCTCGCTCCCCTCGGGCTGAAACCCGCCGATGATGGAGCGATCTGAGATGGCCGAGAAAAATAACACGTGCGCTCCGTCGAGTTACGAGAAGCGCCTCCAGCGGCAGCTCGCGGGTATCGAGAAGCATCTGGAAAATTTCCCGAATGACAAGCTGAGCCAGATGCGCGCAGCTACAATCCGATCGGAGCTATCAAAATGAGTTGGTCGATCTCAAAAATGGGGCTCTCGAAGCCCGTCCTCGCCGCGATCAAGAAAGAGCGCGCCACTACGGAGATGAGCGAGCCCGAACAGCTCGTCAGAGACCTCGTCGTCGGCGCGATCAAGCTCGCGCTCCGCGACATGCCGGATGATATGCCGGTCGAGATTTCCGCAAGCGGAAGTCAGTCCGATGTCGGCGACGGTACGTCAGTGAATTCGTTCACGGTCACCGTCACGCCGAAGTGGGGCTTCCTGAGCAAGTGATACAGAACCTCGGATGTAGCTGAGCTGCACCCGACGTTTCGTATCAGAATTACGCGAGCGCGCATGTGCGCCTCCCATCGGCTGGGCCGATGCACGACTATTGGAGGATATCCGCATGAGCGGCATTGATGACACCGATCTCGCTGATCTTCTCGGCCCCGATCCACTCGGTGCCGAAGCCGAAGAAATTCTAGTTGATGTGACCCCGCCGAAATCGCGTCCCATGGGCGCAGCGAGCCGAGGCGTCCTAGAACGATCGCGCAGCTACCCCGTCAACGCTGCCGCCCGAGCAAGGCTCCCTGACCGCCTCAGCCGTCTGCTCAAGAACATCTCTGAAATCCCGATCGCAACGGACGCCGCGCGCCGCGCCGGCATTAGCCTGTCCCAGCTCAAGTATATGCTGCAAAAATCCAAGGAGGGTCGCTCCGGGGACGGGTATGACGTGGCCCTTCCGGAAGGCGAAGATAACGGCACCCCCGATAACACCGAACGGTTTCACGTCGTGTGGGAAGATGCGATGAGTGAAGGCCTCGGCAAAGCAGAGACGGCCGCGTGGGCTCTCGGGGTCGGCTTCAACGAAATCCAAGCTCACAAGGGTCGTGTCCAATACCGAATTGACCCGGAGAAGTACGATCTGTTCGTTCTGCTCGGCGACCCCATTGACGAGCGCAACCCGAGCCTATGGCTTCGCGATGAAGTTGGGGCTCCAGTCCCCGAGACAATCTTCAAGCAGGACCCGGATATGCTCCGGTGGCTGCTCGAAAACCGCAAGCCGAAGGAATATGGCAAGCGAGCTGCTCTCGATCTGAATGTTACGGGCGGTGTTCTCGTGGTCGGTATGAAGGCGGCTACGTCGGAAGAGCTAAACGAAATCGAAACCGAATATCGCAAGGTCGGTCGTCCCGCCGTCACGTTCGAAGAGAGCGACGGGGACGTGTAATGGGTTTTCCTTGCGTAGCAAAATTTGTCCAAGATAGGAATGGGGCTTACGTCCCATACTATCTTGACGACGACAATGTACTCAGGGCCGCGATTTGGTGCCCGCAACCGGGTTCGCAGGAGTTCTTTCTGGCGGACCCGACGATGGAAGTTCTCTACGAGGGCACGCGCGGCCCCGGCAAAACTGACGCGCTCATCATGGACTTCTGTCAGGATGTTGGCAAGGGCTGGGGCGCGGAGTGGAAGGGCATTCTGTTTCGACAATCGCATCCGCAGTTGCGCGACATCATTGAGAAGTCGAAGAAATGGATCAAGCGCATTTGGCCGGATGCGATCTACAACGAAGTCAAGACGATGTGGGAGTGGCGGACAGGCGAGCGCCTGTACTTTGCCCACTTCAATGTCCGAAGCGACTATGACAACTATCACGGCCACGCTTATCCGTGGATTGGTTGGGAAGAGTTGACGAACTGGCCGAGCCCGGACTGCTATATCAGCATGTTCTCGTGCTCGCGTTCGACGATCAAAGGGATGCCGCGCAAGGTGCGCGCGACGACGAACCCCTATGGCGTCGGGCATAACTGGGTCAAGGCACGTTGGCGGCTGCCGATCAACGGCGAGACGATCAACGGCCGCAAGCCGACAGTCGGTCCGCTCATTCAGGATAGCGTTGATGCGGCGGGTAACAAAGAGCCGCCGCGCCGCGCCATCCACGGCTACCTCGACGAGAACGTGCTGTTGCTGCATGCCGACCCCGAGTACAAGAACAAGATTAAAGCGGCAGCCCGGAACGCATCCGAACTCGCGGCGTGGATGGATGGCTCGTGGGACATCGTCGCGGGCGGCATGTTCGACGACATCTGGTATGAGCACAAAGACGCGATCGTCATGCCCCCATTCGACGTGCCGCCGGGATGGAAAATTTATCGGGCCTATGACCACGGCTCATCGAAGCCGTTCTCGGTTGGCTGGTACGCCGCCAGCGATGGCACCGATCTGAAGCTACGCGATGGGCGCACGCGCGCGACCGTGCGCGGCGACCTCTTCCGTATCCACGAATGGTACGGCTGGCGTGGTCAGCCGAACGAAGGCGCTCGATTGTTGGTCCCGGATATCGCGAGGGGCATCATTGAGCGCGAGATCAAATGGGGCCTCCGTGATCCGCAGGGCACGTGGACCCGCGTGAGCCGGGGGCCAGCCGATAGTTCGATCTTCGACGCCGATCAGAAGGCGACGACCGTGTCGATCGCCGACGACTTCGAGAAGCCGGTTACAATCAACGGGATCAAGTTCAAGGGTATTTTCTGGGAGCGCGCTGACAAGGGTCCGGGCTCCCGCGAGCAAGGATGGGAGCAAATCCGCAAGCGGCTCAAGGCGACCAAACGTCCGCCCGGCGGCTTCCGGGAGACCCCCGGGCTGTTCATCACGACGGACTGCCCGCAATGGCTCCGGTGCGTGCCTGTGCTTCCACGGGACGAAACCGAAATCGATGACGTAGACGACGACGCGGAAGATCATAACGGCGATGAAACTCGGTACATGCTCCGCCACGAGATCAGGACAACACGGTCGGGCCGCGTGGCGGCCTGAAATTTCCAGTGTCAAGGACATTGACAGAATATGGTTAATAGGCTAGAGAGCCTAGCCCCCGGAAGGATTTTCACATGGCACTTCCCGACAAGCACCCCGAGTACGTAGAGAGGCTGGGCGAATGGCTCCAGCTTTCGGACACCTATCAGGGCGAGCGCGCCGTCAAGTCGAAGCGGCTTGACTACCTGCCCGCGACCGAGGGAATGGTGCAGGACGGGATGACCACGCCCAGCTCCCCGGGCTGGCGCGACTACGAAGCGTACTTGATGCGCGCCTACTTCCACGACGTTGTCAAGGAAGCTGTCAAAGCCATGGTTGGCATCATGCACAACAAGCCCGCCGTGATCACGCTGCCCCCGCGCCTCGCCGGCATGATCGACCGGGCGACGATCCAAGGCGAAGGGCTCCAGATGTTGCTCCGCCGGATCAACGTCTCGCAACTCCTGTACGGCCGCTGCGGTCTTCTCGCGGACGCGCCGCAGGGCGTCGATATCGACAAGGCAACTCCCTACCTGTCTTTCTACGAACCGATGCGGATCATCAACTGGGACGCCGGGCGCCTCAATGAGGGCCGCAACGAACTCGACCTCGTCGTGCTCGACGAAAGCGGCTTCCGCCGTGAGGGCTTCACGTGGAAGACCGAACGCAAGTATCGCGTGCTGACGCGCGGCGGCCCGGAGAGCCTTGAGAGCGGCTGGGAACGACCGCCGGAGGGCTCGCCGTATTGCGTGGCCGTGAAGGTCAACGACAGCTCCATGCCCGTCATGGAGGACTTCATTCAGCCGTCGATCGGTGGGCGCACGCTCCCGGCGGTTCCGTTCGTCTTCATCGGCGCCAACGATCTCGTACCCGAGCCCGAAGTGTCCCCGCTTCTCGGCCTGTCGAACCTCGCGCTCGCAATCTATCGAGCCGAGGCCGACTACAGGCAAACGCTGTTCACGCAGGGACAGGCCACGCTCGTCATCATCAACGGCAACGTTGACGATGCGGCTCCCGACAAACTGCGCACCGGCTACAAAGGCGTTATCGATCTGCGCATGGGCGGCGACGCGAAGTATATCGGCGTGCCCGCCGCCGGGCTCGGCGAAATGCGTCAGTCGCTCAAGAGTGATATCGATGCCGCCGCTCTGGCGGGCATCGCGTTCTTGGACGTAGGCAACGCGCGCGGCGAGAGCGGCGAAGCTCTGCGCATCCGCGTCGCGGCGCGCACGACCACGATTTCATCCGTCGCTCAGTGCGCCGGCAAAGGGCTTGAGCAAGCACTCCGGTATTGTGCTGCTTGGGTTGGAGAAGACCCGAACGAAGTCTCGGTCAAGCCGACCACCGACTTCGCCGATCAGACTGTCGCTGGCGCCGCGCTGCTCGCGTTCATGCAGGCCAAGCAGCTTGGATTGCCCTTGTCGCTCCGTTCGATGCATCGCATGATGCAGATGAACGACATGACGGAGATGGATTTTGCGCAAGAGAACGCACAAATCGAAGAGGAAGCCGCTTCCATGCTGGGCTCTATGGTGGGTTGGGGCCAGTCGGCCAGCGTCACCGATGATACTTTCTTGGATGACAGCGTTGATCCGGTTCCCGGTCCGCCGTCAGAAGGCGGCACAACTCCGCCCTCTGCGACCGTTCCGCCGCTTGACCCCGCCCCGCCCATCCCGCCAAATTCGAATGTGCCGATCGTCCCGACCGCTCGCGCAAAGGGCCACACCCGGGGATCGCCGGTCCCACTGAAGCGTAAGGTCGGCAAGAAGGGCGCGTCCGCTAAATGACCTTCGACCCAAACGAAGAGCGGGACCCGCATGGGCGGTGGACGCGTGGCGGCAACGACACGGGCGAGATCGCGAAAGTGATCGACCCGCGTGTTGTTGACGTGAGCGGCGACGACTGGAACAGGAAGACGGCGGAGCGGCTCGAAAAAGAGTACGCCGATGTACGGCCGGAGATTGACAAGATCGCGACCGAGGGCGTCGAAAAGCACGCGGGCGTTGCGCTCGGAGCCGAGCCCGAGGAAGAGGACGAAGACGCGCCTGTCGTTCCAGAGACATGGAGCGACTTGTCGGGCTCGCAACAGGAAGAGGCTGAGCAGAGCTATATCGATAACCACATCGATCAGGAAAAAGAATACGCTGTCTCCAATTGGCAGGAGAACGGCGAAGCCCTTGTGGAGGCCAAGCATGCTCTCGCTAACGATGACGACTTCAAGAGTGAGTTCCTGAGCGAGTTTCTCGCTGACCGCGAAGCGAACGATGAGGCACGCATCCCTTTCAGTGCCGGCGATCTCGCGGGCGCGATCCATATTGAGGCGGGTGACGAACACAACGACGATCCGGCGATCACATTCGACGACAAATATCTGGACAAGCCGGACAATTTCGCCCACGAAGGGCAGATGAGCTTCCCCGGGATTGAGCCGCAAAACCCGGCGGATTTCCTCACGCCTAAAATGCGCGAAGAGATCACAAATGCGCTGCTCGAAAAGTTTGAGGAAGAGGCCAAGTCCAAAGCGGAAAATATCGATCCGCCCGACTACCTCAATGAAGAGGCTCAGACCAACGTGCAGGAAGCATGGGGGAGTATGAGCGATGAGGACCAATTTGAATACGCAAAGGACCACGTTGACAGCCTCAAAGAGCAACTGGAAGAGCCTGCCAAAGTCGCGCGCACCCCGACGATTGACCTTGCATGGCCTGAGAAATTCGATCCGCTTAACCTGACCTCGGGTCGCGACTACATGCGGACGCAGGCACTCGCGAAGTACATCGCCGACAAGCGCGGAGCGCAGTTGATCACTCAGCGTACCGATGCGGGCCTCATCGGGCGCAAGGGGAGGCTTGACACTCCGGCGGTTATCTCAGCTAGGGCCGTGCTCAACGATCCGAACTCCAATCCGGGGAACGTGGAGAGCGCCAAGAAAATTATCGCCGACTTCGAAAACGTGTCGGGTGGCTGGAAGCCCCGCGACAAGTTCCTCGGGTCGGATGCTGACTACGAAAAGCTCTATGGGACCGGCGGCGTCGGCGCGAAGAAAGATGCGGCGTGGACCGAGCGCATGATGAAAGAGCTTCAACAGGTGGATTTCAAGCTTTGGTCCGGATGGAAGGGCAGCTCGACGAACGCGGAAGGCAGGCTGTTGCAGGTAGCGGCATCCGACGAACTCGGCGGCCGTATCCGCGACGCGCGCCCGCCCAAATGGAAAGACCCGGCGAACGATCCTCCGGAAGTGGTGCTCGCGAAATCCGTCGTGGGCAATCCGAACTCTACGGCCGAGGACACGGGAAACCATAACCTCGTCATCGCCGCGTACAAGGATGGGGCGCCGCCGGCTATCTTGAAGGCCATGTCGGACGCCGCGCAGGGCCACAAGACGCCTGAGACGGACAAGATGATCATGGACTATCTCTCCAGTTCGACCGGGGCCAAAGAACGCGCCAAGGCCCCGAACTTGGACGCGGAGAGCTTTAACGGCGGCTACATCCGCCTGCCCAAAGTGGTCATCGAAAAGAACGGCGCGGCCTCGACGACGGTCAGCCGAGACGTGGCCAATGGTTGGAATGGCACGTCGAACAACGCGCCCGAGGGGATCAACAAGAAAGAGAGCATCGAATACGCGAACCACGCCTACGCGGCGATCGGCGGCTACGAAGGCGTCAAGGCGGCGCTCCGTGCGAAGTGGGAGACGACGCAATACCTGCTCGACAAGGCCGACATCCCGGTTGTGCAGGCGTATCGCGGCATCACGTATGCGCACAAGCTCCCGGGCGCTGCGAACGTGGGCGACTTCAACCCGCCCGCGTCCGGGATTGTTAAAGAGAGTGGCAGTCAACAAAGCGTCAATCTCGCGGAGATGCCGGTCGGGGCGAGCGTTAAGATTTCATCGGGAAAGACCATCACTAAAGTCAGTGCCGAAGACTTGCCATCTGGATACGCGAAGGGCACGGGCAAATGGACTTATGCGGAGCCCAAGGAAACACAGTCACGCATCGTGTTGCGCGCGGAAGTACCGCGCACCGCTGTCGTGTCTGTGCCCGCCTATGGCGTCAACGTCAAGAGCGAGCAGGAAGTGGTCGTCGTCGGCACCGGCTGGAAAGGCTGGGACGCTTGGTCCGGCCGCGCGCCCAGTTTCGAGGAAGTCCCGATGCACGCGCCGGCTCCGGCAGCCCCGAAGAACCCGCAATCATGAAAATCGATCTCAACAATCTCCCGGGCAAGCCCAGCCCCCTCGGCGACCCCCATTGGCTTTCGGGCTCGGGCAGGGTTGACCGCAAGGGTATCCATGAGCGCTACAAGGCGGCGCATCTCGCGGAGATCAAGGCGCGTCCGCGCAAGCCCGCGCGCCCGGAGACAACCGCCAAGCTTGAGGCCATGTCGGCGCGCGTCAAGAAGACCGAACAGGCGAAGCTGGTCAGGGTTTGGAATACCGCGATCGGGATCATTGACCGCACGGAGCCCCGGCTCCGCGACCTCATTGAGCGTGAGCTGATCGACGTGGCGGGCATCGATCATACGCGTGTCGGGGACGCGATGCAGGCGACCGAGGACCTCATGAAGCTGATCCGCCCCGTTCGAACCAAGGCAATCAAGAAGGCCTTCCGATATCTGCGGGAGCATCTGTGATGGCGTATGATCCGAACGAACAGCGCGACCCGAAAGGTCAGTGGTCGGCCAGCGCGGGCGGCTTCGGCGCCCATTCCGAAGGGCCGTACATGGCCGTGGAGAAACCGGAGAACGCAGAGAAGGCGAACACGGTCGCCAAGATCGCTGCTCAGGTCGCGAAGAAACTCGATTTTGACCCGACCGGGATCAACATCTCGGATGAGAGCAAGACCTTCGAGTTGAACGGAAAGACGATGCCCTACGCTGGATGGGCGACAGTTCCACCGGAGCCAACGCTGACGACTAACCCGGATGGGTCGAAACAGGTCATCGGAGGCGGGATCGGCACCGTGACGTTGTTCACGCCGCACGTCGGGAATGACCCGGCCGGGATCGCTGGCGTCACGGCGCACGAAATCGCGCATCAAAAGTTCAACGCCCTTCTGAGCGACAAGGCGGTCGATCAGCTCAAGATGGCGCAAGACCCGGACTACGGCAAAGACACGCAATGGATCACATACGACAGTACCAACCCTGAGCATGTACGGATGAGCGTGAACGGGGCTATGGTTTCGTCACCGCAACCGGACGGGACCCAGAAAATCCGAGAGCCGGGCTTCATGAAGCCGGACGGCACGCTCAATGAGCCCTACGCGAGTAAGTATCCCGCGTATCAGCTCTACACGAAAGCGATGATGCCGATGGTCGCGGACTTCGCAAAGTCGGACGGCGTGTCCGACTACAGCAAAGAGTATTGGCAGGGCGTGCAGACGCCGAAAGTCGTAGAGTATGTGAAGGACGCCAACACGGGCGAGAAGGGCACGTATACGACGGCCTCCATCCCGCACCTGAGCGCGTTCCACGAAACCCTCGCGGAGATCGCGCGGCTCAAGTACGCGGGCCAGCCGGTCTACCATAGGAAACTCGGCGAGGTCGAAGGCAAACCGGTTTACTTTGCGCAGGGCACGAAAGGCGTCAAGCCGGCGTGGAGCACCCTCTACAAGGCGATCAATGAGAATTGGAAACGGCGGAACGGCAAATGATCGAACGTCAGACCATAGACGGGCGTAACGCGACCATCGCGTACATCACGGATAAGTTTGCGCCCGCGACCGCGAGCACTGCGCACTACGTGAAGGTATCGTTCGATGACGGCGAGACGCTGTTTCTGAAGTCCGACCCTCCGAAGGCGAAGGGCCTGCAAATCCTCGGCGCCTCGCTGGCGCAATGGGCCGCGACTTTCGCAGCGGCCGACGAGCACCGTATTGAAACGGCAATCCGAACTGGATTGCTCAGCGGATTTGAGAACACCGAAGTCGCGAGAGCGGTCGTCGGCAGTCAGCGCCTCGCGGGCGTAGACGGCGTCACCGAGATCACGCGACGACAGATCATCCAGCTTGCGCGCGTCACGCTCAAGAGAAAATCCGCATGAGCGGTGTTTCAGTGGATGTCCACTGAGGCCTACACGGAGGACTTACTATGTTGAAGACAATCTACGACACGGCCGAGGAAATTCCGGAGGGCTATGCCGCTCTCTACACGGAGCGGAACGGCAAATGGGAGTTGACCGGCGTCACGGGTGTCAAGACCCAAGCCGACATCGATCGCGTACAGGCCGCGCTCGTGAAGGAGCGCAACGACCACAAGGCGGTCAAGACCGCGTTCGCGCCGTTCGAAGGGCTCGATCCCGAGGTCATCCACGCGCAGGCGACCGAGCTGGAGGAAACCAAGGCCCAGCTCGCCGCCGTCAAGAAGGATGGCACGATCGACGAGACCAAGCTGGAGCCGATCATCACGGCCCGGCTCAAGCAGATCACCGCTCCGATGGATCGTGATCGGCTCGCTCTTGAGCGCCGGCTCGAAGCGCAGCAAAAGCTCGTGGCCGAAAAGGATGGCGAGGTCTTGAGCCTGAAGACCGCCATCACCACGGGCAACGTCGAGCGCGCCATCCGTGACGCAGCCGGCGAAGCCAAGATCGTTTCGACCGCGATCTCGGATGCTGTCTTGCAGGGCAGCCGCGTGTTCGAGGCGACCGAGGATGGCCGCGTCATCACCAAGGATGTCCCCGGGGTTACGCCGGGCTTGAACCCGCGTGAATGGTTCAAGGACATGCAGGAGAAGTCCCCGCATTGGTGGCCGGCGTCAGTCGGCGGCGGATCGAAGGGTGGCTCCGGCCCGGCCGGACGGGCGAATAACCCGTGGTCGCGCGAAGCTTGGAACCTGACCAAGCAGGGCGTCTACCTCAAGGAGTACGGCGAGGACAAGGCCAAGGTTCTGGCGGAAAGCGTCGGCTCGCACATCGGCGCGACCAAGCCGGCAGCGGCCTGAGCCCTTCGCTAACTGCCAGTTGAGTACGAGAGCGCGTCCGCCTAAAATGGCGGACGCGCTTTTTCCGTGCCCCGCAGGGGCATCGGCTTGCAAGGACTTCCCATGATCTTGTCTCGCACATACGCGTCGCGAAAGGAAATTCCGCAAGGCGCAGAAGCCCTCTATACGCCGACCGGCAACCTATTCATCCTGAACGGGGCGAAGCACGACATCGTCGCGGATAATCCGTGGGAAGGCGACAACTGGAATTTGACCGAGCAGGGGCGCTTCATCTCGCAATACGGGCTCGTGATCGCGGCTGCATTTGCGAAGATCGCCGGCACCAAGATCGGCGGCCTGAAGCCTCGCGCGGCGTATCAGCCGTCTCTCAAGGTCCTGATCCAGAAGCGCGATGTCACGACCAACATCTATCAGACCGGAGGCGGCGGCGGTGGGACCGATGACGCGCTCGTGGCTGGCCTCGTAACGAAGACCTGACCATGCATCTCGACAGCCCCAGCAAATCGATCGTAGTCGTTCTCGGCGAGGCCAAAGGCTCCGCCGATTGCGACATTACGCTTTCGTTCGAAGACATCACGCTGCCCTCCGGGTTCACCGCAGGCAGCTACGACTACACGACGAACGGCACAACGCCTGTCACCGTGTTGCCCGCTCCCATTTCGGGAACACAACGGCGCGTGCGCGAGTTCAACCTCTACAACAACGACGACATCTATCATACCGTCACCGTCTACTTCGTGGACGGCGGGGTGCAGCGCGTGATCTGGACCGGCGTGCTCTCGCCGTCGCAAATCCTCAACTACAATTCCGGCGTCTGGAACAACAACATCCTTGGGCCGGTCGGCCTAACGGGCGCGACGGGCGCGACGGGCGTGGTCGGCGCGACCGGCGTCACGGGCGGGACCGGCGGGACCGGCGGCACGGGCGCGACCGGCGGGACCGGCGGCATGGGCTCGACTGGGGCCAGCGGCCAAATCATCATTGCATCTGACATCAGTTTCGGCGCGACAGGCCCCGGCGCGACCGGCGCGAGCGGGCAAGTCTTCATCAACACCACAACGGACAATGTCTATCAATACGACAGCGGCACGAGCACGTGGATACTTCAAGGCAACATCCTCGGCGCAACGGGCGCGAGCGGCGGCATCGGTGCAACGGGCGCAACGGGAGGCACGGGAGGCACGGGCGGCACGGGCGGCACGGGCGGCACGGGCGGCGTCGGCGCAACCGGCGCACTCGCGTTCAACTGGCGCGGAGCATATTCCGCGATCACGACCTATGCCGTGAACGATGCGATGCATTTCACGGACGGCTCTGCGTATCTATGTATCTCGCCCACTGTCGCAGGGCAGAACCCGACGAACTATCCGGCGCTTTGGAGCCTGATCGTTTCGGTCGGCGCAACGGGAGCAACTGGCTTCACGGGGGCAACGGGCGGGACTGGCGGGACCGGCGGCACAGGCGGGACCGGCGGCACAGGTGGGACCGGCGGGACCGGCGGGCTCGGGCTCACGGGCGCGACCGGCACAGGCATCAACTGGCGGGGCAACTATTCGGCGCTCGCGACGTACAATGTGCTCGATGCGATGTTCTTCACGGACGGATCATCCTATGTCTGCACGGTCGCGACAACGGCGGGGCAGAACCCTGTCACGACCCCGTCGAGTTGGTCGCTATCATCGCGCGTTGGCGCAACTGGCGCAACTGGCGCAACCGGCGGCGTCGGCCCGATTGGCGCGACTGGCGTCGGCGCAACTGGCGCAACTGGCGCAACTGGCGCAACTGGCGCGACTGGCGCGACGGGCGGCGCGGGTGGCACGGGCGGGACCGGGCCGAAAGGCGCGACCGGGTTCTCTGCGCCGTTCACGTGGCTCTACGAT
>Ga0182014_10003449_pt1 | contig 18931 bp, 17 predicted proteins | sample 612S2DmetaG_FD_120489 | JGI IMG/M metagenome (GOLD analysis project Ga0182014, IMG submission 120489) | Permafrost microbial communities from Stordalen Mire, Sweden - 612S2D metaG | ecosystem: Environmental > Terrestrial > Soil > Wetlands > Permafrost | place: Sweden: Stordalen | collected... | reverse complement strand
TGCCGAAACTGGCGGCGCCGGTGTTGTCTCTAGGAAAAGCCAACCGCAGGCGCCTGAGTAATCCCCGTCAAGGCCGCTCCAATCAATGAGTTGCGTCGGTTTCGGCTCCCGCGGAAACCCACGCATCGGGGGGGGGAGATGAGCCTGATCTCAAGTCGAGCGCAGCGGCGGCGGCTGCGCCTTTTGCTTCGTTCCACCATCCGCGCATCTTCGGGGTAGTGCCCAGCAAGGCTAGTTCCGGCGCTTCCCACAACCGGCTCGAATAGGGACATGGGGCCTCAATTTCATACAAGTGTCGGGACTGTATGAATGTACTGACCAGCATCATCCATGGTGCGCCTAAGGTGGCCATAATCAATGGGGTCATTTTGCTCGTGGTCGTTGGATGGCCGCTCTGGGTCTTTGGGCGTATTTGGCGTGCGGTAAAGAAAAAGACCGAAGAAAGCGCAAACTCAAATGGCCTGCCGGCTGTGGAGGCCCGGCTGGCAATCATCGACGGCTGCGATTACGCGTAAACCCATCCGAACCCAGCTTTGCGCCCCAAACAAACAGTCGAGCCGCTGGCCCCTGGTTTCTCCAACCCTACACCCGACCGTCCCGCGGGCCTCACCGGAGCCTCACCGTAGTACCCCCGATCCAGGTCGAGGGTACTACGGTGAGGCTCCGGTGGGGCTCCGGCGACGCTATGGACGTATGAGCGGGCGGCAGGGGACGCTGCTCCTCCCATTCCACCAACAGCGATGAACCCGAAACAACAGGTTAAGTGCTTCAACATCAGACGCTTAAGAACTTAACTTAATTGCAATCACTGCGGGTACTTACGCAAGCGACATGGGGTACACACCGGAGCATCACCGGGGCATCACCGGTGTACCTCTGGGCACCGCCCCCACCACAACCTATCCTGCCGAATGCCGTTGCCGATCCTGCTGCGCGGAACTTTGTGCTGGAAGTCATTTCCTCAATCGGGGAAGATGCAAGTCATGAAGCTGAACCTGCTCACCCCTTCCGCCGCTCTGGCGCTCGCCCTGCTCACCTCTGGAACCCTGGCCGCCGAGCCAGAGACGGTCTGGATTGCCTCGCTGGACCTTTCACCGATTACCCAAGGCTGGGGACAGGCCCAAGCCGACAAGGCCGTCACCGGCAAGCCGCTATCCATAGGCGGGAAGACATTCGAGCGCGGGTTGGGCACGCACACCGACAGCTTGGTCCGGATTCAGCTCAAAGGGGGGGCGGAAAAGTTCATGGCGTCCGTCGGCGTGGATGACGCCGCCACCAGTGACCAGGCCACCATCGTGTTCCGGGTGGTCGGTGACGGCAAGACGCTCTGGAAGTCCCCCGGAATGAAACGCGGCCAGCCCGCCCGACCGGTCGAGGTGAACGTTGCGGGGATGAAGTCGATGCTGCTCCTCGCGGGTTCAGGCGGCGACATCTCCTTTGGCCATGCGGATTGGGCCGACGCCAAATTGCTCGTGACAGGCGAGCGCCCGGTCATTGTCGGCCAGCCGCGCGAAGAGGCCGTCATCCTCACGCCTATGCCTCCCCGCGCTCCACGGATCAACGGCGCGCGCATTTTTGGCGTTCACCCGGGGCATCCGTTCCTGTTCACGATTCCGGCAACAGGCGACCGCCCCATGACATTCGCGGCGGGCCATCTGCCGAAAGGTCTGACCGTGGACGCCACCACCGGCCAAATCCAGGGCCGGATGGAGAAGCCCGGCACATACGAGGTGACCCTTCGGGCCGCCAACGAGCTTGGTAATGCGCAGCGCAAGTTCAAGATCGTCTGTGGGGAGACCCTGGCTCTCACGCCCCACATGGGCTGGAATAGTTGGTACGTGTGGGAGGGCCACGTGACCGACAAGATCATGCGCGCTGCCGCCGACGCAATGGTCAGCAGCGGGATGATGGATCACGGTTACCAATACGTGAATATTGATGATTGCTGGGCGGTGAAACCGGGCGCCACCGACCCAAGCCTCGGCGGTGAGCCGCGCGATGCGCGGGGCATGGTAAACGCCAACCAGCGATTCCCCGACATGAAGGCGCTCACCGACTACATTCATGCCAAAGGCCTCAAGGCGGGCATCTACACTTCGCCGGGGCCGACGACGTGCGCCGGTCACGTCGGGGCGTATCAACACGAGGAGCTCGACGCCCGGCGTTTCGCCGAGTGGGGGTACGACTTCCTTAAGTATGATTGGTGCTCCTATGGCGACATTGCGAAGAACCCGGATCGTGCGGCTCTGGAAAAGCCGTATCGGCTCATCGGCGGTATCCTGCGGCGGCAGGATCGAGATATGGTGCTCAACCTCTGCCAATACGGCATGGGCAACGTTTGGGAATGGGGGAAAGAGGTCGGTGGGCACAGTTGGCGCACGGCGGGTGACCTGGGCGGCTCTTTTCAGGGCATTCCCGCCGCGCTGTTCCGGGATGGCTTCGACGTGTATGCGCGGAACGAGTTGCACAAGTTCGGCGGCCCGGGCGGCTGGAATGACCCCGACTACCTCTTGCTCGGCTACCTCAGCAACTGGCAAGGCCAGACCGCTCCCAGCCCGCTCAAACCCAACGAGCAATACACGCACGTCTCCCTCTGGTGCCTGCTGGCCGCCCCCCTCATCTTCAGCGGGGACATCACGCGCCTCGACGACTTCACCTTAAGCCTGCTCACTAATGACGAAGTCATCGATGTGGACCAGGACCCGCTTGGCAAACCGGGCCGCCGCGTGGCCATTGACGGCGATCTCGAAGTCTGGGCCAGGGATATGGAGGACGGGACTAAAGCGGTCGGCCTGTTCAATCGCGGAGAAGACGAAACGACTGTGACCGCTAAGTGGGCGGACCTTGGCCTCAAAGGCAAGCGGATCGTGCGCGACCTGTGGCGGCAACAGGACCTGGGTAAGTATGAGGGCGAGTTTACGGCCTCCGTGCCCCGGCATGGGGTGGTACTCGTTCGGCTGCGGCCCGGCCGTTAATTGAGGAGCCATGCCGGCCCAGGAAATCCATGTGGTGACCGGGGCTTTCGGCTACTCGGGGAAGTACATCGCCGCGCGGCTGTTGCGGGCGGGGCATCGCGTGCGCACGCTGACGAATGCTATTGGCCGCCCCAACCCCTTCGGCGACCAGGTCGAGGCGCGCCCTTTCCACTTTACCGACCAGGCGAAACTGGTCGAGTCGTTGCGTGGCGCAGCGGTGTTCTACAATACGTATTGGGTGCGCTTCAACCACGGTGACTTCTCGCACGCGGCCGCGGTGGACAACACGTTGAAGCTGTTCGAGGCCAGCAAGGAGGCAGGCGTAGGCCGGGTAGTCCACGTCAGCATCACCAATCCCTCCGAAGCTTCCCCGCTGGAATACTTCCGCGGCAAGGCCCTACTTGAACGCGTGCTGGCCGAATCGGGCCTATCCCATGCGATCCTCCGGCCCACGGTCCTCTTTGGCAAAGAGGACATTCTCATCAACAACATCGCCTGGTGCCTGCGCTGGCTTCCAGTGTTCGGCGTATTTGGGGATGGGCAGTACCGGCTGCAACCAATTTACGTGGATGACCTGGCCGAGCTGGCCGTCAAGCAAGGCCGCGAGGGTGCCAACGCCATCGTTGATGCCATCGGCCCCGAGACCTTCACCTACCGCGACCTGGTCCAGGAGATAGGCACGATCATCGGTAAACCCAGGCCGGTCATTTCGGTGCCGCCCTCGCTCGGTTACGCTTCGGGCTGGCTCATCGGCAAATTCACCGGAGACGTAGTGATCACCCGCGAGGAGATAAAAGGTTTGATGCAAGACCTGCTCTGCACTAATTCGCCGCCCGCCGGCTCAACGCGGCTCACCGACTGGGCGCGAGCAAACGCCACAACACTAGGACAACATTACGCCAGCGAACTGGCCCGCCGCCGCAACCGGCAGGAACCCTGCACGGAGCTCGTCGGGAGATAAAATGTGATCTGGTACAGCCAAGACCAATCAGTCCAACGGCTCAGAAGGCGCGGAGGAACGTAAGCGGCCAGCAGTGAGTCACCTGAATTCATAGGTATTGGGCGCAGATTGGGCTTGCTGGCAATTTCGACGATGGTTACGTTGCTGGGGGTGGAGCGGTCCCGGGCTCCGTCCGTTCCTATGCAAACAAACACGGAAATCGGCTACAACTCGAAGGTCGAGGGCGACGTAATCGTCACCCGGCTCGACGCCGCCCTGAACTGGTTCCGCAAGAACCTGGACGCGGGCGCCAACTGGGGCCGCAAGAACTCCCTTTGGCCGATGCCGATGGGGCTGGCGTGCTGCGCGATCGAGCTCATGGCCACCGGGGCCAGCCGATACGACATCTCGCGCTTTGGCGCCGAAGTCATGCGCTTTTCTCCTCGCCAATCCGACGTGATGGTCGTCTCTGGCACCGTGACCTACAAGATGGCGCTGGCGGTCAAACGGATTTACGAACAGATGGCCGAGCCCAAGTGGGTCATCGCGATGGGTGCCTGCGCTTCCACCGGCGGCATGTACCGCAGCTACTCCGTCCTTCAGGGAGTTGACCATATCCTGCCCGTGGACATTTACGTGGCCGGGTGTCCGCCGCGTCCCGAGGCCCTCCTCGACGCCCTGATCAAACTGCAAAACAAAGTGGCCAGGGAACCCGCCATGGCCACGCTGAAGAAAGTGGCCTGAGCATTTGGGCCGCCCCTTCGCTCCAGCTTCTAAGAATGACTGCCCTAGAACTAGCACAACAGCTCAAAGCTAAATTCGCCGGCTTGATTTCCGAACCGGTCGAGTTCCGGGGCGAAACCACGCTCAAGGTGTCTGACGCCGAGCGGATGCCTGAGATTTGCGCTCTGGCCAAGCAGAAACTGGGATTTGACTACCTCGTGGACATCACGAGTGTGGATAATTATGGCGACGACCCGCGCTTCATGCTCGCGTATCACCTTTATGGTTACGGCCATCTCTGCGCGCTTCGTCTTAAGATCGACGTGAGCGAGGAGAAGGGCGAGGCGCCGACGGTCACCGGGGTATGGCGCACGGCGGATTGGCACGAGCGGGAGATTTACGACATGATGGGCATCCGTTTCCGCGGCCATCCCGACCTGCGGCGCATCCTGATGTGGGAAGGCTACCCCTATTTCCCGCTGCGGAAGGATTTCCCCCTGGCCGGCAAGCCGACCGACGTTCCCGAAGTGGCTTTCACCGACACCGCGCCGCTGGCCGGCGGCCCGTTTGTTACCATTGCCGGCGGCAAAGACACCATCGCGCGCGAGCCGCGCGTGCGAATTCCCAACACGGATGCCCTGGAAACCAACGCGCGCCTGGAACGCCGCCAGGACATTAAAGAGGCCCACGGCCATTCTCACGGCCCCGGTCCCATTGAACCGAAGCACTGACCATGGCTGAGGCTCGAGACATTGAGTTTAAGGACCCGGCAGCGCGAATCGCGGATTCAGCGCTTGCGCCGGGCGGCCTGCCGCCGGGTCAGGAGCCGGGCGAGCTTCAGGGCGAGAAGATGGTCCTGAACGTGGGGCCCTCCCACCCGGCCACGCACGGCGTGCTCCGCATCGTCCTCGAATTAGATGGCGAAATCATCACCGGCGCCAGGCCCGAGGTCGGGTATCTGCATCGCGGCGACGAGAAGATCGCGGAGAACTTCACCTATACCCAGTTCATCCCCTACACGGACCGGCTTGATTACCTCGCCCCGCTCGCCAACAACGTCGCCTACGCGCTGGCGGTCGAGAAGTTGCTCGGCATTGACCGCCAGTTGCCGCCGCGCTGCCAGTTTATCCGCGTCATTTGCTGCGAACTCGCGCGTATTTCCTCCCATCTCCTGGGCGTCGGCTGCTATGCCATGGATTGCGGTGCGATGACTGTGTTCCTGCATACGTTCACCGAGCGCGAGAAGATTCATAACCTCTGCGAATCCCTCACCGGCGCGAGGTTCACGACGGCCTATACCCGCATCGGGGGGCTTTCGCGCGACATGCCGCCCGGCTGGGCCGAGCAGTGCCGGAAGTTCTTGAACGAGGTCGTCGTGAATATCGACGAGACCGAGACATTCCTCACCCGCAACCGCATTTTCGTGGACCGCACCCAGGGAGTGGGCGTCATCCCCAGAGACGTGGCGATCGATTACGGCATGAGCGGCCCGAACCTGCGCGGCAGCGGCGTCGAGCATGATTTGCGCAAGGCGCATCCATATCTGGTTTACGACCAACTGAAATTCGATGTGCCGGTCGGCACGACCGGGGATTGCTACGACCGCTACCTCGTGCGCATGGAAGAAATGCGTCAGAGTGTGCGGATCGTCCATCAATGCCTGGACCAATTGCCCAACGGCCCCGTAAACGTGCCCGATGGGAAGATTGTCTTGCCGCCCAAAGACCGCGTGCTGACTCGGATGGAGGAATTGATCCATCATTTCATCAACGTGACGCAGGGGATTAACGCTCCACCCGGTGAGATTTACTTTGGCCATGAAAACCCAAAGGGCGAATTGGGCTTCTACATCAACAGCAAGGGCGGAGGCACGCCTCACCGGCTAAAGATCCGCTCACCGTCGTTTGTGAACCTGAGCATCCTCTCCTGGCTGTTGCCGCGCCACATGCTCAGCGACGTCGTCGCGATCCTGGGCTCGTTTGACTTCGTCATGGGGGAGTGTGACCGATGAGCGAGATTCACCCAAGTGAGCCGATTTCCAGTCCATTGGTGGATCAGCCGGATTTCGCCGTGCCCGCCGCGCTGCAGGCGGAGATTGACGAGTTAATCACGCATTATCCCGTCAAGCGAAGCGCGTCCCTGATGCTGCTGCACGCGGTCCAGGAGCATTTCGGCTACCTCTCGCGCCAGGCGGTCGAGTGGGTTGCCGGCAAGCTCGGCCTTCAGCCGATCAACGTCTATGAGTTGGTGACCTTTTACCCGATGTTCCATGCGAAGCCCGTCGGCAGGTATCACCTGAAAGTGTGCCGCACGTTGAGCTGCGCGCTGGGCGGCTCATACGAGCTGCACGAGCACTTTTGCCGCAAGCTCGGGCTGGACCCGCACGCGCACGGTCCGCAAACGTCCAAAGACGGGAAGTTCACGGTGGAGTTCGTTGAGTGCTTGGCGAGTTGTGGTACGGCCCCGGTCATGATGTGTAACGACGAATTTCACGAGGGCGTTTCTGAGAAGCGGGCGGACGAGATTCTGGGGGAGTGCAAATGAGCGCGTTTCACTCCGCATTCCGCATTCCGCACTCCCCAGTGGATAGTTGGCTGCCCGACATGGATTTGAACCATGACAAACAGATCCAGAGTCTGCTGTGCTACCGTTACACCATCGGGCAAGCCGGCGCGGCCACAAACCTAGAGCTTTCCCGTCAGGAGTCAAGCTGCTGATATGCCTCAGGAATACCGCCAAGTCCTAAAGCACGTTGATCAGCCGGGCTACTCGCCTGAGTTGGACTGCTATTTGAGCCATGGCGGGTATGACATCCTCAAGAAGGCGCTGGCGCTTCAGCCAAACACATTGCCGAACGGCAAGACACTCAGCGGCCCGGAGCAGCTTCGGCAGGAGGTTATGGTTTCCGGTTTGCGCGGCCGCGGCGGCGCGGGCTTTTCCTGCGGGCTCAAATGGTCTTTTGTTGACCGCAAGAGCGGCAAGCCGATCTACCTGATCGGTAATGCCGACGAATCTGAGCCCGGCACGTTCAAGGACAAGCAGATACTCCACAAAGACCCGCACCAGTTGATCGAGGGCATGATCATCGCCAGCTACGCGAATGACGTCCACCTCGCCTACATCTACATTCGCGGCGAGTTTGCCGTGGGTGCGAAGATTCTGAACCGTGCGCTTGAGGAAGCACGAGCCAAGAACTTCCTCGGCAAGAACATCATGGGTTCCGGCTATGATCTGGAAATCCACGTCCACCGTGGCGCCGGCGCTTACATATGCGGCGAGGAAACCGGCCTCATTGAGTCCTTGGAAGGGAAGCGCCCTTATCCCCGGATCAAGCCGCCCTATTTCCCCGCAGTGCTCGGCCTCTACTTGTGCCCGACGATCGTCAACAACGTCGAGACGCTCTGCGCGGTGAAGCACATCGTTGGTATGGGTGGTGCCCAATATTCGAAACTCGGCGCGCCCAACAACACCGGCACCCGCATCGTCAGCATCAGCGGCCACGTCAGGAAGCCCGGCTATTACGAGGTCGAGGTCGGCAAGGTCACCATTGGCGAACTCATCAACGACCCGGTGTTCGGCGGAGGCTTGCGCGAAGGGAGAAAGCTTAAGGCTGTCATCCCCGGGGGGTCCTCGGCCAAGGTTTTCAAGGCCGGAGAGAGATTCAAGCTCAAGCGCAGGGGCCCCGACGGCAAGGAGACCGAGCAAGAGCTCGATATGCTCGATTTGCCATATGACTTCGATTCGCTGATCGCCGCGGGCAGCATGTCCGGCTCCGGCGCGATCATCGTGCTGGACGATTCGACGGACATTGTTAAAGCGCTCGCAAACATCGCAGAGTTCTACGCGCATGAGAGCTGCGGCCAATGCACGCCCTGTCGGGAAGGATCGCTCTGGATGTCCAAAGCCCTCCACCGCCTCGCGAACGGGGAAGGCCGCAAGAGCGACGCGGACTACTTGATCAGAATTGCTGACAATATCCCTGGCGGGCGCACGATCTGTGCCTTCGGCGAGGCCTGCTCGTGGCCGGTGCAGAGCTTTGTCGCGAAGTTCAAAGACGAGTTCGTTGCGCGCGGAGCTGCCGACGAAGAACGCCGCGCCCGGCCAGGCGCCGGTCCCACGGCAGCGGTGAAACTGGCCGCCAGCCCGCAAATGTGACCCGAGAAGATGCCTATAGCCGCAACAACTGAAACCAAGCCCGCGCCGCCTCCCACCGACGCGATCAAGGTGCGGGTTAACGGCATTGAGGTCGTAGCGCCGAGGACGATGCCGGACCCCGTCTCCGGCAAGCCTGTGCCGACGACGATGATTCAGGCCTGTGCGATCGCGAAGGTCGATGTGCCGCATTACTGCTACCACCCCAAGCTCCCGGTCGCCGGCAACTGCCGCATGTGCCTCGTCGAATTTGGCACGCCGGCGATAGGCCAAGACCGCAAGCCAATCCTGAACCCGGATGGCACGCCAAGGATAGCCAAAGCGCCACGCCCGGCCATCGCATGCGCCACGCCGATTTCCCCGGGCATGGAAATCTACACGGACACGCCGGCCGTGAAGCTCATGCGCCAGGGCGTGCTCGAATTCCTGCTCATCAATCATCCGCTCGACTGCCCGATTTGCGATCAGGCCGGCGAATGCAAGCTGCAAGAATACTCCGTGGAATATGGCCAGTCTGAGAGCCGGTTCGCCGAGACGAAGGTCCACAAACCCAAGCGGGTTGATCTCGGCCCGCGCATCGTGCTGGACGACGAGCGCTGTATCCTGTGCACGCGCTGCATTCGCTTCACGAGAGACATCGTGAGCGATGATGCGCTGGGCATCGTGAATCGAGGCAGTTATAACACGCTCACCGCCTATCCCGGGAAAGTGTTCGACAACAATTACACCTTGAACACGGTGGACATCTGCCCGGTTGGCGCGCTTACGTCGAAGGATTTCCGATTCCAGATGCGGGTCTGGTTCCTGAAGGAGACCAAGAGCCTGTGCTCGAGCTGCGCCACGGGCTGCAGCATCGTCATCGGGTCGCGGGAGGATAAGATCTATCGCTATGAGCCGCGCGAAAACGACGCAGTCAATGCCTCCTGGATGTGTGATTATGGCCGGCTGAATTACAAGTGGATCGGACGGCAGGACCGCCTGACGGAAATCCGAAGGCCGAAGGCCGAAGGCCGAAGTCAAACGGCAGGGTGGGTTGCGGTGTTGAAGGAAATCTCAGAGAAGCTGAAGCAGGCGCCGGCGGGGTCGGTCGCCATGGTGGTCTCAGCGCGGCAGAGCAATGAAGAGCTCTACCTGCTGTCGAAGCTGGCGAAGGCGCTGGGCGCGCAGACGGACTCGGTGCCCCGTGCAGGAGAAGCCGACCGGCTGCTGTTGGATGCGGATCGGAATCCAAACAGCAATGGCGCACGGCTCACTGGCATTGCCGCCGAGCCGATGGGCTCAAACTTGCCGAAGATCGCCGAAGGCATCCGCAGCGGGCGTATCAAGACCCTGATTGTCTTTGGCGAAGATGTGACTCGCCATGGCCTCGGCGCGGATCTGCTCGGCAAACTGGAAACGCTCATCGTGAGCGACATTCTGCCGAACGAAACGACCCGGCTGGCGCATTATCTCTTGCCCGGCTGCGCTCATGCCGAGAAACGCGGCACTTTCACCAACACCAAAGGGCGTGTTCAGAAGTTCATGAAGGCGGTTAACCCCCCCGGGGATGCCCGGCCGGAATGGGAGTTCTTGCGGGAGCTCGCGCTGGATATTGCGGACCAAAGTGGCTTCGTGAGCACAGAAGGTTTGTTTAACAAGATGGCCACGGAGATCCCCGCGTTCAACGGATTGACGTGGGCGAGCCTCGGCGATACGGGGGCGGCGGTCAGGATTTAGGCGATGATTCAGGCGATCATAGATTGGTTTGGAAGCCCAGCGGGGCAGTCCGTGCTCTTCAGCGCGGTGAAGATTCTTGGCGTCTTCTCCGTGCTCATGTTCATTGTCGCTTATGCGGTCTGGGTGGAACGTAAAGTCTCGGCTGCCATTCAGGACCGCCATGGTCCCAACCGCGTCGGCATCTTTGGCCTGCTGCAGCCTGCCGCTGATGCCATTAAGGCCTTCCTGAAAGAGGATTTTACCCCGGCCCACGTCCGCAAGGTGTATTACTGGCTTGCCCCGGCGATCGTGATGATCCCGAGCCTGCTTACCGTGGCCATCATCCCGTTTGGCTCGCTCATTGGGAGCCAGAAGATGATCATCGCGGACCTGAACGTGGGGGTCCTCTATACCTTTGGCATCGTCTCGCTCGGAGTTTACGGCATCGTGCTGGCGGGATATGCGGCGAGGTCGAAATACCCTTTCATCGGTGGCATCCGTTCGAGCGCGCAATTGATTTCTTATGAGATCGCCATGGGCATGTCAGTCATCCCGTTGTTCCTGATTGCCGGCGGACTGGATGTTCAGCAGTTGAGTGCCGCGTGGCAGGAATTGCTGGAAGGGACGAGTGGTCTAAACTTAAACCGCCTCGTCACCTGGCAGGCTGGCAACGGCTGGCTCATCTTCTACGCGCCGCTCTCGTTCGCCATTTTCCTGGCCGCCATGTTTGCGGAAACCAACCGCATGCCCTTCGATATGCCCGAGTCGGAGCAAGAACTGGCCGGGGGTTACAACGTCGAATACAGCTCGATGAAGTTCGCGCTGTTTTTCATGGGAGAATACGCCAACATGACCGCGGCGGCTGCTTTGATGACGACGCTGTTCCTGGGCGGTTGGACGCTGCCGGTGGCCGGTTTGAATCAGCCCGCCGCAACGATCTGGGTCGGGCTCCTCCAAATCGGAATCTTCCTGGCGAAGGTCTGCTTCATTCTGTTCATGGTTATCTGGGTGCGCTGGATGTGGCCGCGCTTCCGCTATGATCAATTGATGGATTTGGGCTGGCGGCGCTTTATTCCGCTGGCCCTGGCCAACATCGTGGTAACGGCCGTGGTCCTTTGGGCGAAGAGCTAGATGATTATCAAGCGCCGAAAACTGAATCTTTGGGAACGCCTTTACCTGCCGGCGATCATCGGCGGGTTCACGGTGACCCTGCGTCATTTCTTCAAGAAGAAGGTGACGATGCAGTACCCCGAAGAGCGGTGGGTGGTGCCCGAGGGCTATCGCGGCGCTCCTTACCTGGTGAAGGACCAGGATGGCCGCACCAAGTGCGTTTCGTGCCAGCTCTGCGAGTTTGTCTGCCCGCCCAAAGCCATACGCATCATGCCGCCCGGCCCGGGAGGCGCCCCGGAAGCCGGCAACGTCGAGAAGGCGCCCAAGGAATTCGAGATCAACATGCTCCGTTGCATCTTCTGCGGCTACTGCCAGGAAGTCTGCCCGGAGGAGGCCATTTTCCTGATGAAGGACTACTCGCTCACCGGCGCCAGTCGCGCCGAGATGCTCTACGACAAGGGAAAATTGCTCGCCCTTGGGGGCGTTCACCAGGACAAAATAGGTAAATGGAAGAAGAAAGCGCAGGAAGCGCGCACGCAAGGCATGGAGCCATGACCTCCGACAGGGTCACATAGGTTACAACGGCTATATGGATCAAGAAATCGAAATGAGTCAGATGATCTACCGCACAGTGGATTAGCAAATGCAGGACGCGCTATTCTATACTTTTGCGTTCCTGACGCTGGTGTTTGGCTTCCTCGTCGTCGCCAATCCTTTCAGCCGCAATCCGGTCACCAGCGCCATGTTTCTGGTGCTGACCATTGTCTCCCTGGCGGGGCTGTTCGTCCTCCTGCACGCCTTCTTCCTGGCCGCAGTGCAGATACTTGTTTACGCGGGCGCCGTGATGGTCCTGTTCATTTTCGTCATCATGCTGCTTGATTTGAAAGCGGAGGAGCGGCGGAAAATTAAGAAGCTTGGCATTGTCGGCGGCCTGATTTCCGCCGGGGCTATCCTGGCCATTTTCCTCAACAGCCTGCTCAAGGCCCCGCTCGGTGCCGTCCAGTCTCCCGCAGTCGAGGGCGGAACCGTCCCGCTCGCCAAGCTGCTGTTCACCCAATATCTGCTGCCGTTTGAGATCGTCTCCGTGCTTCTGCTCGTCGCCATAGTCGGCGTGGTGTTGCTCAGCAAGAAGGACCTTAAATGAATGTGGGACTGGAACATTACTTAGTCGTCAGCGTGCTCTTGTTTTGCCTGGGCCTGCTGGGGGTGATCGTGCGGCGCAACCTGCTGGTGATCTACATGTCGCTGGAGCTGATGCTCAACGCGGCCAACCTCGCGCTGGTTGCCTTCTCCCGCTACACCGACAGCCTCGACGGCCAGGTATTCGTGTTCTTCATCATCACGGTCGCCGCCGCAGAGGTCTCCGTCGGCCTGGCGTTGATTGTAGCGCTCTATCGCAAACGCCAGACCTCCCACGTCGAGGATTTGACCACGCTGAGACTCTAACTGATGAACCTGGACTTACTACCCTGGACAGTTCTGTTCCTACCGCTGCTGGCGGCAGGGTTCATCACGCTGTTCACGCAGCACAATCGCAAGCTCAGCGGTGGCCTTTCCATCGGGACGGTGGTGGCGGGATTCGTTCTGAGCCTCATTTTCGTGAAGCTGAATGGCTGGGGCCCGGCGCGTGAGTCTTCCGTCACCTGGCTGGCGATCGGCGATCTTCAGGTGGACTTCGGCCTCCGCCTCGACCCGCTAAGCCTGCTGATGATGTTGCTCGTCACAGGTATCGCCAGTGCGATTCACATCTACTCCTGGGCCTACATGAGCGAGGATCGCAGCTTCCCGCGCTATTTCGCCTGCTTGAGCCTTTTCACCTTCTCGATGCTGGGCATCGTGCTCGCCAACAACTTCCTCGAGCTTTTCATCTTCTGGGAGCTGGTCGGAGTGTCCAGCTACCTGCTCATCGGCTTCTGGTTCGAACGGCCGGCCGCGGCGGACGCGGGCAAGAAAGCCTTCATCACCACCCGGCTGGGGGACTTCGGGTTCCTGCTCGGCATCCTGATGGTCTGGGCGACCTTCCATACCCTGAAGTTCGACCAGATCGAGCAGGCCCTGTTGGCCAATCCGCAGACTCTAGGCGCCCTGGCGACGACCGCCGGCTTGCTGATCTTCTGCGGCGCGATGGGCAAGAGCGCCCAGTTCCCGCTTCACGTCTGGCTGCCCGACGCCATGGAAGGCCCCACTCCCGTCAGCGCCTTGATTCATGCCGCGACGATGGTCGCTGCGGGCGTTTACATGCTTTGCCGTGTGTTTTTCCTGCTTGATGTCCCTGGGTCCCATGCGCTGGAGGTCATCGCGTGGATTGGCGGGTTCACGGCTCTCTTGTCCGCCGTCATCGCCATCCAACAGGACGACATTAAGCGCATTCTGGCCTACTCGACGCTCTCCCAGCTCGGCTACATGGTGATGGCCGTCGGCCTCCACGGCCCGGCCCCGGCGATGTTCCATCTTTCGACCCATGCTTTCTTCAAGGCGCTGTTGTTCCTCGGTGCCGGCTCCGTGATCGTTGCTCTCCACCACGAGCAGGACATCTGGAAAATGGGCGGGCTGCGCCAGAAGCTGCCGGTAACGTTCTTGACCTTCATGGCGGGCACCCTGGCGCTGGCAGGCCTGCCGCCTTTCAGCGGGTTCTACAGCAAGGACAGCATCCTCGCGCAAGCTGCTGAACACAGCCTGCCGCTCTTTGTTCTGGGTGTGGTGGTGGCTGCGCTCACGACGTTCTACATGTTTCGCCTGGTCTTCGTGGCGTTTCTCGGCGCGCCGAAATCCGACGCCGCCGGCCACGCGCATGAATCCCCTCCGGCGATGGCTTGGCCCTTGCGAGTCCTGGCTGTGTTTAGCGTCATCGCCGGCCTCATAGGCATCGAGCAACTCTACTCGAAGCAGTTTCCAAGTGCGGGCATTGAGGCGGACATTCCGTTTCTCGGGCAAGTCGTCGCTCCCTTCCTCCACGCTCCTCTCGCTGCTGTCTCCGGTTTGCTGGCTGTGCTCGTTGGCTTTGCCGGAGCCTACGCGCTTTATGCCAAGGCATCCAAGGACCCCTTGCCGGAGAAGCTGGGCGCGCTGTCTCGGGCGATGCGGAACCGCTTCTACTTCGACGAGCTTTATCAGGCCACGGTCATTCGTTTGCATGACTTCCTGGCCGCGGTGGCCGACTGGTTTGATCGCTGGATCATTGCCGGCGTCGCCGTGCGCGGGACGCACGGCACCACGGAGCTGACCGGCCGCGCCCTTCGCCTGCTCCAAACGGGGAACCTGCAAACCTATGCCTTCCTGTTCGCCCTTGGCGTGGCGCTGGTCTTGTACTTCGTCCTGAAATAGCGCCCGGATCATGATGAACCCAGCGATAAACCGACCCAGCCAGCCCGGAATAGCGCAAGCTTCCGTCTGCGAGCCACTAACCCCTCGCGGTTCGGACTTCGGCCTTCGGGTTTCCTTCGGCCTTCGACCTTCGGCCTTCTGCCTTTCCTAAGCATGTCGCCCTTAACGTACATCATCGGCTGGCCGTTCTGCGCAGCGCTCGTATTGCTGCTGGTGCCGAGCACCTTCCGCCCCGTGGTGCGCGCGGTAGCCATTTTGGCCACGCTCATTTCGGCGGTGCTGGCGCTGAAGATGTTCTGCCAATTTCATGCCGGTATGCAGGGCTACCAGTTCGAGCAGCAGATTCCCTGGGTGACCAGTCTGGGCATCAGCTACCACGTTGGCGTGGACGGCATCAACGTGGGCCTGATCCTGATGGGGGCCATCGTCGCCTTCGCGGCGGCCTGTGTCTCATGGGAAGTCAAGGCGCGAGAGAAGGAGTTCTACATCCTGCTGTTGGTGATGACGGGCGGCATCCTGGGGGCCTTCGCCTCGCTCGACCTCTTCTTCTTCTACTTCTTCCATGAGCTGGCGCTGGTGCCGACATTCATCATGATTGGCGTGTGGGGCAGGGGAGAGCAGAAGAACTACGCCACTTTCCAGATCACGCTTTATTTGAGCATCGGCGCCTTGTTGGCCCTGGTTGGGCTGATTGCCCTTTATCTGCAGGCGGGCGCCGACACGTTCGACATTCCCAAACTCGCAAAGCATATTCGGGAACACCCCATTGCGAGGGACACACAGAACTTCATCTTCCCGTTGCTGCTCTTCGGTTTCGGCATCCTTGTCTCACTTTGGCCGTTTCACACCTGGGCTCCCCTTGGGTATGCCTCCGCTCCCACCGCCACCGCGATGCTCCACGCCGGCGTGCTGAAGAAGTTCGGCCTATACGGCCTGATTCGCATCGCCCTGCCGCTGCTTCCCCAAGCCGCCCAACACTGGACGCAGTTCCTCGCCTGGCTTTGCTTGGGCAACCTCGTCTATTGCGGCTGGGTCGCCATGCGCCAGAAGGATTTCAATCGGCTCATCGGCTATTCCAGCGTCGCCCACATGGGCTTTGTCTTCCTCGGCATTGCCGCCTTGAATGTCATCGGGGTGACGGGCGCGGTGCTGGTCATGATCGCGCACGGCTTCCTCGCCGCGCTCACGTTCGGCCTGAGCGGGTATATCTACCAGCAAACCGGCACGGTGCAGATAGACCGGCTCGGCGGCCTGCTCCGCCGGCTACCGTTCATCGGAGGGGCGCTGATGATGGCGGCGTTCGCGGGTTGCGGCTTGCCCGGCTTTGCCAACTTCGCGGGAGAAATCACCGTCTTTTTCGGCGCCTGGAAGGTATTTCCGGTCGTGACCGTTCTAGCGTGCTGGGGAGCATTGATTATTGGCGCGGTTTACATGCTGCGGGCAATTCGGGCCTTGTTGCACGGCCCGCTGCCGGATCAATGGGCCGGTGTAGCCGACGCGCCGCATCTCTGGCGCAAAGCGCCGTTCATCCTCCTGCTCGCGAGCCTCCTGGTGTTCGGGTGCTTCCCCCGCCTGCTCACGGACAAGATCGAGCCGAGCGTCAGCGAGAAAGTTGTCGCCGACTTTGTCACGGACCGTCACCAGGTAGTGGGGCGGGCGTCTCGCCTGCCACCAGGGCGTCTCGCCCTCGAACCGTCTTCCGCGGGCGAGACGCCCGGTGCGGCAGGCGGGACGCCCGCCCCACTATCTCCAAGGGAAAGCGAACCTTCCCTCCAACCAGTCGGCGGAGCAAAGGTTGCTGGAGTGCAATACTGATGAACGTCCTCTTGCTCAATCACGAACTGCTGGTGCTGGCGCTCGCCTTAGGGCTGCTCCTCGTGGATCTGTGGCTTCCGCCCCCGGCCAAACGCAACCTTGGATACGTTGCTGCGATTGGCGTGGGCTTGATCCTGCTTTACAGCCTCTTCTGCGTCGAACTCCCTTCCAGGCAGCCGGTGCAGTACGCCTTCGGCCAAATGTATGCGCTTGATGGCTTGGCGCTGTTCTTCAAGCGGTTCTTCCTGCTGGCCGCCCTCATCGTCCTGCTCATGTCGGTCGAATTCGCCGACCGCCTAGCCGCCGGCATCGCCGAGTTTTATGCGCTGATCCTGTTTGCGCTCTCAGGCATGCTGTTTGCCTCCTCGGCGAACGACTTCGCTTTGCTGTTCGTGTCGCTGGAACTCATCACTGTTACCTTCTATGTGCTTACCAGCTTTCAGCGTGGCATCGTCACCTCGCTCGAGGCGGGCGTGAAGTATTTAATCATCGGCGCCCTCTCCACCGCCTTCACCGTGTTCGGAATCGCGCTCGTCTACGGGATATCGCATACGCTCAACTTCGGCCAGTTGTCCTTGGTGGCGGGGCAGTTTAGCGCCAACCCGATTTTCCTGTTCGGCCTCGTGTGCGTGCTGGCGGGGCTTGGGTTTAAGATCGCGGCGTTTCCTTTCCAAATCTGGGCCCCGGATGTCTATCAGGGTGCGCCCGCACCGGTGACGGCATTCCTGGCCGTGGGCTCAAAGGCCGCAGGCTTTGCCTTGTTGCTCCGTGTGCTATTTATCGCTGTGCCGGACATCACGGCTCATTGGTCAAACCTGCTCATCATCCTTTCGGGCTTCTCTATTCTCTACGGCAACCTCTGCGCCATCCCGCAGCGCAACCTCAAGCGGCTGCTCGGCTACTCGAGCGTCGCCCACGCCGGCTATATGCTCCTCGGGGTGGCCGCCCTTAGCGCCGCAGGTCGGTCTGCGGTGCTTTACTACCTCAGCGGCTACCTTTTCACGGTCCTCGGCGCCTTCACCGTGATCTGCCGGGTGCTGCGGCAGGCGGATGGCGCCGATCTGAGCGGCCTCGCTGGGCTGCACCGGCGCTCACCGCTGCTGGCGGCGGCGCTGACACTGTCCATGGCCTCGTTGGCCGGCATCCCGCCGCTGGCGGGGTTCTTTGGGAAGTTCCTGCTGCTCAAGGCCGTCATCGAGCAAGCCCCCGCGCACCCGGGCTATTATTGCCTGGCCTTTACTGCTCTCGCGGGCGTGGTGATTTCCCTCTACTACTACTTCGGTGTCGTGCGGGCGATTTACTGGGCCGGGGACCCAGCGGACTTGTCGCCCATCCAGATCTCTAAGCCGACTCGTATCTCTATTTATGGTTGCGTCGCCGGGATGCTCTACCTCGGCATATTCCCGAATTCCATCCTGGACGTGGCCAGTCGAGCAGTAGAGCTGTTGCGCTGACCATAATGCCGTTCCGAAGCACGCAAGCCTCGGATTATCAGGCGCTTAGGGTGTGCGGCACAAACAAGCGGGCGAAGGACGGATAACCTGCCAGGCGGTGCCCCGGCTCTGGCCATTTACTCACTTCCCGCGTCTCGGCGACCCCAGCTTGGCCCCCCCCAAACGGTCGAGCCTTATGGCCTCTCCTCCAACTCAGCACCCGAGCGTCTCGCGAGCCTCACCGGAGCCTCGCCGTAGTACCTCTTATCCCCGATAAGAGGTACTACGGCGAGGCTCCGGTGAGGCTTCGGTGGGGCTATGGGGGACTGAGCGGGTGGGAGGGGATGCTGTTCCCCCCATTACCCCGGATCAGCGAAGAACCCTCCCATGAAGCTTCCGAGCTGGATTATACACTCCTTTCGGGATTCCTGGAGACGAGACCAGTCAGCTTGGGACGGCAGGCGAGGTTCATTCTCCAAGGCTAGCGATCTGACGCGGCAGGTCCTCAAGCGAAAAACCTTCCGTTGCCACCCGTCCTTGTGAATTAACCTCACTTTCGATACTCACAGACTGCTGTCGTGGCTACCCGCGGGTTTCCTGGGTTTTCCGCGGGCCGACGGCCAAAGGTCTTCACTACAATTTTAGCCCGACTTGGCGGATTCGACCCACGGCCTAACTTTTTTCGCTTGGCAAGTTGTTGATTTCCAAGGGAGGGATTCTCCCAAAGGGGGCAGAACCGCTTGTAGTGAAGACCCACCCTATTT
>Ga0182014_10003447_pt1 | contig 18946 bp, 10 predicted proteins | sample 612S2DmetaG_FD_120489 | JGI IMG/M metagenome (GOLD analysis project Ga0182014, IMG submission 120489) | Permafrost microbial communities from Stordalen Mire, Sweden - 612S2D metaG | ecosystem: Environmental > Terrestrial > Soil > Wetlands > Permafrost | place: Sweden: Stordalen | collected... | reverse complement strand
GCCTTTTTGAAGATGTGGGCGATGCGGGGCGCAACGGCCTCCTCGACCTGGAATTCGAGCACAAGGTCAACGCGCTTGGCGACAAATTCCTCGGCATTGCGCACGGCGGCGTCGGGGTCGAACCGGTTGTCGAGCAGGAGCAGTTCGACGCCGGAGGCCGCGGCCGCGGCGGTGACGCTGTGGGAGACGGCCTGGGAAAAGGGCAACTCCTCGCTCTGCACGGCGAAGCCGAAGCGCAGACGCCGGGGGCGGGAGACCAGCCGGTAGAGGCCGCTCTGGTTCTGGGCCACGTAGCCGCGATGGACCAGCGTCTTGAGGATGCGGTAGACGCTGGTTTTGGAGATATGGGTCTTCTGGTAGACATCCTCGAGGGTGACCGGAGCGTGGTCCTGCTCCAGCAGCTCGAGAACGTCGAGGGCCTTGGAGAGGATGGGAATCAGATAGAGCCGTTTGATCTTCGTCTTGGGCAACGGTTTATCTCCGTCATTTCAAACGCAATGAAGGGTTGACGCCCAGCATAACGCATCTCGGGCGCAATCAGCAGTCTAGTCATGCACCAGGATCACGTGAAGGAAGCGCGGCCCGTGGACGCCCTTGATGCGCGTCATTTCAATGTCCGCCGTGGCGCTGGGGCCGGAGATCCAGGTGACCAGGGCGGGCGGGACTTGGACCCGGCTGAAGTACTCGGGAAAGGTTTCGACGACCTGGCTGGAGCGCAGGATGCATAAGTGCCAATCGGGGAGCAGGGTGAGCAGGCGGCGGCCCTCGGCAGGGGAGTGGTGGAGCACGATGGTGCCGGAGTCGGCGACTGCGCAGAAGGCGGCAGTGACCACGCCCTCTGAATGCTCGATTTCGTCGATGGTCAGGCCGCAGTCGATCTTCCATTCGAAACCGGGGACCAGCCAGGCGGCGGGCAGGCCCTCTGGCGCGACGAAGATGCGCTTGAGGCTTGCGGCAAGCTGGGTGGCGATGGCGGCCGGCAGGTCCTCTGGTGTGGACTCGACCACTTCGGCGTCGTATTCGCGCAGGCGCTCGATGAGCAGGTGAAGGCAGGCCTCTTGGGTGAGGGAGCCGTGTCGAATGTAGCCGGCGGAAGAGTTTTCCTCAGGGGCCGCAGCCGAAGCGGGTTGGGTGGCGGCGCGGATGCGGTCGAGGATCAGTTGGCGGGAGTCGGCGATAGGGGTCAATTTGCCTCCTTAGTGTGGACGGGAGGGGTCTGGACGGGGGCGGCAGGGGAACCGGCGCGAGCCGCCCACCACTCGTGGAAAGTCTGGGGGGGAAGGCCGCGCAGGTCGCGGGTCTGAGTCCATTTGCCGCCGATGCTGGGCAGGGAGTGAATCCAGCCGTCCTTGCGGGTGAAGAGGCGGGCGCCGATGCGGCCCAGGCGCTGGGCGAGATGGAAGCGCCAGGCGCGGGCAAACAGCAGGTTGGCGATGCGCAGGCCGAGGTACATGGGGTCGAAGAAACGAAGGACCTGGTGGCGCTCCTGATTGACGACCTCGGAGCGCAGTTCGAGCAGCACCTCGGGAATGTTGATTTTGACCGGGCAGACTTCGTAGCATGCGCCGCAGAGCGAAGAGGCGTAAGGCAGCGACTGGGCGTGGTGCATGTGCTGGAGCTGCGGGGTGAGGATGGCGCCGATGGGACCGGGATAGACCGAGCCGTAGGCGTGGCCGCCCGTCTGGCGGTAAACCGGGCAGGCGTTGATGCAGGCGGCGCAGCGGATGCACTTGAGAGTCTGGCGGTGTTTGGGACGGGCGAGGATGGAGGAGCGTCCGTTGTCGAGCAGCACGACGTGGAAGTTTTGCGGGCCGTCGCCGGGGGTGACGCCGGTCCAGAGAGACGTATAGGGGTTCATGCGCTCGCCGGTGGCGGAGCGGGCCAGCACCTGGAGCATGACCTCCAGGTCCTGGAAACGAGGTAGCGCCTTCTCGATGCCGACCAGGGTGATGAGGGTGCGGGGCAAGGTGAGGCACATGCGGCCGTTGCCCTCGGACTCGACAATGGCCACCGAGCCGGTTTCGGCGATGAGGAAGTTCGCGCCGCTGATGGCGGTGGGAATGGTGAGGAACTTCTGGCGCAGGTAGGCGCGTGCGGCGGCGGTGAGGGCCTGCGGATCGTCGGAAAGGTTTTTGAGGCCCATGCGGCGGGCAAAGATCTCGCGCACCTGGCTGCGGTTGACGTGCAGGGCGGGGACAACGATGTGAGAGGGTTCTCCCTCGCCAAGTTGCAGGATGATTTCCGCCAAATCGGTCTCGAAGGCGCGGACGCCGTGGGATTCGAGGAAGGGATTCAACTGAATCTCGGCCGAGGTCATGGTCTTGATCTTGATGGCTTCGGTGGCATTCTGCTGGCGGAGGAGGTCGAGGATGATCTGGCGAGCCTCGGCGGCGTCGGAGGCCCAGTGGACGTGGCCTCCTGCCGCGGTGCAGCGGTCTTCAAACTGTTCGAGATAGGGGCCAAGGTCTTCGAGGGCCTGGGCCCGGATGGCCGAGGCCGCGGAACGGAGCGCCTCCCAGTCTTTCTTCTCGGCGACCAGCTTGGCGCGCTTGGCCTGGATGACGTCGATGGCGTGGGTGACGTTCTTGCGCAACTGGGGGTTGCGCAGGACGTGGAGCGCGGCCTGGGGAAAGGGCTCGGCCAGGGTGGGGTCCAATTCGGCGTGGTCTTGGAGGGTGGGGCTCATACGGTTGCCTCCGCCGGGGAATCTTCAGTCGAGGCCAGAATCTCGGCCAGGTGGATGGTCTTCATGCCCGCATACTGGCGGTGCATGGCGCCGCCCAGGTGCATCAGGCAACTGTTGTCGAGCGCGGTGCAATACTCCGCGCCGGTCGAGATCACGTCTTGAAGCTTGGCGGCCAGCATGGCGGAGGAGACTTCGGCGTTCTTGACGGAGAAGGTCCCGCCGAAGCCGCAGCAGCGCTCGCCGTTGGGGATGGAGGCGATCTCGAGGCCCCGGACCTTGGCCAGCAGGCGATAGGGGCGGTCGCCGAGATGGAGTGCGCGAACGCCGTGGCAACTGGCATGGTAGGCAACGCGATGAGGGAAGCTGGAACCCACATCCTCGACGCCCAGGCGGTCGATGAGAAACTCACTCAATTCCGAGATTCGAGGCAGGAGGGCCGCAAAGTCCCGCTGGAGCTGCTCGTTTCCCAACTCTTCAAAGAGGCCCGGATATTGGTCGCGCATCATGGCCACGCAGGAGGAGGAGGGAATGACGACCGCTTCGGCGTCCCGGTAAAGCTGGACGAAACGCTTGACCTGAGAAAAGGCCTCGCCGCGAAAGCCCGTATTGGCATGCATCTGGCCGCAACATGTTTGTTTGGGGTGAAAATCGAGTTCGACCCCCAGTCTTTCGAGCAGGGCGACCACTGCCCGGCCGGTCTCGGGGTACAGGGTGTCGTTATAGCAGGTGATGAAGAGCGAAGCGCGCATGGATGCACCGAATCCTGAAAGCTGAGCAGATGAAAGGGAATGGTATTCGATAGGGACACGAGTTGTCTATTGCATTTTGAGATTCCTCGGTTGGAGCCACGCGCGGCGCCTTTTTTCTGCCGATGATGGGACGGCAGGACGTGGCTGCGAGTTTCGCGGAAGGGATCTGTCCGGGGAGCCGCGGGCCTTGCGCTCCAATATGGGAAGCTCGGGCCCAAACCGGGAAACCTTCAGCGCAGAGACATTCTTATGGAACGACGGCGTGCATATTCGCTTGAGTGTCCTGTCTAACCTATTGCTGTCGGGTTACCTATGACTTTCAAGGAAGCGCTGAATGTTCCGATGTTCACCTCATACGGATTCCGCTTTTCAACTTGCAACCGGGGTGCGTGTGCGAGGCGCGGAGTTGTGTTTCCCAAGGGAAGCCGGCAGGTTCTCAGAGTCGAATGAGCGGCATGGCGCGGCACAAGAAAAGAGTCGGCGGGCGTGATAACATGGACAACCTAGCGAAAAGATTTTGAGTGGCGGCCGGTGGGGGATTCCCGCGGGCTGTTTCGGGTTGCGAACAGCAGTCTCGCGCTTTTGCTGGGCATTGGGCGGTCCCACAACTCACGCGCCTTTTGTGGAGTTGTTCAAGGTGGCTTTTCCTTCCACCCCGTCGACAAGGACCCGTCGCCGGGGGCCGACATAAGGAAGAAGGCCACTTGAGAGCGGTGGTTCCGGGGACCGGCAATGGTGGAACCGCTATAACGGCAAAGAAAGGTTCGATGAAGGTTACCATGGCTCACCCGCGTTCGATCTTCCTCGCTGAAATCGCTAGCCTGTTGTTCTTTTGCACCACACTAATGGCCCAGGATGCCGCACCGGCCGTGCGGATTCTGGGTCGGATTGACGAGAGCCAGATGGTGACGTTGAAGGGCACGGTGCACCCGCTGGCCACGGCGGCCAACGACCGCGGCGCGGCGCCGGAGAGCATGCAACTGGAGAGGATGCACCTGGTGCTGAAGCGCAGTGCGAGCCAGGACGCGTCGCTACGCCAGTTGATCGGCGACCTGCACACGGCGGGCACGGCGAGTTATCACAAGTGGTTGACGCCGGACCAGTTCGGCAGGCAATTCGGCCCCTCGGATGAGGACATCGCGACGATTCAGGCGTGGCTCAGCGGGCACGGGTTCAATGTGGCCAAGGTGAATCCCGGCCGGCAGACCATCGAGTTTTCAGGCAACGTGGGGCAGTTGCGCTCGGCCTTTCACACCCAGATTCACAAGTACCAGGTGAGCGGGAAGATCCATTACGCCAACGCAACCGACCCCCAGATTCCCGCGGCGCTGGCCCCGGTGGTGGGGGGCTTTGTTTCCCTGAACAACTTCCGGCTGAAGAGCTACGCCCGCCTGCTGGGCAAGGCCATTTACGACCGCGGAACGGACAAGGCCACGCCCAGGTGGACCTGGGGCAACAACAGCATGGGCTATGAGTTTGTGCTCGCGCCGCAGGATTATGCGGTGCAGTACGATCTGAACCCGCTGTATTCGGCAGGCTTGAACGGCAGCGGCCAAACCATCGCTATCGTCAACGAATCCAACATCGACATCGAAGAAGTGAATGCGTTTCGCAGCATGTTCGGTCTTTCGGTCAATCCGCCGCAGGTGATCATCGACGGCAACGACCCGGGGGTGGACGGGATCAACAATCCGGATGGCGCGAACGACGCCTCGGTGGAAGCCTACCTGGATGTGGAGTGGGCGGGAGCGGTAGCGCCCGGAGCCACCATAGATCTGGTGATCGCCGCCGATACGGAACTGGAGAGCGGGCTGGTTCTGGCCGCCGAACACGCGGTGTATGGCAACGTCGCGCCCATCCTCAGCCTGAGTTTCGGCTCCTGCGAATCGAGCCTGGGCGCGGAGAACCAGTTTTTGAGCGGACTATGGGAACAGGCCGCCGCGCAGGGCATCACGGTGCTGGTGTCGGCGGGCGACAGCGGCTCGGCCGGATGCGACGACGACAATACGCAGTACTACGCCGTGTACGGCCAGGCGGTGAACGGGTTTGCCTCGACGCCGTACAACGTGGGCGTCGGGGGAACGGATTTCTATTACAGCAACTACGCAAACATGAGCAGCCTGGCTGACTTTGCGCCGTATTGGAGCACGACGGCCACGCAGACGCCGGCTGCCTCGCTGAAGGGCGTGATCGCCGAGCAGCCCTGGAACAACAGCCAGTATGGGCTGAATATTTATAACTTATGGTCGCAGTCGGGCGGGTTCGAGAGCTCGATTGTGGCCGGCGGCGGCGGGGCCAGCAACAGCGCGGTTTGCAGCACCGGGGTTTACGACTCGAGCGGGGCCTGCACCGGTTCGCTGGCCGGCTATCCCAAGCCGGTGTGGCAAGCCGGGAGCGGTGTTCCGGCCGACAAGGTGCGCGATCTGCCCGACGTGTCCCTGTTTGCGTCCAATGGAGTGAACTACACCTTCTATCCGATTTGCGCCGTGGATGGCGATTGCCAGCAGCCTTCGGGGGGCAACCTGTATCAGATCAGCGGGGTGGGCGGGACCTCGGCTTCCACGCCGTCGTTTGCGGGCATCATGGCGCTGGTCAATCAGAAATACGGACGCCAGGGCCAGGCGGACTTCGTGCTCTATCCGCTCAAGGCGCAGGTTCCGGCCGCGTTCCATGACGTGACGCGGGGCACCAACTCGGTTCCGTGCGCCATCACCAGCGTCTATAGCGAGTACGGGACGTATTCACCCACCGACTGCATTGCCGTATCATCTCCGGACATTGTGGTGGACCCAACGTATGGCGCAGCGGAGGAAGGCGAGATTGGCAGCACCGCAACGAATGCGGCGGAGTATAACGCCACGGCGGGATATAACCTCGCCACTGGCCTCGGCACTGTCGACGCCAATCAACTGGTGATGAACTGGGCCAGCGTCAAGTTTGTTTCGACCTCGACCACGCTGACGGCGTCCTCGACCGCCTTGACGCACGGGAGCACGATCACCGTCAGCGGCCAGGTGACCTCGGCCAGCGGCACGCCGACCGGCCAGGTGGCGCTGATGACCGACAGCACGGAGGCAGTCAACCAGGGCCAGGCGCACTTTGCGCTGAGCAATGGGGCTTACGCCAGCAATGCAACCGATCCGGTGAATTACCTGCCTGGCGGCACCTACAATATCTGGGGCCAGTACGGCGGGGACGCGAAGAACGGGCTGAGCACCTCGGCCAAGACGCAGATTACCGTGAGCCCGGAGAACAGCGGCTTGTACCTGAACGTTCTCGAGCCCAGCGGCGGGTCCTCGCCCTCCCTGGTTCCTTCCGGAACCAGGGGCATCGCTTACGGAACGGTTCTCTCGTTGAGCGCAATTCCGATCCCCACCTCGAAGCTGAGCGCATACGAGAGCTGTTTTACCGGGAGCAGCAGTAGTTGCCCAAGCTTCCAGTCGGCAACCGGCACGGTGGTCTTCAAGGATGGCGGCACGGCGCTGAATACAGCAGTGCCAAATGCCGAGGGTGAAGCTGAATATACGCCGCCGGCCACCTTCAGCGCCGGTTCGCACTCCATCACCGCCAGTTACTCCGGAGACAGCAGCTACAACGCCAGTTCCGCATCGGCAGTAACCTTCAGCGTGGCGCAGGCGACGCCGAACGTGCTCATCGTCACGCCAGAATCCAGCTATCCTCAGGGCACGAGTTCATCGCTCACGGTTCTTGTGGAGGGCATGGGCAATGGCGCCGCGCCGACCGGCACGGTCGCTGTGAGCGGCGCGCCGAAAGGCACAGCAACCAGCGCCGCGCTCAGCGCCGGGGTGGACCCGAGTTATGGCACGACCATGGGAACGGCGACGGTGACCATCCCCGCGACAGCGCCGGCCGGAAACTATGCCGTCAGCGCCGCCTACACGCCGGACAGCGCTTCGTCCGCGAACTACTCAAACGGCGCTTCCAGCAGCCTGGCTCTGCAAATTACCCCAGCCTCGGGAATCGCCACCACCACTACGGCCACGGCGACCCAGGCGAGCACTTCTCCGCTGGCAGCGATCACCTTGTCCGGAACGGTCAAGGTCGCTAGCGGGAGCGCTCCCCAGGGCACGGTGTTTCTGGTCGCCGGCATGCTCGACTCGACGACGAGCGGCGCCACAGCGGGCGATTACATCATCCAGTCGACGAGCCTGGCCGCAGGTTCGGGGACGTCTTCTTCGTTCAGTTTTTCCCTCACCAGCCAGAGCATTCTTCAGGGCGCGAACCAACTGACGGTCTTCTACGGAGGCAGCGCAACCAATTCGCCGTCGTCGACGCTGGTCAACTTGGCCAACCCGCTTTCCGACTTCACGCTAACGCCGCAAGCGACGCTGGTTGCGGTGACTGCGGGCGCCAGCGCCGCGGATACCCTCAACATGGCCTCGATGAGGAACTTCAGCGGCGCCATTAGCCTCAACTGCACGGCGGCCACAGGCGCCACATGCACAGTGTCTTCGCCGGTCACCCTGGCCAGCGGCGGAAGCACCACGGCAACGCTGACGGTGTTCGCGCCGACTTCGACCAGCAACGGGAACTACAACCTGCTGATCACTGCAAGCGACTCGACGGGAGCCCACGTACACACTTTGGGCATCCAGGCGGTGGTCAGCAGCGCCACCAAGACGGCTGCGACACCGACCTTCTCGCCCGCGGCGGGGACGTTCACTTCGACGCAGTCTGTGACCGTTTCCGACACGACGGCCGGGGCGACGATTTACTACACCACCAACGGGGCGACGCCGACCAGTTTATCGACCAGGTACACGGGCGCGATTTCGGTGAGTGCGACAGAGACGCTGGAAGCCATCGCGGTGGCGACGGGATTTACGAACAGCGCGATGGCGACGGCGAAGTACACCATCACGCCCCCGGCTGCGACGCCAACGTTCTCACCGGTGGCGGGGACGTTCACTTCGACCCAGTCTGTGACCATTTCCGACGCGACGGCCGGGGTGACGATTTACTACACCACCAACGGGGCGACGCCGACCAGTTCATCGACCAAGTACATGGGCGCGATTTCGGTGAGTGCGACGGAGACGCTGGAAGCCATCGCGGTGGCGACGGGAACGACGAACAGCGCGGTGGCGACGGCGAAGTACACCATCACGCCCCCGGCTGCGACGCCGACCTTCTCGCCCGCGGCGGGGACGTTCACTTCGACGCAGTCTGTGACCATTTCCGACACGACGGCTGGGGCGACGATTTACTACACCACCAACGGGGCGACGCCGACCAGTTCATCGACCAAATACACGGGCGCGATCTCGGTGAGTGTGACAGAGACGCTGGAAGCCGTTGCCGTGGCGACGGGATTTACGAGCAGCGCGGTGGCGACGGCGAAGTACACCATCACGCAGCCGGCCGCGCCTGCACCGACGATTTCGACCACGGCGGAGCTGAACGGCGCAGTGGTGGCGAAGCTCAGTTCGCCGACCGCTGGCGCGACGATCTACTACACACTGGACGGGAGCGCGCCGGGCACATCCTCCGCGGCGTACCTGGCGCCTTTTCTGGTGAGTTCGAACGAGACTGTCAATGCTATCGCGATTGCTCCTGGGTACGCCGCGAGCGCTGTGAGCAGGCAGGTGTTTTCACCCAACATTCCCTCGGGAACGCTGGTGTGGAGCGATGAGTTCAGCAACGCAACCTCGGCCTACGCGCAGCCCACCCCGCTGTTTTGGACCTACGATACGGGTGGTGGCGGCTGGGGCAATAATGAACTGGAAACCTATTGCGGCTGGGGCGGGTCGGCAGCGCCGTGCAGCCTTTCCAATCCAAATGCCTACGTGGGGACGGACGGGTCACTGCACATCGTGGCGCGGAAGACCGCGTCTGGCGCGTACACTTCCGGGCGGATGAAGACGCAGGGACTGTTCAGCTTTCAATATGGACGTCTTGAGGTTCGCGCCCAAGTGCCGGAAGGGCAAGGGCTTTGGCCGGCGATCTGGCTGCTGGGCAACAGCCTCAGCACCGTCAACTGGCCGGCATGCGGCGAGCAGGATATGGTGGAGCGGGTCAACGCGGCAGGGTCGCCGGATTGGAACGAGGGGTCGATCCACGGAACCGGTTTTACCGGCAGCAACTTCGGCACGCAATACGAGTTTCCCAGCGGACAGACGGCGGCCGGGTGGCACACCTATGGCATGATCTGGAGCAAGGGAAGCGTGTCGTATTACATCGACAATCCAGCCAAGCCCTACGCGACCTTTACACCGGCGACCCTGAAGAGTTCGACTGGCGCGGCGTGGCCGTTTGACTCCGGGCCGAGCTTCATCATCCTCAACGTGGCGGTCGGCGGGTCCTGGCCGGGAAGCCCGAGCTTGAACACCCCATTTCCCTCGTCGCTGGTTGTGGATTACGTCCGGGTGTACACGAACTGAGGAAATGGAGCGATTCCACCTCAGGCCCAACAGCGGAAACGAGGCGAAGGTGGGCCACTCGCAGTCCTGGGGTGAGGCTCAATCCCTGGACAGGCTGGCTTCGAGAGCCAGCCTGTATCCAGGGCTTCAATTCGGTTTTCAGTCGACTTCCGCCTTCAATTTACTGAGGCTACCAGTGCAGGCCCTTGGCCATGGTTTTCACCATGGTTCCATTGGCGTCATCGTCTTTGAGAGCCCAGACATACGCGCCGCCCAGGCCGCCGGGAACCTTGATGTCGATATAGAGCATTTTCAGGAACGCGGTGTCGGGATTGTCGTAGGTGTAGAAGGTTTCCCAGGCCGGATCGTAGAGCGAAACGGCAATTCTCTGACGATCAAAGAACGTGCTGAAGCCGTTAGCCGAGAGATTGGCCAATGTCGCATAGGTTGCTATCCCCGGGGTCAGCAGCGGGTCGCACCCGGCCGTATTGCCGCTGAGGTCGGGGCAGATGCCGGTTCCATTGGCCAGGGGAACTTCAGAGGGGCCTGTCGAACCCTGGTAGAGGCCGTGATCGAGGTTGGGAACGCCAGCCCAGCCGGCCCCATAGAGCGGCACGCCCATGGTGTACTTGGACGGGGGCACGCCGGCCTTGAGATAAGCATTGACGGTTGAGTCGATGTCCAGACCCTGGCCGAACAAGGGATCTTTGCGGTCGTCGAACAACGGAGATGCGTCGTTGGTTTGCGTGTCCCAGGATCCGGCGTAGTTGTAGCCGTCGATGGTGATGAAATCCACCTGCTCGGCGGCCTTCTTCAGGTCGATGTTGACGTAGTTCTGCGCGCCGGCGGGGCCGTCGAAGGAGAGGACATACTGCTTGCCGGTGGTCTTCTGCAAGGCGTTCAACTGGGTGCGGAACTCTTTGAGCAGCGCGGTGAAATTCTGGGTGTCGGCCGAGGTGGGAAACTCCCAATCGATGTTGAAGCCGTCGAAGAGACCGGGAGCGGTGATGCCGGGAGCGATGTTTCCCTCGACGAACATGCTGATGCAGGAAGAGACCAGGGCTTGGCGGCCGGCCTGGGTGCCGGATGCGGCGACGAAGGCCGCGACGTTCGACGCCGATGCTCCGCCCATGGAAATCAGAACTTTCAGCTTCGGATGGAGCTGCTTGAGCTGCTGGATGGCGGCGAAGTTCCCAAACATCGGGCCGGTGTAGGGTTCGCCGCTGACGCTGGGAAGATAAGGCGTTGAATAGTCCGCCCAGGAATCGGCAATGGCGCAGGCCGGCGCTGGATTCGTGGTCACATTGGCAAAGGCGTAGATGAGGTGCGTGAGCTTGTCGGCGACGCCATTCTGCTGCAAGTTGGCAATGTTGTAGCCGGCATAGTAGATGCTCCACTCCTCAAAGTATCCGCCCAGAATCTTGTCTTGTTTCTTGTCTTGCGCAAATGCGGGGGGTAAACAAGCGACGAGCAGCAAACCGCTTGCCAAAACCACTCCACACAGGCGCCGTAGAGAATGTCTCGACATTGGAAGCCCTCCTTGGCTGGGAACTGCAGATTGGCGAAGTATAGGTCAAGGAGATCGGGCCGGCAATGACTATTTTGAATAAAAATGATCGTCGAAGTGAGTGAGCCTGCGTAAATCATGCGGAACGGCGATTGAATATAGCCAAAATGAGCAGAAGATGCGGGTCATGAAGGAGGGGCGGGAGGGCAGGGAACGGGCGGGTAGGAGGGGGCTCGAAAATCCGAGGGGCAGGGGCTCGCCGCATGAATTTCAAGACGGAAACGCAGATTCCCTTCCACTGCGGTCAGAGCGGGCTTCCGACTGCGCTGGCCGCAAAGCGCGCGCCCTGCTTTACTAGGGAAAGCAGACTACTATCGAACGAGTTTTGTTCGAACGGGCAGCTACTCGTAGCGAATGGCGGTCATCGGGTCCACGCCGGCGGCGCGGCGGGCGGGCAGGGCGCAGGCGATGGCCGCCACCAGGGTCAGGGTCAGGGCAGACGCGGCGAGCAGCATCGGATCGCGAGAAGAGGCCTGGCTCTCCTGGGCCCAGTGGGCCATGACCTTGCTGAGGGCGAGGCTGAGCGCGAGACCGGCAACGATGCCTCCGCCCACGCTGGCGACGGTGGACAAGAAGACGATGCGCAGCACGTGGCCGCGGGGGGCGCCGAGAGCCATGCGAATGCCGAACTCGTTGGTGCGCTGGACGACGGAGTAGGAGACCACACTGTAGAGGCCCACAGCGGCCAGAGCCAGCGCCAGGGCGGCAAAGGTGCCAAACAGCCAGGCTACGAGGTTTCCGCGCGCCCACTCCGGTTGCTCCATGATCCAGTGCTCCAGGTCGCGGACGTTGCCGTTGGTCTGCTGGTCATGGTCGACGGAGTTGACCTGGGCGCGAATGGTGTGGAGCAGGGTCAGCGGGGGAACCTGGGAGCGGACCAGGATCTGGGTATACATGCCCATGGCCATGGTGTAGGGGGCGAAGACCTCGGGCAGAATCGGATTGGAGAGGCCATCGTCGAGCTTGTCTCCGACCACGCCCACAATCAGCAACGAGCCTTCGGCGTCGGGCGCGGTGAGCAGGTAGGGCGGCTGGGCCTTGATTTCCGGCATCTTGATAGAGTGGCCGACGGCATCGCCGTTGGGAAAGTAGCGGCGTGCCAGAGTCTGATTGACGACCACCATCGGGGCGCCGCGATGGGTTTCCGCCATGTCCCAGATGCGGCCCTGAAGCAGTGGAATGCGCAAGGCGCTGAAGTACTCGGAACTGACCATGTTGAAGCGCAGGGACTGATCTTGGGCGGAGGGTTTTCCGACGATCTCGAACTTGGTGTTGTAGCCGTTCGAGGGCGGTGTGGCATTGCTGGAGACGGCGGCCATGGTGACGCCGGGAACTTCAGCCACCTTGGCCTGGAGCTGCTGGAAGTAGGCGGCCCTCTCGGGCCAGGTCTTGTAAGTGCCGTCGTGGATGGGAATGCCCACGGACATGATGTTGTGCGGGTCGTAGCCGAGATGGGTGTTCGCGACGCGGAGAAAGCCTTCGATGGCCGCTCCGGCTCCGGCGAGCATGAGCAGGGTGAGGGCGATCTGGCCTGCGATGAGGGCGTTGTGCATTCTCCGTCCGCTGACGCCACGGGTGGTCTTGCGGGTATTTGATTGCATGACCTGGCTGACTTCGGGCCGCGAGAGCTGGAGGGCCGGCCACAGGCCAAAGAGAATTCCGGTGCCGACGGCAATCGCGATGCTGAAGAAGAGTACGGGAAGGTTGATGCGGATGGCCGCTTCGTGGGGAAAGGAGAACTCGGGCAGGTTGGCGACGATGATGCCGACCGTCTTGTAGGCCAGCAGGATGCCGAGCGCCGCGCCGGTGAGCGACAGCAGCAGAGACTCGGTGAGCAGTTGGCGAACGATGCGGAAGCGGCTGGCGCCGATGGCCGAGCGGACCGCGAATTCATGGCTGCGCGTGGTGGCCCGCGCCAGTTGCAGAATGGAGACGTTGCCGCAGCCGATCATGAGCAGCAGAGCCACCGAACCGAAGAGCAGATACAGCGTGCCGCCAAGCTCTTTCACAAACTGTTCGCTGAGACTTACGACGTGGAGGCGCCAGTGATCGATGGGGAAATGTCTTGGCGTCTCCTTGGCGAATTGCTGGATGAGCGGCTCAAGAGCAGCATCCGCCTGTGCGTGACTGACGCCGGGTTTGAGCCTGATCCCGACATAGTAATCGAGTATCTGGTTCTGAGTCACCTTCAGCGGCAGGTAGACATCGCCGTCTCCCCAGGCAAAGCGGGCTCCTGCCACGCCGACGATGGTGTAGTTCTTGCGGACAAGCTGGATGGTCTTTCCGAGCACGCTGGGATCGGAGTTGAAGTGCCGCTGCCAGAATTTGTAACCGAGCACCACAACCGGCTGGGGATCCTGGCCGTCGATGGCGTCGGAGGGTTGCAAACCGCGGCCCAGAGCTGCGGGAACGCCGAGAAAGTTGAAAGCATTGGCAGTGAGGTACGTTCCTTGCACATCCTCGGGCAGGTCGCTGCCGGTAACGGTGAGGCTCCAGTCATCCTGAAGAAAGGCGTCTTCCACCACCGGCGACTGACGGACCTGTTGCCACTGCGTTCCGGTGACCCCGAGAAATCCCCGCAGTTGGCCGTCGGGCATCAGCATGCGCATATGGATCATTCGATTGACATCGCGGTACGGGAATGGGTCCATCAGGATCGCGTAAACCACGCTGAAGACCGCGGTGGTGGCGCCGATGCCGAGGGCCAGGGAAAGGACGGCGGTCAGCGTGAAGCCCGGCATCTTGATGAGTTGCCGGAAACCGTAGCGGATGTCCTGAAGCAGAGCCTGCATGATGGATTCCTTTTCCCTGAGAACGTATGCGATGAGGCGGATTGCGGTGCGCGCGGTCCCGGCCGTGGAGTTGCACGCGAGTAGCCAACACATTTTCTTCTCAAGTTATTGATTTCATTGAATAAATAGTCTTGCAAAGAACGCTCGGTGTCCGCTTTTATCCGAACGGTGTTCAGAAACGGACAACCGGCTGGGGAGGGAGAGACTCGGCCAGTAGCCGCCGAATCCGGTCGCCGGCGGATGAATTCAGGTTCGGTCTATACTGGAAATTGCTATGGCAACCGAAAAAACCTTCTACCTAGAGACCTTCGGCTGCCAGATGAACGCCCATGACTCGGAAAAGGTCATTGGCACATTGCAGCAGCAGGGCTATCGCCAGGTCGAATCGGAAGAAGAAGCCGGCCTGATCCTCTACAACACCTGCTCCATTCGTGACAAGGCGGAGCAGAAGGTCTTCCATCGCCTCGACTACTACAAGAGACAGCAGAACGCTGGCAAGCGCTTCGGCGTGCTGGGGTGCGTGGCGCAGCAGGAGGGCGAAAAGATCTTCGAGCGCGCGCCCTACGTGTCGCTGGTCTCGGGATCGGCCTCTTACCGCAAGCTGCCGGAGATGCTGGCGCGCCTTGAAGCCGGGGAGAATCGCATCACCGGCCTGGACGACCGCCAGACCGACCAGACCTTCGAGACCGAGTTCACCGCCCGGCAAAATCCCTATCGGGGCTACATCACCATCATCGAAGGCTGCGACAAGTTCTGCGCCTATTGCGTGGTGCCCTACACTCGCGGCAAAGAGCGCAGCCGGGGTTCGGCGTCGGTGCTTGAAGAAGCCCGCCACATAGCCGACATGGGTTACACCGAGATTCAATTGCTGGGCCAGAACGTAAACAGTTACCGCGACCCGGAAGGGAAGTTGAGCTTCGCGGAGCTGCTGGCCGAGGTGGGGCAGGTGGGCGGGATTCGCCGCGTGCGCTTCACCACCAGCCATCCGCGCGACTTTACCCGCGACATCGTGCACGCCATTGACGCCGTTCCCACGCTCTGCGACCATGTGCATTTGCCGGTCCAGTCGGGCTCCTCGCGGATACTGAAGGCGATGGCGCGCGAATATACCCGGGATTGGTACCTGGAGCGGATCGCCTGGATCAAGGCGGCGCGGCGGCCCATCTCGATTTCCACGGACATTATTGTGGGCTTTCCAGGGGAGACGGCGGACGATTTCATCGAGACCATGAACCTCCTGGACGAAGTTCAGTACGATGTGGTGTTCGGCTTCAAGTACTCCGGGCGGCCCAACACCCCGGCATTAACCATGATCGATTCGATTCCGGAAGCGGAGAAGGCCGCGCGCCTTCAAGTAGCGCTTGACCGGCAGCGAGAGATTCAAAGGGTCAATTATGCCAAGCACCTGGGGCAGGTCATGGAGGTGATGGTTGAAGGACAGAATCTAGCTCGCGCGCAAGTTATCGGACGCAGTAGCCAGAACAAGCCCGTCAACTTCACTTGCGCGCAGAGCATTGCTCCGGCGCCCGGCAGCTACCAGCAGGTAAAGATAATCGCGACGCACCCGAACAGTTTGGTTGGCGAATCGGTCTAAGATAAGAGCGCGGACAGGAAGGGGAATCCATGGATATCGAGGTGCGGATACGCGGACTGATGATGGACCCGGCTACCAACATGCCTATCGTGGTGCTGAAGGACATTGCCTCAGAGACGGTGATGCCGATCTGGGTAGGCATTTTTGAAGCCAACGCCATTGCCATCGAGATTGAGAAGGTAGCCGCGCCGCGCCCGATGACCCACGACCTGACGAGAAACCTCATCCGGCACTTGAATGCGCAACTGGAACGCGTTGTGATTACAGAGATTAGAGACGAGACCTTTTTTGCCGTGTTGTGGATTCGGCAGGAGGGGGAGGCAGTGACCGTCGACGCTCGGCCTTCCGATGCGATCGCTCTCGCTTTGCGTGCCGACTGCCCAATTTATGTGGCCGAGGAAGTGATGCAGACAGCCAAGCTGAACACCTCGGGGCCCCCCGAGGGTCCGACCGCGGAGCAGTTGCGCGGATGGCTCGAGGGCCTGAACGACGAGGATCTGGGCCGCTACAAGATGTAGCGGCGGGCCGCCTCCCGTTGCAAGCCTGGGCCTATCAGGCTGCGGAAAAACTCGTTGCTTTGAAAGGGCACGACCGGGGCACCCTCTGGGTCGCGTGCCATAAGTGCCGCATAATCAACGCGTGCTCCAGCCCCGAGTTGGCCACCGGCTTTACCGACCCGCAGTGGATGAAACAGGGTTTGTTTTGTCATAGTGTTATTGCGTCGCTGGTTTTGAGGTCGGAATTTCCTTGGTGAGTTGGATCCCGTCCCTGAGTTTGACCCGGAGCTGTTGAGCACCCCAGATTGTGCCACGGGCCTTTCGGCCCCGGAGCACGTTTATCAGAGTCCCTTTCCTATCAGCTCCATGCCACGGCGCAGCAGGAGGAGCAGCGATGGAAGTTCTTCATTCTCATTGTGCCGGCCTCGATGTCCCTAAAGAGACGGTCGTGGCATCTGTTCGCCATATGGTTTCTGGTCAAGTCTCCCGTTCGCTCAAGACCTTCGGGACCACGACTCAGCAACTGATGGAACTTGCCGAGTGGCTTGCCAGCCAAGCCGTCACTCATATCGCCATGGAAGCCACAGGCGTCTATTGGAAGCCTGTCTGGCATGTTCTCGATGACGGCGAGTTCCAACTGCTGCTGGCCAACGCCGCGCATGTCAAGAATGTGCCCGGACGCAAGACCGACGCCAACGATGCCACCTGGCTGGCCGATCTGATGGCGCACGGGCTCGTCCGCGCCAGTTTCGTGCCCGACCGCCCCACCCAGCAGATGCGCGATCTTCTGCGCGCCCGCAAGCAGTTCGTGCGCGAGCGCAGCAGCCACACACAACGTATCCAAAAGACCCTCGAAGACGCCAACATCAAGCTCGACCTAGTGGTGACCGATATCCTGGGGCTTTCCGGCCGACGCATCCTCAAGGCGCTCATCGACGGCCAAACCGCCCCACAGGCCATGGCAACGCTGGCCCATCGACGCATTCGCGCCACCCAAGAACAACTCCAGGCCGCACTCACAGGCTGGCCAAGCTCCCATCATCGCTTCCTGCTCAAGCTCTACCTGGACCAGATCGATATGCTCGATTCGGCCATCATCCGCTTGGACAAGGAGGTCGACCGTCAGGTCGAGCCTTTTCGCGCCGCTATCGAACGGTTGAGCACCATCCCCGGCGTCAATCGCCTGTCCGCGCAGTCCATCGTCGCGGAAATCGGCATCGACATGAGCCGCTTTCAGACCGTAGGCAATCTGATCAGCTGGGCCGGAATGTGTCCCAAGAACGACGAAAGTGCCGGTAAGCGCCGTTCCACTCGCATGAAAAAAGGCGCCTGCTGGCTCAAACCCCTTCTTATTCAATGCGCTTGGGCTGCCACACGGGTGAAGAAGAGCTATCTAGCAGCACAGTTCCTGCGCCTGCGTTCCCGGCGCGGACCGCAAAAAGCCATCTGCGCAGTGGCCGCTTCCATCCTCACCGCTGCCTACCACATGCTCAAGAACGCTACCCCATTTCACGATCTTGGCGCAGCCTTCTTCGACAACCGCAGTCAGCAAAACAAAGTACGCAATCTCGTGAACAAACTGAAAAACCTTGGCTTCCAAGCCCAGCTAACGCCCTTGACTGCATAAGCGCATTTTTGTTTCTTATCAGGGATGTTTTTTCAGCCATTTTGCCTGGAAGCCGCCTTTTTCGCAGCCTGTTATGGCCGCACCGCCATTTGCGGCCTGGCAGCGATTCTTCCTGCCAATAGGGGCCAAAGGCCGCGTCGATTTTGCCTGCCTTATGCGGGGGGTGACCGACCGGGCCCCGCCGAAAACCGACGCGGCTTGGATGCGCGCTATTCCTCGATAATCGCTACGTCCCATGGGTCCAGCAGCAGGTCGGCGTTCCTGGCCACCGGCTTTCCGTCGAGCAGATTTGTCCCATCGCCGAAGGCGTAGCTTACCTTGACCTCGGCGCTGGAGTAGTTGAAGTAATAGTGGATCTGCTTGCCCAGGCGGTTGAAGCCGTGCTGCACATGGACGGCGGCTGGCGGTTGCTGGCCAGGTGCGGTGAGACCGAGTTTTTCCAGGCTGGCGCGCAGGATGGCGGTCTGGAGTTTATCGGAGAGATATGTCCCCTCGTAGAGCAGCGAACCCGAGCCAAACTGGTTTTCGGTGATGGCCGGCCATTTTCCGAAGAAGGGGTGGTCGTAGTAGGCCAATGCCTTGGCGTGCTCGGGGATGAGAAATTCGGCCCAGTACTGAACCTGATTGTCGGCGCCGGCGTGAAAAGGGTCGCCTTTGAGCTGGAGCGGGTGTTCGAGGTTGGAGAATTCCTGGTAGCTGAAGCCGGCAGCCTCACGAAGCGGACCAGGTGCGCGCACCCAGCGCACCGCGGAGTTCTCGTTGGCGAATCCGCTCTTGAAGGTCATGACGACATGGCCGCCATTTTTGACGTAGTCCGAAATCCGTTGAAGCAGGGCGTCGTCCGAGATGTAAAGCGCGGGGACGATGAGCAGCTTATAGGCGGAGAAGTCGGTGGTGGTGGGAAAGACGAAATCCGAGCCGACGTTGAGGTCATAAAGGGCCCGGTGAATCTGTTGCACAAGCGAGTCGTAGCCGTCGGGAGTGTGGGACCAGCTCCATTCCGGAACCGGGCCGCCGTAGGGCATGAACCCGATGGCGTTGGCGGAGTCGCGGC
>Ga0182014_10003446_pt1 | contig 18952 bp, 20 predicted proteins | sample 612S2DmetaG_FD_120489 | JGI IMG/M metagenome (GOLD analysis project Ga0182014, IMG submission 120489) | Permafrost microbial communities from Stordalen Mire, Sweden - 612S2D metaG | ecosystem: Environmental > Terrestrial > Soil > Wetlands > Permafrost | place: Sweden: Stordalen | collected... | reverse complement strand
GAAATACTGAAACGCTGAAACGCTGAAAAGCTGAAAGCCATAGATTCGGGCCGTTTCAACTTTTAGAACGGTCAGTGGTCAGCAGTCACGCCCGCTTTCAGCATGTCAGCATGTCAGCTTTTCCCTCCTCCCCTCCAGTTTCCGCCCTCCGTCCTCCGTCCTCCGTCTTCCGTCTTCCGCCCTCTGATCCCGTAGTCCGTGGTCTCGCAGTTCGTGGTCAGGGTCCAATGGGCGCTATTCACCGGCTGCGAGGCAAATCCCATGAACCAAGCGATCGGAAAGAAAGTAGCCCTTTTGCTTCATTTCCTCCAGCAACGGTCGAACGGCGCTCACCAGGCCGTTTCGTTTGGCTTTGAGCAGCAAGCCGCCCGTGCCCAGCACCTTGAGATTATAGACCATGCTGGCCACACGCCGCGCTTTCTTCTCATCAATCAGCACTTGGCTGATTCTCCTTTCCAGCGCAAGAGCGATCACTGCGGCTTCACCTGCTTCTAGCTCCATCAACAGCATTCGCTCCGGCGGACTCGCAAGCATGGCGGATTCGATCCCGGGTGTGGATAGTATTCGATGAGCTTCCGGGAGCCGGGTCGCAGAGGAAAGTTCACCAACAACATCCGCGGGTACCAAAACCTGGCCGAAAAGGCAGGGTAGGAGGTGAACGTGATTGATCTTGCAGAGCGCAATGAGTGGCCCCGTGTTGCAAACCACCTGCCCTGGCGCACCCGGGTCAGGCACTGCGCAGTTCCTCTTGAAGCTCCGCGCCACTCAAATCGGCCACCGGGATTCCCATGCGTCCCAACTCCAGCAGAAAATCAACGCGATTCATTCCGCACATTCGCGCCGCCTGGCCCGAGGATAGTTTGCCGACTTCAAAAAACTTCACGGCCAATAGAAACTGGCTCGTGCGCGTCAAGTTTTCCAAAGACTCGCCTGGGTTCAGCAGCAACGTATCCGGCAATTGCAGCTCAATGGTTTTCATCGCAGTTCACTTTGCTCTCCGCGGTCCAACAAAGCAAGCCCCGTGGAACATACTATCCGCCGACTCCACGCAAACCACAGCTCCTATTCCACAGGGCAAGTATGGCATTGCCCGGAATTGGTGTTCGCGGCGGCTTGCATGATCTCGACGGCCAGCTCGTGGGTATCGCTGTCCGGTGAAACCAGCGCGGGTGGGGATGATCGCCGAAGCATATTGTTTTGTCCGCCCTCGCAATTCTTCGCTCAGTCTCATACTTTCTCGAAATACTGAAACGCTGAAACGCTGAAAAGCTGAAAGCCATAGATTCGGGCCGTTTCAACTTTTAGAACGGTCAGTGGTCAGTAGTCACGCCCGCTTTCAGCATGTCAGCCTTTGACTTGGCGCTTCCAGCGTTTCAGCGTTTCAGCGTTTCGACTGGTCCCGCAGTCCCCTACCCCCCAACTGCCTTCGGTCCTCGGTCTTCGGTCCTCGGTCTTCGGATTTCTTCGCCCCCCAACTGCCTTCGGTCTTCGGTCCTCGGTCCTCGGTCTTCGGAGTTCTACGCCCCCCAACTGCCTTCCGGTGCCGCCGGACTTGGCCAGTAACCAAGCGACTGGGATCGGATCACACTGCGGCGCGTTCGCGCACAAATCGAAGGAACTGCGCCGGCGTCATGACGGGCACTCCGAAGGGTCTTTCGAGGTCAAGCAAGTCGCGGTCATGGCTAAAGAAGACCGCCGGGATCATTTCCGCGCCCTGCGTCTCGCCGCCGCGCGTGCCGCCCGGACGCGCCGCTCAACGTCCTGCTCGATCTCCGGCGTGAGCGGTGGGCCATCGGGGAGTGCGGCCATGATTTCGTCAAACTGTCTGAGACTCACGCCCATTTCCTCGCGGGCCAGGGCGCGCAGACCGGCGCGGACCACCTCACTGGCGTCGCCATAAAGCCCGGAACGGACACGGTCTCCGATCAAGGCGTCCAGTTCAGGAGGCAGCGAGATATTGCGCGTTTTGACGCTCATAGCAGCGATACTTTCGCCCAGCGAAACCAGGGTTGTCAATCCCAGTTCTGGGGCCGTCCTCCGTCTTCCGTCCTCCGTCTTCCATTTTCCATCTTCGAATCTCCCATCTCCCGTCTCCACCCTTCGCCCTTCGCTCAAAAGCTTAGTTGGACAATCGAGTGTCAACCTTTCAGTCGCGCCAGTGCCTCAACCGTCAAGTAGCGCCCAACCTCCATAAGAAGTCTCCGGAAAGCCAGCCGTTCAGGATGGTTAAACTCAAGCACCCGACTGGTGACTTCGCCAATCTCGGTGACCGGATCAATGCGCGCCTCGATTAGACAGAAATGCTGCGGCCAGTAGTCTGAGCGGGGATTGAAGAAACGAACCAGCTTGCCGGTACGGAGGCTCAGAGAGCCCAGATCGGCGCCTTTGTGCCGATTGCAGTGAAAGCAGGCATAGGCTAGATTGTCCGGGACTGTGGTGCCGCCATGTTTGACGCTGACGACGTGATCCACTTCGCAACCATGGTAAACATCCGCCTCGTGAACCAAACAGTACTCGCAGAGGTGATCAGCCCGTTCCGCCACCAGTCGGCGTAGCGCCTCGCTGATGTCACTTCTCATGGAGCAGCAACTGCTGCGCTCGCGCCCGGGCCAGGTTCATCAGCAACTCCAGATCTTCGTAGTGATCCAGTTCGCGCCGCTCTTCCTTACTCAACCCGTCGGTCTTTTCCTTCTGCAAGAGACCAGAAACCCGATCGAGCGCTTGTGCAGAAGGGCGAAACCCGGCCACCTCGCGGGGATCCCGTCTGGCAATGAAATCAGCTACTTCTTCATAAGCTTTCATACCTATAGTATTGACTGAACCACTTGTGCTGGCAAGTTCGCAGAGCCGGAACCCTTAATTCCGAAATTACATCCACGGCAGCGGATGGGGGAGATAGGAGTTCGGGGGCTGGTAGATAGTAGACCGCAGTTGGGAGACAGGGTCCGTGTTTCCATCTCCCATCTCCCAACTCCAATCTTCACCGGGCTACTTCACCGGGCCTTGGCCCGTGAAGTCTATGGCCCTACTTCACTGGGCCAGCTTTTGCTTTAGGCAGCTCCTTCGGAACGAGCGCTCGCAATACGCAAAGAAGGCCAGCCACACCAGGATAACCAAGGCGATCAGCCCCACCCGCGCTGGCACATTGGCGTGGAGATAAAGCACCATCAGCCCCAACACCACGCCCTGCAATGCCATCTCCAGGCCGGTGACGAATGGGTGACTCTTCCCGGAACGGATGAGCCGCTGATAGAAATGCTCCCGATGCGCCTCATACCACCGCTCCCCACGAAGAATCCGCCGCGCCAGGGTGAGGCCGGTATCCAACACAAAATTAGCGTGTAATAACCCCAATGGGACCAACAACCACCAGCCTTGATCGCGGGCGATCCAAACGACCAACGCAGCCAGCAGAAACCCCAAGGGCGCACTGCCGACATCTCCCATGAACAAGCGTGCTCGGGGAAAATTGTGCGGCAGGAACCCGGCACAAGCACCGGCGATGACCAGACTCAGCAGCACCGGCGAGCTGACCACTGACCACTGACCACTGACCACTGGCCACTGACCACTGATCACTGACCACCGGCCACTGACCACTGACCCTAGCAGCGCCATTCCCAACCCTGTCACGATGGCCTGGCCCGCAGCGAGGCCGTTGATGCCATCCATGAAGTTGAAGGCGTTGGTATAGCCGGTGAGCCAGAGAAACAGAAATAGCCCGCTCGCGAGAGCGGGCCAGGCAACGCCAGGCTCGCGTGTGAGGTCAAGGGAAAACCGGGGCCAGTTCAGCGCGTAAAGCACCCCTATCGCCGCGAGCGTATGTCCGCCAAACCGGATAGCCGGACGAAGAGGCCGCAAATCGTCCCAGAACGAGAGCACCGCGAGTCCAAACGCCAGGCCCATCAGCGCTGGTACGACGCCCGATCTCCAGCCAACCGCCAAACCGCCAGAAAGGACCACTAGCATGATGGCGATTCCTCCGCCCCGCACCACCGGAAGCGAGTGGCTTGAACGGGGGTTCGGTTTGTCTATCGCCCCCAGCCGAGCCAAGGCTTTTGCCACCGGAAATCCCAGCAGATAGCTCGCAACGGCCATTACGATGACGACGATCAGAATCGGCGTAAGCAAGGAGTGCGACAGCTAAGTCATTGCCAGCACCTCGTTGAATAGCGTGCGGAATTGTTCCGCGGCGTGGTGCAGCGTGAAGCGTCGAACCAGCGCGGATCGGGCATTTTGTCCCATGCGTTCCGCCAGATCGGGGTCCTGCTTCAAGCGACGGATCTCCCTGGCCATCGCTTCGGCATCGTCCCCGACGATATTCACACCACACTGCTCCTCTTCGAGAACCGTTGCTACCTCGCTGCCCGGAGGCACCATCGCCACTACCGGCCTCCCCGATGCCAGGATCGAGTAGAGTTTGCTCGGAACCCCCAGGCCCAACATCCGCCGATCCAAAGAAATGAGAGAAATGTCGGCTGCGGCCAACACCTCATTCATGGCCGCCCGAGGGACCTTGGGGAGCACTCGCACATTCTTCAGTCCCTCTTTCTCAACCGTGGCAACAAGCTCTGACCGCCTGACACCGTCTCCAATCAGGACAAACGAGATACTGTCGTGTTCAAGCAGCTTGGCCGCCCCAAGGATCTGACCAAAGTTCACGTAATGGCTGAAGTTTCCGCCATATATCACCACGAAGCCAGCCAGTGCATTGGCTTGCCTAAACCCATTTTCCCTTGATGAAACACTAATTGCCCCCGGGTCGGCCCAGTTTGAGACTACCCTGATACGATCCAAAGAAACACCATACCGGCGATGAAGATGATCTCGCATGCAACGTCCGAGAGCCACCACTCTTGCCGCCGAGGTCAACCATTGCTTCTGCAGACGTTCAAAGGCCCTGGCCACCATGGAGTCGCCCTTGAGCCGCCCCAAGGCTACCGCGATGTCCGGGTAGAGGTCGTGGACGAGATAAATGTAAGGGACTCCGCGAAGCTTCCAGTAGAGCCACGCCGCCATCGCATTTGCGGGTGGGTTGGTTACAATTAACACCAGGTCGTAAGGTGGCTTGCGCAGCATCAAGAACAGTGCCGCCATCGAGAACACTCCGCCCGACAATAAGCGGAACATCATAGACGGGCGATTTGATTTCGGGGTTCGCAGCCTGCGGATTGTCAACCCATTCCAAACCTCTTGTGGAAGCAGCTTGACGCTGACACCGCTGGGCCGGTAGAGATTCCTGCTCGTAACAACATCAATCACGATTTCCACGTCGAGTTGTTTGAGGTAACAAGCCAATTCGGCCAAGTCAGTGGGGGTTCCGCCGGAATTGTCCGGATAGAAATATTCGCAAAGAACGGCAATTCTCATCTTTGGGAATGTGTGCGCCGAATAAAAGTCGGTCGGACCATTGTTCTCCACCTCGGACTACAGACATCGGGACGCGCACCGGGCAGATCTAAAAACGAACTCTAACTCCAGACCGCGCGGTTTGCGTAGTCATTGTACCTGAGAATAATGCGAACCACCTTTTCTGACACATTGGGCACGAGGTAATCACCCACCACCTGGAGGCTAACCACTCACATTTTGTGCAGCACCTCGACGATGCGCTCGGCCGCATGGCCATCCCATAGGTCCGGCTTCCGAGACGACCCACTCGGCCGTCGGAGCGACTCCCGCGCCGCTCCGACGAGGCCGTGGCAATTACTTCCCGTTAGTCGATTCGTTCCTTCGCTGAGGGTAACCGGCCGCTCGGTGTTTGGACGGGCCGTCAGACAAGGCACGCCCAAATAAGTCGTTTCTTCCTGGATACCTCCCGAATCCGTGACAACCAATTTAGCGCCGTTCATCAGTGCAAGAAAGTCCAAGTAGCCGAGTGGCTCCACCAATTGCAGTGTCTGTTTTGGCAAGCTTTCGTTCAAATCGTGGATACGGCTGCGCGTGCGCGGATGAACAGGAAAAATGACAGGCACGTCCTCAGAGATTTCCACCATCGCCTGCAGAATTCCACGTAACACAGTTGGATCATCGACATTTGAAGGCCGATGCAGCGTGACGAGAATGTACTCTTTGGCCTCCACGTTGAACTCCTTCAGCTTATTTCTCTGTAACGCCTTCGGAAGCAATTTAACGAGAGTATCAATCATTACGTTGCCGACGAAGTGAATCTTGGCCAGATCAACTCCTTCTCGGATGAGGTTTTCATTTCCGTCTTTGGAAGGCGTGAACAGGAGGTCGGAGATTTGGTCTGTCAACAAGCGATTGATTTCTTCCGGCATAGTTCGGTCGCGTGAGCGCAGGCCAGCCTCAACGTGGGCGACCCTTACCCCGATCTTTGCGCAAACGAGAGCACAAGCCACAGTGGAATTCACATCACCAACAACGACGACGCAATCGGGACGATGCTTCAGAACAATCGGTTCAAAGGAGGTCATTATCGCAGCCGTTTGGGCTGCGTGGGAACCGGAACCGACATTGAGATATGCATCAGGCGCTGGCATTTCCAGGTGTTCAAAGAAAATCTGCGACATATTGTAGTCGTAGTGCTGGCCCGTATGCACAAGCAGTTGATCGAATCGGTCCGGCTGCTTTGCCAGCGCTGCCATGATGGGGGCCACCTTGGGGAAGTTCGGTCGTGCCCCTACGACGTGCATAATCTTCAACATGGCGGAAACCTCGATCCTTTCTTACTTTGCCTGAATGTCATAGATCTTCCGCATCCATTCGGCAGTAAGCCTAAGCCCATCTTCCAAGCGATAGGAGTTTCTGTGTTTCAAGTCTCGAACTGATTTGCTCGTATCCACCCGTTTCGACTTGGTTGTAAGAATCTCTGAATCGCGATACTCCACGAGTTTGGGGTCTGCTCCCGTAACGCGAAGAATCGCGTCGGAAAGTTCTTCGATGGTATGTTCGCAATCTCCGCCGATATTGTATGTTTCTCCCGGCTTGAAGTTATCCACGATATTTGCCAACGTGCGTACTGTGTCGGCGAGATAGGTGGACGTTCGGGAGTGTCCTCGGAAGACAACCCACGGCAATCCCACTAGCGCACAGTAGAGAAACCGACAGTTCACAGAACGATAGGGGCTGTAGTATTCGCCCGGTCCATAAGTATTGAATAGGCGCACGACCACGCTTTCCGTTTTGTATTGCGCACCGGAATTGCGGATTTGCATTTCGTTGACCCATTTGCTCATGGCGTAGTCGTTGAGTTGCTTGACTTCGTGTTCATCCATCACACTTTCAACCATGAGGTCCGGCCAATCCCCGTACACTTCGGAAGATGAGAAGTGGATCAGCCGGAATTTTAGTCGCTCCTGCAAGCGGATCACGTTCTTGGTGCCGACAGCGTTGGTATGCCAGAGACTCTCGTAAAAGTCTTCGCCGTTCCAGCGCCCGAATTCGGCGGCACAGTGATATACATAATCGAACGGGCCAAGATTCTCGAAGACCCGTTCCATCTGGCGAAACTCGCCAACGTCGCATCGGGCGTATTTCGGATTGGTGACATCCGTACGTAGTGAGAATCCGACTTCGTTAGGCCGATGCGAGTTGTCACATGCTGCCACGAAGTGGCCTCTGGACTCGAGTTCCTTGACCAGCCCTGTCCCGACCGTGCCGTTGCCGCCTGTAACCAATATTCGTTTGTTCATGTTTATTGTAAGGTTGTTGTGAGTTTGTTGAAGGAATGCGCTATAAAGACTTTTGTGGTTTACCGATTCACCCCCTGCTTGAGCACGGCGAGCAGACCGATGTAAACGCTGCCGAGAACGATTTTGGCTTCAAAAGGTAGAAACGCTTTGCGCCGTTCATGAAAACGTCCTGATAATGGTTACTTCCTGCGGGATTTCCTTCTCGCATGCTTTCTCCCCGTGGCGCGTGCCGATGACCTTGATTGCGTTGTCCGGCTGCAACAAGCATTTCACCGCCTGAGCCAGGAGCCCGATGGTCGCGGCTGGTGCCTTCTGCACGAAGCGATCCCCCGGTTTTGCGTGCTCGAAGGCAAACAAAATCAAATCCACCGCCGCATCCAGGCTCATCATGAAGCGCGTCATGTCGAGGTCCGTAACCGTTAACGGCTGCTCGGCCTCGATCTGTTGAACGAAGAGCGGGATGACGGAGCCGCGCGAGGCCATCACGTTGCCATACCGGGTCCCGCAAACGACCAATGCCTTTTCGGCTGCGATACGCGAGCGGGCCACCATCAGTATCTCCATCAAGGCCTTGGTCAACCCCCTGGCATTGACTGGGTAAGGCGCTTTGTCCGTGCTCTACTGGCAACAGACTATCGGCCACTGGTCTCTGACTTCTGACCCCTCCGACCTCTGATATTGGTCTCGGCCATCGCATCCGGAGGATGCTAACTCGGCTTGCTGGAACTCTCATGACCAGACCATAACACAGCCCATCGGCGTGCCAGGTCCGACAACTGATAATTGGCTTCAGACTTTCTGCGGGCAGATGCACCTAACTCCGATCTTCTAGCCGGGTTCTGCAACAAGTCTTCCAGCGCCAGCTTAAGGCTCTCGCTGTCCTGTGGCGGCACGATTATTCCAGCCGCCTCGCCATCATCTCCCATCAACATCTCCGGGATGGCTCCGACGCTTGTCGCCACAATAGCCACCCCGCACGCCATCGCCTCCAAAACTGATCCGGGAAACCCCTCGGTGTACGACGGAAGGACAAATACATCCGCCGCAGCGATGTGTGCCACTGCCTCCTCCCTGGACAGTGATCCCGTAAACTTCAACCACCTGCCTTCATCACGCTTGGATGCAAGGCCGTGCAACTTCTCGCTCATTTCCGGCCCGACTGGCCCGACCATTTCCAACTCGAAATCCGGTTCCAGGATTCTGGAACACACCTCGACCAGCTCGACTACCCCCTTGGCCGGAAGCAGCAGTCCGACAAAAACAAGGTGGGGGATATTTCGTCTTGTTCTACTAACCCTAACCGTGCTCCGAATCTTATCAATCCAATCGAAGTCCACTGCGTTCGGCATTTGGCGGATGGTGCGCTTGGGAAAACGATCCACTAACACAGCCAGGGAATGACAATCGAGGACTTGAACTCCGTTTGCCATCCGAACAGCCCAGCTCAACAGACGCCACTCCCAGTTGCGCTGGATGGCCAATTGAGGGATACGACCAAAGTGAAATGACACAAAGGCTTTCGCCCCCATTAAGCGGGCCAAAGCGACCAGAACATCATCCCGCACCAACCCTAAAGAGGCCGAAGATGCAATCGCTACGGACTCGGGTTTGAACCGCAACAGGGAATCCCACAATTCCATGATCCGCCTGATTGCCGCCCAACCACCGCCCCAAGCCCGGCTTAGAATGCCGAGATCGTGATAATCACGATAGCGTTGCGTGGAATCAATGACCTTTAAATCTACCAATTTCTGCCGATTCAATTCACGGACCAGTGCATTGCATTGGGAAATGATTCCCCCAACTCCCTCGCCCGCCGGCGCAATGAAAAGCACGCGTAGCTTCGTGTTCCCGCTCTCGCATGGGGCACTCAGGCTAGGATGCAAGTGTGCTGGGCTCGCTGTCGGAGGGGTGCCGGGAAAAGGCCGCAACGGTAATTGGTTTGCACTCATGGCTTCGTCCGCTGTGTCGCCAACATCACTCGCTCCTTTTGCCAACGCTCCAATATCCCACGCTCCAGCCGTTGTTCAGCCGGATAAAGGAATGCCTCATGGCGAAGGACAGTTTCCACATCCCATCGGAAGCGCATTACCTTGGCCGGCACTCCGCCGACAATTGCATAGGGGGGCACGCTCTTCGTCACAACCGCACCGGCCCCGACGATGGCTCCCCGCCCGATGGTCACTCCATGCACAATAACGGCCCGCGTGCCAATCCAGACATCGTCTTCGATCACCGCCCCCAGGTCATCCTCTAGGCGCTTCTCCGCCTCAGTGACATCGCCCATGAACCGCCCCACCAAGTCGGTCCTATGGTTGCCGCCGCGAATAGTCACCTCCGGCCCGAACATGACCTTGTTGCCGATGACGATTTTCGACCGAGTTGCGCTCAGACTTGGCCTTACGCCGAGGAAAACATCATCCCCCACATAGATGTTCGCAAAACTATAATCCCCCGCTGGATCGAACCAGAAGTTCCGTCCGTATGAAGCGAAGAGCGGGCGATAAATGACCATCAAAATCCGCCGCTTCACCCGTTCGGCTAGGCAAAGTGCCAACCCTGCGGCTGAAAGAATACTCTTTCCCGCTTTCACTATGCCACTCTTATTTGCTTGGGCTGCCGCTGGCCCATTCTGCCACAGTCCTCACCGCTGACTCAGGCACGTCCGCTGGCCAAGTGCAATCCGCTGAAACCGGTTCTTGGTGCATGGCCGCCTCAAGAATCCTTTCATAATGGCCGATCACGACTTGTTCGTCAAAGAGCTCTTCGGCCAGCGTCCTGGATTCCAAACCCATCTGCCGCCGCCCCTCAGAGCTCATGGCGGCCAGCCTCTTGAAGGCACTCGCTATGCTTTCGGGGGAATTGGGATCACACAAGAATCCGTTCTTCCCATCCTGGACCAGGCTGCCGGCATCACAAACATTGCTCAGGAGGATAGGCTTTCCGCAAGCCATGCCCTCACACACTACATTGGGAAGGCCCTCAAAAATGGAAAACAACCCGACGGCGTCGGCACGGGAGAATTCCCCGGAGATGTCCCGGGTGGCCTGGTGCAGCCGAAGCGAATCCCCCAATCCGTTCTCGGTGATAAAGCGCTCGGCGCGTTGGAAAGGCGCTCGGCTGGCCGGCATGCCACCGAACCAGTCAACCACAACCTGTGGCTTGCTCTGGCTCCGTTTCAGACCGAGAAGTGCCCTCGCCACACCCGCCATGTTCTTTTTCTCTTGATAGCTTGCGGCCACGACGATACGGAGCGGCTTCATGCTTGAGCTGACAGCGGTGGCGGAAGCAGACAAAGGCGGGCGGAATAATTGCAGATCCACTAAGTTATAGACCGTGGCTAGCTTCCTTCTAAGGAACGGGAACTCCGCTTCCAGCATTAGCTGGTTGGTGTGCGAGTTACTGACCACCGCGTCCGCAAGCCGATGCAACTGCCGGAGCAATCGACCTGTTCCGCTCTTCATCCGCGGGTCGGCCAACTGCTCCCCCGCCACCAGTCCCCATCGCTGGCCGGGGCTTCGCGCCAGTTCCGCATAGCAGCACGGGCCTTCCAGAAAGGCCAGCACCACGTCCTGCCACCCCCGCCGGAGGATTCGCCGCACGGCCAGCACCCGCCGCCAGTGGGAACAAGGCGGGATCACCTGGCAAGCAATGTCGGCGGCCTGCAGCAGCGGCAGAAAATGATCGTGCGGATGATAGACGAGAAAGCGCACTTCGTGGCCCCGCTTCTTAAATACCACGGCCAGCGTTGCGAGCTGCCGCTGCGCACCACCGGAACCCAGACTGTCAATAAAGCAAAGCAGTTTCACGAGGAGTCAGAGGACGGAAAGGAGAAAGCAGGAAACTGAAAGCTGCCCAGTATAGTAGGCCGGTGGAGCAATGGCAACCCCAGTGAAAAAGTACTGTCCATTTCACGGGCCAAGGGAAGCAGAGATCAGAGCGGGGATTTCAAAACCCCCGTAGCAGCCGAGGTAACGAGGCTTTACTCGAGGGTTTCACAGACACCTCACGTCGTCTCCTATACTTCTAAAATTGGACCTTTGCCGTCATGTTGCGGCCCGTTGCACCTACAACCTCGGTGCTATGCCTCGGCTCTCTTCCCGAAGCAGACTCCGGTCGAGATAAAGCAATACCCCAATGAGAAACCAGGTTGAATTTAGCGTAATACCATCCCCGAAGGTCAATCTGCTCACGACGTGAAGAAAGATCATAATAGCCGCAAGCCGCAGACTTATGCCCGACAGTGCAAGCTTACTTCGACGCCGTACGGCACGCCAACCCAACGCAGCCATCATTAAGGTAAAGCCTAACAGCCCGATCATCCCGGCTTCTACGGCCGCACGTGAGAAAGAATTGTGCGCCGCCATACCCGCCTCCATACCAAAAACCGTTCCAACAGGGAAGTACTTTGTCATTCTAAGGGGATACGAGCCCGGGCCGTGCCCGAGAAGGGGTTGCTCCATAAGCTCCGCAGGCGTGTTCAGGAGCAAAACAGTCCGCGGGTCCGCGCCCGCCTCGAACTGGTCGCGTGTTTCACCGAAGACGCGCTCCTGCCAGCGGTCGGAGAGCGCGATCACTCCGGCGATAACACCTGCGAAAGCGAGGCCGCCGATCGCGACCATCGGGCGAAACCTTCGAGGCATGGCAAACCAAAGAACCGGCATCCCGACAACAACTTCAACTACCATCGCGCGCGTCAACCCCAGCATTGAAGCCAGCAGCAAACATACCGCCAAGGCCAGCAGCACGGCTCGCTTCCATTTGCTTGCGACACTCGGGTACAGAATGCAGCAAATCCAGACCGCCAGCAGACTGCCTGACCCGGCGCGGGCAACGCCAAGAAACACATCAGTCTCCAACGCAACTGGATCCAGCCCAGCGTAAGATGCCTGCCGGACTAATTCGAGGGAGCCGGTTTCAACACAAAGGACAATGGTAAACAATCCGCTTAGGGCACAGCCCGCCGCGAGGGACTTCAGCAGAACGCTCAGGCCGCCATTGGTCTGCAATACCCAAAACACCATATACCCGAACATGGCCTTCAACAGCATCCTGAACACCATGTCGCCTGTTCCCAGTTCGAGATGCAATAGGAGTGAGGCCACGTTTGCTCCCAGCCACAGCGCCAGCCCGAGCAGGAAATACGGATTGCCCGGCGCGATTTTCAGGCTGCCCCGGGATATTTCCGCCACCACGACCAACGTACACACAAGCGAGAACAGAAACTCGGCGGATACCGAACCAGCCGCAAATTCAACGGGATACGTGCCGAGACTCTGCGCGAAGGGATAAAGCACCAGAAGAAGCCAGAAGCTCAAGCTCTTCTGACGCCCAGAAGAACCTCGGCTGGCTGACGCTAGCACCCTTCCTGCCCCCGCGCTGCCAGCCATTCTCTGCTGCGAAGGTTGCGGGCCAGGTGTGCCCGGCGTGGCCACGTCCATGCTTAATCGGCGGGCTGCCACTCCAGCAATGTCCATCTCACTTCCAGCGGAGCTCTTGTCCACGATTAGCCTCGTAGGAAATAGATGCGCTTCAGCGCTGCCCGCGGCAGCATGGAAGCGATGGCCAAACCCACCACGTGAACCGAAACCCCGCCTGTCTTGATGGTGCTTGCCAACCAGTGCCGGGCTAGCGCGCGCTGTCCACTGAGGAGCGCAGAAAACGCGCCCTGGAGGTATAGGTCGGCCAGCTTTGGCTTGCCCCAACGCCGGAGGCCGGCTTCATGGCGACTAAGAATCAATTCCAAGGCCTTCATTCCATCAGCCGCGTCCTGGCAGCGCCGCGCCCAGCGTTGTTCGGCACTGCCCCGAGTCCAGCCGTGCGCGCCGTCAGACTTCTCAAGTGCCAGGGTGTCGGGCGTGAAGATGGCGTGGCCGAGTTTGGCGATATCGAGCTGAAACAAGGTGTCCGGGAAAATCGTCCGCAGTGGCTCCCACCGAACTGCTTGCCGCAAGCGTTTTGAAACCGCACACAGATAGTCCGCACCAATGCTGTCCTTCTGGCCACTCAAAACAATCCGTTCGCGGTACCCAACAATGCCCGCAGGGATATTCACGGGAGTGACGACGCCCGTATCCCACTGGTAGCGCGCCCCGAGTATATCTACCGGCTGAGGCGCCGACGCCAGGAGCCTCGCCAATCCGTCCATTGCCCCAGGCAACAACTCGTGGTCGCTGTCCAAGCTAACCGTCCAGTCGGCATCCGAAAGCCCAAAGGCGTCGCGTCGGGCGGCGGCGATCCCGCCGTTCTCCGTCCGTTGAAAGAACACAATCCGGGGATCGCTTAAGGACCGGATAACCTCTGCGGTGTCGTCCCCACTTGCATCATCCACGACGATCACCTTGTTCAAAAGTGGCCCCTGTTTGAGGCAGGACACAACCGCGTCCTTGACCATGGCTGGCCGCTTATAACTTGTGATAGCCACGTCGAACGTCACAGGAACGTATTCTCGCAGGGCATGTTGAGACCGCCGATATTCCGTGCAGTCATACTCCCTCAACGCCTAGCAGCCTGTCGAAATAATGCGATTGCGGACAAAAGGCTGCAAATTCTCCAATAAAAGCAGTGTGCGCACATCATAAACATGGCTATTTCAACGGACTGCTAGACATGGGGGGGTTCTCCGGCAGGCTGGGTTTACTTTGGAAGAGAACCCGCAGCCAGCGAAAGCGTCTGCGCCATTTCCACGGCACGGCGTCGTAAGCCAAGCCGATCCCCTTTTTCATGAACCAGCGGAGTTGCTGGGGACGTGTCAAGACCGCCCGCCGGGAGAAATCGCACCCAATATTCATTCGCGAGAAGCGCTTTGCCTCCCAGCGGAACCACTTACCCCGTTCCACCACATGATGCCAGTAGGGCATAACAGTGTGCCACACGGCATAGAAACCATCCAACGCATCGCTCCGGCGGCTGCCGAAGCCCTCAAACTCCCAAATAGATTCGCCGTCCACCAGCAACGACTCCAAAGCGGACTTGCGCCAGATGGCACTCTGCGCTGACACCCGGTACGGAGCACCCTTGGCCACCACCCCAAGCAGACCTTCTCCAGCCAAGCGAACGTCTGGACCAGGCCGAGGATGCAGGCGCAACATATTGCCATCGCGCTCGACCAGCTTCTGGAAGCAGGACTCCATCTGTGTCTGATTGACGGCCTTTCGCAGGAAGAAGTCGTCGAGCATCAAGAGCACGTAGCAAGAGGGCACTCGCTTGAGCACGGCCCTCAACTCGGCACTCCAGCTTCCCAAATGGCCAACGGTTGCTGTCTCGACCAACGGGTGGTCAAATCGTACTTCGTTGCTCATTAGCGCCACCTTCCACGGGCAGTCCGGCCAATGGCGGAAAAACAACGTGAAGAAGGGACGCCATAGATCAAAATAGGCGTCACAAGAGCAGACCACGATGGTCAAGTCGGGCCTTTCTGAAATCACACTTGGCGAAGACCCACGAGAGTTTCGCCGCACCGACTTGCTATCCACGGCGGGAACCTGTGAGCACATTAACTGTTTCGCCTTTTGACTGCACAATAGACTCTGCGTCCCAATCCGAGAATGCCGGACGTCTGCAACAATTTCACCAACCCAAACCGGGCGGCCACATAGTAGAGCCGGACAGTCAAGGCCATGTGAAACCGCTTCAGTGGGCCGACGCTTCCGCGAACCCAAACCCCGGTGGCCTGGATGTCGCTGATCCCCAGCCACAACCTTCGGAAGCCTTGGCTTACCAGGAAGGATTCTAGCTGATAGGGCTTGGTGGTCCCTATGTAGGTAGGTGCCCAATTCACCTCCGCGATGATGGCGTCGAACCCGCTTATCCGGCTGCCCAGTCCGCGAAGGACAGGCAACTCGTAGCCCTGCACGTCCGCGACAATCATGTTGACCCCGCTCAAGTCACAGCCTGGCCGGGCAAACAAGGTGTCCAGGCGGCAGGTCTGCAAGCGGACGGTCTTTACCTCTTTGATGCCGGGCCACTCCTGCGCGAACCAGCGGACATCGAGTGGCAGGATGGATGAAGACCCGCCGTCATTCGACGCAATGTGGAAATCCACTGACTGTCCGTCCACGTCCGAGGCCAGACACAAGTACGCCGTCTGCCCCCAAGGACCAAGGTTCTCCTGGAGAGTCTGGAAGAGCTGCGGATCGGCTTCAATCCAGACTGCTTTCAGGCCCAGCTCGGCATAGTGCCCCGCCTCTTGGCCGGAGTTGGCCCCAATGTGGAGAATGCCGCGAATCGGCTTCCCACACTGCCCCATCGCCCATTGCAATATGTCGCTCATAGCCTGTCTCGTTAGCTGCTGAGTTGCGCCGTGCTTTTCATTGTGCTTATTCTGCCGCGTCAACCTGCCCTGGCCCCGATTCCGCGGGGTAAAACCAGAAGTTGCTGGTGGAAGCCTGGCTCTCGCTCTCGGATGCCAGCGGCGGTTTCAACCCGCTCCCCGGCATGACCCGCATATATTGGTAGCCGAATTGGCGCAAGAGGGTGAAGACCTCCGCAGCGTGGTGCCCCAGCCGGACACACCACGTTTCCTCAACTTCTAGCAGCAAGCGGGGTCGCTGGTTTTGCAGGCAGGCGGTCATGCCCTGGAGCACCCGCAACTCGTAGCCTTCCACGTCACACTTCACCAACCCCACTTCCCCAAGGCCGCGCTCTTTCATGAAGGAATCTATGGTTAGCAGGGGAATCGCTTCACTTTGCGCGCCACGAATCACGCCGCCGACCCAATTGCCCGTGCCAAAACTCGCCGGCATCATCACGGTGCCCGGCGCGGCGCCCACGGCGGCATGGATGGCAACAACGCGCGGCACCAAGCCATTCCGGGCCAGGTTCTTCACCAGCACCGCGTGGTTGGCCGAAACCGGTTCAAAAGCGAATATCCGCGCCGCGGGCCGCTGCAACGCCACCCGGATGCTGTGAATTCCTACGTTGGCGCCAATATCCAGCATAGTCCCCGCCCCCACATTCCGGGACAACAGCGCCGACTCGAGCGGCTCGGTCTGGCTCACGCCGCGTCCAATCCAGTCGGTGCGGTCGCTCGGCACGAAAAACTCCCCCCCCCCCGAGTCTCGGAACCAAATCTCTCCGGTGGTCGAAATGACCACCTCATCGCGGAATCGTGACCGTGCAAACTTGGCGAAGCGCCGCACGGTAAGCGTGGTGGAGTATTCATGCCACTGCAGGAGCCGAATGATCGGGCGCTGAAGCAGAGCGGGGAACGCCCGCCAGCACGTCCGGCGTAGGGTCGTATAGGTCATAGATAGCTATAGCATCCGGGGAGGCACATCACCCCTATTCTCTACCGCTTTTCGCCCAGGCGAAAAGAGTGTTTACTGGAGGCGCATTCCGGCTGGACTACAGAGCCACGGGCGCGGCACCCCTCACCGTTTTACCGAAGAGTGTGCGAACCTGAAACCCATATTGCCTGAGCGCTGCGGCCAGCACAAGCCGCTCCTCGCGCTTCAGAGTCAGGATTCCCGCCAGGTAGGCGAGGATTACGGTCACAAACAGCCATAGGGCCAGCACAATGATTCCCAGATGAGTTGGCAGCAGCAGTTTAGATATGACACTCACCCCCGCCCCGACGAGCAAGAACTCAACGGGAAACCCGTAGAGAAGCTGGCGCTGTCCGGCGGGAAAGGCTCTGGTAGCGCAGTATCGCCCATAGGCAATAAAGCAGAGGCAGTTAAAGGCCAGCCAGCACCACGCCGCTCCGCAGATGCCCAACGCACGGATAGCCAGGAAGCAGCCGACCGCCATGAAGGGCAGTGCGCCGGCGTTTACCAGCACGGCCAGCCGGGTGTGCCCGGAGGCTAGCACGACGTTGTAAGGTGTGCCAACGGCACAATTCACCAGAATGGCCAGCGCCAGGATCGGCAATACTCCCTGGGCGCGGTTTACCAGTTCGGGTGAACGAGTCCAGAGGGTCAACACTTCGGAGGGAAAGAAGCAGAGCACCATGGCCGGGGCCACGCAGGCAAAGACCGTGAACCTCAGCCCCGCAAGATAAAGTCGCCGCATTTGCCCCAAGTCTTGCTGCTGCCAGCAATACGACAGCCGGGGAAACAAGCTGGTTTGAGCGGCTAGGGACACCACTTGCAAAGCTCCCGTGACGGTGCTGGCCACGGAGTAGTAGGTCAACTCGACCAGGGGCAGCAGTTTGCTGATCAAGAGCTGGGGCGCACCTACCACCAGCATGCCGAAGGTGCCGACGAGATTGAACCCGACCGCGAACCGCCAGACTCGCCGCACCACGGCCAGATCAAACCGGCCTTTGTTCCCGGCCAGCGCCAACCGACGTGCAACATAGCCGCTGAGTAGCACCTCCAGCCCATTGGCCAACGCCTGAGTGACCAGGAAGCAATAGACGGTGCGCGAAACGAAGAGCAGCGCCAGGATGGTCAGCCCGGCTCGGGTAGTCGCCGTCACCATGAGAATCCCGTTTTGGACCACCTGCCGCTCCAGGCCCTGCAGGATTCCGGTGTAGAGCGCCACCGGCCAGCGAGCCGCGAACGCGAGGCCGCCCAACAGAATGGCCATCTGAATGTCAGCGGGCGGCAGCGCTTGCTGGGGCACCCACGAGTTGGCGAGCCAGTGCGACAGCCCGGCAAACCCCAGCCCAATCACCACTGCGACCGTCCAGTAAATGACTTCGAAGGTCCTGACGGTGTCGGCGATCTGGCCACGGTTCCCGGCGGCGCGCAAGGTTGCGACTTCGCGGTTTGCCGTACCGGCAAGGCCGAAGTCGAGCAATGCCAGGACCGATTGAAAAGTCGCCACCAAGCTGACGATTCCAAAGGCGTTCGTTCCCAGCAAGTGGACAAACACCGGCACCGTGACGAGGCTCATCACCCCAAGCCAGAGGCGCCCCACCATGTTGCCAGCGAAATTCCACTTCAACGACTGGCTTTGCAGCAATGTCCTAAGGCGTCCTATAGCGGGCCAAGGGTTGAAAGTTGAGGGTTGATAGTCCGGAAAAGGGGTCAACCCATAGATTGGGTTTAGGCCTCATTGCGAGCGGTCTCCCCACACTAGATCGTTGATCTGGCATGGAAGCAGGTCTCGGAAAAGCAGAAAGCACCAAAGCAAAAGCTGAAAAGCTGAAAAGCTGACAGGCTGAAATCAGAGGGCGGAGGTCAGAGGGCGGAGGTCAGAGGTCAGCGGATAGTCGCATCGCTCCAGTTGCTCAGGAATTCGAGGTTGTCTCCCATGTCAGCAGCGGCTCTAAAAAGGGGTCAACCCATAGCTTGGGTCGTTTAGGCTCCGTTGCGAGCGGGCTCTCCGCCCGCGGGGTGGTTTCTTGGTGG
>Ga0182014_10003445_pt1 | contig 18955 bp, 26 predicted proteins | sample 612S2DmetaG_FD_120489 | JGI IMG/M metagenome (GOLD analysis project Ga0182014, IMG submission 120489) | Permafrost microbial communities from Stordalen Mire, Sweden - 612S2D metaG | ecosystem: Environmental > Terrestrial > Soil > Wetlands > Permafrost | place: Sweden: Stordalen | collected... | reverse complement strand
TATAGTTATTAGATGATTTTCATGGGTCAGAGAAATAAATCAGTTATCTTTATATATCATGTTTTATAATGATGAATTGTAATTTATCATACTATAATAAATCGATTACTAAGTAGTAAAATCGATTTATCTGTTTATTATATTCATAATTCGTGATGTAAAATATTGAAAGGAAGTATATAATGTTTATAGTGAGAATATTCTACGCAATAGCTTATTTCGCTGTTTTGTTATTAGAAATAGGTAAAGCTACATTGGATGTTGCAATAAGAACCGTGAATGGAGAAGTTGAACCCGTGGTGGTAGAAATTGAAACCGTACTTAAAAGGCCTATTTCCCAAACTATACTAGCTAACAGTATTACTTTAACCCCTGGAACGCTTTCAATTGACTTAGATTCAGAAAATCAGGTGTTAATAGTAGCAACTATCAATCCCAGAAGTAAAGAAGAAGTAATTCCCTTTGAACCATATATAAAAGGTATGTTAGAATAGTAAAAAAAAATATTATCTTGATATGAATTTCCATTTAAACCTATAAAAATGATGAAGTGATGTTAAAATGGATGTATTATTATTATCTGAATATATTCTAATGGCTGCATTGGCTATATTTGTCTTATCTACTATACGAATCACTACCAGAAAAACCATAGCAATGAGTTTAGTTGGACTCTCTGGATTAAGTATAGCAGTAGCAACTATCTTAATTTTGATTCAAACTATCTATAATATAGCATTTTGTTCAAATATAGCTACTGCACTTATAATTTTAGGACCAGTAGGGACCATAGCATTTTCAAAAGTTTTAAAGGGTGATTAGATTGACTGATGTAATAACTTGGATAGAGTCAGCAATTCTTCTAATATCAGCCGTATTAGTGTTACTCACAGCTCTGGGAATTTTAAGATACAGGGATGACTTGGATAGGGTGATTTACGCCCGAATACATATACTAGGGGTAGCTGATGTAGCCTGCATTTTAGCCTTATTAGTCCTAGGTCAAACTGTTTTAGCGGTGGCATACTTTATATTGACACCCTTCAGCGCACACGCTATAGCTAACGCCTTTTACTATGGAGAGGAGAAAAAATGATTGAATATATTGAATATGTACTCATGCTTACAACGGTTCTTGGGGCAGTAATAGCTCTTATACAAAGAGATCTTTTAAAGGCAGCCATATTAACCGGAATCCCTGGTGCTTCTCTTGCTTTCTTATATCAATTTTTACTGGCTCCTGATGTTGCATTGACCCAGGCTATTGTGGGATCAGCGATTGTACCTGTATTTTTCGCTTTGGCAGTTCTAAGGACACGTAGAATGGAGGAATAAAAAATGGTTATAAGTGCTCAGCTATTTTCATTTTTCACAGCGGGTTCATTAGTAATTATAGGAATATTTGCTGCATTATTCCTGGATAATCTAATAAAGAAGATCATTGGGTTAGCTTTCATAGGTGATGGTGCTAATCTGTTTATAATTACCATGGGTTATAAGCCCGGAGGAATTGTCTATATATTCCTTCCTAATATGACCATTAGCAATTTTGCCCAGAACGCATCTTATCCACTTCCATTCGCTTTGGTACTAACCAGTATTGTTATTGGGGCTAGTACTCTCGCTGTAATGCTGGGACTAGTTATCGTGCTTAATAAAAGGCATGATTCCTTAAGTGCTTCTAAGATTTTAGGAGATGAGAGTGACTGAAATGCTTCAAAATTTATATAATTTAATAAAAATGGTATTTGATATGAAACAACCATTATTAAATAATTCAGGGGATGTTTATTGATGGATTCATTAATGCCCATAATGGTTATACTCCCAATAGCCAGTGCACTTTTCTTGAATTTATTGCATGGTAAAGATCGCACAATCAAAATATTAGCCATAGTCACCGCATTAGTGTTACCCATCATCCCATTATTAACAGGTTATGGTTCACATTATTTCGGAGGTTACGCTCCCTTATCTCAAAATTCAGCTATAGCTCAAGGTTTACCCGCTTTAATCACTAGTACACAATTATTTGTATTCCATCCTAGCATTGTCTATGTATTTGGCAGTGCACAAAAGATCATGATATTTGTATTGGGAATCATAGCATTTTTCGCCATTTTCACATCTTTAAGCGAGACTAAAAAACCTTCGGGAGTTTATACATACTTAATGTTCATGGGAACAGCAGCTGTAACTGCTATTCTGCTTTCTGATGATATATTCAATTTTTATGTATTCTTTGAAATTGCTGCTTTAGCACAAATAGGAATAGTTATTGCATCAAATGTAAAGAATAACTATGAAACCGCGCTTAAATACATCATACTAGGAAATATCGCTGGTCCATTACTTCTTTTAGGGATAGCATTACTTTTAGGAGTTACAGGAAATGTTAACATAACAGACATTATTTATTCCATAAAAAATGGATATGTAAACCCTCAAAATCCAGTGCTTCTAATGGCATTGGCTCTTATTACATTTGGATGGCTATATGGATCTGGACTGCCACCATTCCATACTATTAAATCAGCTTTATATAGTAAGGCTTTACCTCATGGTTCGGCTTTAATTCAGGCTATAACTGTGTTCATAATGGTGGCATTAGGAGTGATGATCCTTAGGATTTTCTCCTATTTATCATTCTCTAAAATGGCAATCATAGCAATATCACTCTTAGCACTAGTTCTCAGCATAACCATGGCCTTAGTGCAGACGGATTTCAAGAGAATTATTGGTTATTTAGCTCTAGGTGAATTAGGTTATATAGGGATTGGATTAGGATTAGGGACTACATTGGGGATTACGGCTGGTCTTTTCCAAGCCGTGAATGAAGCTATAATTACTGCATTCCTCTTTATAGGATTTGGAACAGTTCTATACAAAACAAGAATAAGTGACACTCGTAAATTAGGAGGAATGATGTTTGTAAATCCCCGAGTGGCTCTTTTGGTCCTTCTAGCGGGTTTAGCTATGGCTGGTGTTCCACCATTAAATGCATTCCAAAGTAAATTAATGCTGATCCAGGCATCTATACAATCAGGAGTACCCGAATTGGGTATAATCATGATACTTTTAAGTATTGTTACATTTATGACATTTATGAAGGCATTTTACACTATATATATGCGGCCGAAGCCTGATGAACTTGAAATACATGATTATAAAATACCTAAAGCTACTATCATTTCTTTAGTGGCATTTCTAATAATTTGTTTAACATTAGGTTTGTTCCCGCAAATTGCAACAAATAGTCTACAAACTTTAGCTTCGAGCCTAGTTTAGAGGGGAGAGATTTTATAATGAATGTATATGATTTAATCTTAAAAAGAATACGGGAAATACAGGGAAAAACTGAGGAAGAGGAACCCTTAACTAATATTTCAGCTTCATCAATGTTAACAGCAGAAATAACTATAATTTCATCCCTTTTAATAGCATTGATCATGGTTAGACTGATAAGTAAGACATTAATGATAGTTTTGGTAATTGCTGTATTCTTTATTGCATTGATGATCTCACCCATCATGCCCAAACTTATGAGGGAACAGAATGATTCCTTTAGTAATATGATCTTCTACATTGTATTGGCACTGGGAATTATAGTAGCCCTGTTTTATTGGGGGAATCTAAATGTATGAAGGTTTAAAAAATTTAATAGGCGCAATAGCACTTTTAGTATTTGCAATAACATTATTCAATGCTATATACGGGTTTAATCAGATATTATATCCTGGGATTAGTTATCTTTACAATTGGGTAGGTCCTAATATAGCTCCTAACATGGTTACGAATATAGTATTTGACTGGAGAGGATATGATACTCTAGGAGAAGCCTTAATATTGGTAAGCGCAGTTATAGTGACTTTACTAGTATTTGGAAGGGGAAGGGTAAAGTTAGGAGGAAAACTAGAATGAGTACTATACTTAAAATATTCGTGTTTCCAGCAGCTCTTATAATAATGTGTTTAGGAATTGACACCATTTTAGGAGGGCACATTACTCCTGGAGGAGGTTTTCAGGGTGGTGCTATAATTGCAGGTGGATTCATATTTTGCGTTATGGTATACGGATTAAAAGACACCCCCATCAGATTCTCCAAGGAATTCATAGTCGGATTAGAAAGTGCTGGAGCACTTATTTACGTGTTTTTAGGGTTGGCCGGACTGATATTCTCTGGATATTATCTTTACAATCTGGGAGTTGACATTTACCACATAATTCCACCATTTATAAAGAACATATTTGACTACCCTGACCCACTTCATGCTGGAATAATACCATATTTAAACTTCGTAGTTGGTCTTGAAGTGTTTGGGAGTTTAACCGCAGTGGTTATAGCATTTTTAGGGTTCAAAAAAGAGATTGTTGTAGACGGAGAGGATGAGGAGATTTAAAAATGGTTTATTTTTATGCAGGTCCAACTATTCTTGGATTTATACTAGGATTAATACTTGGAAGTAGAGTTAGAATATACCCTGAAAGCAAATTGAATTTCACCTTAGGAAGTTTCATTGCGATACTCTTAGCCGCCAGCATAATTGCATATTTAGAGGGTCCTTTCCCATACTACACAGGTTTACCACTTGCTCCTGGTTTTATATCCGGTATTTTAGGTATTATAATTGGTAAAGTAACTCTAGGGAGATTTGCTAAGGATGAACATATGAAAAGTAATGAGAGAGATCATATTTAAATTTATAAAAAATTGACAAAAAAAGATTGATGGATTTGGAAGGTACTGATAATGTTTTTATCAACAAATGAATGTGAAGGAATAGGCGAATGCATTAAAGAATGCCCTACAGGGGCTATAAGATTGATAGAGGGTAAAGCATTTAGTTGCATTACTTGTGGAGCCTGTGCAGAGGCTTGTCCGAACAGAGCTATAAAAAAGAATAAGTACGGAGGATACATCGTGGATAGGGCTAAATGCAATGCCTGCGGAGTTTGCGAGATGATCTGTCCAGTAAACAGTATAAGAATCGAAGACGATGTAGTAAAAGGTATTTGCGCTAGATGTGGAATTTGTGTCGACACTTGTCCTATTAAAGCTAGAATAGATGCCTATGATGTTATAGAAAACCGACAGCTCCAATTCCTTGAGGCATTAAACCTCACAGTTCAGCCAGAGGTAAGGGTTAAAAAAGAGGGATCGAAAGCAGAAAGACTAAATGTAATCACTGAAGGAGAAAAATGTACTCTATGCCGACGATGCGAATATTACTGCCCTACTGGTGCTATAATGGTGGATTTAAAACAGGAAGGAGAATGCACAAATTGTAGAGTCTGTGAAGATGTTTGTCCAGCTGAAGCAATAACAGATAATGTTATAGATATGGATAAATGTACATTATGCCTTAAATGCGTTAAAGAATGTCCTAACAAAGCCATATACATCGAGGACTTTAAGATTAAAATCAGAAAACCAGAAACAGATGAAGAAAGGCTTGGGAATATAGTTTCTTGTTTGAATTGTGGCTTATGTGTTGAAGCCTGCTCTAAAGGAGCACTTCGAATGATAGACGGTAAAATAAGATATGATCCCTCTCTTTGTGAAGAATGTGAAACCATGGAATGTTTAGATGTGTGTCCAGTGGGAACTCTCCGTTTATCAAATGAAGTTGAAGCGAGGATAAAAGGGTTCTGTGTTTCATGTGGTCGTTGCGTTAAAGCATGTGATGTGAATGAAGCTAGAAGCTTCCAGGATATCACATGGGAAGGGACTGTTTCGGAAGATTGCATATCTTGCGGGGTTTGTGCTGAAATCTGTCCAAAAGATGCCATAACTCTTAAAAGAGGTTCTATAGAGGTTAATCTGGATAAGTGTATTTTATGTGAGAAATGCGCCATTCATTGCCCGATGGATGCCATACCAAAAACTACTATGCGTAAAAAATCGATAAAAGAGGGATTCACATATATTCAGGATAAACTATGCATGCAATGTAAGCTTTGCACTAAAATATGCCCAGAAGAAGCCATCACTGAAATGGAAGATGGTAAGATAATAGTGGATGAATCCAAATGTAATTACTGTGGAGCCTGCTCTAACGCCTGTCCCGCTAAAGCTATAATATTTGAAAGGGAATTTGAGGTGACACCATGAAAGACCTAATTAGAATATTTCTAGAGGGAATCATAAAAAACGTCAACAGAATTCTTTTCGCCTCAGATAGGGTCACAGATATGGATATTAGGAGTAGAATTATGGAAGGCAGGGTTACTCCAACAAATAAGGTTGCAGAGGTTCCTTGCATTGGTTGCGGAGGTTGTTGTAATGCATGTCCTACCGAAGCTATTGATATGGTGGATCTAGATGAGCCAGTGGAAATGATGAAAGGATTAGTTAAAACTCAGATACCAGTTTTAAACAGTGAAAAATGTGTTAACTGTTACTATTGTCATGATTTCTGTCCTCTTTATGCCTTATTTGGGAAGGCTGGAACTATCCATCCTAATGATGTCGGAGAAGTTGTATCAGATATATCACAGCTTCTTGAGGAACCCGTTAAAATATCAGATGATAAAATAGCTTTCATAGCTCAATATTTATCAGATTCAACCGTTTTGAAGAAAAGAAAAACAAGAGACAGGTGAATTTTATTAAAAAATTTTTTATATTGATTATTGGATTTTTAAAGGAGAATAACTTTAAAATACTTTACAAACATTTAAGGTGATTATATGAGTTTAAAATCATATTCAAGAGCCAGAGCTGTACATGTTATGCTGGTGTATACTGGTGGATGTAATGGCTGCGATATCGAAATAGTGAATTGTATTTTTTCACCAAAATACGATGCAGAGCAATATAAAATATTTCTCACCTGGAATCCAAGAGAAGCTGATGTACTGGTGGTTACTGGCCCAGTAACTAAACATAATGAACAACCTCTTCGTGAAATATACAAAGCCATTCCGGAACCTAAGGCAGTTATAGCTGCAGGGGCCTGTGCATTAATGGGTGGAGTTTATAAGAATATTAATGGTGATATTCCATCGGAGGAAATAATGGGACCAGTGGATAAAATTATACCAGTAGATGCTAAGGTGCCTGGCTGCGCGGTGCGGCCTGAGGATGTTTTAGCTGGAGCAGTTGCAGCTCTACCTAAATTATTGAATGCAAAATAAAAAAATAAATGATAATTTATATCCATTTTGAAATGGACTGATGATAATTAATATATTTAAACTAAAAAAATATGATTAAATAAAGGATAAACTAAAAAAATAAGATTTAAGAGTTTTTCATGTTAATAAAGGTGTATTTTAATGGATGAAGATAATAAGGTAACTAAAAAACAGGTAATTGAAACGGAAGTTCCATTAGGAACGGTTCACTCGGCAGCTATAGAACCTTATCGGGTGAGATTATTCGTTGAAGATGAGATAGTGAAAGATGCCGAGATAACTGTAGGAGTCAACCATCGAGGTGTGGAGAGAATAATGGAGGGGTTACCTGTTGAGAAGGCTAACAGTTTAACCGAGAAGATTTGTGGTATCTGTTCTAATAGTCATATTTGGAATTCGGTTTTAGTGGCTGAGAAAGCATTGGGAATTGAGGTGCCTGAGCGAGCATTATACATTAGGATAATTATGGAAGAACTGGAAAGATTGCACAGTCACATGTTATACTTAGCCCATGGAAGTGAAGTGCTCGGTCATGAAACCTTTGCCATGAGAGTTTTTTATATCAGAGAAACTGTAATGGAACTTTTAAGAATGATCGGAGGTAACAGGGTACAGTATGGTGTCCCTATTATTGGAGGGATAAGGCCCCGTGCTGAACTAGACCAGATGAGAATCCAGAAGATAAAAGATGGAATGGATTTTGTGGAGGAGAAAATTACAGAGTTCGCGGAGCGTTTTGTTTCAGATCCTATGGTAATGTCTCGTATAACGGGTGTGGGAATCCTTAAAAAGGAGGATGCAATAAGATTATCTGCTACTGGGCCAACATTACGTGCTACTGGAGTTGATATTGACCTCCGTAGGGATATGCCTGAATATGACTCTTTTGAATTTAATGTTATTACTCATGATGATGGTGATGTTAAATCTAACCTACTCGTGCGAGTGCTGGAGATTCCGGAGTCTATTAAAATAATAAGACAGGCTATTGATCATCTTCCTGAAGGTAAAATAACCAACCGTAGCTGGGAGATGGAGGATGCTCCTGTAACTAAAAATTATATTGAAGTACCTAGGGGAAAGCTTTATCACTCTTATAGTTTAGATGATGGGCGGGTTAGGAATGTCATTGTAAGAACACCTTCTATAACTAATATAGGAGCTATGGAGTATGCTTGTATAGGATATCATATTACAGATGCCCAATTAGCTATTGTGCAGTGTGATCCTTGTTTCACTTGCACGGATAGGGCTATTCAAATAATCCAAATATAGAGAGGGAGATTAATAAATGAGCATTACAGATTCATTAGTTGCGTTTATAGCTGTGATAGGAACCTTGATAGTGGCCTTTTTTGTTAGTTTCTGGCTACCTGGTATTGAGAGAAGGTTTCATGCTAGAATTCAGCAGAGGATAGGTCCTCCTCTATCTACTCCAGGTATCATGGCTCCTATTAAATTCTTTTTTAAGGAGGTTATAAATCCGAACTCACCTATGCCTGGAGTTTATAATGCTCTACCCATCATAGGATTAATAATCACTATATTCTTATTAATGATTACTATGCCTCAATTATATGTATTGGCGGCTTTCACTAGTGTAATAGCATTAGTCGGTCTTTTAAAGGTGGAGGAGATATTGTATATGTTTATGGGTTCATTATCCCAATCTGTTTTATCCCTTAAAATGCCGTTTCCTGATATTGTTAAAGGAGCTAAGTATCCTGGAGTATCCCGGTCCTTTGTAGAAGAACTCAGTTCTATGAGAGCTTTTAGACTTATCGCATTTGGTTCATTTCCCATTTACATAGCAATATTTGTTACGGTGGTTATAGCCAAAAGCATTTATATTGGTGATATAGTAAGTTATCAGCAGATCCATGGGCCAATTCTTTTTTCCTTAGCAGGTATTCTGGGTGCTATAGTCTTTTTCATAGGATTCATGATACTTTTAAATGAGTATCCTTTTGCAATACTCAAAACAAAGGCAGATGTTATTGAAGGACCACTTCTAGAATATGCTGCGAAATATCGGGCGTACGTTTATATAAGTCGAGGATTCTTGATATTCGTATTAGCTAGTATATTCGCCACATTATTCCTCGGCATACCACCGAACATCTTGAGTTGGACTATACTCATAAATATTGCAGTTACATTAGTATTCACGATGATCATGGCTACTGTGAGTACATTTTCTCCAATATTTACTTTCAAACAATTCTATCCATTAGTAGCAGGTGTTTCTATGATAGGAATTCTGGCAATTATTGCGTCTTTCTTATAGAATTATTTTATCTTAGTAAAAATATAATAAAAATTAGATTAAAAAAAAATTTTGAGTCAATTTAAAGGTGATTTTTAATGAAATTCGTGGTAAGTCCCATGCATATCATAAGTGTAGGTGGATATATTGTGGAAACATATTTTCCCTACCGGAACATAATTGTAGTTAACCCAACAGAGGAACCTATAAAGATTGATGTTCCTATATTTTCAGAGGAATGGATTGAGGTACATCGGAAGTTAGGACTTGAGATCACACTTATTAAGGATGATGATTCTTTTCTACGTGCTTTTAGAAAAGCAAAGATTAAATTGGATAAAATGAAAGCAAAAGATTTGAAATAATATTATTTTTTTTAGAATATCTGTTCGAGGAATATTTAATTAAATTTTAATTCAAAAAAATTTAGATTCTTATTTTTTAAGCATATAATTATAAATTGCGGAATAATCATAATAATATGGACTTATAGATTATTTTATAGATTATGAGAGGATTTAATGAAAGAAACTGCTATAAATATTAAGGCTCAGAATAAACCGGGAGTTTTGCGGGATATAACTGATATGTTGGCTGGTTATGGAATAAATATTACATATACTCATCTTTTTTTAGAAGGTAAAGAGTCTGCATCCATTTATATGGAATTAGAATACGTGGAGAATGTTGAAAAATTTATTAATATCATCCGAAATTTTGAAGAAGTATCAAAGATCGAGATTCACAGATCTTTGGGAGAAATTTATGGTAAGAGAATTATTATAATTGGAGGAGGAGCACAGGTTGCTATGGTAGCTCAGGGAGCTATAACTGAAGCTGATAGGCATAATATAAGAGGGGAGCGTATCAGTGTAGACACAATACCCTTGGTAGGGGAGAATGAACTTGCAGAGGCGGTTTCTGCTGTAGGAAGATTACCTAGAGTGGGTGCATTAGTTCTAGCTGGTTCTCTTATGGGTGGAAAAATCTCGGGGGCAATAGAAGAAATAAAAATTGATCATGAGGTTATTGTTATAAGTCTCAATATGCCGGGTGGTGTTACTGAAAAGGCGGATTTAGTAGTAACTGATCCAGTGCAAGCGGGGGTGATGGCTGTGATGGCTGTAGCTGATACTGCTATATTTGATATCAAAAAAATTAGAAATAAAAAATTTTAAAAAAAAAGATGATTACTAAAAAAACAGATTTATAATATTTTTACTCTATTTCTGGTTCTAAAGTTCTAATAAGTCTTTCTGCAGCCAATTTTATTTCATTATCTTTTATTTCACTGCTTCTAGCTATTTTAAGAGCCAATTCCAAAACTTTGGGAACATCTTCAGGAGAAATATCTGTAACCATACTATTATAACTTTCTCCGGACTCATCTTTCATTTCAACATTCTTCTCAGACATAGTCTCGAGTAAAATTTGGCATTCTTTAATTAAGTTTGGGTCTTCCTTCATTTCCTCACATTTGGTCATGAGCTTTTCTTCATTCTCTTCCATAGTTATCACCAATATCAATTATAATCTTTAATGAATTTATATGTTATATATACAAGTCCAAATTTAGATATGAAATAATAAAATAAAATTATTAGATAATATCATTTTTTTTTTATCTATCATTATTTTTTGTTTACTTTTAATCACTGGTGAGTGTGTACTTTACCGACAATGCTAAATGGAAATGTTGATAAAATTATAATATGATTTAAAAAAAATATTATTTTCTTTATTCAAAAAAATATATTAGAATAAATTTGAGATTAAATTAAATCTTAAAAAGGAATCAGGTGATTTTATGGTATCCTACGTTGAAAGTATGGATGGACCTGTAGTCAAAGCGGCAGAAACAGCATTAGATATGGAAAATATTAATTATATCCTTTCTTTTGTAGGTTCGGAAGATGCGGGTGAGTTGAAAGATGCATTTGAAAAAACTTTATCGGTAAGAGAACTCAGCGGAGAAGCAGCGGAATTGGCTGATTTCTGGTTTTTTGAAACAGCGGTTCGTTTACATAGGATAAATTGGAATAAATCATATAATGGTTTGAAACCAGCCGGAATGGATTGGGGGCCTATTATTCCCAAATTAGATAAGGCAATTGAAACTGAAAATATAGACGAGTTTCTTGAGTTTCTCTTAAATTTTATTCGTGAGGATATTAAGAGTAGATTTGAGGATGTAATATTTAAAAAAGATTATGATATAAATGATGTGGAAGATGCTCGGGATTATATTAGTTCTATGTTAGAATTTGTAGATTACACTCAAAAATTTTATAAATACGTAGAGAAAGGATAAAAATTTTTTACTATATTTTGATATTTTAATTAACTAATTAGGGTTAAGTGATAAATTATGTCAGCAGAACTTAAAGGGAAAGTTTTAGTGGTTGAAGATTTGATAGACTACCAAGAAGGATCTGTAGTCAGTAAAGAGATAATAGGTAAAGATAATGGTACGGTTACTATTTTTGCCTTTGATAAAGGAGAGGGTTTAAGTGAACATACTGCACCCTTCGATGCTATGGTTCAGATAGTAAAGGGGAAGGCAGAAATAGTCATTTCTGGTCATAAAAACGTGGTTAATTCTGGAGAAATGATAATTATGCCTGCAGGCGATCCTCATGCTTTAAATGCTTTGGAACGATTTAAAATGATCTTGACTATGATCAGATCATAAATTAATATAACATAATTTATCTGGATTTTGCATTATGTTATATTACAAATAATAAATTTCGAGATTAGTTCCATTTTTGAATTTCAAATTATTAATTAGGGGAATCCTGAATTCTAAAAAGTATTTTTTTGATTTTTATAATAGTCTAATAAAAATAGTTTCATCATCCTTAACGATATCTAATTCATTAATTTTTGCTAATGCTTCTCGCAGATTTCTCTCCAGTGACTTGTGAGTTACCATAAATATGGGGATCACCTTATTTTCTCCTTGTATTTTCTGGTTAACTGATTCTAAACTGATATCCCAATCACTTAGTATACCCGATATTTCGTGTAAAACTCCGGGTTTATCAATAACTGTGAGTCGAATATAATATTTAGATTTTATTTCATTAATATCCTTTATTTTAGTAAAATTAGATTTTACAGGCCCATAAGTCACTTTTTTGTCCATATCTTCAATAAGATCTATGCAATCCCCTACTACAGCACTGGCGGTGGGCATCATACCCGCACCTTGACCGTACATCATCACGGGACCCACAACATCTCCTTCGATGTAGATTCCATTAAAAACATCATTCACCGATGAAAGTAGATGATCTTCATTTACCAAAGTAGGATGCACCCTTACCTCTAATTCTCCATTGGATATTCTTGATATGGCCAATAGTTTAATACAACAATTCAGCTCACGCTTGGCGAATTCAATGTCTTCTAAGGTTAAACGATTTATTCCTTCAACATGGAATTTTTCCTGGTCCACATAAATTCCAAACCCTAATATAGTTAAAATAATTAGTTTCTGAGCAGTGTCATGACCTTCAATATCAAAAGTAGGATCCTGCTCAGCATAACCCTTAAGTTGAGCCTCTCTTAAAACTTCATCAAAATCCCGACCCTCTTCTGCCATTTTAGTTAATATGTAGTTGGCTGTGCCGTTTATTATACCATAAATAGATTGAATGTTGTTAGCAGCTAAACTTTCATTTAAAGGTTTTAAAATAGGTATACCACCACCCACACTAGCTTCAAAACAGATTCTAACTCGATTTTTCTGGGAGTTTTCAATAATTTCTTCCCAATGTTTGGCGAGTAAGGCTTTATTAGCAGTAATCACATGTTTACCCTTATTCATAGCATTTATTATGAAACTTAAAGCAGGTTGATATCCTCCGATTAGTTCAATGACAATATCTATTTCTGGATCATCTAATATATCAGTTACATCAGTGGAGAGTACATCAGGATTTACTTCAACCCCTCTATCCGTTTTTATGTCTAAATCAACTATTTTTTTTAGATTTACCTTCTTTTTTACTTTACCTTCAATAATTGGAGTATTTTTATTAAAGATTTCAACTACTCCACTTCCTATTGTACCAAAACCAATCAATCCAATGTTTACAGTATCATCTGACATTTTAATCTTTCCAATTAGTATTTACATTAAATAAGGTTTTTTTTATTAAAATTTATAATAGGTTTTTAAATTCATAAACTAAGACTCTTCAATTTTATATACTCGTCAATAGATTCTCTAGTAGTCCCTACAATAAGTCTGTAATTTATTTGTCCAGTTTTTTCGTTAATAACTTTCTCCACTTTTCCTTTGGCAATTACTTTTTCTCCTTCCTTAACTTGGCCTGCATAGGTATGTGTGAAAGAAGCTAACTCACTTATTGGAATATCTGGGCCTTCTATGATTCTTATATCTTCTACTGTATAAATAGCGGGATTGTCGAATGAAGCTATTGCATCTGAGACTGTGCACTCTATTTTCCCGTTTCCAAGAGGTTGGAATGTTTTTTCACCGTAAGTTCCCGTTATCTCATTCCAATCTTTAGTGGCTAGAATATCGAATAAAGTACCATTAATAACTCCTCTATTATTTTTACGATTTTCATACCATTTAAATTCATCATATTTAAGTGAAGCATCCTTAATTCTTTTTTCGTAAAGCTTTAACCAATATTCTTCTCCAATGCCCTTAAGTATTGAATTTTTCATCGTTTTAAGTTCTTTAATAGTATTCATAGCTTTTCTATGATTTTTAAGGCCATATACAACAAAATCTATATCTGATAGTACAGGGTCATATAAACTTGGTAAAATTGATCCTGATACACCCATCTTTTCGTAAGGAATTTCAGCAAAGTCATGAAATGTATTGGCAAGAAGTATCACTTTTTTTAGAAGCTCATCAGGTGAAGTGAGATTTAATATATCTTTAAGACGATCATCGGGATGTAAAATTGCTGATACCTTTTTTAAGGGAACGCCCATCATTTTAGCACTCGTTATATCACAATCAAATAAATAATCTGGATAATTCTGACTTAAAAAGTCAAATGCCTGCTTTGTATCTACTTTAGAATATCTCATGTTATTTTTGGATCTTTCACCTGCGGTATTATGAACATATCTTAAAAATGATATAATCCGGTCTTCAGGGTGGAGATAATTAGTGCTGGCGAAGTAGAGGTCATCGATGGTGTATATAAAATCTCTGGGTCTTACTCTCATAGATTAATTTAAGAATAAGCAACATTAATATACTTTTTTAGACTATATTATAAAAGAGATTAAAGTGTTGATAATAATTGGAAATTTAATAAAATAATTTAGATTGAGTAATACTATTTAATTTTTAATTTGAATAAAAAAAAAATATTTTTTATAAAACATATTATTAAGCCTTTTAATCATGAATTAAAGTCTGTAAATCCTTATTGATGAATCTTAATTGTCTCTTATCTGCATCTTAAACATTCATAGTGAGTATTATTCTGATAAAATATTGTTTTAAGGAATCTTTTATTTTTAAAATAATCCTAGTTATTATGTAATTAATTATATGATTTAAAATTTGAAAATTAATTAAATCAGTGATCTATTATGAAATATATAAGACTTGAAGAAGAATCACTTTACGATGGTAGTCAAATAAAACCTATGTGGGCTTTTAAACAGTTCCGGATAAAAGATTCCAGTTTAATAAGCTGGATAGGACCAATGGATATTAAAACTGATAATTTAATAGATTATGAGGATGTAGGGCTGGAAATAAAGGGAGATAAATTGCTACATTTCGTAATTGAACATTTCGATTCTCAACCAGCTGACATAAGACTCTGTTACCACAGGCAACGATTATTTGTAATGATAATAAAAGATTTACTCAATGAAATGGGGATTAAAACTCAAAGAAAAGGTGATGATATTTATTTTAAAGATGAGCAGGATGAAAAGCAGAAAAAATTTAGTAAACTCAGTGTTTCCATAGCTACTTGTTCAATCAGTAGTATGAAGATACATTTTGCACTTAATTTAATTAGTAAAGGTACCCCTAATGATGTGGATGTGGCAGGTGTACTTGAATGTTCTTCTTTTAATAAGGAAGACTTCCTTAATTTTGCAGATAAAGTTTGTAGGAATTATATTAATGAAATATTATCTATTGAAAGGGATATAACTAAAACTAAGGTATTAATCTAAAATTAAAATTAAAACTAAATGAAAAAGGCAATTAAAATGGAAGTAATTATAAATGGGATTCATGCTAATTTAAGATTTTCATCGGCTCATATGATTCCTCAACACAAGTTTTGCGGAGGTATTCATGGACATTCTTACCATGTAGATGTAAAGGTGGAAGGGATAAGATCAGGAGAATTTGGATTCGTAGTAGACTTTAAAAAAATTAAAGGTATGGTACGTCAAATATGCTCAAAACTGGATCATAAAATTTTGATACCATTAAAAAACGATAAAATTGAATTTAAAAATTTGAAAGACTCTGTGGAGTTTTCCATAGGCTCCAAAAACTACCAATTACCCCTAGAAGACTGCTGTTTACTTCCTCTGAAATCCACATCTGCAGAGGAACTGGCGGAATATTTTGCAAAAGACCTTTATAAATCTCTTAAAGAAGTTGAAGATGGAATTAACAAAGTACAGATATGCGTGAATGAAGGTATTGGACAAGGAGCCTGTTACATCAAAGAAGCAGAATAAAAAATATATTTAAATATTTTTTTTAAAAATTGATTTTGCATGATTATGAAAACACGTATTGTTGAGGTTTTTTCAAGCATTCAAGGTGAAGGTAAACTTCTAGGGAGAAGACAGATATTTGTAAGATTTTCTGGATGTAACTTGGAATGCAACTACTGTGACACTATTAAAAGTAGAGATCCTTTCTATGGTGAAGATATATCTGTAAAAGAATTATTCAATAAAATAAAGAAGATTATAACGCCTGACTTTCATTCTATTTCTCTAACTGGTGGTGAACCTCTTTTACACGCAGATTTTATAAAAGAATTCTTGGATAAATATTATTTTGATGCTCTTCTAGAAACTAATGGTTCGTTACCTTACGAGTTGGAGAAAATAGTGGATTTAATAAAATATGCATCGGTAGATATAAAATTACCCGAACATGAGGCTGTTTTTGAGTGGAATGATCTCCTCAATAATGAGCTAGAATCCATAAACCTATTAATAAAAGAGGGCATAAATACTAACTGTAAGATTGTTGTGTTACCTTCCACAAAAGTGGACACAGTAGGATTTATAGCCTCTAAATTGGCTGATGAAGTTGAAGACATTTCAAAACTGTCCTTGATCATTCAACCGTCAAGTCCTCTTTATAATTGGGAGAAACATCATACTAAATTATTTAGATTCTCTGAAAAAGCAGGGAATTATTTAGATGTTTTTATAATACCTCAGATTCATAAACTTCTAAATATAAGATAGGAGGTTTTCTAATGGAAATAGATACCAAAGTTACAGTACATGACGCTATGACATCGAATGTAATAACAGTAAGTCCCGTAGCCAGTGTTGCAGAGGCAGCCTTATTAATGACTAAATTTAAAATAGGCAGCCTCATAGTAAAAAGCAACTCTGAACCTGAAGGATTGATTACTGAAAGTGATATCATCAGAAAAGTAGTTTCAAAGGATTTAAAAGCAAGCGAAATAACTATAGATGAAATTATGACCAAAAACCTCATATCAATCCAACCTGGAAGTGAATTAAACGAAGCTGCTAGAGTTATGGCTAAAAATAACATAAGAAGATTGCCGGTTGTTAAAAGCGGATCTCTGGTAGGTATACTTACTTCAACTGATGTTTTGATGGTTTCTCCTGAATTAACAGAGCTTCTGGTGGAAAATGCCAGAATGGAGAATCAAAACGGATATTCTACAGATATAAATCCATTCCAGGGCGTTTGTGAGGGTTGTGGTAATTTTATGGATAATATAAATGAAATTGATGGTAAATTTCTTTGTGAGGAATGTAAAGAAGATGTACAGGGGTGAATAATTTGAGCAAAGTGGAAGAAATTATGACAACAAATCCTTTAACAGTTTCTATTAACACTCAAGCTACTAAGGTAAGATCCCTATTTCGAGAAGATGGCTACAGATCAATTCCTGTAGTGTCAAACAATCATCTCGAAGGCATTATAACCAGGGGAGATATGATGAACATCTCTTCAACAAAGTCTAATATAGAAGCTCGGGGAATAATGGAGCATCCCAAAATAATTGCAACACCGGACATGCCTATGTTGGAGCTCGCCAGAAAATTACTTAAAGCTGACACATTACAGGCTCCAGTGGTTGAATCTAATAATAATATGCACGTAGTAGGTATTGTTAGTGTAATAGACATTCTACGGAAACTAGTATACGATGGAGCTCAACCCAAAGATGAAAACATAGGGGAAATAGCCACAAAAAAAGTTGTAAGCTGTAATTATGATGATTCCATATCTAAAGTATGGGATTTGATGGATGAAACCGGATTTTCAGGTCTTCCAGTTATTAAAAAGAAGAAAATAATTGGAATGATAACCAGAAAAGATATTATTAAATCCGGTCACGTTAGGATAGTGAAAGAATCCGATGAAATCAAACGATCCATAAAGGTGGAGAAGATTATGAAAACCCCTCCATTAATAGCCACACCTCAAAGCACTATTCTTGATGTAGCTCAAATCATGTTAGAAAATGATATAGGGCGATTACCAGTAGTTGAACATCCAGTACACATAAAAAAAGAACCAAGCAGAATAACAAAAGCAGATTTAGTGGGTATAGTGGCAAGAGAAGATATTTTATGGTCATATCTAAAATGAATTTCCATAAAATAATCAATTTAAGAAACATTGGCATAAAATGTAACTAAAAAAAAACCTAATTTTTTTATGATTTTATACTTAAAAAATGGAATTGAATTAATTTTTAACTCAAAATAAAGCGGGGATAAACAAATTTATCTTATGAGGTGTAATCAATGAGAAAAAGAGAAACAATAAATAAATCTATGGAACGAAATAAATCTATGGAACGCGGTTCATTAGAGTTTGAATCACATAATTCTGAACATGAAGGAGATGTGATGAGCATAGCTAAAAAAGTGGTAGTCACTGCACCTCAAAGTACTACCATAAAAGAAGCTGCTGAAACAATGGTTAAAAATAAATTTAGACGACTTCCAATAACTGATCCCGGAACAGGGAAAATCCAAGGAATTGTAACTTCCATGGATATACTGGACTTTTTGGGAGGCGGGGATAAATACAAAATTTTGGAAGAAAAATACGAAGGCAACTTCCTAGCTGCTGTAAATGATTCTGTAAAACAAATAATGACTAGAAGGGTACATGTTTTACGAGATAAAGATTCTATTCATGATGCAGCACTCAAAATGATTGAAAAAAGAGTAGGAGCACTTCCAGTAATAGACTCTCAAGATAAAATTGTGGGAATAGTTTCAGAAAGAGATTTTGTAATGCTTATGGCTGGTGTTTTAACTGATGAAGTAGTGGAGGATTATATG
>Ga0182014_10003444_pt1 | contig 18959 bp, 22 predicted proteins | sample 612S2DmetaG_FD_120489 | JGI IMG/M metagenome (GOLD analysis project Ga0182014, IMG submission 120489) | Permafrost microbial communities from Stordalen Mire, Sweden - 612S2D metaG | ecosystem: Environmental > Terrestrial > Soil > Wetlands > Permafrost | place: Sweden: Stordalen | collected... | reverse complement strand
GAGGCCGCAAAAGACGCATCGACACTGCACAATCCAGCATTTCAAACCGATTTTCAAGCCGCAATCACTCGAAACTTCAAAGAAGATGCGTGGCGGCGGCGATTTTCAACAAGTTCCTAGGACTGGCTGGCCCGCTGAACCGGTATGGACACGAAAGGCCTGTGCTCTCGCACAGGCCTTTCTTTTTGAACCAATCAATTCACACGGCACAGATCAGGGGAAATCAGCAGGCTGGAATCCCCGCCACTGAGAGCCTCGTGGCGCGCAATGTCCCTACTTGGGCTGGACCGGCGTCGAGGGCGGCGGAGCAGGAGCCGCATTTTGCTGCACGGTTGGCGCCGGAGGCGTAGGCGTAGGCTCGATCCCGCCCTTGAGGCCTTCCCTGAAGCCCTTCAAACCCTCACCCAATCCCTTGCCCAACTCAGGCAGCCGCTTGCCGCCAAACAGGAGCAATGCAACAATGGCGACCACCAATATGTGCCACGGCTGAAGCTCGCCCATAAACTCACCTCCGAGCGCCCACGGACCGGCGCACATTCTCAAGAATTATTGTCGCACAAAGCCGTAAGCCGTGCAGGGAGCTAGTTCACCTGTGCCGGCTTGCCCAGCCGTTCGGTCACCATGGCGTAAAAGGCGCGCAGGTCTTCTTCATCTCCCAGGGTCAACCGGCGGTAGACTTTCATCAGCGGAAACAGCCTTGAGGCGCGCACCTCGATGGCCGGAACCGCAACCATGCCACCAGGATACGGGGTCATCTCCCATGTGCCGGCATAGCGACGCCGCAGTACCTCGCCCAGGTAGCTGCCCCATAGCCGCACCTCGAAGTCCAAATCGAGTTCCGGGCTCTCGCCCACCGTGACCAGGATCTCGTCCAGCCCGTCAATCGATTCCGAGGTGAAGTCCAGCTTTTGGTGGAACTCGCTCTCGCCCAGCTCTACTGCCGCCCGCGCATAGCCCTCCATCATCATCCCCAGGTCAGGGAAGACCGACGACTCCAGATGTTTGCGCACATCGGTAGGGTTTCTCATCCAGTCAGAAAAGTATATGCTCCTCGCGCTGTCGCGGGAGCATCCAAAGAGGCGCAAGGCAGAAAAATAGCACGATATCCCATGATTGTGTCAGACTGAAAGCAGATGTGGAGAGTTTCCTGATGAAGTTCATCAAGTTATTTGTTCTTGCCGCAGCACTGGCCCTGACCGCCTGCAAGGCCCCTCCCACCGCTGCCCAAATGACCACCCACGCCAGCCGCGACATCTATCCCGCCCCTGAGCAGGCCAAAGCCGACCTGGCTACTGCTCTCAAGACTGCCGCCAGCACCCACAAGCGCATCCTGCTCGTATTTGGCGGCAACTGGTGCGCCGACTGCAAGGTGCTGGACATCTATTTTCATGACCAGGCCAACCGGCCCCTCCTGGAGGCGAATTTCGTGCTGGTCCATGTGAACATCGGCAGGATGGACGCCAACCTGGACATCGCTCAGAAGTACGGGGTGCCACTGGAAAAGGGCGTACCCGCCCTCGCCGTCCTAAGCCAGGAAGGCAGTCTGCTCTACAGTCAGAAAAGCGGCCAGTTTGAAGATATGCGCAGCATGGCGTCGTCTGAAGTGACCAAGTTTCTGATGCAATGGCAGCCTGAGCAACCCTGCTCGACAGCGATGGTGAACTGCTAGAACCTGACAGAGCTGGCCACACGCGAGCAACGGTAGGGAGCACCCCTTCAACTTCGCGGGGTCAGGTTCTTGGTGTTCTGGTAGGTGTAGACGATGCGGTGGGTGACGGTGATGGTGGACAGCACAGCCAGAACCCAGAGCGCCGGAGCCATCGCGCCCCAATGGTTGAACAGGGCGCCCAGGATGATCAGCACGATGCGCTCCGGCCGCTCCATGAAACCCACCTTGCATTGGCCGATGAGGGCTTCAGCGCGGGCGCGCGTGTAGCTGACCATCAGCGAAGTGACCATTACAAAGGCCACCAGCACTACATATCTGAATCGATTGATGCGGCCATAGTAGACCAACAATCCGAAGAAAAGCACGACGTCGGAGTAGCGGTCGATCACCGAATCGAAAAACGAGCCGAAGACGGTGACCTGGTTATTGCGCCGCGCCACACGGCCATCCACCATGTCGAAGATGCCCGCGCCGAAGATCACCATGCCCGCATAAAAGAACATCCAGTCGGCATTGACGGCGTTGGCGTGCCCAAAGAGAAACGCGGCCACGATATTGATGATCAGGCCGATGAAAGTGAGTACGTTGGGCGAGATGCGGGTCAGCGCAAGGCCGTGGACGATCTTGTCAAGAAGCCATCCGCAGGCGCGGCCGAAAGCGCTGGTCCATGTCGTTGCCATTGTTTCTACTTCCGCTCCAAATTCGTCTCTGTGTTGGCCGCGGCTTCAGCTTCGGCGGCGGCTTCATCGTGGATGGTGGTCAGTTTAAGAATTTCCAGCTCACGCTTGCCGTTGGGTGTGACGATGGTGGTGACGTCGCCTACCCGTTTGCCCACCAAGCCGCGGCCGATGGGCGAGGTGGTCGAGATCAGTCCCTTCGACACGTCGGATTCCTCACTGGTCACCAAGCGGTAGACGATCTCCTCGTCCTTGGTTGAGTCGTAGACCACTACTGTCGAGCCAAAGCCGGTTTTGTCCCTGGGAATATTGGTCAGATTGACCAGAGAAAGCTCGGCCATGCGTCTCTTGAGCTGGGCCAGACGGGCATCCACGAAAGTCTGGCGCTGCTTCGCCATGTGATATTCGGCGTTTTCCGACAGGTCTCCCATGGCCACCGCCTTCTTGATTTCGGCGGGAAGCTCATGGTTGAGTTCGTGTTCAAGGATTGCGATTTCTTCAAGAAGCTTTTTTTTGATGTGCTCGGGCATCTGTATTCCATGGCGGCGAGCGAGGTTGCTCAATCCGCGAAAGATAAAAGGTCTTAACTTCTCATTATACGCGGGAGGAAGAGAGACGGTGATCAGTGGGTAGTGGTCAGGAAAACGCAGCTCGCGAACAAAACGGGGACTCCCAGGGCACAAACGCAAAGCTCATGCGCACTGACCAGGACAGCAGAGGTGATTACCCTTAACCCCCTGTCCTCAGTTCCTCCAGGAAAGACTGGAGGATGAGCGTGGCGGCCACCTGATCGACGACTTTCCGGTGCTGCTGCCGGGCGTGGCCAGCTTCATAGAGAATCTGGTGAGCCTCGCGGGTGGTTAGCCGCTCGTCTCGCAGGTGGATGGGCAGTCCGGTCAATTCCCCCAGTTCGGCGGCAAAGGCCTGCGTTTTGGTGGCCTGGGGGCTTACATCGCCGGAGAGATGCAGTGGATTGCCCACCACGATGCCCACCACCCCAAACCGCCGACAGAGCCGCGCCAGCGAACGCAAGTCCTCGCGCCGGTTGTGATGACGTTCCAACGTGAGCACCGGCTGAGCGGTCAGGCCCAGCTCGTCCGACACAGCCACGCCGATACGGCGGTTGCCAACGTCGAGGCCAAGGTAACGGGGATGCGGAAGAGTTTCCAGCGGCAAGCTCCTGGCTTTCAGCTTAATGCCCGGCACCCAAGGGAAGAAATGCCCTGCTAGGGCCGGACGCCCGGTACAATTAGAGTTGGTGAGTCCTCAAAAGGGTTTTTCGCGTCTTAGAGAAGGGTTGATCGCAAAGAATGGTGCGCCGCAGACGAATGAGTAGAAGAAAAAGGGGTTCTGGTGCGGCGACAGTCTTTCGGGCGTTTTTTCTCGTCTTGCTGTTAGCGGCAGGAGCAGCAGCCTGGCTGGTTTTTGCGCCCTTCGGGCCGGAGAAGGAAACGTTTGTCGAGCTGGCGCCGGGATCATCCACGCTGCGCATCGGCCGGCAACTGGAAGCGGCAGGCGTGGTGCGCAGCCAATTCGCATTCGACTTGGTGCGCTGGTGGAAACGGGGGATACTCAAGGCTGGCGAGTACAGGTTCGACCATCCCGCCGCGGTCACCGAAGTTTATGCGCGCATCAGCCGTGGCGATGTTTTTACCAGGGCGGTCACCATTCCGGAGGGCGCAAGCATTTATGAGATTGCTTCCCGTGTGGAGCAGGCAGGACTGGGCGATCGGCAGGCTTTTCTGGATGCGGCCATGAAGCAGACAGCGCTGGTGGCGGATCTCGATCCTGGAGCAGTGAGCCTTGAGGGCTATCTGTTCCCCGATACGTATCATTTCCCCCGCAAATTCGGCCCGGTGCAGATTTGCGCGGCGATGGTGCGGCGCTTCCGCGTGGCGGCTGGACAACTGGGATTGAAAGGGAATGTGCATCGAGTGGTGACTATGGCTTCGCTGGTGGAACGGGAGACGGCCGTGGACGCAGAGCGTCCGCTGGTGGCCAGTGTCTTTGAAAACCGCCTGGCAAAGAAGATGCCGCTCATGACCGATCCTTCGGTCATTTACGGCCTGGAGCTCAGTGGGCGCTGGAGGGGCACAATCTACGAGAGCGATCTGAAACTAGACACACCCTACAACACCTATCTGCATGGCGGCCTGCCGCCGGGTCCGGTGGCAAATCCCGGCCTGCGGTCGTTGCGGGCGGCCATGGAGCCGGCGAAGTCGGATTATCTCTACTTTGTGGCCGCCGGTGCTAATCCCCAGGGAAGGTCGCTGTTTTCCAGCACAGTCGAAGAGCATGCACATGACGTGGCTGGCTACCGGCACGCCGTGAAGAAGGCAGGTAGCCAATGAGAACAAGCCTTCGCCGTGCCGCCTGCGCGACTCTTGCCGGCCCGATCCTTCTGCTCTCCGGGTGCCTCTTCACCACCCGCAAGCTGCCCGTTCCCAAGCCGCCTATGGTCACCCAGACAGTTACGCCGGATGTGTTGGTGGCGCAGCTCAACCAACGCTGGGTCGCGCTTGATAGCCTTAACGCCACCGTGGAGATCCAGGCCAGCGTGCTCAAGACCAAGGAAGGCGTGGCTAGGGATTACACCACCTTCCGCGGACACATCCTGATGCGCAAGCCTGAGCTGCTGCGGGTTCTGGGGCAGGTTCCCGTGCTGGGTACGCGTATGTTTGATATGGCCAGCGACGGAACGAATTTCTCGTTGTATATCCCCTCGAAGAACCTTGCCGTGAAGGGTTTGGACGCGATGAAGAAGAAGTCGGCCAACCAGCTGGAGAACCTGCGGCCGGGATTTTTCCTGGACGCGATGGTGGTGCGGGGGCTGGAGCCGGATGACCTGTACTCGGTGGTAACGGACTCTGAAACGGTAGAGGATAAAGCCAGAAAACACCTCTTCACCGTTCCGGAATACATCCTCAGCATCAGCCGCCGCAACCCGGGCAGCAACCAGTTGACGCCCGTCCGCGTCATTACCTTCAATCGCGACAATCTGATGCCATCTCAACAAGATATATACGACAGCGCAGGCAACCTGGAGACCCTGGTCGACTATACGAACTACCGGGATTATGATTCCGTCAGTTTTCCCTCTACGATCACCATCAAGCGCCCGCTTGAGGAGTACCAGCTCGTATTGACGGTCGAGAGCGTGAAGCAGAACATGACGCTCACTGACGATCAGTTCCAGATCAAGATCCCTGAGGGAACCAAGATCCAGAACCTGGAGTAGCGGGCCAGCGATTCGGCCAAGGGAGTGAGGCACTCCGCGCGCTCTATCAGCCGCCGAAACAGGTGAAGCGCCCGATTCATGCAACGGTTCACTCGCCGCACAGATCGGGCGTGTTTTTGTTACCGGTTCTCCCGGCAGAATCGATTCCGGCTGTGTTAGTATCCCGGCAAACGCAAACACTGCATTTCAAGGGAGCCAAGCATGGAAAGCAACCTCCGCCCGCTCACTCTTGGTGAGATTCTGGATCGCACCGCCCAGCTCTTCCGCGCAAATTTTCTTCTCTTTGCCGGCATCTTTGCCGTGTACGCCGGCGTGTTGCTGGTGCTGAACCTATTGCGGCTCAGCCTGAACGCGTTGCTGCAAGCTCAGCACTTGGTCGGAGCATTGGTATGGGTGACCGTGATCAGCTCATGCGTTGAGCTACTGGCCATGTTCCTTCTCTTTGGAGCGGCCATTGCCGCCATCAGCCGCGCAGTGGCCTGGGTTCACCTGGGCGAACCGGCCACCATCCGCGGCGCTTACCTGAGCATCCTGCCCCGCCTGGGCCGCTATCTCTGGCTGATGACCATCACCGCTTTCAGGGTCTGGACGCCGTTCGTATTGCTCTACGCCGGTCTTCTCGGAACTTTCTACTTTTACGGCCCCAAGGGCGTTGGAGCCCAAGCAGGCGTAGCCGCCCGACAAGCCGCCGCGGCCAACCCACAGGCAACGGTGGCTGTCCTGGTGGTTTCGGGAGCCTTCTGTCTGCTGCTGATTCCCGTCGGCATCTACACCATCTTCATGAGCCTGCGCTACTCACTGGCAGTTCCGGCCTGCGTGGTGGAGAACATGAAGGCACGCAAGGCGATTCGCCGCAGCATTGAACTGGCCAAAGGCTCGTGGGGACGCATCTTCCTCCTGGCGTTGCTGGTCGGAGTTATCAAGCTGGCGTTGGTTGGCGTCACCCAGGCCTTTGTTTTTGTGGCAGCCTTCAAGCACCCTGGGCAGCAGTTGGGGTTGGGACTCTCCGCCCTTTCGCAGATCATCAGCTTCTTTACCACCAGCTTCCTAGGACCGATCTGGGCCACCGGCATCACCCTCTTCTATTACGACCAGCGCATCCGTAAGGAGGGCTACGATATCGAGTGGATGATGCAGGCCGCCGGCCTGACCGTGCCGGAGGCAGCGGATGTTGCGTCAGCCGCAGAACCGGCGACCTTCGCCGAACAGGCTCCATCCGCCGGAGAGCTGGCCGCGCCCGCCGAGGCTGAGGAGGACCAGGGCTGACGCCTCGGACTCAACTCGTTGGGGTGGTGATGGCGGCGGCGCTTGCCGCATTTCCTGGTGCGCTGCCGGCTGGAAGTGAGGCTACTGCGCCTGCCGCTCAGACCATGGGGAATGTTCGCGAGGCTTCGCTGGCCGAGTACCGCCAGCACCTGGTTGAGCTGAACACCGTGGTGGAGGCTTGCGCCAAGGCGCGGGACGCCAAGACCTGCGACCCCGCGTTGACGGGGCAGGACGACCATGTGCCGCTGAGCAACGCACCCGGCGCGGAACGGCGACTGGTGCGCTATGCGTGGCTGCGTGTGCTGCTCACGAAGGCCCAGGTCAAGGACGCAACTCAAAGCAAGAGCCAAACCAAGGCCCAGAACACGTCGCCCACTGGCGCCCAGGAGCCTCCTGCCGAGGAGGCGACGCGGCCCCCGAGGCCGACCACCAGCCAGCTGTTGCAGGATGCCGAGTCGCGCCTGACCCGGGACCTGGCCCAGGCGGACACAGCGGCGGCAGCCCCGCCCGCGGCCCCGGTCAATCACCTCCGGGAGCGCGACACAATAAAGCAAGTGCTGGCTGGCCGCGACTTCCGCAACCTGGAGGAGCCCACGGCGCGCGATTCGGCTCTGGAAAAGCTGAGTTTCTGGCTCAACTGGCTCTTTGAAAGCGCCGCGAAACTGCGCGCCCGCTCGGCTTGGGTGGGACGCGCGATCGTGTGGAGCTTTATTCTGGCCGTCTGCATTGGGTTGGCATGGGGGCTGATGCAACTGGAACGCCGTTGGCGCATCCGGCTGGTACCGCAGAACGACGGACCGGTTGCCGGAGCCGCCTCAGCCCGCGACTGGCAACTGTGGCTCGCAGACGCGCGCCGCGCCGCCGCCGCCAGCCAGTGGCGGGAGGCGATTCATTTCGTCTACTGGGCGGCGATTTCAAGGCTCGAATCGAGGCGGCTCTGGCCGGCCGACCGGGCGCGCACTCCGCGCGAATACCTGGCGGCGGTGGCCCCGGAAGACCCGCGCCGCGCCGGGCTGGCCTCACTCACCGGCAGCTTTGAACAGACCTGGTACGGGGGCCGAGCAGCGGGCGAGAGTGACTATCTGAAAGCTGAAGCTCTGGCTGAAGAGCTGATCTCAGGGAACAGTGCGGCGGGCGTCGGAGCCAGCAAAGGCGGGTCGCGATGAACTTTCTCTCCTCGCTCGACGCCAAGGATCGCCGTCTGCTCCTCTGGTGCGTGGGGATTGCGGTCGCGCTCGCGGTTGCAACCGGCTTTCTGCTGCCCGGCGCAAACAACAACAATCCGCTGCCCTCCACCTATCTGGCTGGCCAGCACGGCGCCCGCGCTGCCTATGAGACGCTGCTCCGCTCCGGTTACTCTCTGGAACGCTGGGAACGGCCTCTGAGCGAGTTGGCAGCCACGGCTGGCCCGGAAACGGTGGTCATCTTTGCCCAGCCGTTCACCCGTGAGCCGGACGACATCAAGGCTGTGCGCAAAATTGTCGAGCGCGGCGGCCGCGTGCTGTCCACGGGTCATATGGGAGGATTCATCCTGCCCGGCGGAAACGCCGACACGTCCGGGGAGTTCAGCTTTGCCGCCTGCAAGCTGGAGCCCGAGGGGCTGGATGCGCTTGCCGGTTCGGGCGAGGCGTGGATGGTTCCGGAGGCCACTTGGCGGGTAGGCAATCCGTCGCAGCGCGTGGAGTACGCTTGCGCCGGCAATCCGTCGGTAGTCGAGTATGACTGGGGCAAGGGGCACATCGTGTGGTGGGCCAGCTCGACGCCTCTCGAAAATGGCTCCCTCAGCCGCTCCCACAACCTCGACCTGCTCTTGAACTCGCTGGGACCGAGCGCGGGCCATCGCTTCTACTGGGATGAGTCGCTGCATGGGGAGATTCGCTCCACCTGGAGTTATGCCGCCGGACCATCGCTCACCCTGCTGTGGATAGGTCTGGCGGGGTTGGGGCTGCTGGTGGTCTTCAGCTTCAGCCGCCGCAGCGGGCCGGTGCGCGACCTGCCTCCGCCGGCGCGAGCCACGCCCATTGAGTTTCTTGAGGCGCTTGGGGGCCTCTATCGCAACGCCGGAGCCGCATCCACGGCCGTTTCGGTTGCCTGGGAACGCTTTCGGCGGCACAGTTTGCGGTTTTGCGGGCAAAGGGCAAGCAAGATGGGCGCGGCCGAGCTGGCAGCGGTGATTCGCCGACGCTTTCCCCAGGCAGACACCAGCCTGGAGGCGGATCTGGCCGCTTGCGAAGAGGCAGTGCGGGACGCGACCATCAACCCCCGCCAGGCGCTCAAACTCGTCCAAACGCTCGACGGGCACTATGAAATGCTGACGGAAGCGACCAGTCCAAACCGCAAAAGGGCCAGCCAGCACGCACAATCTGAGAAGATTCAATCCAAACCGCAGGAAAGGGCTTCATGAGCCAGGAAAATAATCTCGACCCAGTGCAAGAACCAAACCAAAACGCTAAAACCGAGGAGCGCCTGCGCGCCACCAGCCAGCTCATCGCTCACTCCCGCAGGGAACTAGGCCGGGTAATCTCCGGCCAGGACGAGGCTATCGAGGAAGTGCTGATGGCCGTTCTCTGCCAGGGCCATGCGCTGCTGGAAGGCGTGCCGGGCATTGCCAAAACGCTGATCGTGAAGGCGTTGGGACGGCTCTTGGGCCTCGGTTTCCAGCGCGTGCAGGCCACGCCCGACCTGATGCCAGCCGACATTCTGGGCACCACGATTCTGCGGCCCGGCTCCGCGGATTTCGCCTTCCACGCCGGGCCGGTCTTCACCGAGCTGCTGCTGGTGGACGAGATCAACCGCATGCCTCCGCGCACCCAGGCTGCCCTTCTCGAATGCATGGAAGAGCGGCAGGTGACCACCGACGGCACACGCCGCCCGCTGCCCGCCTGGTTCACTGTCTTTGCCACGCAGAATCCAGTCGATTTCGAGGGCACGTATCCGCTGCCCGAGGCGCAACTGGACAGATTTCTGCTCAAGATTCGCATGAGTTATCCCAGCGAACAGGAGGAGCGCCAGATTCTGGAGCGCCACCACGCTGGCTCGGGTGCGGGACTGCTGGAGGACGCCACCATTGCGCCCATTCCAGAGGGATTGCTGGCTGCTGCTTGCGCCGAGGTGCGCGCCATCCGCATTGAGCCGGAGCTGACCACCTACATTCTGGCGCTGGCTCGGAGCACTCGCGAGTGGCCCACGCTGCTGTTGGGCGTAAGTCCCCGCGCCGCCGTGTGCCTGATGCGCGTGGCCCAGGCGGCGGCAGCTTTCGATGGCCGCGACTACCTGCTTCCGGACGACGGGAAGCGCGCTGTACTGCCTGTTCTGCGCCATCGGGTGATGTTGGAGCCCGAGGCGGAACTGGAGGGCTTTGACGCCGACCGCGTCCTGGCCGACGTAATCGCCGGTGTCCCGGTGCCGCGGCAATGATTGCTCCCAGCCTCCATCCCGGCCCGGTCAGCGCCGTCTGTGTACGGAGACGCCGGTGGGGCTTCGGCCTGACGCAGCGGAGTATTGTTCTGCTGCTGGCTGGCTTCGTCTGGCTGATTCCGGGCTTCTGGGATGGACGGCTGGCCTACGCCATGCTGGCCTGGGAGGTGCTGGTGCTGCTGGCAGTGATTCTCGATGGCCTGCGTCTGCCCGCCGCGGCCGAGCTGATCGCCAGCCGTTCCTGGTCGAATGCGCCCGCCCTCGACAGCGAGACGGAGATCGAGCTGACCGTCGAAAATCGGGCCCGGATGATTACCGACTGCCGGCTGGTAGATGATCTGCCGCCGGCCCTGGTCGAGGAGCCGGAAACGCTGCGGTTGACCGTCTTTCCTCGCGTGCCTGCCTCGCTTCGCTATCGCGTGCAGCCCAAAGAGCGCGGCGACTGGCAGATGGGTTGGCTCTACATACGTTACCGTTCAGGGCTGGGTCTCATTGAACGCTGGGCCAGGGCGCCGCTCACGCAGACGGTTCGCGTTTACCCTGCCCTGCGCACCGGCGAGGAGCAGCAGCTCTTTCTGGCTCGCAGCCGGCAGATCGATCTGCAACTGCGCCAGGCGCGGTTGCGCGGACTGGGCCGCGACTTTGAAAGCCTGCGCGAATACCGCGATGGCGACGACCTGCGCGACATCTGCTGGACAGCCACCGCGCGGCGCGGCAGCCCCATTACCCGCCAGTACCAGACCGAGCGCAGCCAGCCGGTTTGGATTGTGCTCGACTGCGGCCGGCTGATGCGGGCGCGGGTGGCGACAACGCAGCCTCCGGACGAAGGTCGTGGACCACAAATTCACTCCAAGCTCGACCACGCCTGCACCACGGCTGTTGCGCTGGCCCAACTGGCTCTCTACTCCGGCGACCGGGTGGGCCTTTTGGCATATGGGCAGGGAATTCAGCAGCGGCTTTTGCCCGGTCGCGGCTTGGCCCACCTGCGGCAGCTCATCGAATCGCTGGCCCAGGTGCGCGCCGAATCCGGCGAGGCCGATCATCTGCGCGCCACGGCCACTCTGAACCGCTTGCAGCCCCGACGGTCCCTGATTTTGTGGGTCACCGACTTGGCCGAAACCGCCATGCGCCCCGAGGTCATCGACGGAGCGCTGCAACTGCTGCGCCGACACGTGCTCCTGTTTGTCGCCATGGCCCAGCCGGAGGTCGAGCTGATCGCCCAGACCCGGCCCAAGAGCGTAGACGAGATGTTCCGCGCCGTCGCCGCACAGGAGATGACAGGCCGCCGCGAATTGCTCCTCGCTCGCCTGCACGAGCAGGGCGCGCTTACCCTCGACCTCAACCCAGAAGCCCTCACTTCATCGGTGCTGAACCAATATTTGGCGGTGAAGGAACGGGCGATGGTGTAGGCGCGGGGTTCTCCAGCATGGAGTGAATCAACGCAAAATCTTGGCTCGTGAAGCGCTGTGAAGAACCGCGAAGGTCTGCTGTCTGAAACACACGTCCGCCTCTCGGTGAACCGAGAGGCGGACGTGTGCGCGAGGTTGAGTAGAGCTACTCGGCTTCGGGTGCTTCCGCTTGGGGCTCAGTGATGGCAACGGGCTCGGCTGCGACGGCACCAGCGGCGGCTTCTACAGGCGCCTCTTCAGTGGCTTCCGCCATGACGTTGACCTTTATGTGGGCCGTAACTTCGCGGTACAGCTTGATGGCCACGCTGAAGTCGCCGACGGTCTTGAGAGGCTCGTCCAACTGAATCTTGCGGCGATCGATCTCAAAGCCCTTGGCTTCCAGTGCGGTGGCGATGTCGGCTGAGGTGACGGAGCCGAAAAGGTGGCCTGCCTCGCCCGACTTGCGGGTGAAATCGAGCACAACCGGCTCGAGCTTGATGACCAGTGCCTCGGCCAGGGCCTTCTCCGTGGCGGCGCGGCGGGCGGCAGCATTCTTCATCTGCTCGACGACGGCCTTGTTGGTCTCGGTAGCCTGCAGCGCCAGCTTGCGGGGCAGCAGAAAGTTGCGGCCGTAGCCGTCGGCCACTTTGACCAGATCGCCGCGATGGCCCAGGTTGACTATGTCTTCCTTCAGAATGACTTCCATTTGAAACTCTCCAGTATTGCTGGCGGTCGCCGGCGTCATGAGCGCTGTTGTCTTTTGGACAAGAGCGCTTGCCATCCGGCAGAGCCGCACTCGGTTCTACATCGGCATCCGGAAGATTGCCGTCTGCCAGAATCGGTTCGAGCAACGCCACTCCCGATTACGAAAGAGTGAACGCAAGCCGACAGGCGGCAGCCGGAGGCTAGTGCCGCGTGGCAAACGGCAGCAGGGCGATGTTCCGGGCCTGCTTGATGGCGCGGGTAAGGCGGCGCTGGTGTGTGGTGCAGACACCGGTGAGCCGGCGAGGCACGATCTTGCCGCGCTCGGCCACAAAGCCTTGCAGTAGCCGCACATCGCGGTAAGGAATCGCGTCGATCTTCTCGGTGCAGAACTTGCAGACCTTCTTGCGGCGGAAGAACTTGCCGCGGCCGCCGGGGCCGGAGGGCCGTCCGCCAGGCCGTCCGCCGGAGCGGGCCGGGGCTGAACCCGAGCCTGAACCTGAACCCGGACCTGAACTTGAATTTGAACTAGGGCCGGAATCCGTGCCGGACACGGCTTGGGGAGCTGCAGATGCGCTCGTCTCGGGCGCCTTTGCTTGAGTCTCTTCAGACATGCTGTTTCCTCTTCACTCTCTTCGGTCCCGAAACACGCCCATCGGGCGCAGACCGGAACACTGGATCAGGCCGCAGCCGGCGCTCCAAAAATTGGGGGCGGCGGCGGCAATTCACGACAAGCCGTGCTAGACGGCCTGAACAGGCTCAGCGGCTACTGCTGCCACGGGAGTCGGCTCAGCGACAGGAACTGGCGCTGCAACAGGAGCTGGCACCGCGGCGGGGGCAGGTGCTGCAACCGGGGCCGGAGCCGCGTGCTCAACATTCGCACTCCGGCGGACGCCGCGCAGAGCCTTGACCTTGGCCAAGCGCTTCTCTTCCTCGTCGATGCGCACGGTGATGAACTTGATTACCGGTTCAGTGACGCGCAACCGGCGCTCCAACTCCAGCACCACCGCACCGTTGGCCTCGATGGTGAGCAGAACGTAATTACCGTCGTTGAACTTGCGCACCGTGTACGCGAGCTTGCGCCGGCCCATCTTCTCGACGGTCTTGACCATCCCGCCGCCGTTGGTGATGTTGGCGGAAAAACCGGCGATCAACTTATCAACATCCTCTTCGACCGCATCGGGCCGAACAATGAACATAACCTCATACAAACGGGGCATCCTGTTTCCTTTTCCGCTGAAAGATCAGGGTCCATCCCCGATTTCCAGCCTTGCTCTCTATCCTTGCCCGCGGGCTATCGCCTTGGCGGATTACTGTTTTTCGTCATTCCTCCGCCGGGCCGTTTCGCTCGCGGCGGTTGAACTCATTCATTGCGGCTGCCGGTCCCAGTTCGAGGATGCGCCGCGTAGCCGTAGCCACCCGGTCCAATACCTCGTCCAGCACCGTCAAATCCGCCTTGCGCATCGGCGACAGCAGGTAATCCTTGCCGAGACGCCCGCCGCCCGCCGTAATGGCCTCTGGCGGTAAATCCGGCCTCACGCCAATGCGCAGACGCAACCACTCCTGATTACCCAGGGCGCCGGTCACGCTGCGGGCTCCGTTGTGCCCGGCCGGCGATCCGCGCTCCCTGATCTTGAAAGTGCCCAGATTCAGATCCAGTTCGTCGTGAATGACGAGCAGATCCTGTGCCGGGTCAACTTCAAACTCCCGAACCAGCGCGGCCACTGCTTCTCCGCTCCGGTTCATAAACGTCTCCGGCTTGGCTAGAACCACCTCGCGCCCCGCTATGCGGCAGGTTGCGGTAGCGGCCTTGCAGCGCCGGTTCTGCACCACAACGCCCTCTTGCTGGGCGATGCGGTCGATGGCCATGAACCCCGCGTTGTGCGGGGTCCACAGATATTCCAATCCGGGATTGCCCAGCCCCACCACCAAATAGGGACCGCGCAAGGAACCAACCCGGCTGTCGAACTCTGTTGCCTCGGCCAAGGGTTACTTCTTCGCCCCAGAGCCAGAGTCTGCCTTCTTGGCTCCTGCCTCTGCCTCAGGCTTGCCCTTCTTGGCAACCTCCGGCTCGGCTGTGGTTGTCTCAGCTGCTGCTGCTTCCGCCGCCGCTGCTGCCTCAACCTCGGCAGGAGTTGGCGCTTCTTCGCGGATGGAGACGACGTGAGCTACGGTTGCATCCTCTTCGTTCAGGTACTTGATCTTCTCGGAGTGAGGCAACTCGCTGACGCGCAGTACACCGTACATCGCCAGGTGGCTGACGTCCGTATCGATGTGGCTGGGAATGTCGGCTGGCAGGCACTCGATTTCCACTTCGCGCAACACTTGGTCGAGGATGCCGCCTTCTGCCTTGACACCCACCGGAATCCCCAACAGCTTGACGCGCACGCTGACGCGCAGAGTCTTGTCCAGGGCAATGCGTTTCAGGTCGATGTGGATCAACTTGTCATTGATCGGCTCGCGCTGCAAGTCAACAATCATGGCCTTGGTTGCTGCCTGGCCGGCGACTTCGACATCGAAGATGGTGTTGTGGCCGGTCTCGGAGAAAAGAATCCGCGAAATCTGCTTGGGGTCAACTTCGATGGCCACCGGATCGTTCCCTGGGCCATACAGTACGGCAGGAATCTTGCCCGCAACGCGCACACGGCGAGCGGCATTCTTGTTGAACTTGCCCTCACGGGGCTTGGCTACGACTACTTCTGACATTCGGTCTCTCGTTTCCTGATATCGGGCACGAACGGTTGAGGTCCGCTCCCTTTGTGAAGGGCTAGCTAACAGCTAATAGCTATCAGCTAACAGTTATTCGATTTCAGTTGACAGCAAACACAGTGTGCCGGCTTTCAGTGCCGGTGACTGTAAGCTGTCAGCTACGAAAACAGCGTACTCACGCTGGTTTCCATGTGGATGCTCTCGATAGCCGCACCCAGCAGGCCGGCGATGGAAAGCACCTTGATCTTGGGCAACTTCTGTGCCGCCTCGCGCAAGGGGATGCTGTTGGTAACCACCAGTTGTTCCAGCCGGGATGCGCCGATGCGCTCGATGGCCGGGCCGGAAAGCACCGCGTGGCTGGCGGCGGCGTAAACAGCCAACGCGCCATTGGCGTAGAGCGCGTCCACGGTCTTCACCAGTGTGCCGGCGGTATCAATGATGTCGTCGATGATGAGGCAGGTCTTTCCGGTCACATCGCCGATTACATGCATCACTTCGGTAACATTAATGTCAGTGCGGCGCTTGTCCACGATGGCCAGCGGCGCTCCGACTTTCTGCGCGAAGAAGCGGGCCCTCTCCACACCGCCGGCGTCGGGCGAAACCACCGTCAGGTTGGGGAGATTCAGCTCGCGGAAGTAGCTCACCAGTACCGGGCTGGCGTAGAGGTGATCGACGGGAATATTGAAGAAGCCCTGAATTTGCGCGGCGTGCAGGTCGACGAAAAGGGCGCGGTTTGCGCCCGCTGTGGTGAGCAAATCGGCAACCAGCTTGGCGCTAATCGCCACGCGGGGACGGTCCTTGCGATCCTGGCGGGCGTAACCGTAATAGGGCACAACCACCGTGATCCTGGCCGCAGACGCCCGCTTGAGCGCGTCAATCATCACCAAGAGTTCGACGAGATTCTGATCAACCGGGTAGCAGGTGGGCTGGACCACAAAAACGTCCACGCCGCGGACGTTCTCTAGCAACTGAAAGTAGACTTCGCCGTCGGCAAAACGCTGAATCTTCACTTCGCCCACGGGTACGCCGATGTGGCGGCCGATTGCCTCGGTCAGTGGCCGGTTGGCCGTGCCGCTGAAAAGCTTGAACCGCTTGTCCTCACTCAGGTTGCGGCTCCGCTTACGCTCCGGGAGCGGTTTGACATCCTTGGCTTTTGCGGCCGCATCCAGGGCCGCGACTTGCGGCGGTTCCTTGACTAGGGCTTCGTTTACCACGCCGTCGCCCGGCGTCTTCGACACACTCTCCTGCTGCTGATCTTCGGTCATCACCGTCCGTGTTTCCGCTTCCATCTCCGAATTCCCTCCAAGCTGGTTGGCTTTGGCTGTTTCCGGGTTACACGTTGAAAGAACTGGCTGGGCGACCAGGATTCGAACCTGGACAAATGCCTCCAAAGGGCATTGTCCTACCATTAGACGATCGCCCAACTATGGTAACCGTTGCCGAGTTTCTCTTGCTCAACGGCTGACAGTCAACTTGCTCAGGACAGAAGCATTTCGCGCCAGTAAGCCTCGCGCGGCAGGGTGCGGGTCAGTTGACTCGCCACTCCGGCCATGCACAGGCGCTCACGCGCCGCTTCCGCATCTCCGCGGGTACGGTACAACCCGAAGAGCGCCGAACCGGACCCGGACAGCGAGGCATGGAGGGCTGCCTCCGGTGTGCCGAAGCCCAAAAGAATACGCTTGATGTCTGCAAGGGGGGGATGCTGGGCAAAGACGACGCGTTCAAAGTCGTTCTGGATCCAGCTACTGATCCCGGTGCGGACAAGCGCGGACTCTACGGGTCCGGCCAGGTCCCCTTCAATCGAGGGAACACCGGAGGAGCCAACTCCCTGCTGTCCTCCGGGGATTGCTCCCGCAAAGGCGCTGGCATAGGCGCGGCTCAACCTATTCAGTTTATCCGCACTGGCTGCCGCGGTCAAACCTTCGGCCAGGCAGAGAGCGTCCCAATCGCGAAAAGCCTGCGGGGTGGAGACGCCAACCTCCGGCGTGGCCACCACGCACCAGACAGGCTCAAAGTCCGGCAAGGGGTAGACCTCCTGCCCGTGGTCAAGGCCAAGAATGGCGCCGCCAATCAGAAACAGCGGCACATCGGAGCCGACTTTGGCCGCAATCTCCAGCCGCCGAGCCGGCCAATCCTGCCCGCCGACCCGCTGACTGGCAATCCCCAGCTCCGCCTCCAGCCCCACCAGCGCCGCCACAGCATTGGCCGACCCCGCGCCCAGCCCGCCTTGCACCGGCAGGCGCTTCTCGATGTTGATCTCCACCTCAGCCGTGAGGCCGAGCGCCTCCAGAGCCAACACGACCATCTTCCAGGCGGTGTTGTGCTCGTCGGTGGGAACGCGGTTGTCGTTCGAGGTCAACCGCAGCGTGGTCGCGGCAGCGGGACGGGCCGCGACCGTGACCAGGTCATAGAGATCCAGGGTCTGGTAGACGGTGGCCAGCCGATGGAAACCGGCCGGACCCGCTTCTGGGCGCGGCGCGCCGATATATAGTCCGAGGTTAATCTTGGCGTGCGAACGAACGGCTGTGGGCATACCGCTTCATTGTAGAGCGGAAGCGGCTCGCAAAAAGGATCGCCGGAGGAGAATCCGTACACCCGTAGAGCGGTTCTCCAATTTCTGTGGCGTTTCCGGTATCGTGCAAGGTGGCTTTTTCTTAAGGAAAAAGCCACTCAGCGATTGTGCTTTCCCTCTACACCAATTGGAGAACCGCTATAGGCCGACAAACATTTGTCGGCCTGGAAGACCACAAACAGCAGTAGCGAACGCCGACTTGCGGGGAAGTCGCATTGCAGGGGATCGGAAGAGCCGTGATTGACCGGCCCGGGGCCGTCCAAAACGCGCAAAACGGCCCCAAAAATCCTTGATTTGCGTGGAATTTAAAGCTTTTTTTCTACGATTTAAGGTGTGCCAGGGAAGCGGCGAGGCAGAAATGGCCGACTGAACTGGCTCAGCGGAGGAGGGGACGATGCGAAATGAAATGCGGGATCTGGCGCGGAGAAAATTGGACGAGGAACTCAGGTATTACCGGCAGGCGGGAAAGGAGAAGCACCCTACCCGGGAGTTGTTGCGGAGGGTGCGGCAGGTGCTGGGAGTTCCGGTGGCGGAGGTGGCGCAGAAGCTGGGGGTGAACCGCTCGGTGATCTTCCGGCTGGAGCTGAGCGAAAGGCGGGGGACAATCTCTTTGCGGGCGATGACTCGCGTAGCGAATGCCATGAACTGCAAGGTGGTTTACGCTGTGATTCCTCAGGATGGGAAGACGCTGGACGAGATGGCGGACCGGCGGAAATGGGGCAAGCTGCTGGGGGTTGGGGTTAGGGATTAGGGAACAGCAAGTGCGCGGGCTGGCGAAGATGGGTGCGCATCGGGGGGCGCGTGGCCGGGCGGGGATAGCTCCCAGGTCTCAAAATGTTCTCAGAGATGGGATATCTCGAACTCAAAGTTTTTATTTATCCTGTCAATCAAACCCGATAGGCGGATCATAAAGGTTCGCGCCCTCCCATATCTGGCGCGATGAGACTGCGCCAGATATGGGAAACCCATTCACTTGTGGAAGGTTAGACCTGCCCCACCCGCCATTCGAATGTCTATAGAGCGCGCCTCAAGGCCTGGGTTTCGTATCTAGGGCCTCACTATGGCCGACCTTCCCGTTTGCTCAAAAAGGAATTTATGAGCCGCAATGCAGGCTGCTCCGCGTGCCAGGAAACTTGGTCTGACATCGTGAAAGAGCAGGCGAGTGGAAGCGAGAAATCTTGGCAAAATGTTGTTTTCAATTGTCTGTCGCGTAGTCACAGTAAATAAGCCTGTGGGAAAACCGGCGACGTTTGCAAATAAGACAAGTTCGGGATTGTTCACCTGGATGATACTGGCCACCGCAAGTCCAAGTGCCTCCCCT